>Ga0265293_10003406_pt1 | contig 29569 bp, 52 predicted proteins | sample Munlanlewell138R_FD_192505 | JGI IMG/M metagenome (GOLD analysis project Ga0265293, IMG submission 192505) | Leachate microbial communities from a municipal landfill in Southern Ontario, Canada - Leachate well 138R | ecosystem: Engineered > Solid waste > Landfill > Unclassified | place: Canada... | reverse complement strand
TAGGTAGTTCAATATGTTCTGACTTTCTACAACCAATTAAATCTTTGAAACGTATACCATGTACTTCTGTAGCTCTAGGGTCAATGGGCATACTTGGTATAAACCGTTCCCTGTAAGCAGTTTCTTGATAGTATGTAATTAATTCATGTACATCTAGTTTAACTTCCTCTAGGAAAGACGGCAGATCATGGTGCGCTTCTATCGTAGATAGCTCTATAACCTGAGTATGTCCATAATCTTTATGTGGAGTTAATCCGCAAGTTTCTGTATCTAGTATAAGTATCTTACCCATATTAATCTATATCCTTTTCTGTTTTATCATATCTAATACAGTCGTATCTAGGTTCTCGATAAATACCATCACTTGTTCTACACATACATTTTATTTGTACTACTTTTCCTATAGGTGGTTCATCTTCAAATAAGTGGATTAAAGAATGTGATCCAATAACTACAGGAACTTTAGTACCTGCTTTATCTCTAAGTAATAAGTTATAAGCCATATTACCTTTCTTACCTTCCGAGGAATAAGCGGATATGCAAAGTAAATCATAAGTATCTTCAAGTTTGATCTTCATTAAAGAAGAGTTACGTTTATCTGGTTGATATAGCGAATGACAATGTTTAAGTACTATGCCTTCGTCACCATTTCGTTCAGCATTATAGAAGGCTTCCATCCAATCATCACGGTTAGCTGATACTCCTAACAAGGGATGAATCTTAAACTTCTCTGATTCAGTATCACCAAACCATTCTTTTAAATCTTTGTATCTGTGCCAAGCTTCATTAGATAACCAATTTTCCTTGTACGTATCTAAGTTAATCATATCATGTATATGAAATATAACTTCTTCTGCTTGACAATCACCTACATACCTATTCATAATACCATTAGCTTCATAAAAGGACTTCCCAGGTACAACTGCTTCCATAATGAATCTATATCTACCATTAGGTTTAGGTAATTGTTTTACATAGTGCATAGCATGATACATGGAAGGTATTTCTCTGTGTTGTCTACTACGTACATAATCCCATACACCGTTACCCAAATAGTCTATATAACAAAGCCATCCGTCAAGTTTGACGGAGTACATATACTCCCCACTGATTTTAGATTTCTTTTTAGCTTCTTCTAGGTGTAAATGTAATACTTTTTGTATACCTAATGTCATCTATAACACCAATAAAAGTAAAATTAATCCAACAAAAACAACAAAAGTGATTCTATACCTATCTATTAAAGCATTTAACCGTGAATTTTCAGTTAACAATTCATTAACTAAACCATGTAAAGCCTTTTTGTCTTTATTCAAGGTAATCAAAGCATCAGTTGTTTCTTTAATTAATGTTTTATTTGATTTTGTTAAAAGTAAAATATCTACTTCTTTGCAAGCTTCTTGTATTTGGTTATCTTCAATCATTTTCGTTCTCCTATGCTATTTGCTTCTGATTCGCAGCTAAAGGCCAATAAATATAAGTACAACAATCCTTTTTACTACATATCTTTAAGTTTAAAGTACGTAATAGAATTAGTTGTGTGTTCCCACAAATACATTGTTTAGTTGATTTAAGCCTTAGTGGATTGTTTTCACTTTTTCCATTCATCATAAAACACCGAAACAATTACAAATGGGTAAACTACACTACAGATAATGATACTTACAAGTCTTTCTATAGTTGTAGGGAAGTTTATATAAAATTTTCTTGGATTTTCGTATATTAGATACAAGGTAAGAAATAAACCAACAATTAAGTAAACAATTAGGAAAGTTAACATTATTTTTCACCTTTAATTATGTAATATCCATACTCAATAGCTGAACCAACAGCAACACACATTTCCAAAAATTCGAATATAGAACCTTTAGGGGCTAAATAAGCTAAAATGGATGCACCTAAAAACCAAACTAATGCTTCTAATCTTTTCATTTATTTTCCTGTTAAATTAAAAGAAGGGAAGGTATCTCACTTCCCCGATAGAACACCTATCTTATAATTTGCGTACTTTCGGAGTTAGCAGGTACGCACCACTATTCTTCTACATCACCAACTAGAGGTATATTTCTCGTCGTATTAAGTAAATAAATACCTAAAAGGTTAACTGCTCTTTGTATCTCAAAACCGTCCATACTTTCTACCCTTACTTTCTTTAAGTAACTTTCTGAATAACCAGTAGCAGATGCTAGTTCTTTAATGGAACAGTTTGTATCAGTTAGAATTCGGCGTATGAGTACTGGGACATCTAAATCTTTTTTAGGTAATTTTAACATGTTTGCTTCTATTTTTAAATTCATAAAGAGTTAGTTTTAATAAATCTAAATCCTTAACCTTATACATTCTAGTAAAACCTTGCATAGTATAACTAATTAACTTATCATAACTAAGTAATTCTTGTATTGGAATACCTAAATATTCTGCTGCTTGCGCTAAAGTGTATACTGAATAATCTCTGTGCATCACAACCTCCCACTAGCACCAAAACCACTAACACCACGTTCAGTTACTTCTTCAAATTCCTCTACTTCAATAAATTCCATTACCCCACAAGGTACAAACAACAACTGAGCTATGCGTTCTCCAGGTAAGATAGTAATAGGAGTTTCATTTCTATTACTTGCACGAAGTAAGATTTCACCTTGATAATCTGCATCTACAACTCCTATTGTATTTCGTAGGTAGAAACCTTTAGAACCCAAACCACTTCTAGGTACAATTAGTGCAGTTAGCCCCCATTCTGTAGAATCTATATAATCATCATCAACTTCACCAATATCCAAATGAATCCCCGTATGTAACTGAACTGTTTGACCTAAAGGGATTTCAATAGGTTCTGGTGAACAGTTTTTAATATCATATCCACCAGCTAATTCACTTCCTCTTACTGGTGTAAAATCAATACCTTGTTCTTTACGTATTGCAATTGCTTGTTCTGTTAGTTTAAGTTTAATTGGAAACATTATTTTCTCCTTATTGGAACATTGGTGCTAGTTTTTTATGGTTGTCTGTCTTTGATACTACCTTTATTTTTACCGTATCCCCGTAGGTCTTCGTTGACACTTTCATATCTGCGGGTATTCTTAACGGTGTAGTGTAGGGTAAAGATATAACCATACCGTCTAAGATATTCTTTCTACATGCTTCTGCTTTTTCTACCGGATATTGGAATACTAGTGAATCGTGTACTTGTAATAATACATCTATATCTTTATGATTTTCCATTATGTTGTCCATAGCTTCTGTAACTAGGTCTGCTATCGTTGACTGCGGTATAAACGCGTAAGCTTTGTTGTATAGTGTCGCATCATTTTTGTTTAGAAACCACCCTCTCCTACCAAATATATTCTGAATATAACCTTTAGTATTAATATCGTTTCTGATTCTTTCCTGCCATAATCTTATCTCAGGACATAATGCGAAGTAGAAATTCTGCAACTGTTGGGCATAGCTTAGGGAGATACCTAACATATTAGCTAACTTTTCGACACCTAAACCATAATTTGAACCATGACATACAGCTTTATACGATTTATACTCTGGACTAGATGAAGTTATTTCTCTTTGCAAGTGTTCGGAAGCTATATAAGCGTACAGTTTTTCGTTTCTATTAAGGAAAAAATCAATAAGCCACTTGCAATTAGATTCCCACGCTACTACCATTGCATCGGCTCCCGCGAAGTCTGCATCTGCTATCTCTTTACCTTCATCTGGTAATATGATCTTCTTGATATTAGGTAATATAATACTGCCTTCAACCATTAAATCATCATAAGCAGTAGTATCTAGTTCTCCATCTTCTACCGAATCTTCTAAAGCATATAAAGCATATTTAAGATCAAGCTTACCCTTCTCAGGTAAATTTTGTAAATTACCTCCTTTACCTCTAGGATTTTTAGAAGAGGCTAACCGTCCTGTAGCTGTACCTGCTATTTTGTAGCTAGTTCTAGCTCTACCATCATCGTCTAATTGCATACCTAAGAAAGTAGTAGTAATAACTTTAATAGCATTGTACTCCAGTAACAACATAAAGAAAGGTTTATATATAGGGTACTCTTCAACATACTGTAACATTGCTGCTGAGTCACAAGTTTCCGTACCTTTACCCTTCTTAATCTTTAACTTTATACCAAAAAAGTCTTTAAACAATTTCTTTTTTTGTGGTGTTGAGTTTAGATTAAACTCCATACCTAGAATGTCGTTAATAGATTTCTTTATGTCATCCATCAAAGATGAGAAAAACAAGTATAACTCATCTTTTTGTTTTTTATCCACCCTAACACCTCTATTCATAACTTGTAGTAGATGCTTAGATGTTCTAGTTTGTCTCCTAAAATATAAATCTTGTAGTTTCTGATCTTGTAACCCCATTACATCTACTAGGTTATCTACTACCTCATAGGTATAGGATATATCTCGGCAGTTGTATAACCAACGAATGTAATCATTCTCAGTATAACCTAGTGGACTTGCATTTGCTTCCATTGTGTGTATCTCTCAGCGTAAATACTGGCTAAAAAGGATAGGTCTTTAGGTAGATAATTGTATAATAAATGGTGTAATAACATACTATCATGTGTAGAATATAGGTTTACACAATATTGGTCAGATATAAAACTAGAATCATAAAACCAATTCTGAGCGACTATTTCACAATTAGGGTGTTGTAAAATCTCAAACATCTTGACTGTTATCTCTACTTCATCCTCTAAAGAAAATATGTTAGGTTGTTTCTCACCGGCAAAAGGTATGCAAATACCCTCATTGACTATATCAGTAATACCTATACAATCTATCATAGCACTAAATTTAGTCTCTATATCCACCGAAACTCTACGTTTACCTTCATCAAGTCTTTTATGTAACTTATCTAGATAACCAAGTATAACTTCTTTTTCTATAGATATAGTAAAGTTTTCTAAGCTTTGAGCGTAGTACTCAACACCATGTTCCTTAATGATATGGTAAATCCAGCCAGCTTTTTGTAAATCTAAATTCATTACAGATACTTTATCTGGCATACCCATAGCGTTAACAGTGTGCCAAATAGGTAATAGTACATGAGGTTCTTTTATACCAAAGCAACTATGAACTGCCATTAAGGAGCTTCTATACTTATTTAAACCCCCTAAAGGCTTCTTATCCTTATAGTTACCTTGGTTTGCTGTCAAAGATGTACAACCAGTTAAAAAGAATAAACTCCATTTACCAGTTACAATGATTAACTTAGGTTTTACAGTTCTTATTTCTTCTACTAAACCTTGAAGTTCTTTATGTAAACGTCCTGAGATATATACATCTTTTTGGTGTTCTAGTTTGTGATATTCGTGTGGTAAAATATCTTCACCGATAACAAATTCATAGTCTTTATCTACAAGGCAACTTTCACCTTCACCATCACCATACTGGACTAATCGCAAATCTTTTCTTTTCTTAATCTCCCTCGTATAGTCGAAATTACCATCACTAAATGGTTCGTAGTCTAAATAAGTTTGGTAAATATCAGTAGAAATAATACCTTTATAACCTTCTGGGGTTATACCACTATAGTTATTACACTTGCCTGTACGTAAAGCAGTTAATAAACCTGTATTAGCTGCCGAACTGAACTTTTCCCCATCTTGAACTTCATTCTTAAATGGTTGATCGTTCAGTAATAAGACTGTTTTCTCTTTCGGGAACTTCGATCTAAGTATTACGCTCATTGATGTACTTTTCCTTAGCTTGTTGTAGAACACTACCTACTGTTCGTAATCCTAAAGTTTTATGATTAACACAGTTAGCTAACATAAAATCAGGTAAATAAGTTAATCTGTCACGGTTAAGTTTTAACTTAACATACAAAAACGGATCGTAACAATGAACTAACTTACTTGGTAGGGTATCTAAGACTAAAAGATAATATTGTTTGTTACAGGAGTTAAACCCTACAAAATCACCCTTTGTAAACGTCATCTTTCTTACTGGCACTTAGGTTAATACTTTGTCTAACGCCTTTCACTGTGATACACTTACCTTTATTTACTGAGGTTAACTTCTTGGTAAAAGGGATTTTACCACCTTGTTTATGTGTAGCTGTAACTTGTTTACGTAAAGCAATTTTTCTAGCGTTTTTGGATTGTCTTGACATTTTAAACCTTTATTGTTAGTAAATGCACATCCTTGTGCGATGAATCCTTTAAACTTCTGTTGCTTCTATCGCTTCTACTGTGAAAATGTGGCACCAACGATACCCACCAGAATCTTCATCTGTTGTTTGCTCTAAACAAACTTTAGATTGCTCTTCTAAGTAAAGTACTTTACCTGTAGCTTTACCTTCAAAACCAGTTAAAGTATCTTTGTAGGTGTTTCCCAATACAATTTCTTCAAAAGTCATTTTAATATCTCCTATTAATCTTCGAGGTCGACCTCAGCGCCATCAGTATAAGCAACAATACCACATGAATCGTTGTATTGTCCTTGCCCTAAAGCATTTATTTGTTTGGTTGTATCAGGATAGCCATTAGTTTTAACAATTGAAGCGATACAAGGCAAACCGTTTGCAGCTTGGCAAATATAACCAAACAGAATCTTTTGATATTCTACTGAGTTAAGCATATCTACAATATTAGGTACATGCGCTAATTCTTCTGGAACTTCAATAGCCTCATTGTAAATAAAGTCTTGTTCAGCTTGAGCATTAAAGTCAATATCTTTAATACCTAATGCAGCTAAGAAACCACCAAGTACTTGGTTAGGTACATAAGTTAAAGATTCTTTATCGAACTTCAATCTGATTCTACCGAAAAATTTAGGTTCATCACGTTGAAGTACTTTAATTGCTTTCTTACTGTTTAATGCTACACCAAAATAGATAGTACCTTCGATGATATACTCACCTGTTTTTTCATACTTCTTCTCATCGCGATTATATACTTGTTCTTCTACAATCTTAATATGTGATGAGTTGTCACTAACTTTAGTGATTGAAGCATTAGAAATAACACCTGCATAAAAACCATTTTCAAGTAATGGGAGTGTTTCTGGAATGTCAGTAGTGTTTACGCCGAAGGATCTTTTTAGTGCAGTAGTTGATTTAGCCATTTTATTTTATCTCTTTCTCAATTAAGTTGTTTATTTAAGTTATGTAGATTACCATATTCTACAGTTGTTTAAGTACAACGGTCATGACTGTAAGGTATCGGCCTTACGCTAATTACTTCCTTCTAGCTAGTGTGTAAGCTAGTGTCCAGAAAAAGGCAGCTAGTGATAATGGAATCCAGAAAGGTGAGAATACCCACCACCAAGACCAAGTAATGTTGTTAGTAAGTTTAAGTGCTAAAAACATAAGAAATAGTACAGATGTAAAAGTTAATTTCATTTTTAATTCGATCCCTAAGTGTTTGGTTATTATAAAGATTTCTAAATTTATGTCAATAGGTTATTTAAAATATTTTGTTAATTTTTCTATTCTCTGCCTAAACATAATAGATTTATATGAACAATACATACCTACTATAGAAGATAGTATAGCAATGGGTAGTAGATAACCACCAAACTTTAACCATAATAAAATGTTAAATATAAATAATCCCATATTAAGGATAAACAATACATAGCTAAATATTTCCATCTTATTTACCTGTAAAAAAGCCATGTTTAGAAAAATTAGGTTCAACTTGAGATTGTCCAGTTATCCTTCTACTAACTGTATATACTCCAGGTTTACTTACTTCCCATCTGAAAGTTGGGCCTACTTTAGTAGCATGAATAACATCTGTAAATAACCCCATTAAGGTTGCGTAGTTAGCATTACCAACAAAAGTATTTACTCTAAGTTGTATCAAGTTACCTTTGTCATCTGTAAGTGGTTTTTCATGTGCTAACAGAATAACAGGACAAGTCAAAATAGATAACTCATTTAGGATTATGTGCATTAACCGTTGTGGCTGGCTATAGTCTGTCATACTAATAGCTATCTTATCTCCTACAACTGAGTTCCAAACTTCTAAACCAATAGGTGACAAACCATCTACAACTAGTATGTCTTGTGAACCTAAGATAGCCACATTACCTACTTTAACTTCTTCTCCTGTTACGTAATCAGTACCAGTAAAATCTTCTAAAGTTGTGATAATGTCTTGTAGATATGTGTAATGCTCTGTACCTTGTGTAGTATCTGCATTACCTTTTAAACTGTCTTTCTTACTTTCCTTAACAAAAGCCTTTAAAGACCTTGATAGGTTTGTGAAAGCTTTTTTCTTTTGTTTAGGGAACACATAAATAATTTGACCTTCTTTTGGCTTAATGTTGTAGTGTTTAAGCCCGTTTTCAAAACCAATAGCGGCGTTACGCTCTGTCATTAAATAGATAATGCGTCTATCTTCTGGTGCGTCAATCAAAGATGTAGCTACGCTGAATGATTTACCTAGACCAGCATCAGCATAAATGATAACTTTATCTGCTTTCTCAAGACTAGCATCTGATGAAACTTCTTTTAATGGTATATTTGCCGCCATGTTACTTACCTGTTAAACACAAGGTTAAAATTCTATCTTCTGGTTCTTGATAGCCTGTAGCTAACTTTGCCCATCTTGCCCATACATTTGGGTGTACATTAGGTCTTACCCAAACTTCACCATCTTCAAAATAAGTTCTTCTAACTTTATTTTCAAACCCATACGAATTAAGTAGGTTATATGCCTGTTCAGCTAACCAAGGTGTTAGTTCACTTACACTTTCTGTTAGTTTTTTGTCATATTGTGGGTATAAGTAATCTTCTGCCTTAACAATAAAGAAAGGGCAGTCTATGCGATTAGTTTTAGCAAGTAATTGTAATCCTGCCCAACTAGCTTGAAACCTGTTAAACCTAACTCACTTACAACTAAATCAAACATTTCCTTTGCTAGAGTAACAGGTGCTTCTGCTGCCGAATTATAATCATGTTCTTTTCTGAACTCATCGTAGAACATTTTATTTATCTTACTTAGTTTTACTGCTCTTTGTATCTCTTCTGTTCTCATACCAAACCCCTTTCTAATTTAAACTGACTTAATGGGACTTCTAGTTGTTTTGCTGAATCCCACACCACCTGCTGATACTTACCTGCTATCAACTGCTCACCATACTTGTCAAAACAACCGTCATTAACATAACATGGTCGAGCATAGTTGTTACAACCATTCCCAAGTATCGGATAAAATGCCACATGTGGTAATCCCCCATTTTGTTTATAATAAAGATACTTGTCTTTCAATTCCTCTATCTTATTTACCATAGTAGTTGACCATATCTCTATTTGAAATGGAGTTACTGGTATAATAAGTTCTACTGGTGCTTCATAAGTTGCCGCTATAGGTACTTTACGTATTAAAGACTTCTCGGTTTTAACACCTAGTTGTCTCGCTGCCCAATGATAGCCTATGAACTGCCCATTAGTTTTATATAATAGTTCCTCCTTAGTTCTATCTATTAACTTAGTACCATTGATTCTTTTCAACTTGTTAGTTGTTTTCTCATCAAGAACAACTATTTCATCCCTAACACCATTACTTCTATACTCATATAAACCATCTAGTTTGCCTTTATAAGTCAAGTTAGTGTCAGGTAGTTCTGGATGAGGTATACCCAAATCAAATTCAAAACAATTACCTGTAATAGACACCTTATTGTTGTGCCTAATCATAAAGTAACTGCTCTTTACATTGGGGCAATAAACTTTACCTGAAAACGGTACTTCTTCTTTGTACTGCATTAAAGTTCGCAACTTATGTCTGGGGTTATTAGTTATAACTAATCTATAGGCTCCTTGTTGGTGTATTGTTGTAGCTTTACCACACATAGCTGCAATGGCTTGCAGTATATCTACATTAACCTTTTGTTTAGATACATACACTGTACCATAGGAATAGGCATGACCATCCCAATATTGCAGCTCCTCTAACACTATGTTTAGTGTTTTAACCCCAAAATCAAGCAACCAAGAACCTAGTAATTTATCTTTTGTCATTAACTCAAGTAACTTGCTTGTTGTGTCGTTCTTATGTATGTAGAAATAAGTTACACCTGCTGCTTGTAGTGTCTTAGTGTAACTATACTGTAGATTATCTAACAGTTCTATGAGTCTTGCTATTTTCCTTTCTTTTTTAAACCCAAAACATACCGCACCTGTGAACACGCCTTTGTTATTACGGACAAAGCTACCATCGGCTTGCAATGCCACTATAAATCTAGCTACATCTACAGGCAATTCCATACCTACATTATCAGCTAAGATACCACTACTTAGAATATACTCATTGTCATTATTAGTCAGTGTTCCTAAAGTGTAGGTTTTAAACTTATTAGTGTATTTATTATATACAGGAACTCTATGCTCAGGTACTCCTAGACAAGATACGTTAAACTTCCCTTCTATTTTTACTAAGTTTCCCGTATATTCTTTTTCTATATAAGAATACGGAATGTCCCAGACTACTGTGCCTTTGTCCCAGGTTAGTATAGCTTCTCCTTTGCTTAATTCATCTAATCTAACCCAACCTTGCTTAGTTAAAACTTCATGATCTCCCGTTAAACAATACTCGATGGCGAAAGTGCCATCAGCTAGTTCTACTGGAGTTAAACTACTGTCTAATGGAAAACTTCTAAAGTATCTACGTAAAGCAAATGCTACACGTTCATTTGTTTTCTCCGAATGTTGTGTACTTACAGCTTCTAATATGTAGTTTGAACCCAATTCTATAGCTTCTTCGGGGTCTTTCTTATCGTTATGATAAGCTTTACGTACTATCTCACAACCTTTAGCAAACAAACCACCAGCAATTAAATCAGGTTCTACTGCTGTGCTTCTGAACTTTTGGCAATATTTCCTGAACCATAAAAGCTCACATTGCCATAAGTCATTCATCATGGAGTTACTAAAGGCAATCGGGAACAACGTATCTATTTTACTCATAACTAAACCTTAGTTGTATTAGCATTAAAAAACTCTTCTTCTTCTGGTGTTAAATCTTGTCCTGTTGCCATTTTCATAACAATCTCATTAATCTTTTTCTTCTTTTCTGCTGCTGTTAGCTTCTTAACTCTAGGTTTTCTCTCTTTAGGTTCTTTAGCTACTCGTTCTTTTGGTTCCTTTTTAGGTTTTTCAGGGTTTAAGTTAAATACAGTTGTCCTATGAATCCGTTGAAATGGTACTACAACCTCTTTCATTTCCTCTAAAGTAACTGGTTGCAGTTGTAAGTCACGCTTCTTAATACCTTCCATAGCTTTAACTATTTTAGCTACTTCCGGTTCAGAATAACCATGTTCGTATTTAGGTATTTCAGGTTCAACTGGTACTGGATTTAGATTAGCTGCAAAACTTCTTGGTTGTTCTGTCATATTTAATGAGTTCTTGTTGGGTTTCTAGGAACATAAATAAGGTAACTTCTAACTTTCTCTGCTGTTATCACATAAAACCCCTGTATATCTTCAAATTTAAAATGGCCCTACTACATGCTACATATAATAATTTTTGTTTCATAATTGGATTGTTACATTTACCTATATCTGAATACGGTACTATTACATTAGGTATACTTGCCCCTTGTACCCTATGAGCTGTACAAGCGTAGTAGTGTTTAATGTTAGCGAAACAACTTAATATAAAGTGTTTCTCTTTATAAGCCTTGTCTTTATCCTTTTTACTATGTTTTCCCCATGCTAAATGTTCATAATAGTTGGATATTTTTAAATAGTCCTCTGGATCAATACATTCATAAAACTGACTCATACCTTCATCTGTTTTAACTTCCAGCTTGTAACAAGGAATAACAAGCGAACTATTAAGCTTAATTGCTACTTCTTTGCACGTATAAACCTCTGCCTTAGTGTTGGCATAATGTTTATTATGCTCTTTATTCATTGCTCTTTTTAAAGCTAAATCAGAATACCTTTCGAGTTCGTTTATTTCTGTTAATGGTTGAATAAGAATAACTTTATCGCCTGATAGATACTTACTTTTAGCACTTGAACCAAATAACTTGTCTCTAACTATATTATTATATCTATCTACCCCATCATTAGTATAAAGAACTATCTTAGTTTCACCATGTAATAATTCATCTTTACCTAGAGGCGAGTCTAAGTATTGTAACATATTTGCACGATCTATGTCAAAATCATTCGGTATTCGTCGGTCTTTCGAGTAAATAGTTTCCTCAATTAAGTTATTAAACTCCCACAACTTACCTACGTTACGCATAGGTATAGTTAATTTAGTTGTAGGATACCCTTTCTCAAATACTGGAGATATACATTTATCAAATACACTAAGGTTAGTTTTAACTGGTGGTAACTGACTCCCATGCCCTAAGTAAAGTATCTTAATCCCAATCGACACAAGTAAATCTATTGCCCAAGTATCTACCATCGAAGCTTCATCTACTACTGCTAGATTAAAGTCATCCCATAAACTAGGAATAGCTATATGTTCAAACTTTATATCCTTTTCAGTAGTAGTAGGTGCAAGTCCTAGAGCAGAATGTATTGTTCTGAACTCGTAATCACCTACTGTTTTGTCCTTTAACTGTTTTAAAGCCTCGTTCGTAGGACTAAGTAATAGAGGTATTGAGTTTATGTTCTTCAATACCTCATTTACTAAGTATGACTTACCAGTACCACCAGCCCCATTAAGTAGAAAGTACATCTCGTTCCCACGATACCAGTTACATATTCTACGTAATGCTTGTTGTTGGTCTGTGTTTAAACTCATGTTAGATTGTTAATATTTGATTACGAAGAAAAAGTGTATTCCAGATATCTGCGTAATTCTCCCTAACTCTTAAACCTTGATAATCTTCATTAGTATTACCTACTTCATAAATTATCGCACCTTTCCCATTATTGGTATCTGATATAAGTATCTTATCTATTGGGAAGAGAATTTCTCTATCAGTATTTGCAACTGTTAGTTGTATGTGTGTTTTGTTAGACATTGTTATTACTCGGTGCTAGGTATTGGTACACTTCTTCTAGTGCCAAAGGTTCAGCAAATTCATAACTATTATCATTTATAGTTTCAAAAGGATAACTAGTATTTTTGTCGTAACCGGATACAAAGTCTAACGTTTTTTCAAAATCCTTATCCCATACCCTACATAATATAGGTCTTTCTGTAGATACTTTATCATACCATTGTTCTGGTATGTACTCTTTGAAATTAGTTAAGTTGTTGCTGTATGTCTTAGACTCCCTCCAGCACTTAGTACCCTTCCAATAGGTAAGAACATAACCATCCACCAACTTATATCTGCGATCAGATCGGTCTACTAAACAAACTTCTTTACCGTCAAGTAAAGCTTGCATAACTTCTGCTGGTGTTTTATAAATTGTTTCCATTGTTTTACTCCAACGATTGTAGTTCTTTCTGCAAATCTTCAATACTCATGTTTTGCAGAGTTTCATCTTGTTTGGCAGCTAAGATACGTTTGATAGTTTCTTTCTTTGCTGCTGCTTGTTCTTTAACCTTTTTAGCTTCTCTTGCAGCTAGTTTAACTTCGATAATATGTTTTACAATGCCAAAGCGTAACTCATTAAGATTAGTTATAGCTTGTTGCACAGCACTTGTAATAAAAGAAACTTCTTCTTCTTCTCGTAGCTCTCTATGCAAACTTCTAGCGATTTTATCTAAGGATTCTAAGGACAAATCCCACAAATCTTCTGTAGAAATTGTACCATTGGCGACTTTATAACGTAATTTTAACTTAGATGCTTGTTCGAACATGGCTTTATCCTCTTAAAATTTAACTTTAATTACTCTAGTTGTTCTACCAGTTACTCTCACAAACACCTCATTACGTTGTGTAGTAGAGAAACCCAAACCTGACAACTGCCTATCACAATCTGCAACTACCATCCTATTACCTAGTAGTTCAAATACCCTTTTATGGTGTTGTAGTAAATCTTGTTTCAAAAACTCATTAAAAATACCTCTAGGTCTGCTTGTGTTTCTTGCTTTATCTAAGATAAAGAAAGTATGTTTGTTACCAATCTCTTGTCCGTTCCAGAAGTTAGGTGAGTTAAGAATCATAGTTACTTTATGGAACTTATTTGTATCTATTCCCCATACCTCTTTGGATTGTACATTTGTACTTTCACTGATACCATTCTCAACCATAATAATTCCATCTTTCTTAGTATAGTTAATTGTAGCAACTAAAATACGTTGATCGTCATTAACTGCTGTTGATTGTCCTAGTTGTAATACACTACCTCTACATTCAATCTCTACATTAAAACCTAGATAATTGTTCTCACGTTTAGCGTAGTTATGTACGTAAACTTTATAAACACCATCAATCATACGGTTCTTGTCTTTAAAGATAATGTTTTCTACAGCTTCTCTACTTTGCCCACTACCAGCGTTCATATCTACATCTAGGAAACCACCACTATAAGGTGAGGTTTTACTTCTAAACCAAATCCTATTACCGTTAGGTTCTTCTACACTTAAATCTAGATCATCATAGTTAAACCATTCAAGAGATACACGAAGTTCCCCTTCTACACTACCCCCGGCTGCTTTAACCCTTTCTTTAACACTATCTGTTAAACCATCAACATAAGCCCAGGAGATCCCGTTATTCCATTTAAACAACGTAGGTGCATCACGATGTTCTGGTGCAAACAAACTCATAAAGTTACTTGTATGTTTGTTTTCTAACAAAACTTCTAAACTTGTTGCAGTAGGTACAACATCAGAAATAAACTTATCTACTGGTACTTCTTCTACTCTAGAAAAGAGTCTAGGGTTTACAACAACATCATCTTTTAAACCAGAAAACAGATCATTTTTAACAGGAGTTCTGTCTACAAATAGCAAGTTATCTACTGTAATATCTTCTGGTACTGCATATCTACGGTAGATAGATTGATCTAAACCTAAGTCTTTTAAGTCTTGTTCAGCACGTTCTAGTTGCGCTTTAGTTACAATAGCTGTAGGTCTTTTGTAGTTAGCAGGTGCTACCATGTTTTCAAAAGCCTTAACTGCTTGTTCTAAATCACGACCTTCCGACAAATCGACAAGTAGTGTTCCGATGGACGAGTTTCTAATTCTAGCTTCTGAACAATGACAGTTTAACCAAGCAAACAGTTCTTTTTGTTGTTCAGTTAATATACTGTAATCTTGTTTAGCGTTATGGAATTTAGTTAGAGTTTGTTTAAACTCTTGCCCACGATAGATAGAATCTTGTGAGATTAACTCTAAAACTGTTTCAACTGCTTCAATCGTAATCTCATCTAAAGCACGTTTAAATACTTGTTTAGAACTTCTAACATCACCTTGTCTAGATTCGACGGACGTACAACCAGTAAATACTTTAGCTTGTGGTAACACTACACTAAAGTGTTCCCATCTTTTAGTAAAGTCTGGTTTAATTTGTATGTTAAAATCAGTACCTAAAACACGTTCTTTACTTACAAAAACATCCCTAATTGCTGCTTCACGTACTAACTTAGCTAATGTCTTAGGAACATCTTGATATAAACCTTCTAGTTCAAAGTCCCAAATCGTTTGTACTTCGTTATTTACAATAGCTACTATACCACCGTACTGACGTAAGAAACTTTTGCAGCAGTTGCAATTGTGTTCTTGTCGAATGTCTAGATCAGAGAAACAAGATAAATAAGCATCTACTAGTGCATCTCTGTTTAGTTCCACTACAAACAACTGGTGCTGTGCGAGTACTTGAAACTGTTGTTCTACTTTTACTTTAATATCTTTAAACATTTGTTTAACCTTTGTAAATTAGTTTGTTTATGTCTTTTTGTGTAACTGGTTTAGCGTGTTTCCATTCACAGTCACTTGTAGTTATAAAAGGATATGTATTATTACTTTCATACTTAGTAACAATACCTACAATTGTAAAAGCATTATCTCCTTTATCCCAAACCCAACACAAAACCCCTTCTTCTGGTATTTGTTCATACCATTCTTTAGGTGGTATGTATTCTGTGGAAGGAACTAGATACTCAGCAAAATAATATGATACAGTCCAATCTGTTTTACGTTGTTTATTACAATTAACAACTTCCCCCTTAGCTAACTTGTAAAGTGCATTACCACTTTTAGATACAAGAACCTTACCAGCTAACAAAGCTTCCATAACTTCTTTAATGTTTGTGTAAGTTTCCGCAACTTCTTCTGTTTTAATAGTAACTTCTGGTACGTTCCAAGATATATAAGATTGCTCACTATTTGAAAATTCATAACAAGTAATTTTACCTGCACCTGCCAAACCAATTGTTAAACTGCCCTTATCAACATTACGTATCTGTGCATCATTGTTACCAGCCCAAAGATAACCAAAACTAAATAAAAGTTCCTGAACTAATTTACTTTCCTCTTCATTAACTCTACATTTAAAAGGTTTTTGCAACTTAATTAAGTTAGTAATAGTTGTAACTGATTCTTCTGTTAGTTTTACTTTCATCTTATTTACCTTCTATAGAAAATAACAACTCTGCTTGGTTAATTAAATCTTTCTTTATCTCCGCAAGTTCGGTAGTTGGGTTTTTGTTTGCTTGAAAAATAATGCCATTGTCTTTAAGTCTAAACTTCTTCCAATATTCATTATTGTCTAGTGTATAGAACTTATACCTTAATGCTTTAGTAACAAGTTCTTTATGGTGTACTGATAGCTTAGTTGTTACGATAATGATTAAATCTAACAACTGCTCATTTGATAAGAAGTGACTTCTTTGTGTCCGTAAAGTATATACATTATCCATTTTGTAGCTCCAAAAGGTTTATTGTTTTTGTTTTTGTCTTTACTTTATTTCTTTTTGTCTGACCCTGGTAAGAAATTGCTTACAGCAGAGCCAGTGATTGAGAATTATACGCTTTTTTACACAGCGGTCAACGATTTATTTATAAAAATTTAAGTTATTTTTAACTGTTTTTAGGTATATATAAGGAATAAAATTTTAACCCTACGTAAAATTACGTAATCCTTTACCCAAGCTCAACAGTAATAAAAAATATCGCTTGACACGGTACAGCGGCCTTTAATATAATAATTTCACGGCAGGTTTTATTAGCTATTTAAAACTTACGTTAATTTAAAAGGATAAATTTATGATAAAAACAAAAATAGGTAAAAACTTAACAGACGTAGAACAAGCTAATCGTAATGATAACTTTAAACTACGTAACTACTTAAAGAACTTAGCAGTTAAAGATAGTGAGATAAGCAACACTATAAAAGAAATAAAAGACAAGTATAAGTACTGTGAGCGGCAAGAAGTTATAGATAGAATAGTTTTCTTGGAAGTAGAACAAAGGCAACTACGTTCAAATATTAAACAGATAACTGGCGCACCGATTGAAGAAAGAAGAAAAGCTCAAGGTACTTTCTACTGGTCACAGCTTGAACTAAATAAAGTACAAATAGAAACTATTGTTCTAAAGTATTTAATCAAAGAGATTAAAAGACAAGAACATATAGAACAAATGAAAGCTGAACAAGTAGGTAGAGGATCACTGAATATTATTATTAGACAGTACTTACCGAAAGATAAAGCAGATGAGTTAGCAGAAGAACTTTCTTCTAACTTTTATATAAGATCAGTTATTTAAGGAGAAAGAACTATGAAAAGAACAGATGAAATAACTTATGACTTAGATGATGGAGAAATGGTTAAGATAGGTCAATGGATTGGTGTTAAGATAGATCAAGTCATGGTACTTGCTACTTATAGATATCATTCAGAAGGTCAAGAAGTGGAGTTGTTTGAGTACAAACCTTATGTATGTATTACTTCTCATGGCAAGGTTGAGTTAAAGATACCAGTTCATTTACAAGAAAATCTTAGTAATTTACTTGATGAAACAAAGTTAATTGAGTTTATTGTTAATAAGATTGATTATGATAAAGTTCAAGCGGAACTTAATGGTTATAGTAACAGTATTAATGATTATTTTAGGTTAGGGTTATGAAAAAGATAAGAAGTAAATATATGAAAGGACTCTATCACGCCTTAGACTATGGTCTACGTATTGACACAAATGGATACTATATTAATGTAATTAAACATAACTTAGGTATAAGACGGTTTAAAGTGGCTTACAAAAACTACAAGAAACAAGTAACATTACAACAATTATTAAAGGGGTAAAAATGTGTAGACGAACTATACAATATAAAGAAGGTTATATACATATAGCTACTGAAAAAGATAAAGAAATTATAACTTGGCAAGTAAATGATAAAGCCGTTGGTACAGCTAGAAGTGTACATGCAGCTAAACTGGCTATAACTAAATGGTTAAAATTGGTAGGTTAACTGAACTAGAGCAAAATTGGCTTAAAACAAGTAACAAAGATAAACTTAAAAGAATTATTAACTTTAATTGAAGGATAAAATCATGTTTAAACCCACTAAAGAACAAGCTACTATTGTTGAGACTGCCGAAACAGGTTGTAATATTGCGGTCAGTGCTAAGGCAGGTGCAGCTAAAACAACTACTTGTATCTTAATAGCAGAAGCATTAATACAACCTAGTCTTTATATAGCTTTCAACAAGTCCATAGCAGAAGAAGCATCTGGGAAGTTTCCTGAACATGTAGAATGTAGGACTATGCACTCTATCGCGTATCGCGCAATAGTAACTCCTGGTTTTAGAAAGAAACTAAACAACTTCTTAGACTTTGGGGACATAGAAAAGTTAAAAAGCTGGCCGGTTGAAGGTGATATAGATTTAAAGATTCTGGTTGCAGACATTATTACTAAGTTTTGTCAATCTGCTTCTTATAACCTTATTAGTTTTATATCTGAAAATGCAACGGCTGAAATGGATTTAAGCTTAGTTATACCTATTTGTTCTGAGTATTGGGATAAGTTAACAAATGACAAGAATAATGTTAAGATGACTCATGATGTTTACTTGAAGTTGTTTCAGTTATCTAAACCAGATTTAACTACACACATAAGAGAAAACTTTGCTACTAAAGTAATTCCGTACCAGACGATATACTTAGATGAAGCACAGGACTCAAATCCAGTTACTTTAGATATTATATTAAATCAGAAGTCACAAATTATACTTGTAGGTGATGAATACCAAAGTATCTATGAATGGCGCGGTGCTGTTAATGCTATGCAAAACTTGCCAAATGATTTTGTTCATTTACATCTAACTGAAAGTTTTAGATTTACACAAGATATTGCTGACCTAGCTACTAGATTAACTAAAATCTTAGGTAATACTAAACAGATTATTGGTAGAGGCGTTAAACCTACAAACTTTAATGAAGATAGTCCACAGTTTACTAAAGCTATTATTGTTAGAAACAACTCAACCTTATTAGATTATTTGCTTGAAGCTTATGATAAAGATGAGAAAGTTTATGTAGTTGCTGATTTAAATGATTTATGGAGCAAGTTATATCATATCAGTGCTTTAATGTTTAACACTGAACCCAAGTACCCTAATAAAGAGTTAGCTATGTTTAATACATTTAAGGAGTTAACAGAAGCGGCACAAGCTGTACCTGAGTTAAGTAAATTGTTAAACCTATCTAAGAACCTTTCTCAAGGTGCAGGTTTACATACAAATATAAGTAATATTAAGAAAGCTATTGTTTCAAGTCCTAGTGAAGCTAATTATACTTTGACTACTTGTCATAAAGCTAAAGGTTTAGAATATGATATAGTTACTTTGGATGATGATTTACTTCCTACTGATGAAGAAGGAACTCCGTTAGGTGGGGCTAACCTAGTGGCTGAGTTAGCTAAAGATCAAATAGGTAATTTGTTGTATGTTGCCATAACAAGGGCTAAGTATAAAGTATATTATCCTGCTCAGTTACAAATGTTGTTTGCTTGGTTGGATGCTGATAACAAAGCTTCTATATAAAATATACATAGCAGTTAAAACACAAAAAGCTGTAAGTTATTGATTTTAAAGGAAAATTAGGTAGAATTTCGAAAATTAAAATGCAATTTGTGAAAGTCAAGTAATATTTGTCGTTTTAAAACAGTAACTTAGCTTTCACAAAATTTGCTAAAATTGTACAAATTCTATACGATTCTGCACTGTTGAGCTTGAATTTCAGTTTACAAGGTCAAATAAACGTGCTAAAATGCAATTACAGACTAACAAATTCGGGAGATAAAATGTTTGTAAAGCATCATAAACCACGACTGTATAAAACAAAAACAGAAACATCAGAGACAGACCATTATAAAAGAGTATCAAGAACACATACAGTTGATACTTTAAAAGATGAAACTCTAGTTGTCCCTATAGCCGCAATGATAAACCCTGTAGGTTTATATGAACTATGTAAGCTATCTAGCTCAGCCGTTAGAGTTGGAATTATCCTAACAACGTATTTGAATGGGAAAGAACAACAAAATATAGTTAGTGTGAGTCATAGTTCTTTAGCTAAATTTTGTAACATATCCATAAGATCAGTAGTTTCAGCTATAGAAGAACTTACAGAAAGTGGGCTAGTAACTATAACTGGTAAACAAAAGTATAGGTTATCACCATTACTTGCTTGGTTTGGTTCACAAGTAGATTGGGCGGTTGCATTATCCCCAATATATACAGATAGGCAGAAAAGAGGACAAGATGTATTTGAAATAGATCATGCAGCCGAACTTATAAATCTCTCTAGATAATTAATGAACAATGGACAAATTTACTATCTTAACAACAACAATAAAGGTGCTACAAAATGGATGATATTTATTATAGAATATACTTAGACCATACCAACAAGATACAGATAGTTTGTATGCAACAGTCTGATGAACCAGATTATATCGCAAAGAACTTTCTGAGTAACCATACCTTTGTAAGTGAGCAAGAAGCCGTAGACTATATTAAAAAGGCTGTTATAGAAGGAAAAGTACATGGAAACCCTATAATAGTTCATGCTGTTTATGAATTTTTAGTTAATAACACTTTTACTAATATTTTAGATTAGGAGAATTAACATGAAAACTAAACTCTTATTTTCCATAATTGCTTTAAACTTAACTGCTTGTGCTAGTTGGAAATACCCTAATTGGGAATATGTAAGAATAGAAAGTACTGTACCGCCTGATTGTGTTTATAGAATACAAGAAGCTTGTTCTTTACCAGCTAATAAATGTTTGAACTGGCATAAACAAAGAGCTACTAAGTTTGATGCAAATACAGTAGTTATTCAAAAAGAGGTTAGTATGAATGAATACGCTACATCGTTTTGGTCTGGTAGGATGAAAGGTGGTGAACAAAGTAGTACTTTAGCTGAGTATTACTGGTGTGTTGGTGATAAATTAATGGTAGGTGCGAAATGAGAGTTAGAAAAGCATTAAGTTACTCAATAACGAATTTGCAATAGCTAATTTAAAAGAACACCCTACAATCCTTAAAAACCGTAAAACATCTTTTAAAAATGCTAAAAGTTTCTTAAGGAATCTAGCTAGAGAATATAAAACATTTGGAGAATAAAGAATGAGTGAAACAAACTATACACACAATGGTGAGATTACCTACAATACAGAAACAAAGCAATACACTGTATGGGATGAAACTTACACATATATAGTATGCACTACTAACTATCCAAAAGTAGCAGAAGCAGCACTTAAAGCTTATTGTGAGAACTATCTATGACTACATTAACCTGCCTGACCTTAATTATCTACATGGAAGGGTCAAATCAATCAATTTTCACACAAGACCTACTAGCGTCTTTTGCACTTACAACTGCAACCAGACTAGATCGCACAGTATGTGAAACTATAAGTGATAAACATACCTACTCTTGGTCCTGGAATGGGGACTTGCGTAAACGCAAAGTTCAGTTATTTAAGAAAAAGAACCTGATTAAAGTATCTTCTGTACCTGGAGAACAAGAAGCACTTACACAAGCCCGACTTGTGGCCGAACATGCAATTAAACGAGAGAAGATAATGAACAGGACTTTCTTTAATAATTGTTCAGTAGGTAAGAAAGGTCGTAGGTTTGCTACGGACAAGTCCATAGTTAAAAGTGAGAAATTGTGTTTTTACTAGGTGAAAGTGATGGTTAAAGTATATATTATAGAGTACAAACGTGGAAATAAAGCCCTAATAGAAGAGATACAGGAGTTCTCCAAACCTTTGGAAGCTGAGATATTTATAAATAAGTTCAATTTAGTATCTAAACTACGTGCAAGTAAAGCTAATAATAATATAGACTGGTTCTTACTTGCAACTAGAACTCCTGGTAGTAATGTAGAATTTAAAGAACATGTATTTGAGTTTAGGGGTGTAGAGTTATGATTTTAGATGAAAAGAAACTACTTGGTGATTTGCAGAAGTATATACTTTTGTCTATAGAACAAGGTTGTACTACTGCGGCCCAGATAAAGAAGAATATCTTTAGTAAAATTGGTAAGGATGTTTCTATAAATGCTTTATATACTGTGTTAGCTAGATTAGATAAACTTGGTTATATAGATGTATGTTATAGTGCGGTAAATTCTACTAGAGGTTATAGGAAAGATGTTAAGGTATATAGTATTACTATACTTGGTTTAGTGACTTTACAAGCAAACATTGTTAATTTATTAACCATGATTGGCCGTGAAAATAATGCTTGACAGTTTTTTCAATCGGCATATATGCTCCGCATGGGGCATTAACACAAACTCTCATTATTATCATTAATAATAATTAATCTTTAAGAGACAAACATGAATAGCCTAAAGAATAAAAAGAAACGGCCTAAATCTAATTGGATGCGGTTATTTGTTATCCTACCAACAAGTAAAGAACAAAGAGAAGCCAATCTAGTAGAACGTGCTAGAATAGAAAGAGCAATAGATTATAAACATAAGATGATTAAACAAAGGGGTTAATACGATGGAACCAAAAGATATATACAAGTTCTTACGAGAAACTAAATTACTGGATGAATACAAACCACCTTTTACTTATGACGGTGAAGGTGGTATATTGGATTCTAATAGAAGAATTATAGTACGTGATGCTCTAATGTTAGATAGTGAAGGGCAATTAATAACTATAACATTAAATAACTTTTGGCAAGAATACGGAGTTTAAATGAAACAACTAGACAAACTAACACAACTAAAGTCTTTGTACGACGAAATAACAGATAGTTTACGAACTTGTGACACAGACAAGTATATGTTTTGTGTTATGTTACATTATGAAGAACTTGTTATTTCTGGTTGGTTAAAAGATAGAGAAAGTAATGAACAGTATTGTTCATTTTCTATGGTATATTCACACGTACATCCTACAGTTGTAGCTACAGACAGCCGAGAAGTACTTACAAAAGATGTAATAGAAATGACTAAAATACTAACTAACTGGTTAAACGGATAAACAAAATGAATCATAGAGAAATTTTACAAGCTTTGTTAGATGGTGAGACTTTATATAAGGAAAACGAAACATCTACTTTATTAAAACTAGAAGAAGAAGATAATAAACTAATTTGCTCTACTGATAATGGAACTAGTTGGCTATCTACTGTTAATGATTTTAACATTAGAACAGATATGATTAATAAACTTTGGAAAATCAAACCTAAAACAATCAACATTAATGGTTTTGAAGTACCTGAACCTGTTAGGAAGCTAGAGGATAGACAAGTTTATCATTGGATTAATGTAAGTATGGGTAAAGTACAAACAACCAATTATGCTGACTTTGGAGAAGATAATGTAAGACTAGTTAATGGTGTTGTACATCTAACAAAAGAAGCAGCACAAATACACTTAGATGCTTTGTTAAGTTTTACTAAATTGGAAGATAAAGATGAATAATCATGAAGTTGATATGCTTTTAAGGAATCAGTTATTTATAAATGAACAAGTAGAAAATAGATTTAGTGAAATACTTTTATTTTAACTAAAAGAAAAGGGCTATGGTATCTTTCACCCATAGCCCTCTTGTCACTAACTAACTGATATGAAAATCACTACATATCTTTCTTACTATTCTATTACTAATATATAATGTTAAAAGAATGGTTAGTTGTAGTTAGTTAGCTATCTTTAACCTTTAAATAGCTTCTGCTTGTTCAAGACGCAGTTTAGCAAGTTCCAAAGCAACTTTAGGGTGGTTACGTAACTTATTCTTACCGCCAGTAGTTAAAGTAGCAAAGTAAGCTTGAACTTCTTCGATAGTTCTTACGTCAGTAAGGTCATTAAAGTATTCTGGAGCATCACCCTGAACAACTTTAGCAAGTGCATAAGCTTTCTCAAGATCACTTAAACCAACTACTGTTTCGGCATGACCACGAGTAGTAAATTCAGCTTTAGCAATAGCATCAAGTTGTTTAGTTACAGCAGCAAACAGATCATTTACTTTAACAGGAGCCAAAGCAGTTTTAACTTTAGCCAGTAAGCCATATACAAATACTTGTTTCTGGAAAGCAGTAAATGTTTCTACTGTCTGACCTTCAATACCATAGGCACTAAAAGCAATAGTTTCACCGGTAAAGAAGTCGAAAGTAATGATACCGGATTCAGCATCTACACTAGTTAACAAGTTAGCGCGTACACCAAAGTTCTTTACAGAACCATCTTGCATAGATACTAAGCGATCTTTTTTAGCTTCAACCACAGGTGTTTCGGTTACTACAGATTCGTTTTCGTTTGACATTTGTTGTCCTCAATGATTGTTGTTAATTGTTGTACGGCTCTTTCTCAACCGTTGGATACAGTATACAGATGTAAGCCTATGCTTGCAAGTTTTATTTTAACTATTTTATAAATTATTTAACTACAAGGAAATCGCATGGATTTAAAAGCACAAATTAGAATCACAAGTAAGTTTACAGGCAAATCTACCTTTGAATTTTGGAAAGACTTACAAACTGGCGACTTAATTACACTAAAAACGCCTTTTGAATGGCCCGAAGGTAACAGAGGACATACTTACGCGCAACGAGTAACACTATATAATCTACGAAACGGTCTTAGTTTCAGAGATTCTTTACGTGGGATTGTAAATAGATTAGATAAAACTACTTGGGAAGAGGTAGAATAACCAGCGACTTATGGTGACTAACATGGATGTTAACCAACCAACCGGCGACCCACCTTCACTAACAACACCAACCCACAACTGGCGACCCATACCTTAACCTACATACAACTAGCTACACCGTCCACCACCAAAAACGATAATCCATCTTATCATTTAAAATCCAGGCCGAAAGCTTGACAATCATTCAAAATTCCTGTATCACGCGCCCGCTTCATTTATATATTCCGCAAGGCGGATTGGCACGATACTTGCTTAAAGTATCTACTCTACTGCACAACTAACTAATGCAACTAACAACATAAAAAACTACTTAAAACTATTGACAGTTATTCTTAAAACTGTATAATTCTTCATCAAGGACTTCGACAAACAACTAAACCTAGACGGACTTAAAAATTTATAATAAAAGCTTGACATAAACAAAAATTAAACTAAAATAGAACTCAAGTTAGAAGCAACTAACTTAAACCTTAAACCTAAAAAATAAAACTGGAGTTTTCAAATGAATACAATTACTGAGTCAGTCAAAACAATCCTTTCATCTAACGCTATTGGAGTTGGTAAAACAACCGACATTGCAGAAACCTTTATTTTTGAAGATGATAATACCTTAACCATTGAAGGCTTAGGTTCTTTCAAGTTATCAAACGGTATACAAAAGGCTAAGTTAATTCAAATGCTTGCCAGTGAAGGAAAAAAGACTTCTTTTGAGTCTTTAGGTAAAACCTTGAGAGCAATGGAATTAGAATTCTTAGGTGTCGCTCATCAAAACAATTCTGGTAAAGAACCTAAAACAGTCTCTAAACCCATTCCGCAAGGTTCAAACATTACTTCGGATGACTACGTTAAAAATGCAGTCATTCTCAATTTAGCTAATACTGAATTAGCTGACAAATTGATATCTTTAGACACAGCAGTTATCAATCTGGATGGTGACATACCAGCTAGTGCTACTAAAGCAGATATTTTAAAGAAATATAATGAAATAACAGACTTGCTTAAACAGTACCAATCCTTATTCATTACAGAAGATAATCGCGGTACGTACCAAGTAATGGTAGCTAAAGAAGAGGCACTTGCTGCTAAATTTTCCGCTTTAACTGATGATGGTTTTACTAATATTCTACCTGCTGGTGACAGTTTAACCGCATACGTCGATGTTTCCAATGCTAAAGACCTGCAAAACCGTTTAACTACCCTTGGTTATAGCTTTATCAATGCAGACTTTTTGGCCGATAAAGGTGTTATTTCAGTGTACTTTAAAGAACTGCCTAAGAAAGAAGAAACTGAAACCAAAACTGCTTAATTATTAACAACAATAAAAGGGATATATAACCGTATATCCCTTTATAACCTATAAAGGTGTCAATATGGCAATTACAAAAACAACTATCAAATCCAGATTTCCGAACGCTGAAAGAATTGAGCAAGTAAAATCTAAACAACTATTTATTGTTTATTATGTTAATTTCTCTTTGCTTGTTTCATATACTACTGTAATTGGTTATAAAGAACATGGTTCCTTAGATAATAAATGGAACATAACAAACAGAAAGTATAGTCAATCAACATCACGCCAAGTAACCTATTTTCACAAGTATGCTAATTACAATACATTAGTAGTGGCTGATGCAGAAATTCAAAACTTTTTAGAAGGTATTGTTCTATGATTACTAAAGAACAAGCATTAAACCTTAAACATGGTCTTTACTCTTATGCTTACATCGACCATACAAACAATCATTTATTTGAGCTTGAAGGTTGAGTTATGAAACCAACTAAAGATAAATTCAAAAACAAAGACGGCAGTTTGACCTTATATGCTTTAGCTTGTGGGTACTTGCAACAAAAGAAACTACAAGACGACACGATAATAGTTGAATTAAGTTTAGACGGTTGCTTTCATGTTAAAGTGTTTGATGATTGTGGTCTTCTAAATAGGGAAAGGTTGTCATGGGATTGTTACGATACTTTAACAGAAGCTAGAAAAGCCTATAAACAAGCAATAAAAGTGTATAAACAAGCAATAAAGAAACTTGAACATGAAATACAAACTAATTAAAAACGGTAAAGCCATCGCCTATATAAACCTTAACAAAACTTGCCGTAAATCCTTTTTACAATTAGTTTTACGGGGTTTTACGGTGGAACCTATAGAAGGATAAAGCTATGCTTAAAAATAAAGATTTAAACTTATCAGACAAACAAATTACAGAAATTGCAGAAAGTATAGTGGATACTTGGGATATGCAAACAGTAATAGAAAATTGTATAAATACACAAGTCGACTATATAAATTCTCTTACAGGTGTGGAACTTAAGCAATATTTAGCAGATCAAAATTTAGAGTTCTTACTTGATAAGTAACTAACAACAATAACCGCTATTAGACTTCAATCTTTTAGCGGTTTTATTTTGTCTAGTGTATTGACAACTAGATTAAACTACTGTAACCTATAGTCTAACTTAATTAATTTATAGGACATTTAACCATGATTACTTTAGTTATCTTACCAGTTATGGCTCTAATCATCTACATTATAAAGGTGGCAATATGAACACTATAGATAAATTAATAAACATAGCTACTGGGCAGCATATAGCAGGTTATATAACGAACTTAGCTGACAATAGTATTACATTTTATGGCTTAACTGATATAGAGCTAGAACGCTTTGTTAGTAATGCGGATTCTTTAGGTATTCAGTTTAAACCATACAATAAACAATCCGGTGCAGTTACTTTAATTATAAAAGATAAAGTTTGACATTAGCTAAGAACTTGTTACAATAAACACATACAAACAAACAATCGGAGATAAGAAATGAACAACACAACCAAAACTTTTGAATACCCAGTCTACCAAGAAATGATAGAACTGTTCAGAAATGCTTCTTCGGAAGGGCAGTGTTTAATCGTATATAACACGATTGAGGGATCATCTTTAACAGGGGAAATCCTTCTTAAACCATCTGAAGTGTTCGAGTTCTGCTTGAACGTAGCAGAGATTTTTACCATCTACTACTTTTATGTAGTAGAAGGACAGTTGTATACCAATGTATACAATTGGGTTTAAGCTTAAGTCGCTGGTATTAACTTGATACCGGCGACAACTAGCGCTCTAATGTACATGGAGGTACATTAAGTTAGTTAGTTTAGGTTAATGTAAGAAAGGTTAAGTAAGGTACTCCGAACAACAATCCATATATGCGTAAAGTTTACACGTGGACATAGAGTACATACCAGATTTTTCCCAAAAACTAACTAAAATACCCTAGTTACAACTAAATACTCTTGCGGAGCTATTGTTTTTAGTTATTTTACATGCTATTGCTACGCATTTATACTATTAATTTAGCTAAGTTCGGGTAGCGTGGGAACGTAGTGACCTCAGCTACACCAAAGCGAAGCGCGGTAGTCACAATTACTCATATACATCAGTTATTTTACATGCTATAATCTATATTATTTAATTAATATAGGCTATAAAATGGATAATGTAATACAACAAATAGGTGATGCGGGATGTTATAGTCACAAGTATGTTCCTAGACAGAAAGGTATTTCATACTATAAACCAGCTACGCTATATTATTTAAAGTTTGTTTATGGTAAAAAGGTTTATTATAAACTTGGAATAACAACAAAAACAATAGAAGAAAGGATTAAAGGGTTAAAAGTTCCTTTATTTATACAAGTTAATGTTATAGCAACTTCGTCAGTTCAACCTTTTATTGTTCTTTATAATATAGAACAGAATTTACATAGGTTGTTTAAAGAAGATAGGGCGAAGGGTATTACTTTTATTGTTAGTGGTAGGACGGAAGTTTATAAAAGAGATATATTAGGTTTGGCCAGCTAGCTGGCACAGGGACAATTGCTGGTTATAGTCAACTAGTTTATTTGGTACTTTATATATATATTATAATAGTTTATATAGTTAAATTGCCAGCTTGTCTGGCCCCGAACCGTTATTACTTTATTGTTATTGTTTATTGTTACTTTATACTAGTTGTTATGGTTACTAGTTATGGTTATGGTTTGTGCTTAGATGAGTAACGCACACCCACCGCCACGGCCCTTTAGGTTTGGTTGAAAATGTTGGTTTGTGCTTAGCTGTTATATTAATATTAACATCCCCGGCATACCCGTGTAAGTGCATGATTTATAACGGGAATTTTTTTTAAATGTTACAAAAAACCTTGGAAATGTTACAAATTTCCGTCGATATGTTACCAATTTCCGTCAAAACGGGTATTTAATAGTTACATCGAAAGCGTGAAACTGTAACATTTCGAGTTGACATTAGGCAGGGTTTGTGGTATTATGGACTCATTGAAATAGCTAGTTTTGTGAGTGGAGATAAGTGTTGAATAATATTAAAATAAGTTGTTTGTTTCTAATTGGAAGTGTAATACCAAGTAAAGAGTTTAAGAAAGTAAGGAAGGAAATGCCTGGGTATCGGAAGTTGGAAAAGAAAGTTGGGTGTAATGGGAAGGGGAAGGTTAAGGTAAATAAAGGTGAAAGAAGGAAATGGTATGTTTGAAGGGAAGGTT
>Ga0265293_10003405_pt1 | contig 29575 bp, 28 predicted proteins | sample Munlanlewell138R_FD_192505 | JGI IMG/M metagenome (GOLD analysis project Ga0265293, IMG submission 192505) | Leachate microbial communities from a municipal landfill in Southern Ontario, Canada - Leachate well 138R | ecosystem: Engineered > Solid waste > Landfill > Unclassified | place: Canada... | reverse complement strand
CCTTCCTTCAGATTCCGCCTCGCGGCGGACACCCTTGGTGTTCGGCTATATCCTTCCCACTACCGGGCGGATTCGGGACTTTCACCCTTTAGAGCGTGCGCTCGCCGAGCGCACCACAAAAAAAGACGCGAAGCCTTAACTCCGCGTCTTTACAACGATTTTAGCCACTTTACTCATCGTCCCAAAGTACGACGGCCGCAAAAGTTGCACCATGTTTTTCGACAACGTGCTCGATGCCGATAGATTCGATGGATTTGTATGCGCGATTGCGGAATATCATCCCTTGTTTGGCCATTTCGCGAACGATGCCTTCGATTTCCTCGACGCTACCAACGCCGTGGTGCTCCATAATAACTCCATTTAAGCTCTCATCCTCGGGGACGGCTACCGCGACTGCCGAAGCAATGCGTTCGCCAGGTTTGGACGATAGCATGTCGGCATAGGCAACGGGAACCAAGGCTCCAGGAGGCAAAGAGACGGAATCGAGTTTTTTAGCCCCAGGGGGCAAGATGCTGCTCATCTTTACGAGGTTGGTATCCCCAACCCCAGCGTTAATGAGGGCAGAGTCGAACGCATTGAGTGGCATGAAGCCTTCAGAGCGGCCAGCCACCAGACAATATCCCTTAGGTCTTATCACTATCACGCAGTCTCTCCTACTAGTTGCATGGCAGGTTCAAGGCCAAGGCTCTCCTGATGGACAACCTTCAAGCACTGACGTGGAGGAAGAACACCGCGATTGACTACCAACATTTCGTAACGCTTAGAACCTAAGCCTTCCAAAAGTACTGGGTGCGCTTTATCAGGTTCGCTAGCACCGCAAGTATAGAAGTCAACGGCAGCATATCCATGCTCCGGCCATGTGTGGATAGAAAGATGTGACTCCTCAATAACTACAACGCCACTCACTCCTTGTGGAGCAAAGCGATGGAACGTCGATTGGACGATTGTCGCGTCCGCCGCTCTTGCCGCTGCGATGAATAGAGCCTCTATGGCTTCTAAGTTATTCAGGATTGATTTGTCACAGTCGTAATATTCAAGCAAAAGGTGTCGTCCGTATGTGTTCAACCCATGTTCCTCCTTTTTACCGGGGTCTAGCACCCACAGTATTCAAAAAGCACAGTTACAGCATTGCTGCGCACCACGCGCAGCTTATATGACTGCTAGTCAAAAATTGCACAAAAGTCAAGTTCTGTTTTGCAAACCGGCGTCGTTATTGGAAGAAACGCCGATCTAAAACCTTATGATTTTAGCCTTTTGCGTCTTGTTGGGATAGCGCTTTCATCGCTTCTAGTTGCTGGCCTCGGGCGAGTTCGAGGTCGCGCTGCGAGAATTGACTTTCGTCGGGCGATAGCCAACGAGTGGCGCACACGAGTTTGGCAATTTCGTTGGGGCGCAAATCAAGACTACGCGCGCAGTTTTCAGGCTCCAAGGGGTTAAGCGCGTAGCGACGAATGTTGTCGTCCCAAAACTTCACCCGCTCCTCGTACTCCTCTATTCCTTGGGCTGGGGCATCAAGTTTGAAAAACAATGTTATCGTGTCGGCCAAAGACGGCGAAACTTCCTCAAGCTCGTGATAAAGTATGATACATAAGCAAGGATAGCGCTCGATGGCAAAATTGACCGCGTTACTGAACGCCGATTTTTGCTTAAAGCTATCGCCCACATTATAGAAGACGATCACCTCATTAAAAAGCGCAGCACTTCGCATGGCGCGCTGAATGCTTGCACTCACCTTGTGTTTTCTCTGCTGTGCTACAAGCTCGGCATCTACTGCGATGACATTGAGCTCGATTTGACGGCATATGGCGACGGTAGCGCTTAACAGCGGATACTGTGCATCCGAACTGAGCGCAAGTATCATGGGCTCTTGGCGTTCGTAGTACTCGTGATAATGGTATAAGACAGCTCGTAGCTTTTCGGCGCTATCTTCATTACAAGCAGGCACGGGTAGCGGGAATACGGCTTCGTGCAAACGCGCAAAATCAAGGAGTGCTTCGTCCATAGAGCGCTGCCCCTCGAAGGCTTGGATAACGTCGTTTGCCACTATCAGAGGTCGCAGTAAGTAGGCATGATCTGCTGCAGTGCTGCTAGCCAAAGTCAAAAAACCTATGCGAAATAGCGGACGAGAGAGATCGAAACGATACTGTGTGTTCCAATAATTTTTTCCCAGCGTGTGGTCTTTGAGTTTTAGCCAGGCCATGGGGGTTGCATAGCTAAAACCGGTGAGTTCATCAAGCAGCGCCGCCATATGAGGGTGCAGCTGCGAGGCTAGGCTAAAATAGAGTATGTCGAGATCGTCGTTGTCGAAGTGTGCAGCATGTTTGGCGAAAATCTCTGGAAGCGTTAGTTCTGGGGCCTGCCATGCTTCTTTGGGTCCATGTGCATAGTGATGACGCTTTTGCATGAATTTAAAAAGTTCATCAACATATTGTGCTAACTTAAGCAGTTCCTGGGAGCTAAATTCGAGCATTTTCTGGCCTTTTGTTCTTGCCTTGGCTAGGGCGAGTGGGATGTTTCTTTACTCTGGGAAGCTCGAATAATCGTTGCGGGGGCGTTACGGGGGGCAGACCCCCCGTAGAGGGGGTAGACGCAAACCCACGCGTAGCGAGGGGTTGCGGCGCAGGGGGAAACTTCCCCCACAAAAGGAAAAAGCGAAAACATCGAATGAAGCAGAGCGTCCTTAGAGATAAATTTTGCGTTCTGTTACGATTTAGTCTTACACAGCCCCGATTCATTGGGATCAAAAATTTGGCCATCAGGGCAAAGCGCCTTATCGGAGAGCGTGAGCATTACAAAAACCTCGTTCGTTTTATTCTTCAGCCTTCCAGAGTCCTTGTAATGCACAACAATACTCACAGTAATGCTCTCACCCGCGGCTGCGGGAACCCAATCATTTGGTAGCGTAAAGCCAGGATTCGCGCATGCGCCAGCGGTCACATGCAGGATCGTTTTGTAATCCGCTGTTTGTCCTTCGCAGGCGCCCTCCGTACACTTAAGCGCTAACTTCTCGACGTAAATGGAGTTGTAGTCGGGTGGCGTAACGTCGATGGTAGAACCACTGCCGCTGCCAGAACCGCCAGAGCCTTTGTAGGGCAGCGTTTGCGACATCTTGTTCTCTAGCACGACGGAGCCTCTATAACCAGTGGTGAGCTCCTCAAGATAGATGGTGTCCGAGCTCATGTATTTGCCGTTCCTACACGATACTTCTTGGTCATAACGGTAGTCCACCGCGACAGCGACAACAGAGGGGTTATTTTCAACGCAAGCCTGCACTAGAGCGCTAGCGGCGAAAACGGCGAGTAATAATATGGGGATAACGCGTTTCATGGCTAAACTCCAAGGGTACAATGATGCTGCACCCTACAAAATATCATCATAATAGATTGCTATCGGCGAAACAAGCAGCTCTGTGTTGTGCCGCGTAACTTAATCGTTTATCAAATGAGAGAGCTTTGCGCGGGGGGAACCTTTTTTCTTTTTGCAAAAGAAAAAAGGTTCCCCCCGCACCCCCCTCCAAAAAAGAAAGCACTCTTTTAAGCACTTTTCGAATAAAATGTCATTTTATCTTCCACCTGCCTTATTTAATTAGCATTCTCAACTTGTGCTTCTCTACAAAATATCTCATTTTGTTTAAAAATGTATCGAATTTATAAAATTAAATTCGTTATTTCTAGCCGTGCTAAGCTCTCAAATTAGTGAATTTTTCACTATTTTTGTGTTCAGAGTCTCCTTGGCAAAATACCTTATTTTCCTTCGCTCATGGGGGGAATAAACGATCCTGGCCCGCCAGCGGCGATAGAGCTTTCGCGATTTACGATGCGCGGTGTAATAAAGATGAGCAGCTCCGTGCGGTTGTCCGTTTCGGAAGTACTGCGGAAGAAGTAGCCCAAGAAGGGGATGGAGCTTAGGAAAGGAATTCCCTTCATCGACTGCGAAGTGGCTCGAGTGTAAATACCGCCGATAACCGTGGTATCGCCGTCGGGGATGAGCAGCTCCGTTGCCGCTTCTTTCTTGAGTATGGAGGGGTTTCCATCGGCGCCAGTGTTACCAAAGTCTGGCTCGTTTTTGGTAAGTTTGATTTTAAGGAAAATGTTGCCATCACGCGTGACGTGTGGGGTGACATTTAAGCTCAGTATGGCGTCGAAGAAGACCGTGTTTGTGCCCGCTGCCGATACGACGGAAATCGGGATAGATGTTCCCTGTTGAATGGATGCGGCAACGTTATCCAGCGTCATAACGCGCGGGGATGACACGATTTTGAGAAAACCCTTCTCTTCCAGCGCGCTTAGGCGAATATTGAGATTAATCGCCCCGCCAATAGATCCAAAGGTCATGCCGATAGCGCCGCCAGAGCCTGTTCCCACGGAGGCGGGAAGGTTTACGGCAAAGTTAGGTGTAGCGCTCGTACCGTAGTTGAGGTCATTAGTCGATCCCCCAGCGATCCCAATGGTCGATGGAAAAACGATTCCCGTGGCGTTACCCGTAGCGGCGCTAGCAATGCCGTCTCCGCCCCACTGCACGCCGAGTTCCTTGGTAAAGTTGGCCTGCGTCTCAACGATGCGCGCCTCAATGAGTACTTGTGGCGTCTGCGTATCAAGGCTGTTAACCAAGATCTCCGCCGCATTGAGATTCGCCGCGACATCCTTAATGATCAGCGTGTTCGTTCGCGGATCGATGTTGACGCTGCCGCGCTCTGAGAGCAGCGGCGCAACGTTACTGCGAATGCCCTCGGCGGTCGCGTAGTTTACGGGAATCAAACGCACTTCGAGCGGTTCAAGCTTCTCGCGCACCGTTGCCGCCTCCATCGCGCGTCGCTCTTCTTCGGCGAAAGTCTCCGCTTTAGCAACCCAAATAATACTACCCTCATAGCGCATGCCTAAACCGTTGGTGCGCAAAATAATGTCTAGGGCTTGATCGAAGGGAACGCTCTTTAGCGATAAGCTCACATTGCCCTTTACCTCGGGGCTAGCGACTATACTGACGTTGATCTCGTCCGAGAGTAGGCGCAGCAAATCGTGTATGTCTGCATCGCGGATATCAAGGGTAATTCTACGTTTCGCGAGTTCTGTGCCCTTTAGCGTGTTTCGCTTACCGTAGTTTTGGGCAAGCTTCAAATCCTCGTTATTGCTAGGATCCGAGGCACTCACGCGGACTTTGGAGCGCCTGTCAAGGGGAGCAGATGCACTTTGAACGCTAATCAACGGCTTGAACTCCCAAACCAAGCCATCCTTCGTTTGTTCAACGCTCTGGCTTAGAGTTTGTGTTGTTTTAGCCACAAGAACCGTCCCGTCACTGGCTTGGTAGCTATCGATCATCGCGACGCCACCGCGAAGCGCCGAGGTATCGAATTTTTTACTCAAATTTGCAGGCAACTTCACATTGCGTAAACTCAGCGCCGTCTCATGCTCCGACAGTTTTCGCCGCTCATAGTTACCCTCACCGCTCAGTTGAATGACAACGCGTAAGCTCTCCTCGCGCTCTTCGAAACGAATATTTCGCAACTCTAGCCCCGCGTCCGCAGGCGACACTTCGCCACTCGCCGTGTTTCGCGCTAAGTCCGTGCTAAGCTCAACGCTTTCTCTTGCAGCTTTGGGGCTTGGCGACTTCACATGCGTTAGCGCCGCTAGCTGCTTTTGGAGTTTCGCGTGTTTTCGCTGCTGTATCTTGAGTTTACGCTTAGCCCAGCGCCCATCTTTTACAGCTTTTCGCAAATACTCCATCTCATCGCAACTAGGCGCGGCGTAGGTGTCCGTCGACGCTTTAAGCTGCGCTTGCGCGCGCTCCAAGCGCTTAAGTTTACGCCGAGAATCGCCTATAAGCGACGCCTGTTCGGAAAGACTGCGCATAAGCGCCTCAGTCTCACCTATCTCCTGCAATAAGCTATTTCGCTTTGATGCGTCAGCTCGCTCGGGCGTAGCCAAGCTCGCCTCAACGCCATGCTGCACCCGCGAACCATCATCCCAACCGATGCCGTTAAACGCACAGGCAACGAGACAGAAGGCAAAAAAACCGCGTTTGACATATTTACTGCTAAGCTTCATCGTAAGCTCCTCGCTCTTGCGCCATGCGCAATACGCATAATCTTATGTTTTTCATTCGAAGTATCATCAACTTTAAGCCTATCTCATTCATCTAATACTTAAGTTTATGCCTTTTTTTTCCTCTGGATAAAGAAGCATTTCTATATATTTCCCCTCCCCCGATATCATTTCAAAGACTTCTATTTTATCTCGCTGAATGTTGGACACCGTCCCGTTATTGTTGCCCACCAAATCGCCGCGTCGCAGCACGAAGCGGTTTCCGCTCGGATCAAGCACAAAGGCTTTGGGGTCAGCGGTTCCCGTAATCACAGCGATTAACTTATAATCCTTAACGCTATACATCTGCGCTGGTAGCGTAATCGACTCTCCCCCCCCCTCTTCATCCATAGCTTTGCGATTAATCTCGTTGATCCGCTCGGCCATGATGGCATCAATAAAGCCCCTAAACGGATTGCGCTGGTAGTTTTGGCGCTCCCAATTCTTGGCTGGCTGCCAATTCCCCTCAGCTAGCTCTAACGCCTGCTTATTGAGGCTACCCTGCCTAGCCTTCGTCTGTGACGCCGTCTGCACAGTGCTTACGGGAACACTGTACTCCTCCTCACACCCATACGAAGAGCCCATCGCCATGCATAAGAGCGACGCTAGCGCTGCCTTTCTAAAAACCCTCTTTCTCATCACTCAAACCTACTACTTGCCAGCCTGAAGCTGCGTACCCGTGTAAAGATAGGTCTCTGCTACACATGAAATTTTTAACAATCCCTGCAAATCCTTACTCGCCCCTGATTGCGAAGCGCGTTCCATTCGCACACCGCGAATATTCACAATCTGCTCCTTGGAACCCGTTTTCAAACCGTCCCCCATTGTCGACAACTCCCAAAAAAAGTTAATCGCCGCCTCATACGTCGCCTCAAACTCCATCCTAATCGGCACCACCGACACCTCATTTTGCGCGATCAGCCCCTCTTGTTTAAAATAATTCCACTTATCCACCTTTGCCGACGCCGCACGCTGAGAAATACTCGACAAAAAATAGTTCAACTCGTCCGAAGTTTCGGGAATCTTGGCACGTAAAATCGCCAAACGCGCCTCCATCCGCTCCGCCTCCTTGCGCGTCTCCATTAATTGACCCTCGCGCTGCTTCAACGACGCAATATCCCTATCCAAAGTGACCATTTTTTGCTTTAACGTCTCGTAATCGCTCTGTTTATTCTTGTAAAACAAGAAGTAAAACGACAGCGCGATGACAAACATAAAAATGAATATCACCAACAGCCATTGCTGTGGCGTTGTATCCTTAATTGAGCTATTCTTTGCCATAATTGTTGCCGCCAATCGCCTTTAACCGCAGGCCGTTTCCACTTGCGGAGAATGCGTAAAACTTTTCGTTTCCTCTTTTGGGGGAGTGTCCCCCCGCGCGCAAGCTTCCCTCAAAATTCGCCAAATGCCGCGCTAGACTGTGCGCTGTTTCGGGCAAAGCCCAAACCAGCGCACAGTCTGCGGCATTAGGCGACTTTTTCGGGTGATCTTGCGCTCCCCCCTCTACGGGGGGCCTGCCCCCGTAACACCCCCACCTCATGATGCTCTCACTCACTCTAATCATCACGGCATCGCCTCCTCGCCTTGCGCCTCGCCTCCTAGCTGTTCGAGCAAAGCTAGCCCGTCCTTGGTTTGGTAGTTAAAATTCGCTTCCGCCGTGAAATTAAAATGCTGTATATTCACATCTAGCGAAGAAATTTTGCCATCTTTTATTTCGCCAAGCCTGATATTTCTAAAAAACGGGCTACTCTTTAAACGAAGCCAAAATTCCGATATATCGTCCATGCTGCGGGCTTGACCTCGTATGCTTACGTTGCCTTTACCTAAGTCCTCAAAGCCTTGAATCATCACATTTTCCACGTCCCACGAAAGCAACCAAGCCGCTTCGCGAGCAGCATTCATCTGCACTGCATCGCGTGGATGGGTTAAAATACGCGCCAATTCATCAAGTACATGCTGTGGACCCGTCCTCATGCTCGTTAGTCGAGCAAGCGTCAACTCCCTAGCCTGAAGTTCTTTGATTTTCTCTTGTAGTTTTGGAACTTCCGAGAGTTTGGCCTCAATTTGCGCCTTCTCCGCGTTTTTACGATGCACGCTACTCTCTAGTTCTTCGAGTTTAGCGTTGATCTGCACCGCCAAAACGAAGCAAGCGATAATCTCTACCAATAACAAAAGCCCCAAAACTATAGACAACGATTGTAAAGGATCGCGCTTAACGACACGCTTTCTCTCTGGATTTAGGTTAATGCGGACTAACATTATTCTACCGTCCTCCTTAGCGCTAAACCAAGAGCAATACAGGATTGCGCGGAGAATCCATCGATTAAGCTACGGCTATAGGCTTTCTCATCGAAATTAATAGTATTAAAAGGATTAGCAAGCTCTACCTTAAGCCCTGTACTGCGTTCAATCTCGCTGACGCTGCTGCTACTCTTCGCAACGCCGCCGCAGAGCACCAAACGATGCACCTGAGAAGAACCCGACGTTTCATAAAAGAAGTTTAGGGAGCGCTTGAGTTCCTGGCCAATACTCTCGGAGACCTGACGCGTAATCGCGTCGACTTCACTGGGTATGACGGCGTTCAGATTCGCGTCGATTCGCCCGACTTTGAAGGCTTCAGCTTCTTGGCGAGTAATGCTGAGTTGCTTTTGTATTTCGGAGCTAATCAGCGCACCACCAATATTAATATCGCGCGTAAACGCAGTAACTCCCGAATCGAGTACAACGATTGACGTCATATTCTCGCCAATGTTGACCAAAGCCACCACTTCCCCATCCCCGCACCCCCCGCACATCGCCTCAAAGCAATTCTGCAACGCAAAACTCGCCACATCCACAACGCGTACCCTTAAACCAAGCTCTCGCGTTACCGCGATATGTTCGTTAATGGTTTCACGTTTTGAGGCTACTAACAGAACATCCATCGACCCTTGCGATTGATTCCTACCTAAAATTGCGCGATCAGCCACGACGTCCGAATAATCGAAGGGTATGTGTTGCTCGATCTCCCAGCGCAAGTTTTCATCCAGTTCATCGTCTGTCATCAGCGGAAGCCTGATGCGCTTTACTATCACCGAGAAGCCCGAGATCGCGATAGCGCAGTCTTTGTTACGTATCCGATTGCGTTTCAGACTCCCCGCGATCGCTTCTGTCACAGCGCTCAAATTGAGAATCGCGCCATCAACAATAGCATCATCGGGTAGCGAAACGATATCGAAGCTACGCAGATTGTACGTATTTCGCGTCTGGCTCAGTTCGGCGATCTTTACCGATGATGTCCCGATATCAAGCCCTAAGAGCAACTTACCTTTAGCCATCTTGGCCATCTCCTTAGCAGGTGAAACGTGTTGACACACAACACGATACCTTAATACTTACACGCTTGTCGCTCGTGTCGAATTTTTAAGGTACCATCAAACTTGCTAAGAAAAGTCTCATTGGAGTTTTGACTGGGTTCAAACTAGCTAGGAGAGCCTTCCGTTTACCTTACTCATCGCCTGAGCCAAAGTTCATCGTAAAATGCAGGTTCCTCCTCATCGATCCACTGCCTTCGTACGCGTTGGTAACCATACAACGCGGGATTTGGAAAGAAGCGATCACAGGCATAATCGCCGTCAAAACGCGATATATAGAGAGAAAAAGCTAGTGGCATAGCCCATTGATAGAGGCGCACACCGCCGAGAACAAAACAATACTCTAGCCCTAGCGCCTCTAACTGTTTAAATAACACATGAGGATTGTCACTATAGTAGTTTGCCTTGGACGAGCTTTGCGAACTCACTACTGCGTTGATACGACCAAACAAGGGTTTTTCGCCAATAGATTCCCATGTCACGCGCCCCATCATTACGGCAGCATCATCGCGCTTTGTACGTGCAACGAGTAGTTTAAGGTCGGGGCTAGATGTCCAAGGTATGGAGCCTTCTTTACCTATGCCCCAAGCGTCGTCCACTGCAACCAATATGATAAGTTTCATTCTGTAGTCTCCGTACTGCTGCGCTCCACAAGATACAGAATTGGCGCGTTTTGCGCAGCGTATTTTCTGGGCAAAGAATAACAACGAATCTTGAGCGACGCAAAGCTGCAAGGCTATATTTTTAAGGAGACTCTGATTTATGGGTGGGGCGCTGCCCCACGCTAAGGGCTATCGCCCTTAGAATCCTTACTCTGCGTAACACATTGATTTTATTGGTTTTTATTTTGAACACCTCACTGACTTTCCATGCTTTGCTCTAGCTACTTTTTTGGCAGTTTTCACATTGTTCAGAACTTTTGATGGCGAAAAGAACATTTGAAAATCAATTTGCTTTTGCTAGTATGCGGTAGGCGCTTGTGCCTCATCTAAGGAGATTATATGCAGTCAACGCAAAAATTGTTTATTGTTTTTTCGCTAGCAGCGCTTTTTAGCTTTGCTTGCGCTAGTGCCGATCAAAATTCTTGCAAGGAACAATGCCAAGCAGATGAGCATTGTGTAGATGGAGAATGTGTCAAAAAGGATACTACAGATTGCACGGAAGGTAGTTGTACTGACGGCTTGGTTTGTGTCGATGGTCAGTGCGTGTGTGCCGAAACTGGTAGGTACATTACGTGCCCAACAGGAAACGCTTGCTGTCCAACGGGTTGTAAAGACCTAAGCTCCGATGCTGAAAACTGCAGCAGCTGTGGTAACAAGTGTCCTACCGGGCAACGCTGCGTTAACAGCAACTGCGTACCCGATACTAAAGAGTGCGATGATCAAGAAAAACGATGCGACGGCATGGTCGTTCAACTCTGCGATGAGGGAATGTGGAAAATCATCGCCACTTGTCGTACAGATCAAACTTGTGATCCTACACAAGTCAAATGTGTGGATGTAGCCTGCCAAGCGGGAAGCTACTCTTGCCTCAACAATAATGTCATGATATGCGGCGACACTGGCTGGGCTACACATTCGGAATGCAGCGAAAATCAAAAATGTAACAGCCAAACGGGGAACTGCGACGATATTCATCAAGGCTGCGTAGATGGTTCAAAACGATGTACAAACGACAATAAGATTGAAGTATGTAATAATGGCGAATACGAATTTAATGAAGACTGCGGCGACGATAAAACTTGCACTCCTTCGGGTAGCACGGCGAGCTGTGTTGACGCTAACTTGTGCGGTAACGGCGAGATCGATGCTGGCGAAGACTGCGATAAAACGAATCTCAACAACAAAACATGCGCCGACGTTGTTCCCAATACGACGGGAACTCTAACTTGCACAAACAATTGTAAATTCGATACAAGCGCTTGTGAAGGTGGAACGCTCTGTACGCCAGACGCAGCTACTTGCAACGGTAATGTACACAGTTTGTGTAACAAAGCTGGTACAGCATACGAAACAACCGATTGTGGTGTAGATTATTCTGAGGGAGTATGCGATAAGGAAAATATTTGTATTTGCAATACTGATGAAGACTGTAAGTTAGAAAATGCAAGTATTTGTAGTCAAAATCAATGCTACGAGTGTGCTATTGGTGACAGAAAGTGTGTAGGCAATGTCCACCATTTATGCGAAAGTAACCAATGGGTAAAAACAACATGTACTGATTCCACTCCAACATGCGACAAAGAGAATATATGTGTTGCCGTTGCAGAACGAGAGCTGATCAAATTCGAAACGCTCGGCGATTCAATTTCAGAAACTACTAACCCAGGAATCATTAACACTGGAGAACCGAAGTTTAGTCAGCCCTCGGTTCTCCAAAACAACAGACTTAATATTGGACCTTGGGGTAAAACTCTAAATCTTGAGCAAAGTGCTATTTTTATTAACGTTGGTCCCGCCAATATTACAGAATATGTAAAGGTACAATTCAGCACAAATAATAATGGTAACGCCAGTGCCCCCAATAAACTCGTGATTGCACTCTATGACGGCGATGAACAAAAGCTAGTTTCTCATGAGCACGATGTGACCAGTGCAAAATCTCCCATAGATTATAAGGGAGATATTAAACACAATTTTAGCAATCTCCAAATACGTATTGGAGGATACAACTCTGAAGCAACTGGTAACGCTGGCACACTGCGAGTGATTGTACCCATCGAAGTACTTGGCAAGTAGAAAGTTCGAAGGTGGCGCTCGGGTGTTAGGGGGGTAGCGCGGGATCGCCTATCGGCGTTCGATTTCGACTTCCTTGTCGAAATCCCCCTCTTTCGCTCAACCACCACACAGCATTTTGCATTCGTTGTCGCATTTTGCGAGGAAGCCCGAGCGTAGGGGGGCTTAGCCCAGGGCAGCCGCAAAGTCCTGTTTCGCCAAAAACTGGACGGGGCGTCGCGGGGTGTCCCCGCGGAGGGGGTAGACGCAAACCCGCGCACAGCGAGGGGTTGCGGCGTAGGGGGATACTTCCCCCCCCATAAAAAAAACTTAAAAACTGCCAAATGTATGACTTTGCGGTTGCCCTAGGGCTTAGCCCCCCACCTAAAAAAAATTCTAAAGCAGGCGAGGCTTTTGTTATGAAATATATACGCTTTGAGAGCTTGAAAGAGGATGCTGAGATAACGGAGAAGCGTTGGATTGAAGCGGTTTTGTCGATACCAGAGCTGCGTTTGGTGACGAAAGAGCGTGCGCCGGCCTTGCGTTTGGAGCGAGCAGATTTGTCGCCGATGGCGGGGGATGCGGAGTTGCGGCTTGCGGATGGCTCGTGGCTATATTGCATACAGTGGATTGCAGCGGCGCGGACGGCGCTTTTGGAAGCGCCCGATGAGGTGATCGAGCCTGAGCACTATTATCGCCCAATCATTGCCGAGCTCGCCAAAAGGCTTGACGCGGCCGCCATAGATGATGATGAATTGCATTACGAGGGCGACGCGTAGGCGCCTTGATGTCACACCAGCCACTGCTCATATGACTAATCCTAATACACAACATTCGCCGCGAAATTCGCGCAATCGCAATGACGCTTCTAGACGCCCGCGCGCTAAGTCGGAGGCAAGGGCGCGACAACCCTTTGACGGGAAAGATAAGCTCTGTGAAATCATGAAAGTGCGGCTGCTGAGTACTAAGCGCTTGATTGAAGTGAATGTTTGCGAGAAACATTTAATGCCTAACGAATTTGTTCTTGTGCGTTTGCGGCGCAATGTTGCGCTTGCACAGACGGTGGGGCATCGTTATAGACGGGTGGTCGAGGCCAATAGCCTGCCCTTTGTAGTGCGCTATGCCAACGATGAGGATCATATTATTTATGAAGAGAATAAGGAGATAGAGAAGCGAGCGCAGTCGCTGGCGACGCAATTTTCCTTTGCTCATAAACTGAATATGAAGGTTTTGTCTGCCGATTTGAGTCACGATCGCAAGAACATCACGATTAACTTTGCGTCGGATGTGCGTGTTGATTTTCGCGAAATGGTGAGTTTTTTGGCATCGAAATTGTCTTTGCGCATAGAGATGTATCAGCTCGGGATTCGCAATGGAACGGGGCTACTGACGGGTCTTGGCTCTTGTGGGCAACATCTTTGTTGTGGGCGTTTTTTATCACAGTTTGACCCCATCGCCGTTAAACTTTTAAAAGCGCAAGGTTTGGTGTCTAATCCCAAACGTATATCGGGCTTGTGTGGTAGGCTATATTGTTGTTTGAGCTATGAGTACTGCGATTATGTTAAGAGCAGACGCATGCTACCTAAGCATGGACGTAGAATTTTGTCGCGTTGGGGTTATGGACGCGTTGCGTCGACCGATCCAGTGCGTGAAGAAGTCATTGTCAATTACGACAACGGCGAGCAGCAGCGCTTGAGTCTTCATGATTTCATCTTGGTTTCGGAAGAGGGTAGCGAGGGGAGTGCAAGAGATGAGCTGGTATTTCCGTTAGAACCTGCTCGTTTTTACCTCAACTCTGATCCAAGTACTGCTTGTGAACTAACGGGTTTACAAGGAACGCGTACTGCCTACTCCAAACCGAAATTGCAGGCTGTCTCGAAGTCTAGGCGCTCGGCTTCGTCTATGGTGAAAAGCAACGAGGCGAGCGTCAAAAGTGAAAAGCCAAGTAAACGCATAAGTTTGGGGCAAAAAAAGCGCGCTGCAAAGATTAAGAACAAAGAAGAAGAGCCGAAAGAAGCGAGGCAAGAAGGCGCAAGCAACACGACTAAAGAGACGGATAATTCGCCGCCTTCAGCTCAAGCGCAGCGAAAAGCGCCTCGCCGTCGAGTGCATCACAAGAAGGACGAAAAAAAGAAGAACAAGCCTTTGAGCGACACCCAAGCTAAGCCGCGCCAAGCGCGCCCTGAGAAGCAGGCTACAAAAGATGCTCAAACTTCCGCATCTGCTGCAACGGCGTCGAATCCTACGCGTCGTAGACCACGGCGAAACTCGCGAAAGCGTCCCTCCCAAGCATCCGAGACGCAGGGCTAGGCTATGTGGATGAGAGCTTCATTCATCGCGTTGAGCGCTTTGTTGAGCCTGTATGTTAGCGCGTGTAATTTGCTTATACCCGATGTTCCAGAGCCACTAAGTCATGAAATAGCGCGTGACAGCTTAGTTTTTACGCAATTGTCGGAGTTTTGCGAACAAAAAGATATTAACGAGCCATATACGTGTGCGGAGCTCAGTTCCCTTTTTACTGCGAGCGGCTACTGTGTTCCCAAGCCAAGCGCACGTGGGAGCATGTTACATTGTAAACTCGAAGCGCCGCTTGCAGAGTTTAATTTGGCATGTGGGCGCGACGCAGAGTCTCCAGAGCTCTACTACCGTTTTGTGTGGCGCCACGACGCGCGCGATATCGATTTTAGCGCTTCTTTGGGTGAGTGTGTGATTCAGTTATCAGGCCCCCTCGCGGGTTACGACGAGCGCTATGCAACAGATCGCGGCTACGGTGTTTGCCTTTTTTCGCAAAGTGGAGACGGCGTTGTTTCGCTACTACTCGCAGAGGAAGGACGGAATATTGTGCATCCAAGCGGTTTGTATATAGATTTTAGCGATGTTTACGCAGAGAACGCTGAGTATTATAAGCAAGGAGCCGTAGTTAGTCGCTTTGATGCCCAAATTGTACTAGAAGCCGATAGCCGACGTCTTGAATCTACGCAGCGGCAAGCCTTACTTCGAGTGCTGCCAAAACTTTTTGCCGCGTTCTATGCTCCTACTCAAAAAGGAGATGGAAGCAAGAGCCCATGATAATAGATAATGACACGATTGTAGCCATAGCCACAGGTAATGCCCCTGGCGCCATAGGTATACTGCGCATTAGCGGTGCAGACAGCCTCGACATTCTTAAGCGCTGCCATCAAGCGACAAAAGCGCTAGAACCTCGGCAAATGACACTGCGTAAACTTTACGATCCCGAAAACGGCGAGCTTCTCGACCAAGTGATGCTTTGCTACTTTCCCGCGCCGCACAGTTATACAGGCGAAGACGTCGTGGAGCTGTATGCACATGGGGGGCGGTTAAATTTGGCGCGCATTTTGGATGCGCTTTGCGGCGCCGGCGCTAGACTTGCGCAACCCGGCGAATACACGCAGCGAGCCTTCTTAAACCGCAAGCTGGATCTGTCTCAGGCTGAAGCCATCATGGACATCATCGGCGCGCAAACGCAAAGAGCACTTCGCGAAGCGCAGAAGCAGCTCTCGGGTTCAGTGTCTAAACCTGTTCAAGATCTTCGCCAACAGCTGCTAAAAATTATTATCACGCTGGAGTCTTGCATTGATTTTTCGGAGCAAGAAGAGCTGCTCAGCCTCCCCCGCGAGGAATTGCGCGCGGATTTTCATAAAATCATCGCCCAGATCCAAGCGATGCTTCGCGCTAGCGAGTCGTTGCGCCTCGATGGCTACCGCGTAGCTCTTCTTGGCAAACCCAATGCAGGGAAAAGCAGTCTATTCAACATGATGCTAGGCCAAGACCGTGCCATCGTCACCGATATATCGGGGACAACCACCGATACTATACAAGAACGTGTCAAGCTTGGTGGCATCGATATCTGCCTCATTGATACCGCGGGTATAGGGGATGCCGACAACTTGATCGAGCAACTTGGGGTAGAGCGCTCCCTAAAAGAAGCTGAGCGCGCCGACATAATTTTGTGGATCTGTGATATTAACGATAATTTTACGCTTCCTCCAGAGAGCGTTTGCCGAAACCTAGACGCATACATCGAAGAAAATGCGTTTTTTCTTATTCTTAACAAAATTGATCTTCAAAGTAGTCATACCACTACAGAGAGCGCATTCGGTCTGCTGCAAGAGCGTTTTCCAAAACTAGATCGCGGCCAAATCTTTGAACTTTCGACGGTTACGGGCGCTGGTATGGTATATTTTGAGGAGAAACTCGCTAGACACTTGCGTACGCGCGAAGAAGAAAACGAAGGCTTAGCGCTCGTTACCTCCCAGCGCCACATAACACTGTTAAGGAACTCGCTGATTGCACTTACACGCGCGCTTGAAGCGCTGCAGGACGGCTTGCCCGCAGAGTGCATCGCAGCCGATGTGCGCGACGCGCTCGACGCCCTTGGCCAGATCGTTGGCAGCATAGCCGCCGATGACGTGCTCAACGCGATCTTCTCACAATTCTGTATTGGGAAGTAGTTCTTTCTCCCAAAAAGGATAGTTAATGTCTAAAAAATGCTTATACCTCGTCGATGCGTCTAGTTATATATTTCGCGCCTTCTTTGCGTCGCCGCCGATGCGCACAAGCACTGGAAAACCGACGAACGCGCTTTACGTCTTTACGCGCATGCTCCTCGCCTTATTCTCGGAGTATAAGCCCGACGAAATTGGCATTGTTTTTGATGCGCCAGGGAGAAAGTTTCGGCACGATCTTTATGAGGACTACAAAGCAAACCGTCCGCCGCTTCCAGAGGATCTTGCGGCTCAGATGCCGTATTTTCGTACCATCGTCGAAGCACTGGGGCTAGCGCACTATGAGATGGAAGGTTTCGAAGCCGACGACGTTATTGCAACTTTAAGCCATAAAGCGCTTGAAGCTGGATATAAAGTTCGCATTATTTCATCGGACAAAGATCTTATGCAAATGATTCGCGATGATTGCGTAGAGATGCTGGATACCATGTCGAGGCCACCTCGGCTTTTTACAGAAGCCGAAGTTTTAGAGCGCTTCCAAGTAGAACCAGCGAGAGTAGTGGACGTATTGGCCCTTGCGGGAGATAGCGCCGATAACATTCCAGGGGCTAAGGGTATCGGCGAGAAAACCGCGGGAATGCTTATCGCAGAGTACGGCAGTCTAGAAAACCTGATGCTGCATGCCGAGGAGATTAAGGCAAATGCGCGACGCAACAATTTGCTCGCTTTTAGGGATATAGCTGCGCGAACAAAAAAACTCGTACAACTCGTCACAGACCTACCCATAGAACTCATCAATGCAGCGCCCGATCCCGATGTCGAACAGATCCACGCGTTATTTAAAGAATTTGAGTTCAAAGCCCTCAACTTAGCGGTGGAGACGTATATCGAGTATAGGCTTGGAATCAGCCCAGAAGTGGGGAATGAACCCAGTTTACCTCAGGAAAAAGCGCAACAACATCTATTCGACAAGACTAAGGTCAATAAAACAAGCAATACGAGAGAACTTCGAGCCGACGAAATTGAAATTGTCTGCGAAGCTTCACAGTGGTTATTACTTTGCGAAGAGCTTAGCGAAGAAAGTACGCTCTCAATGCATGTTCATGGCTTTGGTAAAGAGTACAATGCGCAAGTTTTAGGGATTTCTATAGTCAGTGAAGAGCGCCAGGCTTATGGTTCGCTAGCGCATAGGGATTTACGTTTTTCTCGCACTATCCCCAAAGAAGCCTTTTACCGCGGCTTGGAAAAAATCTTTCTGGCGCCTTGTACGAAGGTAGTGCACGGTTTTAAGAAGCTCTCGCAAATTTTGCGCCGCGAAGGCGTAGACTTTGCGCTCAACACGATTTTTGACATAGAGCTAGCCGCCTACCTTCAGTTCTCGGAAATGTCGGATTATGGTATATCAAAGTTGAGTGTATACTATACGAATCGCAGTCTGAACTTTGAGCCCAAAACGTGGTTAGGTACGGGCAAAAAAGCTGAACCTCTCGAATCGGTGGGTGTATATAAGGCTAGCGAAGCCGCCGCAGAATGGGCACTTTGCGGGCTAGAGATTTACCATACACTTGCTCAAAAACTCGTCGATGATGGTTTAGACGCTTTGTACAAAGACTTGGAACGCCCTTTAACACTTATCCTTGCGGCCATGGAGTCCGAGGGTATCGGCTTAGATCTGGCGAGCTTAAACGAGCTTTCACGAGTATTTGGTGAAGAGATGCAGAAGCTCGAGATTGTGGCCTATCAACTCGCAGGGCGCAAATTCAATATTTTAAGCCCAAAGCAAGTAGGCGAGCTATTGTACGATGAGCTCGGTTTGAAGCCAAAGCGCAAAAAATCGAGACAACACGGTTTATCCACCGACCAAGAAAGCCTTGAAAGTCTAGTGCAAGACCACCCACTGCCGAAGGTAATTCTTGATTATCGAAGTTTGGCTAAACTTCACACAACATATTCGACATCTATTGCAGGAACCGTAGATCCCGATACACAACGCGTACATGGGCTATTTCACCAAAGTGTAGCGGCCACAGGACGCTTAAGTTCATCGGAACCCAATCTGCAAAACATCCCAGGTCGCAGCGAAATTGGGCGCAAGATCCGCGCTTGCTTCGTGTCACGTCCTCAGTATTCCTTCATCGCGGCGGACTACAGCCAAATCGAGCTTAGAATTATGGCACATCTGTCGCAGGAACCTGTGTTGCTCAACGCTTTTAAGCTCAAAGAGGATATCCATCTTCGTACCGCTGCGCTGATTTTTGGCAAAGACTTAGCAGAGGTCAGCGACGATGAGCGTCGCGTCGGTAAAACCATCAACTTTGGTGTTCTCTACGGCATGGGTTTTGCGAAGATGGCGCGCGAAACAGGTTACAGCAACGCTGATGCCAAAAAATTCATCGAACTTTACCACCAACAGTTTCCAAAACTCGAGGCGTTCTTTAAGCAACTCATCGAAGATGCGCGAAAACAAGGCTTTGTCACGACTATTTTGGGGCGCCGACGCTACACTCCCGAAATACAAAGTTCGCGCTTGCATCTACGCGCATTAGCCGAGCGCACCGCGGTAAACTCTCCGATTCAAGGGTCGGCTGCCGATCTCATTAAACTTGCCATGTTAAGCGTAAACGAAGCTTTTAAGCGAGAATCGATCGACGCCAAAATTCTCATCCAAGTACATGATGAGCTTATTATCGAGTGCGCGGACGAAGAGCTAGATCGCTGCAAAGAGCTCATTCGCGACTGCATGATGGGTGTCTACGAACTGAGTGTTCCGCTCGTCGTCAACATGCAAGTTAGCAAACACTGGGAGTAGCACTGTACTGACAACAGCAAGCGCCGAAATAGGCTAACAGTGACTAAAAACCCCGCAGACGCGGGGATTAGTTCTTAGTGTATAGGCCAATAAAAACGTTTTTCTTACGTTATTAAGGTTTTTTCGCAGGCGGCGGCGGCGGGCTACCCGCTTTAGAAATAAGGTCTTGGTGGTCTTTAAGGGGCATCGCTTCGAGGGAACCCTTTGGTGTGATACCAGCCATCACGTAGAGCTCGGCGACGCCTTGTTCCACAAGTTGCATAAGGGCTTCAAGATGCTCTTTGGTCACGCCGCGGATTGCATAATCAGGATGATTGATAGCTTTAAGCGTTGTCTCTGCAACGGCGAGTTTGTCGAAAAGCATGAGTTTGTCGCCGACGCCCCAGAGTTGACCGTTGGTGCTACCATTTTCATCTAGAGCCATAATCGCGTAATACGGCTGTGCGGGCGCAGATTCATCAGGGCAAAGTACGGATTCGTCAAAGTCGTTTTCTAGTTCATCCTCAACGCCTTGCTGCTCAGCGCTCTCAGTTTCGTTGCTTACTACGTTTTCTTGGTCTTTAATCTCTTCACTCATATGCACCTCATTGGTGTAAAGTTAACGTTAATCTGGGAGAGAGACTCCAGTATCAATAACTTTTGTTTTAGTAGGTTTGGGTCTTTGTCTTTCAGTTCTTGGCGTTCGCGTACTCGGGCTAGGCGCTCCACCACTTGGCTCAGCTTCGCTGGGCGCTTGCATTGCAGTTTTTTGCACTAGTGTAAACACCTTGGAGTAATCATTGTCGAGCACCAAACTGAAGCGCTCCGTTTCGTAGCCATCGAGTACGATGAGCCACTCCTCTTGCTCCACAGTGCGTTGTAGCCGCATCTGCTCAATCGGCGTATCGCCCACCCACTCGTTGTTGCGGTACACACTCGCCTCGCTAGGGGAGCTAAACACACTAAAGTCTACAAAATTGGAATCATCGACCGCGATAGGCGCAAGCGGTATTAGGCCGTCTACGTAGGCTACCGCGTTAATCCGCCTTGGACGCAGCGCGTCCTGTGCCATCTCGTCGGCTTGTCTACGTGCTTCTTTGCCTGCCGTGATAATTTGAAAAACCAACACCGCAACAACGACAATAAGCAAAACACCGATGGCGATCGCAATAAGAACAGGTCGTAACGCAGCTCTACGCGGTTTTACAGTCGATATAGAGGATGTGGATGTTCTAAGCGCTGGAATTGACGATGTCATAGGCTACCCTTTCACAAAGCTAAACCCAAAACAGTCTAACACGCAGTAAAAATCAATGCACGCATTTACGACTCATCATTGGTTTTGAGTATAGCCCCTAGGTAATTGACCAAGTCCGAGCATCCTTTTTTCGTCGCGCAACTGATGGCAAAAAACGTAAATCCGCGTGATTCAAAGTACATCCGTAGCTCCGCTTCCCGCTCTGCCACAAAGTCCAAATCTATTTTGTTCAAAACGACAATCTGCGTTTTCTCTGCCAAGCCCTCACCAAAGGATTTCAACTCCTCGTTGAGGCGCAAAAAATCTTCGATGGGGTCGCGCTCGGTTTCTGCACCTTGGACTTGCGGCGTCACTTCGATGATGTGCAACAAAATCCGTGTGCGCTCAAGGTGGCGTAAAAACTCTATTCCCAAACCCTTCCCGCTGCTTGCGCCCACGATGAGGCCTGGGACGTCTGCCATGACGAAGCTATCATATTCGTTAAATTCGACGACGCCCAAATGAGGCGTTAACGTTGTAAAGGGATAGTCCGCAACCTTAGGCCGCGCCTTGGAAACGCTGCTGATGAAGGTCGATTTCCCGACACTTGGGAAGCCGAGCAAACCGACGTCCGCCAATAACTTTAGCTCTAAGCGCAGGCGTTTGGATTCTCCTACGCGTCCGCGCTCAGCATAGTGTGGTGCGCGGTTAGTTGGTGTTGCAAAATGCATGTTTCCGCGTCCGCCCTTCCCGCCCTTTGCAACGCACAAGCGCTGTCCTTCCTCGACTATATCGCCCAAAAACTCGTCTTTTTCTTCATCGAAAACGAGCACTCCCACTGGCACCCGAACTTCTAAGCTCTCGCCGCGCTTGCCGTATCGTTTATTAGGGCCACCGGGTACGCCGTTTTTTGCCTTCAAAATCCGTCGGTACCTGAACTGTGAGAGGGTGTTTTGTCCGTGGTCGCCGATTAAAACGACATCGCCGCCGTTGCCACCATTTCCCCCCGCGGGGCCGCCAAGTGGCACGTGGCTCTCGCGCCTAAAACAAGCCGCACCATCACCGCCTTTGCCCGCGTGTACTTCCACTACTATTTCATCGACAAAACGCATTCTTAAACCCAATTATTTTTCATTTTTTGTGGGGGCAGAGCCCCCTACGCGCGGGCTTCCTCGGCTCTAGTCCAATTTGCGCCTAATTTTTTGCCTTGTATTGGCTATTGGCCAATCCAAGGCAAAAAATGCGCGCATTGTCCTATTGCCTCGGCGATCCCGCGCTACCCCCTACCCTCGCCGGTTACGCCAAATTTTTTCGCAAATCTACACGTAACGCTTAAATAAAATACAAAAAAACACAAAAGCGCTCCTATTTAAAGCGAATTTGTGTTTTTTATGAATTCTGTGCAAGAACCTATGGTTCTAGGCTTCTTGTGCAAGCACATTGACGCGTTTTCTGCCCTTACCAAATTCTTGGTAGGAAATAACGCCATCAATAAGCGCAAAGAGCGTCCAGTCTTTGCCAACGCCAACATTTTTTCCTGGATGGATTTGCGTGCCGCGCTGTCTAACGATAATGTTTCCAGCTCGACATGCTTGGCCACCATACAACTTTATACCACGATATTGCGCATTACTATCGCGCCCGTTACGGCTAGAGCCTTGGCCTTTCTTATGTGCCATGCTATCCTCCTGCGTTTGTCGAAAACTTCGACAAATTAATTAAATCTTCTCACTACTGCTTAATATCAGAGATACGAATCTCTGTATATGCTTGTCGGTGGCCTTTTTTACGATGATAATTCTGTCGTCGTTGGAACTTGTAAATGATAACCTTGCGAGCTCTAGCGTGTCGAAGGACAGTGCCAACAACGCTAGCCGAATCGACTAAGGGCTTACCAATCTTGAGGTCGGCGCCTTCACCAATGGCCAAAACGTCAAATTTAACCTCGGCACCTGGCTCAACATTCAAGGACTCAACTCTTAAAATATCATTCTGGCGGACTCGATACTGCTTACCGCCTGTGCGAATCACTGCGTACATTCTAACCTCTAAACTTTGCGCCAAAGCTCGCTTCACACGATGTTTGCGCACCATAACGCCAAACTGGCAAACCTGCGACAGTAACCCGCCGCGAAACGACGCCGTAACCTAACCGCTCTTAAAGTTTTGGTCAAGTCTTTTTTTATATCACGCTACTTTGGAAGCGCTTTTTTCGCCTTTGGTTTTTTAAAAAACGACTTTACTCCAAAAAACAAGACCGCCGCCGATATGAGCGCAACCAAGCCGCCCCAGAACCAGTATGGCAAAAACAAATTCTGAGCAATATTTTGGGTATCAGAGGGCATAAGTTTACCGTCGCCTGTATAACCAAAGTCCATAAATAGGTAATTGCCCTCGGCGAAGGTCGATGTAGTCAAACCAATAGCAAGTATAATGATAAGAATTTGGCTTAGATTGTGATTGAGCTTGACGGCCGCCAATATACAAACTGCCGCCAATAACGTTACATAAAGTGCGCCAAAGACATTTCGCACTAAGAAAACAACGCTCAATGCCGCCAAAATCCCAAAAACCATTAAACTCGCCTTTCCAGCGCGTTCATAGCGCCCACAAACGAAGAATACCGCAGCGACAATCGCTGGATTCACTAGCCCACCCGCTGCTACGAGTGCGCGAGCAAAAGATGAATCGGGTACGTAGCTGTAGGCAACACCCGAGGTATCTGCCCACATTTTAAAGTGATCAAAGCTACCCCCTACGAGTATCGCCGTTAAACCGTGACCCATTTCGTGCACATAGGTAAAGAGCAGACTAATGGGATAGAGCACGTAGCGACCATAGGGTATTTGGTACAAAACGATAAAAGCCACCGAAATAATCGCAAAAGCCCAAATTTTTTTCTTATCTTCTTTCGTTAATGCCTGCTCTTGTTTTGAGACGGCAAGTTCTTGGCCAGTCATGGTTTTGCTCCTGTTGAGTTTGGGGGTAGGCTACTGTGCCTCGGCAGCTTCGAGTGCTGCAAGGGTCTGTGGAAAAATGCGTAATGCGCGCTTAAATATTCCGTGGATATAGGCAATCGCTAAACCATAGTTCGTAATGGGTACCCCTTGCGATGTGGCGGCGCTCAAGCGTGCGAGCATCATTCTGCGATTAAACATGCAGCCGCCGCAGTGAATAATGAGCGCATATTGGCTTAAATCTTCAGGCATCGTTGGCCCTTGCACAGCGTCGAATTCTAGCTCAGCTTGCGTCAAAGTCGAGAGCCAGCGCGGAATTTTTACTCGCCCTATATCGTCATGCCCGGGGTGGTGTGTACAGGACTCGGCGATCAAGATCTTATCGCCCTGCTTGAGTTTGGCAATCGCTTGCGCGCCTAAAACTAGTGTCGCCAAATCCGCTTTAAAGCGTGCAAAGAGTATAGAAAAACTAGTAAGGGGTATTTCATCTGGAACCATGGCACTGACGCTTTCAAAGGCTTGCGAATCTGTCACAACGAGTTGGGGGGGGGATTTTAAGCGATCTAGAGCTGCAGCCAGCTCAGATTCCTTGCACACCATACAAAGGGCGCGATTGTCTAAAATATCGCGTATCGTTTGGACTTGAGGCAGTATTAATCGCCCCTTTGGCGCCTCGGAATCGACGGGAACAACGAGTAAAACAAGACCACCGCTGGGTATAAGGTCGCCAATAATTTGCTCCGACTCCATAAAGCTCGCGGGTGCCTGCTTAATAATAGCCTGCAAAAGTTGATCCATCGTATTTTGGCGCCCCACCGCCGTTTCGATGGCGGTAATTTTGCGCGCTTTAAGGGCATCTAGCCACGGTTTTTTGGCATAATCAACGAGATCTGCCTTATGGCAAACCACGACATAGGGAATCTTACGCTCTTCAAGCGCAGTTACAACATCCTCTTCACCTCTACCCCACTCACCATCTGTCACTAAAAGCGCAAAATCGACTTTATCCATAGTCGCCATGCTTCGCGAAATGCGCAGTTCTCCCAATTCACCCTCGTCATCGACACCCGCCGTATCGATAAACACTACTGGCCCTAACGGTAGCAGTTCCATCGCCTTTTGGACGGGATCGGTCGTCGTTCCCTTATGCGGGGAGACAATCGCGATATCTTGCCGCGTTAGCGCGTTTAATAAGCTGGACTTGCCTACATTTCGTCGTCCGTAGATACCAATGTGTAGCCTTAAACCTTTGGGAGTACGTTGCATTTTGCCAAAACCTTGAGCTTGCTAAAAGCAGAAAAAGAGGGGGTAGGCAAAGACCCCCGAAGAAAATTCGCCGCGGATGCATAAAATGCGGTGGTTTAGCGAACAGCTAAAACAACGCATTTTATCATGCAGGCGCTGCGAATTTTGTGAGGAGGCTTTGCCTAGGGGGAGACTTCCCCCACCAAAGATAATAGCTTATTGTGAACTATCTAGGTTAAATCTTTTTTTTAGAAACTCGGCGAGCGAGGGTGGGAAATCGTCGAGGGATTTTGCTTTGAGCGCGCGGGAGCCTGCGGCGCTTAGGCCGAGGATGGCGCAGTGTGAGATGAGGAGTTTGGCGTCGCAGAGCAGGGCGGTGATGACCTTGATTTCTTCGGGCGGAAGGTAGGAGAGCAGGGAGTAGGTCGAGAGGGTGGCAATGGCGTCGGGAGAGGCTTGCCCACTAAGGGTGGCGGCGACTTGGGCGGAGTTGATGCGACCATTTCGGCGAGCAACGGTGGAGAGAATTTTGAGTAGGAGGATGTGTAGGGGCTCGGGCGGGAAGGGGCCATCTTCGCCTCGACTGCGGGTGGGGAAGGCGACGTTGCAGAGGTCACAGTGGTAGCATTTTTTGAAGTTCTTGGCTTCGCGGCTGCCAAAGTATCGGAGTATGAATTTTGTTCGGCATTCCTCATTATATATATACGATAATAAGTCTTTGAGGCGTTTTTCGGCGGCATTTCGCTGCAATTTGCTCTCTCGGCTGAGCTCTAAGATGACTTTTCGCTCGGGAAGTCGTCGCATAACTATGCTTCCGTCGCTGGGGAGCTCAATGGCACCTATGGCGCGAAGTTTTCGCAAGGCGGTGTCGATGCCGTTTTTGTTTTTTTGTTTAATTTTGGCGCGAAGAGCGTCGTAGCTAAGTTCTTGGGCGGGTTGGGGGTCATCGTCGCTAGCTAAAAATGCCTTGCAAATGTCGTTATAGAGCTTCTCGGGAGGGTAGGAATTGTCGATGAAGAACTCTTGGATCTTCATATCTTGCGGGGTGTAGAGCAGAATGCACTGCGAGGCTTGGCGATCGCGTCCAGCTCGCCCCGATTCTTGGGTATAGGCTTCGATGCTCGATGACATTGATAGGTGCAGTACATATCGGATATCGGGTTTGTCGACCCCCATGCCAAAGGCGGTGGTGGCAACGAGAACATGATAGTCGTCGTTCATGAAGCGCTCTTGCACTTCGCTGCGCTCATCGTCACTGAGCCCAGCATGATAGAGCCCTGCAAAAATTCCGTTTTCGCGCAAAAAACGCACTGCTTCTTCGGCTTGCTTACGCGTTGATGCATATAATAAACCACAGCCTTTTATCGGAGCTTCGGAGCCAAGGCGCATGGGCAGCGTTGAGCGTATGAACTCCAAGGCGTAGTCGAGTTTTTGACGTTGTGTTCGGAACATTCGAACTTTAAAGAGTAGGTTTGGCCTATCGAAGCCCAAAATGTGAATATCTGGCGTTTTAAGGTCTAACTGCGTGATGATATCTCGCTGCACCTCGGGGGATGCCGTCGCGGTGAGGGCGATGGTCGGAGGGTAGCTTAGCGACTCACGTAGACTGCCGATGCGTCGATAATCTGGGCGAAAATCGTGTCCCCACTGACTAATGCAATGCGCTTCATCGACGGCGAGCAGCGTAATGGGTATGCGCTTTAACAGCGACTGGAAGTTTTGGTTTCGAAAGCGCTCAGGCGCTACGAATAAGATTTTAGTAAGCCCCGTTTCGATTTCATGAATGGTTGCTTGCTGCTGAGCGTAGTCCACGCCAGAGTGTAGGTATGCAGCGCGTATGCCGCGCGCTTGTAGGCTATCTACTTGGTCTTTCATCAGCGCGATGAGCGGGCACACCACTAACGTTAGCCCGGAGCTCAATACGGCTGGCAGCTGATAGCACAAGCTCTTGCCAGATCCAGTCGGCATAACGGCCAAAGTGTTTTGCTCACGCAGAATCGAGTCGATGATTTCCGCTTGCCCTGTTCTAAACGCAGGGATGGCAAACACGCGTTGTAGCGTGTCAAGCGCTTCTGCTTGTTTTGAATTTTCGCTATTCGTCATTCTCGTAAACCCCCGTAAACCCACATCTAAGCTTATGGCATGTTCCCTGTGAAGTGTTGCAAATATTTTTTCTTTACCATTTTGCGCGTCTTCGTCGTCAGCGGCGTCGTTCAGCTCAGTCACGACCTCTAGGTCGCTCCTTGCTTCCTAGAATCCGCATCAAAATGGCAACGAAAAGGTGTTTTTGTTTTCTTATTTTATTTTTATTTTCTTCTTATTTTCTTCTTATTTTCCTCTGATTTTCCTCTTACTTTCTTCTTATTTCCTAGAACTAGGCTAAAATGGCGAAGAAAAGCATTATTCGATTTTTTGACTAGGTTCAAGCTAGCTAGAATAACCTTACTAACTTTCGCTAGCTCTATTGTGAAATTTTTCGCATTGACTAGGGGCAGGTTTGAATGCTGCCCCTACTGTTTTTGGCACTCTGATTCATTGGGGCTACCGCCCCATAGCCCGTCTAAGGGCTATCGCGCTTGGTAGGCGTTTTTGGGTGTAACGCATTGATTTTATTGGCTTTTATTTTGAAGACTTGCCTAGCTTTCGTTGTTTTAATCAAGGGCAGGTTTGAATGCTGCCCCTACTGTTTTTGGCAATTTTCCTATTAATCGGGGGCTTCCTAGGAAAAAGGGTTGCGGGATCAAGGGGCTGAACTTACGCAGCGAAAGCCGATGGTGTTATGGCCACGGTAATAAGGATAGTCGTTGCGATACACAGCACGCAAGTGATTACCGTTGCTGCCCAAGCTACCACCGCGTATAACACGATCCTCACCCGTCTCAGGCCCCATGGGGTTTATCACGCCAGCCGATGTATATTCTCGCCTCGTCCAATCGCTGCACCATTCCCATACATTCCCCACCATATCGTATAGCCCATCAGGCGACTTCCCCGAAGGGAATTGATCCACTGGCGAAATCACTGAAAAACCATCATTGCAATACGATTCAGCACAATTGACCTTTGCAGTAGTCGCCATCCACTCTGCCCCCGTACAAACTGCATCCCACGACTCTGGGCATTCATCGCCCCACGGATAGCGACGATGCGTCGTTCCCTTAGCCGCTCGCTCCCACTCAGCCTCGGTCGGTAAGCGCCCACCGGCCCACTCGCAATATGTTTTTGCACGATCCCAGTCCACACAATTAATCGGGTGATTCTCCTTTCCTGCAACATCGTATGTGCAAGCATCACCTTGATAAATATCTAAGCACGACCTTGCATTTACACATAGCTTATACGAAGCAGCCGTTACCAAATAACGATCTATCATATAGGCGTTCAAAGTCACTTTGTGGCTCGGTTGCTCATTACTATAGCCCCAACGGGGCGCCCCATCACAAAATTGGTCATTACACCCATTGCGGGTATCCTTACCCGATCATGCTTCGAACAATCCTGCCCAAGCCATGATATGGGGCAAGAACATGTATTGGGGCTCTCACAGATTCCGCCGTTTTTACAACTAGGGTTACAAATTGGAGTTTCACATCTTTCACCGCTCCAACCCGAAGTGCAAGTGCACGTATTAGGAGCGCTACAAGTACCGTCGTTTTCGCAGCTAGGGCTGCAAACGGGCGTTGCACAAGTATTGCCGCTCCAACCCGAAGTGCAAGTGCACGTATTAGGAGCGCTGCAAGTACCGTCGTTTTCGCAGCTAGGGCTGCAAACGGGCGTTGCACAAGTATTGCCGCTCCAACCCGTGGCGCAGCTGCACTTATTAGGAGCGCTGCAAATACCGCCGTTTTCACAAGCTTCGGCACAAAATGGCTTACACTCTCCCTCTATACATTGGTAGCCATCCCCGCACTCTTCGCCATGGCCTGTAAAAAACAACCACCGCAGTTCTTTGGATCATTTTTGGGGTTAATACAAGCTTCACCACAATGCACAAAACCACTTGCACAATCAGAACCGCACACACCGTTACTACAACGTAAACCCGCCGTACACTTTTCGCCCCTACCCTCGACTACGCAACCACCACAATTGTTGATATCGTTCTTTGGATTTACACACGCTCCCTCACAGCTAACTGTCGGCGATGGGCAAATTAGCTGGCAATAGCCATTTTTACACGATTCGCCCTCAGCACAACGACTACCAGTATCATCGTAAAAACATCCACCGCAGTTATCGTTATCCCTCACTACATCAATGCAAGTCGCTACATTGTTGGCATCCAAACAAGCTGTTTGACGCTCCCCACACGAATCTTTGCAGGCAAACTCTATCACCCCTTCGCCCAAACCCACAGGGCGGCACACTTTTTCATTAGTGCAGCGCCCCTTCTTTAGCCCATAATCAAGCTCGCTACCCATCTTGCATTTGCCAGCTTCTCGCATTTCATCAAGGCTGCACTCATCCATCTCATCGTGGCAACAGCGCGCATCACGCGGAGGGCACACACTTTCTTGCCAGGCGTAAAATCTAAAACTTCACCCGTCTCACAAGATAAAATCAGAAACAAGCTCATGAACAATGTATAAAATACAATCCCCTTACGCTTTCTTTGCACAAAAAAATTCGACCAAGCATCTTAGCACTCCAGCAAAACTATAGCTGAAATCATAATAGCATTACAGTGCAAGCTACGCAAATACTTCTTTGTCGCATACCACACTGTAGGGCATGCGCA
>Ga0265293_10003404_pt1 | contig 29575 bp, 23 predicted proteins | sample Munlanlewell138R_FD_192505 | JGI IMG/M metagenome (GOLD analysis project Ga0265293, IMG submission 192505) | Leachate microbial communities from a municipal landfill in Southern Ontario, Canada - Leachate well 138R | ecosystem: Engineered > Solid waste > Landfill > Unclassified | place: Canada... | reverse complement strand
CTGACAATAGGACAATTGCTGTAAACTGTGTCAATACTTCTGGAGTTTCTGTCATTAGCAGCATTGAGTTTCTTGATATATTTGGCGAAACAAAAGCTGGGGCGGTATCTGACGTAAATCAAGTTTATTCAGCTATATACTTTATAGACAGAAATCATGTTTTAGCTTCGGGAGATACAGGGGCAGCCTGCTATAAAACAGATGGATCACTTATATGGGGAAACAACTTTGGTGGAAGAAAGGTGTACAGTGCTAATATACTGGAAGGTGGATATACTGCAGTGGCGGCAAGCGGGGATAATACGTTAGGAAGTCTTTTGAAAAAAAGACCAGAGGTTATTATATTGAACTCAAAAGGTGAGGTTTTTGCAAAACACAATATTGAAAAAGAGATTTTAAATATCAATGCGTATAGTGATATTATTGCGGTAAATTCTGGAAGGATGGTTAGCTTTGTTAATAGGAAGGGCAAGCTTCTAAGCACATATTCATCAAAATCAGATATTAAGAGTGTTTACTTTTTTAGCAGGCTTGAAGCTGCATTAGTCACAAAACAAGGTGTGTCAATAATTAAAACTTATTAATCAGTTATTCTTATAAATGATTATTGCTCAAAAAGAATATTGTATAGAATGCAATAATTCTATACAATATGACTTTCTGAGTATTAATAATACTTAAATGGATTTTGAAGATATGGTGTTTGGGTACTGGTAAAATGAGGGAGGGGTGTTAAATGGGATTTAATTGGAGCGATGGGGCTGTTTTGGGTATTATTGCATTATTTGCATTTGTAGGTTTCCTTAGTGGATTTATTCTTTCGGTATTTCGGATAGCTTCTTATTTTGTTGCTATTATAGTTTCTGTTAAGTATTATCCTGTAGTAGCAAATTTTTTAATGGAAACTTCTATTTTTGCAAACGTTAAGATGAGAATAACTGATAATATTAGAAATCTTCCGGCACTTAGCGCATCTGTCCAAGCTCAATCTGATACAAGAACTGCGTTGAAAAACTCTGTTGGAACAGTGATAGATGGCTTTAAGCTACCTAATATTTTTAAGGAGCCTCTTTTAGATAAGATTGATTTGTCAAAAATAATTGATTTTAATGGCATTATTGAAAGTCTTGGAGGAGGACTTGCAGAGGTTGTAGTTAACATTATAAGTCTTGTGTTACTTTTTATTGCAGTCAGATTTGGGCTTGTGTTGTTAAAGCTTTTACTGTCTGGTGTTGTAAAGCTTCCTATTTTAAAGCAATTAGATAAAGTGGGCGGGCTTGCATTTGGTACAGTTGAAGGCTTCCTCATGGTATATTTGATTTTGGCAGCTTTGATGCTTTTCCAAACAATGCCAGCTTTTTCGGGAGTTTTTACAGCTATTGACAACTCTGCTGCAGCTAAGTTTTTCTACAATAATAATTTTATAATTAACTGGATGCTTTAGAGCGGGTTTTATTCGTGGTGGGTGATTTGTAGTTTTCCTGAGCTTCACTGCAATTAGCTGTATTAGATATTATTCTTTACTTAACTGATTCAGAGGTGCGTGAACAGTAAATGCTTACACCTGTAATAACTGGTATTTGTGCATGTATTCATGTACAAATAGTAACCGGGTAATGTATAATCATATGATAAAGTAGCTTTAATAAAAGATTGAAGTAAAGCGAGGAAAAATTATGAAAAGTGATATAGTTAAAATGGGAATTGAACGGGCACCCCACAGATCGTTATTCAAAGCAATGGGGTATACTGATGAAGAAATATCAAGACCCCTTATAGGGATTGCCAATTCATACAGTGAAATAATACCGGGACATATAAATCTTGATAAGATAACAGAAGCAGTAAAAGCTGGCGTGAGAATGGCTGGCGGCACACCGATTGAGTTTGGTGCAATAGGTGTTTGCGATGGAATTGCTATGGGGCATACAGGTATGAAATACTCTCTTGCCTCCCGTGAGCTGATTGCTGACTCCTGTGAGATTATGGGGCTTGCTCATAGTTTTGACGGAATGGTATTTATACCTAACTGCGATAAGATTGTACCAGGTATGCTTATGGCAGCGGCAAGAATCAACGTGCCTTCTATTGTTATAAGTGGAGGACCGATGATTTCAATCAAGATGAATGGTCAGTATTTAGACTTAAATAGCATGTTTGAAGCAGTTGGCTCATTTAAAGCTGGAAAAATGAGCGAGGAAGAGGTAAGGTGTCTTGAGGATAATGCATGCCCGAGTTGTGGGTCATGCTCTGGAATGTTCACAGCTAATTCGATGAACTGCCTGACTGAAGTTCTAGGAATCGGGCTTCCAGGCAATGGTACCATTCCGGCGGTTTATGCAGAAAGAATAAGACTTGCCAAAAAAGCTGGAATGAAGATAATTGAACTTATCGAAAAAGACATAAAACCAAGAGATATATTTAATGAAAGAGCTTTTGAAAACGCACTTACAGTTGATATGGCACTTGGTTGTTCAACAAACTCAGTTCTTCATCTTCCTGCCATAGCTTATGAAGCAGGGATTAAAATTGATCTTGACATCATAAACCAGATAAGCGGGAGAGTTCCTAATCTATGCAAACTAGCTCCTGCTGGACATCATCATGTACAAGACCTTTATGCAGCAGGAGGCGTGCAGGCAGTTATGAAGGAGCTTTCCAAAAAGAATTTAATTCATACTGAGCTTATTACGGTTACAGGTGGAACTGTAGGAGATAACATTGAAAAAGCACAGGTGCTTGATTATAATGTTATAAAAGATATAAATGAGCCATACAGCACAACAGGCGGTATTGCAGTTTTAAAAGGTAATATTGCACCCGATGGGGCAGTTGTAAAAAGATCTGCAGTAGCTCAGGAGATGCTTGTACACCGAGGACCTGCTCGAGTCTTTGACTCGGAAGAAACAGCTATAGATTCCATTTATAATGGAAACATTAAAAAAGGTGATGTTATAGTTATACGTTATGAGGGACCCAAAGGTGGACCGGGGATGCGAGAAATGTTAAGTCCCACATCGGCAATAGCAGGTATGGGATTGGATAAAGATGTTGCGTTGCTTACAGACGGAAGATTTTCAGGTGCTACCCGGGGAGCGGCAATCGGACATATTTCCCCCGAAGCAATGGAGCAAGGTCCTATAGCTTTAGTTGAGGAAGGTGATATTATCAGTATAGATATTCCCGGAGGGAAATTAAATGTAGAAGTGACCGATGACCAGCTGAAATCCAGAATGTCAGAATTGAAAGCCCCTGAGCCTAAAATTACCACAGGTTATCTTGGAAGGTATGCAAGACTGGTGTCTTCTGCAAGTACCGGAGCAGTGCTTAAGTAACAAAGCTTTAAGGGTTATTGAGGATGGAGTGGGATTAGGTGTGGTGTGATTTAATTAGAACGGAGGAAAATTATGAGGTTAACAGGTGCGCAAATCCTTGTTGAATGCCTGAAAGAACAGGGTGTGGATACAGTTTTTGGTTTTCCGGGAGGAGCGGTACTAAATATATATGATGCACTTTATTATGCAAGAGATGAAATAAGGCATATATTAACTTCGCATGAACAGGGAGCTTCGCATGCGGCTGATGGTTATGCGCGGGCAACTGGCAAAGTAGGTGTATGTTTAGCTACATCAGGTCCTGGTGCAACAAATCTTGTCACAGGTATAGCAACAGCTTATATGGACTCAATACCGATGGTTGCTTTTACTGGGCAGGTTAGCACATCCCTTTTGGGGAAGGACTCCTTTCAAGAAGTTGATATTACAGGTATTACAATGCCTGTTACCAAACACAATTACATTGTAAAGGATGTAAACAAACTAGCAGATATTATCCGGAATGCTTTTTATATTGCACAAGAAGGTAGACCAGGTCCGGTGCTTGTAGATATATGCAAGGATGTTACTGCAGATTTTGCTGAGTACAGTGCTAAAAAGCCCCAAAAGATTCATGAAGGAGATATTGGGGTTTCAAAATCAGAACTGGATATTGCAGCGAACATTATTAACAAGGCAAAAAACCCTTTTATTCTTGCAGGCGGTGGCGTGTCTATTGCAGGAGCTAACCATGAAATTATTGAATTGGCTGAGAAGGCTTGCATCCCAGTTGCTACAACGCTCATGGGGCTAGGTTCTTTCCCGGGTACACATAAGCTTTATACTGGGCTTGTTGGTATGCATGGCACGAGGGCATCAAACATAGCAGTTTCAGAATCAGACTTATTTATTGCTATAGGAACTCGTTTCAGTGACAGGGTAATAAGCAATGTTAAGAGATTTGCCCCCGGTGCTAAAATAATGCATTTGGATATAGATCCGGCAGAGATAGGGAAGAACGTGGATGTGCAATATCCCTTGGTGGGAAATATGGCTAAAATTCTAAGAGAGATTATAGGCAGACTTGAAAACAAACAAAACACTGAATGGGTTAATGAAATAATTGAACTTAAAGAGACTTCTCCTTTAAGCTATTCAAACGATGGAGCTTTGAAGCCGCAGTATGTAGTCGAAAGAATATATCAACTTACAAAAGGGAAAGCATTGATTACCACCGAAGTAGGTCAGAATCAGATATGGGCAGCGCAGTTTTATAAATATAGCCAACCAAGACAGTTTATTTCATCAGGTGGACTTGGAACAATGGGTTATGGGTTTGGGGCATGTATTGGCGCCCAGATAGGTATGCCTGATAAAAAGGTAATCAACATAGCAGGTGACGGCAGTTTCCGTATGAATTTAAACGAGATGGCTACTGCTGTTGAGTATAAATTACCTGTAGTAATTGCCTTGCTTAATAATGGAGTTCTTGGGATGGTTAGGCAGTGGCAGGAACTGTTCTATGGAGGACGTTATTCTTCCACGACAATTGATAGGGGAACAAACTTTAAAGCTCTGGCAGAAGCATTTGGAGCAATTGGAATTGATGTGGATAAGCCAGAAGAAGTTGATGGCGCAATAACTCGTGCTCTAGAGTCGAAGGATACGCCTGTACTGATTAACTTTATAATCGACAAAGATGAAAAGGTATTCCCCATAGTTCCACCGGGAGCTGGTATAGATGAACTTATAGAGGAATAATCCCATGGTTTATCTGTTTTTTTCAGCCACTGCAAAATGATATGTTGTATAATAGTGTCTATTCAGACCCTCTGTAACTTGAGATATAACTGTGCAATAACGGAAACTTCGCTTCATTTGCAAGAGCTGTATAGTTCAGCTCGGGCAAGCCGAAACTCGCAAAAATACATTTTGAAATATTACTTTGTTGCATGTTTGCGTAGAACAGTCGGCTTGCTTTTCCTCACTCTGACTATACATCTCTAAGCTGCATTTCGCTAATGTTTCCTAACATTGCGAAAGTTTATCTCTTTAGCTACCTGTGAACTGTAATGTATAATAAAAAAAGCAGATTAGAGCCTGAAAAAATTGCTTGACTTTCAAATGATTATATGTTAAATTTATGGTTGCTTTATAAAAAGGCTTTTTTGTGCCTGAAAAATTAATTCATTTAATATATAGTCCCAAGGCTGGAGGTGTTAACTGTGAGAGTAAAAATAACATTAGCTTGTACAGAGTGCAAACAGAGAAATTATGCAAATAAGAAAAATAAAAAGAACGATCCTGACAGGCTCGAGATAAAGAAATTTTGCAAGTTTTGTAATAAACACACAGCACACAGGGAAACCAGATAATTGCATGATTAATTAATAGGAACAAATAATTATTGAAGCTGCATAGTGTTTAAGAACTTAAAGAAAATGGAGATGTTAAAGATGGCAGTTGCTAATACTTCCAAACTTAATAAAGTTAAAAAAAGTTTTATACGTTTTTTCAAAGAAATAAGATTGGAACTGAAAAAAGTTATCTGGCCTAGTAGGAAGCAACTTATAAATAATACAGCTACAGTATTGGCATCCTGCTTGATAGTTGGAGTATTGCTTTGGGTGATTGATCTTGGATTAGGACAATTAACACAATGGTTCTTTTCAAGATAAAGGAGGATTATAGAATTGATACCAGACGTTGAAATGTCGGATAATTCAAATTGGTACGTTATCCATACCTATTCGGGATATGAAAACAAAGTTAAGACCAACCTTGAAAAGATAGTTGAAAACAGAGGTATGCACGAATACATTCAGGATATAGTTGTTCCAATGGAAGAGCAGATAGAGATCAAGGACGGAAAGAAAAAGGTAACACTTAAGAAGGTGTTTCCAGGGTATGTTCTTATAAAAATGGTTATGTCTGATGAATCTTGGTATGTAGTTAGGAATATCCGTGGAGTAACTGGGTTTGTAGGTCCGGGCTCAAAACCGGTGCCGCTTACTGAAGATGAAATAAAGAGCATGGGAGTGGAAGAATTCACTCCGATAATGGATTTTGAAGCAGGCGACAGTGTAAGAGTTATTTCGGGTCCTCTTGAGAACTTTATTGGGATAGTAGATGAGATAAACATGGATCGCAAGAAAGTCAGGGTTTCGGTTTCCATGTTTGGTAGGGAGACACCTGTAGAACTTGAGTTTTCACAGATAACAAAGCTTTAATTTCTGTCTTAAAGATTATTCGCTAAAACCGTGGTGCTTACTTATTTTTTTAAACCTTTACATTAAAGAAGATATTTCAAGACAAAATGAAGGTTAAATGAGTTGGTGTCCAAGTTTTTATAAACTGCCCTATATGATCTAGGGCAAAACCTTTAGGTTATGACCTTAAAGGAATTATACTAGTAGTATATTTTATTGGGAGGTGGAACTTATATGGCAAAGAAAATTACCGGATATGTAAAACTTCAGATTCCTGCTGGAAAAGCAACTCCGGCTCCACCGGTTGGACCAGCCTTAGGACAACATGGTGTCAACATAATGGGATTTTGTAAAGAGTTCAATGAAAGGACCGCAAAAGATGCTGGGCTAACAATCCCAGTTGTAATAACAGTATACGCAGACAGGTCATTTTCGTTTATTACAAAAACTCCTCCAGCCGCTGTGCTTTTAAAGAAAGCATGCAAGGTTGAAAAGGGATCCGGTGTTCCTAACAGGGAAAAGGTTGCAAAAATATCCAGAGAAGAAGTGAGAAAAATAGCTGAGCTAAAAATGCCCGACTTGAATGCTGCAAGCGTTGAGTCTGCTGAGCATATGATTGCTGGTACTGCAAGAAGTATGGGTATAGTTGTTGAAGGATAGCATTTTTGCAGCAAGTGGGAGGAAAGTTATTTTCCGAAGAAATTTACCACAAGGAGGAGATAAAGAGTATGAAAAGAGGAAAGAAATATATTGAAAGTGCAAAGCTTATAGACAGAACCAAATTGTATGATCCTGATGAAGCTTTAGAGCTTGTCCAAAAAACAGCTAAAGCAAAATTCGACGAAACAGTCGAAGTAAATGTAAGACTGGGTGTTGATTCAAGACATGCGGATCAGCAGGTTCGTGGAGCGGTTGTACTGCCTCACGGAACAGGTAAGACTGTCAGAGTATTAGTATTTGCAAAAGGACCAAAGGCTGATGAAGCTGAAAAAGCTGGAGCGGATTTCGTTGGTGCCGAAGACTTAGTAGCAAGGATACAAAATGATAACTGGTTTGAATTTGATGTTGTTGTTGCAACTCCGGATATGATGGGTGTAGTAGGTAGATTAGGAAGAGTACTCGGTCCTAAGGGCTTAATGCCTAACCCGAAAGCCGGCACGGTAACGATGGATGTTGAAAGGGCTATTAATGAAATTAAAGCAGGTAAAATTGAGTACAGACTTGACAAAACAAACATACTTCATTGCCCAATTGGCAAAGTATCATTTAAAACGGAGCAACTAGTTGACAACTTTAGAACTCTTATGGATGCAGTAGTAAAAGCTAAACCTGCTGCTGCAAAAGGTCAGTATTTAAGAAGTGTAAGTGTAGCTTCAACAATGGGCCCAGGCGTTAAAGTTAGCCCATTGAGGGTGTTGGCTGTTAAGAGTGATGAAGCATCCGGAAGCGCTGTTTAAAGCGGTAAGAAAAAAAAGTGAAAATGTGTAACCATAGACAGTAGGTGCAAATTGTATAATGGAAAATTATTTTCCGCCTACCGAGGTGATTTGCAGATGGTGTATGTAAACCCCTCATGTATTTATGTCTATGAGATACAATTGAGGGGTTTTTGAATTTACCGATAACAATATTCACTCGAAAGTAAAAAGGGATAAATCCCGTAAACTTTTATATATGTTTAGTAAAGAAAGTAAGGAGGTGTTAGGGGTGCCAAGTAAAAAGATACTTGATCAAAAAGTTAAGGCAGTTGAAGAATTGACCCAAAAGATAGGCTCTTGCTGTTCAATGGTGCTTGCTGATTATAGGGGACTGACTGTGGAGCAGGACACTGAATTAAGAAATGCATTAAGAGCTGCCGGTGTGGAGTATAGGGTTGTTAAGAATACAATTACACGGTTTGCTGCAAAAAATAGCAATCTTGAAGACTTAGAACAGTATTTGAAGGGACCTACTGCATTAGCTATAAGCTCTGATCCAGTCGCTCCTGCAAAAGTCATTTCAGAATATGCAAAAAAATTTCGATTGCTGGAGATAAAAGGTGGAGTATTAGAAGGAAAAGTAATTGACATTGAAAAGGTAAAAGCACTTGCAGAATTGCCATCACGCGAACAGCTGATAGCAAGAGTGCTTGGCGGATTGAACGCCCCAATTTCAGGATTTGTTAATGTATTAAATGCAAACTTAAGAGGTCTTGTAGTCGCATTAAATGCAATAGCAGAGCAAAAAGCTTCTGCGCAATAATAGAAAAACTAATAAAATTTGGAGGTATATTATAATGGCAAGTGAAAAAATTCAAAAGTTGATTGATGAAGTTAAGGAACTAACAGTATTGGAATTATCTGAGCTTGTAAAAGCTCTTGAAGAAGAATTCGGAGTATCTGCAGCTGCTCCGGCTATGATGGCTATGGCACCTGCAGCTGGTGGAGCAGCAGCTGAAGCAGTTGAAGAAAAGACTGAGTTTGATGTTGTTCTTAAAGAAATTGGTGCAGAAAAAATTAAAGTTATTAAAGTTGTTAGAGAAGTTACTGGTCTTGGACTTAAGGAAGCAAAAGAAGTGGTTGACAATGCTCCTAACGCAGTTAAAGAAAATATTTCCAAGGATGAAGCCAACGCAATTGCTGAAAAATTCAAAGAAGTTGGTGCTACAGTAGAAATTAAGTAAGACTTGTTATGCTTAATAAAGCAATTATGGAAATTAAAGATCAATGCAATAAAAAGGCTCAGCGCTTATGCTGAGCTTTTTTATTTGAACATGCAAAAAAAAAATTATTTGAACATGCAAAAAAATAAATTGACAAGATAATTATAGTGTGGTAGAATTATACACTGCGCTATAAAGGAAAGTTATAAAAAAATTAGCACCATTATCTTGTAAAAAGCAAATGGTAAGAAAAATTGTGTTTTAGTTGATACGTTAATTATAACACATAAGAATAAATGAGGCAATGATTGTTAATAATATTATAAAATATAGTTTATGTATTTTGAGGGTATTTATTCATTAAAGTTTTTTTGAAGCTGGATGAAAAGATAAAATATGCAAAAGTGTATTAGTTAATAAAAAAGTATTTTAAAATATCAGGTGGATCTTTAAAATTAACAATAAGGGATTCGCACGATATTTTTATGTATATTTTCAAGTGTACATAAAATGTTTGTAATAGTGGAAACTGACCCGACATCATGCAGGAACTAAGTTTATGAAAATGCACTAAAATAACATTACTTATGAGGTGATATCAAATGGTACATCCCGTAAAAATGGGAAAAGTTACTCGTATGAGTTATTCCAAAATCGATGAAGTATTAGACGTACCAAACCTTATTGAAGTTCAAAAAAACTCATATAAGAATTTTCTTGAGGTTGGCCTAAAGGAGGTATTTAGAGATATTTCTCCAATAACCGACTATACCGGTAATCTTATATTGGAGTTTACTGATTATTCTCTTGATGAAAAACCAAAATATAGTCTATTGGAATGTAAGGAAAGGGATACTACGTATTCAGCTCCACTGAAGGTGAAAGTCCGTCTCATTAATAAAGAGACTGGAGAAGTAAAGGAGCAGGAAATTTTTATGGGCGATTTCCCGCTTATGACTGATACCGGTACTTTTATTATAAATGGCGCTGAAAGAGTTGTTGTAAGCCAGCTAGTTAGATCCCCTGGAATATATTACAATATGGAATTTGATAAGACCGGTAAAAAGCTGTATTCAAATACGGTTATTCCGAATAGAGGGACTTGGCTCGAATATGAAACTGATTCGAACGATGTAATTTCTGTGAGGATTGACAGGACGAGGAAGCTTCCTATTACTGTATTGCTAAGAGCTCTTGGTTATGGCACTGATATGGAAATTATTCAATTGCTTGGAGAAGACGATCGAGTATTTGCTACTATTCAAAAAGACAACAGCAAAACGAGCGAAGAAGGATTGTTAGAAATATATAAGAGGTTAAGACCTGGAGAACCGCCTACTATCGACAGCGCAAGAACCCTTTTGAATTCTTTGTTTTTTGATCCAAAAAGATATGAACTAGCTAAGGTAGGTAGATTTAAGTTTAACAAAAAGCTTATGCTTGCGACTAGAATTACAGGTCAGATTGCAGCAGGGAATGTTGTAAATCCTGAAACAGGTGAAATACTAGTTGCAGAAGGCGAAAAGATAACAAGAGATGCAGGTATAGCAATTCAAAATTCAGGCATAAATACTATATTGATAAATGTTGAAGGTAAATCCATACCTGTTATTGGAAATGGTATGGTTGAAATAAGTTCACATATCGATTTTGATATTTCGGATACAGAAATAAACGAATTAGTGAAATTTGATGTTCTAAAAGAAATAATCAATAGCTATACTTCGGAAAATGATATAAAGAATGTGCTTATAGAAAGAATAGACGATCTTATTCCAAAGTATATTACAGTAGAAGATATTGTCGCTTCCATTAACTATATAATCAATTTGAATTATGGTGTTGGACATACAGACGACATAGACCACCTTGGTAACAGAAGATTAAGATCTGTTGGAGAACTTTTAAGAAACCAGTTTAGGATTGGTCTTGCAAGAATGGAAAGAGTCGTCCGGGAAAGGATGACTATTCAGGATGTTGATATTGTAACCCCTCAAGCTCTTATAAACATAAGACCAGTTACAGCTGCTATAAAAGAATTCTTCGGAAGCAGTCAGTTGTCACAATTTATGGATCAGACAAACCCTCTTGCTGAGCTTACTCACAAAAGAAGGTTGAGTGCATTAGGACCGGGTGGATTGAGCAGGGAAAGGGCAGGATTTGAAGTACGTGACGTGCATCACTCCCACTATGGAAGAATGTGTCCTATTGAAACCCCTGAAGGACCAAACATAGGGCTTATTGGGTCGCTTAGCACTTATGGAAGAATAAACGAGTATGGTTTCATTGAAGCCCCTTACAGGAGAGTAGATAAGGAAAGTGGAGTGGTAACAGATGAAATCATTTTTCTTACCGCTGATGAAGAAGACCAGTATATTGTAGCTCAAGCGAATGAAGCCTTGGACGAGAACAGAAAATTTATTAATAAGAGAGTTCTTGTTAGGTATAGAGAGGAAATTTTTGAAATAGAAAGCGAAAGTGTCGATTTCATGGACGTTTCTCCCAAACAGTTAGTATCTGTAGCAACAGCGCTTATTCCATTTCTTGAAAATGACGATGCAAACCGGGCACTGATGGGATCGAACATGCAGCGACAAGCTGTACCTTTAATAAAGACTGAAACACCCATAATTGGAACAGGAATGGAATACAAGACTGCGAGAGATTCAGGTGTTGCAATATTAGCACGAAACTCAGGTGTGGTTGAAAAGGTTTCTGCAAACCAAATTATCATCAAGAAAAAGGGTGGTAAAAGTGATGTTTATAATCTTTTGAAATATATGAGATCAAATCAGGGTACTTGCATTAATCAGAGACCTATTGTTAAAAAAGGTGATCATGTAGAAAAGGGTGAATTTATAGCCGATGGTCCATCAACTGATAATGGCGAACTGGCTCTTGGAAAAAATGTTCTTATAGGATTCATGACTTGGGAAGGCTATAACTATGAGGATGCTATACTGATAAGTGAAAAGCTGGTTAAAGATGACATATTCACTTCTATCCATATAGAGGAATATGAATCAGAGGCAAGAGATACCAAGTTAGGACCAGAAGAAATAACAAGGGATATACCTAATGTAAGTGAAGAGACACTTAAAGATCTTGATGAGAGGGGTATTATCCGTACTGGTGCAGAGGTGAGAGCTGGTGATGTATTGGTGGGTAAGGTAACTCCAAAGGGAGAAACTGAGCTTACCGCTGAAGAAAGGCTGTTAAGAGCAATTTTTGGTGAAAAGGCCAGAGAGGTAAGAGATACATCGCTTAGGGTACCGCATGGAGAATCCGGAATAATTGTTGACGTAAAGGTATTTACAAGGGAAAATGGAGATGAGCTTCCTCCCGGTGTAAATGAGCTTGTACGAGTATATATAGCACAAAAAAGAAAGATATCTGTCGGAGATAAAATGGCAGGTAGACACGGAAATAAAGGTGTTATCTCAAGGATATTGCCTGAAGAGGATATGCCATTTTTGCCTGATGGAACACCACTTGAAATAGTTTTAAATCCACTGGGAGTGCCTTCGCGTATGAATATTGGACAGGTACTTGAGTTGCACCTTGGTTATGCTGCCAAAGCTTTGGGTTGGTCAGTTGCAACACCAGTTTTTGATGGTGCTTCCGAAATGGACATTATTGAAACACTCAAAATGGCAAATTTAAATGAGAATGGAAAGACAGTACTTTACGATGGCAGAACAGGTGAACCCTTTGATAATGAAGTATCTGTAGGTTATATGTATATTCTCAAACTTGCTCACCTTGTTGATGACAAGATTCATGCTCGTTCAACAGGACCATATTCGCTTGTTACGCAACAACCTCTAGGCGGTAAAGCACAGTTTGGCGGTCAACGTTTTGGTGAAATGGAAGTTTGGGCTCTTGAGGCTTATGGGGCGGCATATACCTTGCAGGAAATACTAACAGTCAAATCAGATGATGTTGTAGGCAGGGTAAAAACATATGAGTCAATCGTAAAAGGCGAGAATGTTCCCGAACCAGGCATCCCCGAATCTTTTAAGGTTCTAATTAAAGAGCTTCAAAGTTTGGCACTTGATGTAAAGGTATATTCCGAAGAGAAGGAGGAAATTACAATCAGAGAATCCAATGAGGATGAATTTGATGAATTAAGTGTTAATATTGAGGGAAGAGAAGATGAAGAATTATTAGATGATTATAGTTATGACGATACCAAAGGTGATGACAAAGACCTTGGAGATGATCTTGGTCTTGATGATCTGATTATTGATGATACTGATTCATCGGATGAAGATGATGATGATATTCTGGATGACAACCTTGATGTGGACATTGTTGAGAGTCTTTTTAAGGACAGTAACGATGATGAAGACTTAGACGATTTTGACGATATAGACAATAATTAAGGAAGGGGATAAAGCCGTGCAGGAACTTAACAATTTTGAATCTATTAAAATAGGTTTAGCTTCTCCGGAAAAGATAAGAGAATGGTCTAGAGGTGAGATAAAGAAGCCTGAGACTATAAACTATAGAACTTTAAAGCCTGAAAGAGACGGATTGTTCTGTGAAAGAATTTTTGGACCTCAGAAAGACTGGGAGTGTCACTGTGGAAAATATAAGCGTATCAGATATAAAGGAATAGTTTGCGACCGCTGCGGAGTTGAAGTTACGCGCTCCAAGGTAAGAAGAGAGCGCATGGGGCATATTGAGTTGGCTGCGCCTGTATCCCATATCTGGTACTTTAAAGGAATACCTAGCAGAATGGGACTTATTTTAGATATGTCACCTAGGAATCTTGAGAAAATTTTATATTTTGCGTCATATGTGATAATTGATCCCGGTCAGACACCCCTATCTGAAAAACAGTTATTGTCTGAAAAAGAATATAGGGACAGTTTGGAGAAGTTTGGTCACACTTTCAAAGCTGGAATGGGAGCTGAAGCCGTACTGGAGTTGCTGAAGCAAATTGATCTTGAAAAGATGGCACACGAACTCAGAAGTGAGTTGGCTGATTCTACTGGTCAAAAACGAATAAGAATAATTAAGAGACTTGAAGTGGCTGAGGCTTTTAGATTATCGGGAAACAAGCCAGAATGGATGGTTCTTGAGGTAATCCCAGTAATCCCCCCAGAACTGCGCCCTATGGTGCAGTTAGATGGAGGAAGATTTGCAACATCAGACATGAATGACTTATATAGAAGAGTAATTAACAGGAACAACAGGCTAAAAAGACTACTGGACTTAGGGGCTCCTGATATAATAGTTAGAAATGAAAAAAGAATGCTTCAGGAAGCTGTTGATGCTTTAATAGATAACGGTAGAAGAGGGAGAGCCGTTACAGGTCCAGGTAACAGGCCGCTTAAATCATTATCAGATATGTTAAAAGGCAAACAAGGACGTTTTAGGCAGAACCTTCTTGGTAAACGTGTTGACTATTCAGGTCGCTCGGTAATAGTAGTAGGTCCTGAACTAAAGATATACCAATGTGGTCTACCAAGTGAAATGGCACTTGAACTGTTCAAACCTTTTGTCATGAAGAAGCTGGTTAATGATGGGTTTTCGCATAATATTAAAAGTGCAAAAAGAATGGTTGAGCGTGTAAAACCAGAAGTTTGGGATGTTCTTGCTGAAGTTATCAAAGAGCATCCGGTTCTTTTAAATCGAGCACCTACTCTGCACAGACTCGGTATTCAAGCTTTTGAACCAGTCTTGATTGAAGGAAGGGCAATAAAGCTCCATCCTCTTGTTTGTACAGCCTATAATGCAGACTTTGACGGTGACCAGATGGCCGTGCACGTACCGCTGACAGCAGAGGCCTTAGCTGAAGCACGTTTACTTATGCTCTCAGCCAATAATCTCTTGCGTCCTGCTGATGGCAGACCTGTAACAGTACCTACTCAGGATATGGTGCTTGGAAGCTACTACCTTACTATAGAGCGTAGTGGTGAAAAGGGAGAAGGTTTAGCTTTCTCTTCCCCTGAAGAAGTGCTTATGGCGTATCAAGATGGTTTATTAGGACTTCATGCGCCCATTAAAGTAAGGATGAAAAAGACGGTTGATGGTAAGGTTGTTTCTAAAATTATTGATGCAACAGCTGGCAGGGTTTTCTTTAATGAAGCGATACCACAGGATCTTGGTATTGTTGATAGAACGGATCCGGATAAACTTTTTGACCTTGAAGTATCATTTCTGGTTGATAATAAATCACTAGGTCAAATTGTCGAAAGGTGTATAAGAGTACATGGAACCACTACTACAGCAGAAGTTCTTGATAAGATAAAAACACTCGGCTTTAAATTTTCCACTAAAGGTGCAATAACTATAGGTGTAAACGATATGATTATTCCTGAGGTTAAAAAGCGTTATCTAGAGGAAACTGAAAGCAGAATAGAGAAAATAATGAAGCAGTACAAAAGAGGACTTATTTCAGATGATGAAAGATACAACTCAATAATAAGTGCTTGGACTGAGACGGGAGAAAAGATCACTGCAGCACTTATTGAAAATCTTGACCGTTTCAACCCTCTTACAATGATGTATAAGTCTGGAGCTAGAGGTAACATTAACCAGATTAGACAGCTTGCGGGCATGAGAGGACTTATGGCCAATACATCAGGACGTACTGTAGAGATACCAATAAAAGCAAACTTTCGTGAAGGTTTGAATGTTCTAGAATATTTCATTTCAACGCATGGTGCAAGAAAAGGGTTGGCTGATACAGCTTTAAGAACCGCTGACTCAGGTTACTTAACCAGAAGATTGGTTGAAGTAAGCCAGGACGTAATAATAAGAGAAGTTGACTGTGGCACTGAAGATGGAATAGAAGTGCAATCTATCATGGATGGTCAAGAGGAGATTGAAAATTTAAAAGAAAGAATTGTAGGGAGATTCTCCTCAAATAATATAACTGATCCTACAACAGGTGAAATAATAGCCGAAGCAAACAAGATCATTAAGCCGGATACTGCAGACAGGATAATAGCAGCAGGAATAGAGACGGTAAAAATTAGGTCTGTCCTTAACTGTAGTTCAGAGTTTGGCGTTTGTGCACACTGCTATGGCTCTGATCTTGCAACCGGAGAAGAAGTCAATGTTGGTGAGGCGGTTGGAATTATTGCGGCTCAATCCATAGGAGAACCGGGAACACAGCTGACAATGAGAACATTCCATACCGGTGGTGTCGCAGGTGATGATATTACTCAGGGTCTACCTAGGGTAGAGGAATTATTTGAGGCGAGAAAACCAAAGGGACTTGCCATTATATCTGATATTGATGGCACAATTTCAATTAGCGAAACGAAGAAAAAGAGAGAAGTAATTGTAACATCCTCTGAAGGAGAATCTCATAATTATCTGATACCTTACGGCTCAAGAATTAAGGTTAATGAAGGAGATGTTATTGAAGCCGGAGACGAGATAACTGAAGGCTCGGTAAATCCACATGATATTTTAGAAATCAAAGGTATTAATGCAGTACAAAAATACCTGCTTCAAGAAGTGCAGAGAGTTTACATTCTCCAAGGTGTTGGTATCAATGATAAGCATGTAGAGGTTATTGTAAGGCAAATGCTCCGTAAGATCAAAATTGAAGATCCAGGAGACACAAGTATGTTGCCAGGAGGTCTGGTTGATATATTTGAATTTGAAAGACAAAACAAACTTGCAGTATCCGAAGGAAAAAGACCTTCAGTTGGAAATAGGACGCTACTTGGAATTACAAAAGCGTCGTTAGCAACTGATTCCTTCCTGTCTGCAGCTTCATTCCAAGAACAGACAAGAGTACTTACTGATGCTGCTATTAAAGGCAAGCTTGATCCGCTGGTAGGCTTGAAGGAAAATGTAATTATAGGAAAACTCATACCTGCAGGCACAGGAATGAGTAGATATAAGGATATTAGCATTGAGGCCGTAGAGTAAGTGGATTTTGTAATGTTCTTGACAAGAGTCTAAAAGCGGTATAAAATATTTCAGTGCGCAATTTAAGAGTGTTATAAAGCTTTTTAAATTCGTTAGTGCGTGAAGTAAAGGTACTCCGTGCTTTTGCTCAGGAAAGCATGTTATTGTATTATAGGAGGGTAATAAGTTGCTGGATATGCTATCTACTGGCAATAAATATGTAGGTTTAAATCAGACAACTAGAGCTGTTGAAAGTGATAAAGCTAAAGTTGTATATATAGCAAATGATGCAGAAGAAAGAATTACTACTAAGTTGAGAACTTTGTGTAACAACAAGTCAATTCAAGTTGTAAATATAGATACAATGCTTGAACTAGGGAAAGCATGTGGTGTCGGAATTGCCACTGCAGTAGCTTGCTTGGTCAAGGAAAACAGTGAACAGTGATTTTTGAAAGGAGGTGTGTTAATGCCAACATTTAACCAATTAGTAAGAAATGGTAGAAAGACGCAGCAAAAGAAATCAGCATCACCTGCTCTCCAAAGAGGACTCAACTCTTTGAGAAGGCAGCCAATTGAACTTAACAGCCCACAAAAGCGTGGTGTATGTACTGTTGTAAAAACTACAACCCCAAAGAAGCCTAATTCAGCTCTTAGAAAAGTAGCTAGGGTGCGTTTGACAAACGGTATTGAAGTTACTGCCTATATTCCGGGAATTGGTCACAATCTTCAGGAACATAGCGTAGTTTTGATCAGAGGCGGTAGAGTTAAAGACTTACCTGGGGTAAGGTATCATATTGTTAGAGGTACTTTAGATACAGCAGGTGTTGATAAGAGAGCTCAGAGTCGTTCCAAATATGGAGCAAAGAGACCCAAGAAGTAGAAATATTTGAAAAAATTATTAAAGTGCAAAGTACGTTAATTTATATAGATAAAAAAGTCGATATAAAAAGCGAAAAAGCACTAACGGTTGCTTTGCGAAATCGCAAGCACCGAGTACCGATGATATTTATTATCATGAAAAGGAGGGAAGTAAAGTGCCAAGAAAAGGATATGTACCAAAAAGAGATATTTTGCCGGATCCGATTTATAATGATAAGGTAGTCTCTAAGCTTATTAATACAATAATGCTGGACGGCAAAAAAGGAGTAGCTCAGAAAATTTGTTATGATGCTTTTGACATCATAAAAGCGAAGACAGGGCGTGATCCCTTGGAGGTTTTTGAGGAATGCATGACTAATATTATGCCAGTTCTCGAAGTTAAAGCCAGGAGGGTAGGTGGTCAGACCTATCAGGTACCAATGGAAGTAAGACCTGAAAGAAGACAAGCGCTGGCAATTAGGTGGCTTGTTAGTTATTCTCGTCTACGTGGTGAACGTACCATGAAGGAAAGACTTGCCGGAGAAATCGTGGATTCTGTTAACAATTTGGGAGGCGCCTACAAAAAGAAGGAAGATACGCATAAAATGGCTGAAGCCAACAGAGCTTTTGCGCACTACAGATGGTAAAATATTCGCATTCATTGTTTAAATAAACATAGTTAAATGTGATAATACTATAATCTATTGATAATTATCATAAGTTGCCCTGTAAAGAGTTCTATTTGACACACAAAAGCAATGTATTTATGAAGTGTTAAATCTTTAAGTTGGTGCGAAATTAATGATATTAGTCGATATATTAAAAATAAGTAGAACGAAAGGAGGATTAGAATGCCCAGGCAATTTAGCTTAGAAGATACACGAAATATTGGAATTATGGCACATATTGATGCAGGCAAGACAACAACAACAGAACGTATACTTTTCTATACAGGAAGATTACACAAAATGGGTGAAACCCATGAAGGTGCATCAGCTATGGATTGGATGGAGCAGGAGCAGGAACGTGGTATTACAATAACTTCTGCAGCGACTACTGCGCAGTGGAAAGGCAAAAGAATTAACATTATAGATACGCCGGGGCACGTTGATTTTACAGTTGAAGTCGAAAGATCCCTTCGCGTTCTTGATGGTTCTGTTACTTTGTTTTGCGCAAAAGGTGGAGTAGAGCCTCAGACTGAGGCTGTGTGGAGACAGGCTGACAAATATCATGTGCCAAGAATGGCATATATAAATAAAATGGACATCACGGGCGCAGACTTCTTTAACTGTGTAGATATGATTAAAAACAGATTAAAATCTAACCCGGTACCAATTCAGCTTCCTATTGGAAAGGAAGAAAATTTTCGGGGAATAGTAGATCTGGTTTCATTAAAGGCTTTTTATTTTCTAGACAGTTTAGGAACAGAAATGAAGGAAGGCCCCCTTCCTGATGATATGGCAGATATTATTGGAGAGTATAGAAACTTTTTAATTGAATCTGTTGCTGATCAGGATGAAGAGCTTATTGTTAAATATCTGGAAGGTGAAGAAATTACAGCTGATGATATAAAAAAGGCACTTAGAAGCGAGACTGTAGCCGTAAAGATTATTCCTGTAACCTGTGGTTCTTCTTATAGAAACAAGGGTGTTCAGCTGCTTTTAGACGCTATAGTTGACTATATGCCATCACCTGTGGATGTTCCGCCAATAAAGGGCATCACCATTGACGAAGAAACTGAAGTTGAAAGAAGATCTGACGACAAAGAACCTTTTTCCGCACTAGCATTTAAAATAATGACTGACTCGTATGTGGGCAAATTGTGTTTTTTCAGAGTGTATTCAGGAGTTTTGAAAGCGGGCAGTTATATATATAATTCTACTAAAAACAAAAGAGAAAGAATTGGTAGAATACTTCAAATGCATGCAAATCACCGTGAGGAGATTAATATGGTTTACTCAGGTGATATTGCAGCAGCTGTAGGACTAAAAGATACAAGTACAGGAGATACCCTTTGTGATGATGAGCATCCGATTTTGCTTGAATCAATCGAATTTCCTGAACCAGTTATATCAATAGCCATAGAGCCCAAAAATAAAGAAGGCGAGGATAAAATGACAATAGCTCTAATTAAGCTATCTGAAGAGGATCCTACCTTCAAAACCTTTACTGATAAGGAGACAGGGCAGACTATCATAAGAGGTATGGGAGAACTGCACCTTGAAATAATTGTCGACCGCCTTATGAGAGAATTTAAAGTTGAAGCCAATGTTGGAAAACCACAGGTTGCATACAAGGAAACCATCCGTTCAAAGGTTGCATCAGAAGGAAGGTTTGTAAGGCAATCAGGCGGGAGGGGTCAATATGGTCACTGTATTCTTGAAATTGAGCCTTTGGAGTCTGGAAGCGGATATGTATTTGAGAACAAAATCGTCGGCGGTGTTATTCCTAAGGAATATATACCTGCTATAGATGCTGGTATACAGGATGCCTGCAATAATGGTGTTCTTGGAGGTTATCAAGTGCTTGATGTAAAAATTACACTTGTTGATGGTTCTTTCCATGAGGTAGATTCATCGGAATTGGCCTTTAGGATAGCCGGTTCAATGGCTTTTAAAGATGGTTGTAAAAAGGCGAATCCAGTGCTTCTTGAACCTGTTATGAAAGTAGATGTTGTAGTGCCCGAAGAATATATGGGTGATGTAATGGGGGATATCAGCTCAAGAAGAGGAAAAATCGAAGGTATGGAAGCCAGAGCGGGAGCACAGGTAATTGCAGCTAAGGTTCCGATGGCTGAAATGTTTGGATATGCCACTCAGCTTAGATCCAGAACTCAAGGAAGAGGAACATTTACAATGCAGTTTGATCATTTTGATGAAGTACCAAAAAGCATTCAGGAGACCATTTTAGGTAAAGTTTAAAATTTACTTAAAAAGACTTGAGCGTTTTTTAAAAAAATGATAAAATCTGTAATAAATTAATAATTAAAGTGGCAAAGGCACAAACTAATTAGTAATGGTTTAATAATATGCAAGTGCATGATTTATTAAAATATAATAGTAAATTCAAAAAATTCAGTATACTTACTGAAAAAGGAGGAGAATTTTTAAAATGGCAAAAGCTAAGTTTGAAAGAAACAAACCGCATGTTAATATTGGTACGATTGGTCACGTTGACCATGGAAAGACTACTTTGACAGCTGCTATAACAAAGGTTTTAGGTTTTTCAGGAAAAGCTACGTTTACTGCATATGACGCAATTGACAAAGCTCCTGAAGAAAAGGAAAGAGGAATCACTATAAATACTTCTCACGTTGAGTATGAAACTGAAAACAGGCATTATGCTCACGTTGATTGCCCGGGTCACGCTGACTATGTTAAGAACATGATAACCGGTGCAGCTCAAATGGATGGTGCTATTCTTGTTGTTTCTGCAGCAGATGGTCCTATGCCTCAAACCAGAGAGCATATTCTTCTTTCACGTCAGGTTGGTGTACCATACATAGTTGTTTTTATGAACAAGTGTGATATGGTTGACGATGAAGAACTTATTGAACTTGTTGAAATGGAACTTCGTGAACTTTTAAGCGAATATGAATTCCCTGGAGATGATATTCCAATAGTAAAAGGTTCAGCTCTTGAGGCACTTGAATCTGATAGTACTGATATCAACGAGCCTAAGTACAAACCCATACTTGATCTTATGGAAGCAGTTGATGCTTATATTCCTACACCTGAAAGAGAAATTGACAGACCTTTCATAATGCCTGTTGAGGACGTCTTTACGATAACAGGACGTGGAACAGTTGTTACCGGAAGAGTTGAGCGTGGAACTGTAAAAATCGGGGACGATGTTGAAATTGTTGGTCTTATGGATGCTCCTAGAAAAACAGTCGTTACTGGAGTTGAAATGTTCAGAAAAATCCTTGACAAGGCAGAAGCCGGAGATAACGTTGGTGTTCTTTTGAGAGGTATTCAAAGAACAGACGTTGAAAGAGGACAGGTTGTTGCAAAACCAGGTTCAATTAAACCTCATACTCATTTTAAAGGACAGGTTTACGTTCTAACAAAAGAAGAGGGTGGAAGACATACTCCATTCTTTAATGGATACAGACCTCAGTTCTATTTTAGAACAACTGACGTTACAGGCTCAATTGAACTTCCTGAAAATGTTGAAATGGTTATGCCTGGAGATCACATCACAATGGAAATCAAGCTCATCACTCCTATAGCTATGGAAGAAGGCTTGAGATTTGCTATTCGTGAAGGTGGAAGAACAGTTGGAGCAGGTGCTGTTTCAGAAATAATCAAATAATTAAATTATTTTAAAAACCCGGGCGTTAAAACCCCGGGTTTTTTGAATATATGCGAGGAACTTTTTATGAGAGAAATTTCTGTTTCAAAAATCGCAGAGGTTATAGAAAAGCTCTGTATTGATGCAAATTATAATTTAAATGATGATATAATGATTGCGCTTATAGACAGTTTGAAAAAGGAAGAATCCGAAGCTGGCAGAAGCATTTTAAGTGAATTGGTAGAGAATGCAAAGGTAGCAAAGAAGTCTGAGATTCCAATGTGTCAGGACACTGGTATGGCAGTAGTGTTTGTTGATATAGGACAGGAGGTTCATGTCACAGGCGGAAGTTTAAGTCAGGCAATAAATGAAGGTGTAAGACGAGGTTATGGCAAAGGATACTTAAGAAAGTCAGTTGTTGAAGATCCAATTTTAAGAACTAATACAGGTGATAATACTCCTGCTGTCATACATTATAATATAATCGAGGGTAATTATATAAGGATAAATGTTGTACCAAAGGGTTTCGGTAGTGAAAACATGAGTTCATTGAGGATGTTAAAGCCATCTGATGGAATTGATGGTATAAAAGAGTTTGTAATTGATACAGTGAGTAAAGCAGGGTCTAATGCATGTCCTCCTCTGATAATTGGAGTAGGTATAGGGGGAACTATGGAAAAAGCTACTTATCTGTCCAAGAAAGCACTTTTAAGACCGGTAAATGAAAGAAGCAGTTTTGAGCATTTAAAGGATCTTGAGACGGAGCTTTTAGAAAAAATTAATTTACTTGGAATAGGTCCTGCGGGTCTTGGGGGAATGGTAACAGCTCTAGCAGTCAATATAGAAACATTTCCTACTCATATAGCAGGGCTTCCTGTAGCGGTAAACATAAGCTGCCATGCAACAAGGCACAAAGAGGCAATAATTTAATTACTATTTTTGAGTGAGTGACTTAAGAAAATGATTTTGTTGTATAATTTCGTTAGTTGGAAAGTTGGAAAGTTGGGAAGTTGGAAAGGAAGTGGGGAGATGAAAGCTGGGTTTTGGCAAATAATCTTCTCAATTGTAAGTTTTTGTACCATTTTTATAAGGAAGTAGTTTTGGGAGTTGATAAGAATGATTACAACAATTACCACACCTTTTGATAGGGAAACTTTGAATAGCTTAAAATCAGGTGACCAAGTAAGAATAAATGGGATTATATATATAGCAAGAGATGCTGCACACAAAAAAATGATTGATCTTTTGTCAGAAGGTCGATCTTTGCCATTTGACATCAAAAATCAGATTATTTACTATGCAGGACCATGTCCTGCTAAGCCAGGCAAGGTGATAGGCTCGGTTGGACCGACAACAAGTGGAAGAATGGATGTCTATACACCTAAACTTATTGAGTTGGGATTGACAGGGATGATAGGAAAAGGGGAAAGAGATACTGATGTTATTCGAGCTATGATTCGGTATGGTGCTGTCTACTTTGGAGCAACAGGGGGGGCTGGAGCACTTATTGCTCGGACGGTTAAGAGTCAGGAAGTAGTTGCTTTTCCCGAGTTGGGTGCTGAAGCTATAAGGAGAATTGTTGTAGAAGAGTTTCCTGCAATTGTTGTAATTGATGCTTTTGGTAACAACCTATACGCCATAGGTCGCGATAAGTATAGTGAAGGTAAAAGCTAACTCTCACCGCGGCAAGAATATTTTTTTACTACACTATATCATTCTCCACAATCTGAAAAAGTGGATTGAAGTTTTGACAGTGTATATTTTACTTTTTATTTAGTGTATAATAATAATTGAAAATTCATTTACTTTTTAGGAGGTAAATTATTTATGGTAAAAGTAACAAAGGATATGTTAATTTCAGATGTTTTAAAACTTGATAGAGGTTTGGTACCTATACTCTATAACAACGGACTGCATTGTCTTGGATGCCCTTCAGCGACAGCTGAATCATTATCTGATGCATGTGAGGTTCATGGATTAGATATAGATAAACTAATCAATGAGCTAAACGAATACCTTAACAGTAAGTAATTAAATCAACCATGCTAGCGCATGGAAGGAATTAACATAAAATTTCTCTTGACAATTATATAGAGATTGCAGTATTATATTAAATTGTGTGGTTAATATCACACAATTATTTTTGGGGTAATGATGCAATTGCAAAACACCCCCAAAATTACTGCAAGCTTGGGAAAAAAGCTTGAGCACAAAATTATGACCCATTAGCTCAGTCGGTAGAGCACCTGACTTTTAATCAGGGCGTCCGGCGTTCGAATCGCCGATGGGTCACCAAGACAGGGGACGGTTCTGTGTCCTAGGGGCTTTGCCCCAGGACACAGAACCGTCCCCTGTCTTATCAGCGATAAAAGTGAGGTTATAAAATGGAGCATGTATTTATAGTTAACCCTGTTGCAGGTAGAGGAAAAGCGTTAAAATTTATCTCAGAAATAAGGGGTTATTTTAGTGGGCAAAACATAAAGTACACTGTTAAAATAACTAAATATCCAGGTCATGCTACAGAGATTGCAAGAGAATATGCTAAAAAGGGTGCTAAAAGGATATATTCAGTAGGTGGAGACGGCACACTGAATGAAGTAATAAATGGGTTAGCAGATGAAGATTGTAGCTTAGGTGTTATTCCGGGGGGATCCGGTAATGATTTTATAAGAAGTATAACAAATGATTTTAATGATATTATAGATAGGACAGTGAAAGGATCTACAAAAAACATTGATGCTGGTATGGTTAATCGCAGATATTTTTTAAACATTGCTTCTATTGGTTTTGACGCGCAGGTAGTGTATACAGCTAACCGTATGAAGAAGTTTCCACTTGTAGGTGGTCGTATAGCATATACCCTAGGGGTTTTTGGCTCTTTGTTTAAGGCAAAGAGTTATAAGGTGGATGTTAATATTGACGGCAACAAAACAACAAAGGAAATTCTTTTGATTGCTATTGCCAATGGACTGTATTATGGAGGAGGTATGAAACCTGTACCTTCGGCGAAGATTGATGATGGTTACCTGGATGTTTGTATTATTGATAAGAAGAGCTTTCTTGATATTTTAAGATTTTTCCCCAAGTTTATTAAAGGAAGACATGGGGATTTGCAAGGAGTTACATTTGCAAGGTGTAAAAATATTGAAATCGCTTCTATGGGTAATATTGCATTAAATACAGACGGAGAAACTCAATTGACAGATAGAGTTAAGTTTGGGATTGCTTCGGGAAAAATAAGCCTTATCATACCTGAAGAAAGATAAGAAATATATAAACAAATAAGACAAGTATATTTAGTATAATTTATACAAAAGGTTGTTAACAGTTTTTTAACAAATATTACATAAATGTAATATTGAAAGGTCAGATATTATGGTATAATAAATGTGTCACAGCCAATAGTACTAACTTTTTCATTTTGTTCCTCCTTTAATATAGTAGTAGAAAAGGATTATTTAAGTTTAGTTGTTATTAAAGCACTTATTACGGAATCATTTATAGATATTTTTATTTAGTAGTTTTCGAAGTGCTTTTTTTTTGACTTTTTTAAGCAAGCCATTATAAGAGGTATGTTGGTTTTCTCAAAATAAAGCCAAACGTTTTTTATTACACACATATCACACTATTCAACATCTCAAAAAGCAGATTAAAGTTGGATATAATTATTACTTGTATAAATACTGATTTTTGAGTATAATATGACAGAGATAAACAAATGCTTGTATCAAGCATAATAAAACAGTCAGATTTGGTCGTGCTAAACGGGGAGGTAGCGGTGCCCTGAACCTGCAACCCGCTATAGCAGGGTCTAATTCCTACCAGAGACTTTCTCCTGTATGGTCTGCCCTTCACAAGTGGCAATGATAATCGGGTCTTGCGCAATGGAAGGCTGTGAACCCCGTCAGATCCGGAAGGAAGCAGCGGTAAGCAGAATATTTCATGTGCCGCAAGGCTACCTGGTTTGAGTTAACTATGAAGGTTACGCATGTAGGTGCATGACGAAGGCAAGGTGCACGACCATTAATTTTTATAAACGGTGTGAAGCAATCGCTTCACACTTTTAATAGTTCAGATAGTCTGTTATAATTAAAGTTATAAAATTTATAAAATAATTATGTTAAGGGGTGAAAGCAATGTCATATGTGGCACTTTATAATAAGTTCAGACCACTTATTTTTGATGATGTTGTTGAGCAAAAGCATATTGTTGAAACATTAAAAAATAGTGTCATACGTGACAGGATTGCAAATGCATACCTTTTTTGCGGCACTCGTGGAACTGGTAAGACAACAGTTGCAAGAATATACGCAAGAGCGATAAATTGTCTGAATCCGATTAATGGTAATCCATGCAATCAATGCAGCATATGTGAAGGAATTCTTTCGGGAAGTATTCTTGATGTTTCAGAGATAGATGCGGCATCCAACAACAGTGTTGACAATATAAGAAACATACGAGATGAAGTAATGTACACTCCATCCAATGCAAAATATAAAGTATACATTATTGATGAAGTTCATATGCTATCTACTGGTGCATTTAATGCACTTTTGAAAACACTAGAGGAGCCACCCAAACGAGTTGTATTTTTTCTTGCGACTACAGAGCCCCATAAGCTACCTGCGACAATTCTTTCAAGATGTCAGAGATTTGACTTTAAAAGAATTTCAATTGAAAGTATAATATCGCACATTACTGATATTGCTGCTATGGGGGGAGTGAGGCTTGAGAATAATGCTGCAAGGCTTATTGCTAGACTTTCAGATGGAGCCATGCGTGATGCAATTAGTTTAATTGATCAGTGTATCACCCAAGGTAAGGAAGAAATAGTATATAATGATGTACTGACGGTTACGGGTATTGTTCATGATGATTTTATATCAGAATTTGTTGATAATATTATTAAGCGGGATGTGGCAACATTAATTATCTTAATAGACAAGCTTGTAATGGAAGGTAAGGATGTTAACCAGTTTGCTTTGGAGCTTGTTAAGTATTATAGAAACCTTTTGCTTTGCAAAACTGTTGAAAAGCCTGAGGAGCTATTAGATATCCCTCTTGATGCACTTTCTAAGATGAGTAAGCAGTGTGGAGAATACGGTCGCTATGAGATTATACAAATTATAAATGAGCTATCTTCCCTTGAATCAAGGCTTAAATGGGCTTCGCAGCCTCGGGTACTTCTTGAGGTGGAACTTATCAAGATATGTGAAAGCAATTTCAATACCGAAGGTGATGCTCTTTCCTTAAGAATTGCAGCCCTCGAAGAAAAAGTAGGGCAACTATCCCGAGGTATGATTAATATTAAAGGTGAGAATGCAAGCACAGATAATAACAAGGTAAAAGAAAACCTAGAAAATGAGTTTGTAGACGATTCTTACACAAAAGATTCTCCATTTGAAGAGATTAAGCAAAAAGCTCCCCCTTTAAGAGCTTTAGAAAAAAAGACTGTTTTAAAAGATTCCGAGTCCCAAAATGGAAAGAGTATAGATGGTTGGAATCAGATTATAGATAGGCTCATGGAAAGTGGAAAGATGGTAATGTACACTAATTTGCTTGACACTGATGCTGTTTTATTAAGTGATAAACAGGTAGGAATAATTTTTAAAACGAATAGGAAGTTCAACAAAGCAATTGTATCAAAGGCGGAAAACTTGGAAGCTATAAGAGCGTTATTAGTTGAAAAATTAGGTTATGATGTTAGTGTTAAGTGTATTGACGAGGAAGAACTTATTTCAAAACCAGTTGAATATACACAAAATGATGATATACTTAAAAAGGCAAAAAAGATCGCAAAAGAGCTTAATGTGCCATTTAAAATAATAGATGAATAAGTATTTGCCTATACACTAAGAGTATGGAGAACTTTTGTATGGTTATAAATTAACTTTTTGGGAGGAAATTAAAATGGCAAAAGGATTTAGGGGAGGAATCCCCGGTAATATGGGAAATATAATGAAGCAAGCTCAAAAAATGCAGAGGGATATGGAAAAGATACAGGAGGAGCTTGCGGATAAAACAGTTGAAGCAACTGTAGGTGGAGGTGCTGTTACTGTAGTTGCGACAGGCAAAAAGGAAATTAAGGAGATAACAATAGAGCCTGATGTAGTTGATCCGGACGATGTTGAGATGCTTCAGGATCTTATTCTGGCGGCTGTAAATGAAGCTTTGAGAAAAGCTGACGAAATGGTTAGCTCTGAAATGGGTAAGGTAACGGGGGGAATGGGTCTGCCTGGAATGTTTTAATTAAGGGAAAATGAATATTTCGCAGTTGCGATACAATTCCTTAAAAGGAGTGAAGCGTCTTTTTAGACAATGTATGGGTGCTCATTACTAAAGCGTTAATAATTCTAAAGTGCATTTTCATGTGCAAATTGTAAAAAGTAAATATTTAATAAAGTTGGGAAAAGGTGAAAATTAATGAGTGTTCTTTCAGCACCTATTGCCCGGTTGATAGAAGAATTTGAGAAATTTCCGGGAATAGGCCATAAAACAGCCCAAAGATTAGCATTCCATGTGTTGGATATGCCTGCTGAAAAGGTGGAAGTATTGGCAAAATCAATAATCGATGCAAAGCACAAGACAAAATATTGTTCGTCATGTGGAAATTTAACCGAATTAGATCCTTGTTACATTTGCAGTTCGCCCACAAGAGATCACTCTGTAATATGCGTTGTTGAGGACACACGAGCTATCATCGCAATGGAACGTACGAGGGAATTTAAAGGAGTATATCATGTGCTTCATGGTGCCATATCTCCCATGGAGGGGATTGGACCTAACGATATAAATATAAAGGGACTGATATCAAGGCTGAATGGATCTGTCAAAGAGGTAATAATGGCCACTAATCCCAATATAGAAGGAGAAGCCACATCAATGTATATTTCAAAAGTCATTAAGCCTTTGGGGGTTAAAACAACTCGTATTGCTCACGGAGTGCCTGTTGGCGGCGATCTTGAATATGCAGATGAAGTAACACTGTCAAAAGCTCTCGAAGGGAGAAAAGAGCTTTAACTATCAAAATCATTTTTATTTACTTTGTCAACTTGGTTTATCCAGATTTTGCAGAAATGTTTAACAATATTCATAGAATTATTCTATGAGTTTCCTAAGCAGGAAGACACTCAATTGAGTGTACTTAAAGATATTTAAATAACCCAACTTTTTTCTTATCATATGTCTGTATATGTGAAAGCGCTCGCTAAGGCGAGCGCTTTTTATTGCGAAACAATGAGATATTATTATAGATTGAGGTGTCTATTCAGAGGTAGCTTTTCTTTCATGAAGAATCATCTCCAATACTGCAATACAGCTTCAGCAATGAAAACAATCAATTTAAAATGCCTTCTCGTTAAGTAATTCCGTGAACTCACTTGCGT
>Ga0265293_10003403_pt1 | contig 29576 bp, 54 predicted proteins | sample Munlanlewell138R_FD_192505 | JGI IMG/M metagenome (GOLD analysis project Ga0265293, IMG submission 192505) | Leachate microbial communities from a municipal landfill in Southern Ontario, Canada - Leachate well 138R | ecosystem: Engineered > Solid waste > Landfill > Unclassified | place: Canada... | reverse complement strand
CCGACTCAGCTCGGCCTGACTGATCCAATAATCGAGTGCGGTTTCCCAATCGGCGCTATCTACGGTCCAACCCACCGTGAAGTTAGGCCGCGCAATCACGGCGTCTTCTGCTGGGGTGACGATCTCAACGATACGGTCGATGCTCATGACCTAGTACTGCCTCGCGCCGCTGTACCTGGAGCTCTGCCCGAGCTGCGCGCCGATCTCGCGCTTGACCACGCGTACGGTCCTGCTGTCGAGCTGCTCGTCGCCGATGAAGACCTGCACCACGATGTCTTCTCCGTGTCGGGCCTCCTGCAACCGGTTGTGGATGGTTTCCCCATCGTGGAGGTAGGCCCATCCATCACCGCTCTTTCGTCCGCCGTCCTTGAACGCGGGCGTTCCGCCCAGGTCACGGATCTTGTTCCTGATAGATTCGAGCGCAAAGTCCGGCTGTCCCTGGAGCTTGTTCTTAACTCCGGTGGCGTTCCACGCGGCAATCGCCGCCGCGTTTCCAGTACCAGCGTTTGGCGTCGGAGCGGAGGCCATGCCGACAGCGGCCTTGAGCGCCGCGATCTTGCCGAGAAGCTGTGAGATGACGGGCTCGACCTCGGTCCTGAGGCCGTATACGAGCTGCTCACCCAGTGAACGCCCCGCGGTCTCCCACTCCGGGACGTAGGTCTTGATTAGCTCGATGATCTCCTCCATGTTGTTCGCCTCGAGCAGCTTTCGCGCCTCGGTTTCAAGGGCGTAGGCGTCCGTGGCCGCCTCGTAGATGGCCTTCGCGGTCGCTAGCTGTCGCTCTAGGCTGGCCTTGTGGGCCTCGCGCTCCCTGTCGTACAGCTTGAGCTTAGCCTCCAGCGCCTCCTTGGCCTGCTCGACCTCGCTTGCTGCGCGGTCCTTGATGACGTCCATCTGGTCCTTGATCTGGTCGCGCAGGACCTTGTCCTCGAGCTTCTTGCGATCGTCCAGCAGCTTCTTCTTGTCTCGGGGGTCCCACGCAAGCTTCAGGGCGTCCTCGATCTCCTGGAACTCGTCGGCAACGTCCTGCTGGTCCATGGCGTCCAGCTGTGCCTGGAGCGCCGCCAGCTGGGCGTCGCGCCTGGCCTCGATGGACTTGATGACGCGGTCCGTGGAGGTACGTGCGCTCTCCTCCAGCCGGTCGTAGTAGCGCTCGTTGGCCTCCATGGCGTTCTCGTAGTAGTCCTCGGTGAGCTTCATCTGCTCGTCGTAGCGTCGCTTGAGGGCCGTGACCACGTAGCCCCCGAGCTCGTCGAGCGCTGAGATGTTCGCATCGATCTCCTCCTGGAGGGCGTCCTGCAGCTTCTCCCAGGTGTCTGCGAACTTCTCGACCTCCTTGGCGGCACCGCCGACCTTGTCGCCGAGTTCGTCCCAGCCCTCGAGCGCCTCGGCATCAACGCCCGGACCGGCTGGAGTTCCCCGCTGAGCGTCGTCGAACGCCGCGTACTGGTTCTCGAACTCGTTGTTGTCGTACGGGTTCTTGTCCCTATACGGCTTGCTGAGGCGTCCCCAGCTGGCGCGCCAGTCGATCCCCAGGTCAACCTCGCCGATCAGGCCAATGTTCAGGCCCGGGATCTTGTTTAGCCCGGAGATGACCTTGTTGAGGAGCTTGATCGCCTGGTTGGCCCACTCGCTCAGCTTGGTGAGGGCGATGTCGAGCGAGCCCACAATGGCGTTAACGATGGCCTCGCCCACGCCGATGATGGCGTTGGCAACGTCCTCCCACGCGCTAACGAGCAGCGGGATGAGCGTGATGATCGTGCCGATGATGATCGGCAGCCCGCCGAACGCAAGCCCCACCGCAAGCGCAATCGCCATTAGCACCGAGATCATGGCCGACTTGTGGCTGATGATGAAGTTGAAGAGCTTCCCCGTCCAGGTCAGGATGCGCTGCATCCCGAACATCCAGTCCTCCAGGACCGGCTTGAGCTCGTTGTTATACCACGCGGTGATCTTCGGACCGTTATCCTGCCACCACTGTAGGAGGCCCACGATGGCCTTCTTGAGGCCCTTGTTGATCGCGTCGCCGGCCGAGATCATCAGGTCGTTAAAGTGGTTCTGGAGGACCTGTACCGTGGAGGCGAACGTGGAGAACGCCCTGTTCGACTCGATCGTGAGCGCCTGCGCGCTGTTGAACTCCTTATTGGTCGAGCCCAGGTGCTTGCCCAGCTGGTCAGTGGCCCCCATGAGCTTCATGAAGACCTCGACCGAGCGCTGTCCGCCAAGCCCCACGGAGTCCAGCGCGATCGCCGCCTCCTCGCCCATTCCGTTCAGCCCGCCCAGGAACGTCTCCATGGCGGCAAATGCGTCTTCCTTCCATGCGGCGGCGAACGCTTCAGAGCTCATTCCCGAGATGGCGGCGAACTTATCGAGCTTATCGCCGCCCTCCACCACGGCCTCCGACATGAGCAGGACGCCGCGCTGGATCGCGGTGGCACCACGCTCTGCCCTGATCCCAAGCTCGGGAAGGGTGGCGGACAGCGCAAGGATCTCGGCCTGTGTGAAGCCTACCTGGTGGGCGGACGCCGCAATACGCGACGCGAACTCGAGGATCTCGGGCTCGTTTGCGGCCGCGGTGTTACCGAGGGCAACCACCGCGGAGGCCATCTTCTCGATAGACTGTGTGGCCCCGGCCTCGCCGAGGTTGACACCGGTAACGTGTGCGAGCCGCGCGAATGAGATGGCGGCCGCCTCGGTGGTGAGGTCGGTCGACACGCCGATACGCGCGATGGTATCGATGAACCCGGTGATGTTGTCGGTGCCGCGAACGCCGAGCTGACCGGCGACCTGGCCGATCCTGGCAAGCTCGTTAGCCGAGACGGGGATCTCCTTGGCCAGGCCACGGATGTTCCCGCGGAGCTTGTCGAGGTCGTAGGAGGTGCCGTCCACGGTCTTGGCGACGCCGGTAAACGCCGTCTCGAAGTCCATGGCAGCCTTAATGGAGGCACCCGTGAACATGGCGGCCGCGGCCGCCCCGGTGGCAGCCATGCCAACGCCGACCTTGCGGGTCATCGAGAGCATGGAGGCCTGGAAGCCCTGCGCCGCCGCCTGGGCCTTGACCATGTCGGAGATGAACCCGCGCGTGTCCGCCTGAACGCGAACCATGAGGCGTGCCATGCTTGCCATCGGGCATCATCCTCGCTATCCGAACAGGTGGTCCGGGATCAGCTCCGGGGGCTCACCCCGGGCCGGGACCGTGGCCTCCCCTCGCAGCGGTGCGGGACGTGCTGGCCCACCGCTGTCACTAGGGCGTCGCGTAGACGACGCCCTCGCGTCCATGTCCTCGTTCTCTACGATCGCGTATGCGATCCACTCCGACAGCTCTCGGCTGGACATCTGCTGTAGGAGCTGGCGCCTGGTAGGGATCCCCAGCTCCTTGCACAGCGACATCTGAAACCTACGCGTCGGGTTCGTCCTGAAACGTCTCTGTGAGGTCCTCGACGTCCTGCTCGCCGATGCCGGAGAGGCGGGTGGCCACCTCGTAGAGGCGGTCGAGCGCTGCTGCGGACTTCTGCCCGAGGCGCTTTACGTCGTTGTCGTCGAAGAGCCGCTCGCCGCCGTCATTGACAACGGTCTTGGCCACGAGCGAGGCACGCATGTTCTTGAAGTTGAGCTCGCGGGACTTGCCCTTGCGCTCGACCAGTCCGGCCTCGAAGGCGTCGCGCTCCTCGCCGGTCATGCCGCGAACCCAGACGTAGCCGCCCCACTCGGGGACCTCCACGCGCTCGCGCTCAATGTCGTTCGCCGAGAGGATGGCGTCCTTGGTCAGTGCGTTGCTCACAATGATCCTCCTAGGGATGCTGCTTGCGAGCCCTTCGGTCGGTTCCTGGCCTTCCTGAGGCTCCTGTTTCTGCTAGATCTCCGAGTACTGAACGAAGCCGCTGACCTGGATGGCCGCGCTTAGCTCCATGTTGAGCAGCTCGCCCTGGTCAGTCTCAAACCACCCGAGCTCGCTGAATGGCAGGACCATCGACATTCCTGCCGCAAACGTCATGACTCCCGTAAGCGCGTCGCCTCCGGCGCCGCTCTCGAAGCGAACGGTCGTGGCACCTGCCGACACGATGAACAGCGAGTGCACACGGATCTTCTTGCCCGTAGCTGCGGCCACGAGCGTGTTGTTGCCCAGCGTTGCTCCGCTGATCGCTGCGTTCTTAAGTGCTGGCACGGGCGGGCCTACGTCACTGCCCGAGACAGCGATCCTGCCGAGCGGAACGTAGCCCTGGTCACTGCGAGGTCGCCGACCTGACCGTCGACCGGGCCATACGACTCGAGCACGACGCTGCCGGTGTAGTTCGGGTTGGTGGGGCCTACGCCCGACGAGGTCGGCTTGATGGCGATCGTGAACGCAGCGGCGCCTACGAGGTCGAACAGGGTGGCGTCCACCTCGGACGCGGAAAAGTCCTGGTTGAACTCGACGTCCACCGACCAGTTGAGCAGCCCCGGCTTGTTCTTCCGGGTGTCCAGCCCCATCGCGGTCTCGTCCTGCATCTCGGCCTCGTACGTGATCGAGACCTGGCGAACGTGGTCAGACAGGTCGACGCTGTTGATCGTTACCGATGCGTCAACCCAGATTAGAGTAGCCATTCACACCTCCAGTGAGGGACATGGTCCACTCACAGTCTATTCTATGCTAGGGCCGCGGCTCGATTCCAAGAAGCATGAGGGCGGTGAACGACGTTCCAACGAACGTGTAGGAGAACCGCCACCATGTCTGAGCCTGCGTGGTCGTGTAGACCTTTCGCTCGGCGCCCACTCCCGTAAGCTGCGTCATCGAGAACCTGGTGGTTTCCGAGCCGGCCGTTACGTCGGCGTCAGACTGAACGGCGATATCCAGGCTCGTCCCGTTGAACTGCGTGCAGTGGACCTGGGCCACAAGCTGGTTGGTGGACGTCACCGCCCCCAGCTGGTACTTTGCCGAGGTTCCCGTGGCGGTTAGCTGGGAGTGGGGAACCGCGACGATGCCACGTGTGGGCTTGTAGCGGCTAACAGCGCTAACGCGCGCCACCAGCAGCTCTCCTACCGAGCCACCCAGCTCCCTAGAGCTCACCTGGAACTCCCCGAAGTAGGCGGGGTTTCCCGCGGTCGAGTCCTGCGGGGCCACGCTGATCAGCGCGCCCTCGGTTGAGAGGGCATCAAATGCCCCCTTGTCGATGGCTCCCGAGCTCGGGTCGTACAGCGTCTGAACCTCGAACGCGGCGGTCCTGAGGCCAGGTGCGCTCTGCCGCGTGCCAACGCCCCACACGGTGACGTCTGCCATCTCCACGTCAAGCGAGATCGACACCTGGTTTGAGTGGCCCGAGAGGTCCAGGTCGTTGAGGAGGATCTCCGAGTCCTTCATGACGAAGGTTGCCATGCCCTACTCCTCCGTGCCGTCGTCCTCTGGGACGAAGACCTCTGACTGCTGGCCCGGGGCGGCGCCCATCAGCTTTAGGTGGCCGCTCCTAACGAGCGCCTGAACCATTGGGTCGCGGTCGTTCGCAACGAACTCCGAGTGGCGCGAGCGAAGCTCGCCACCCACCGCGACCGGGGCCCCAACAACCGCGTACAGCTTTTGTGCCATGTCTATCGCTCCTCGCTGCCGTCGCTGTTAACGAAGACCTCGTACTGGGTGCAGAAGAACCGCCCGGCATTCCCCATCACCCCGGCGTTCTTGTGCGCGTCTTCTGGGCAGCGCCTGTGGTCCTTAGTTAGCTCGCGAACCTCCTGAGGCGTTGGCGGCCTGGGACTGCGGTCCTCGAGCGTATCTGGGTCTTCGTCGCTGTCTACTACCGCGCCGAACATCCTGGCGGCCGTCTCGATCGAGATCTGCGCTGCATGTAGGGCCGCGTACGCAGCATCTAGCTGTGCTACGATCGCCTCGCGTGCCGTTACGTCGTGGGGCTCCACTCTGGCCCTCCTGTGTTGAAGTAGACGGTCAGCTTGTGCTTGCACTCTGACCTGGTACACTGTAGCTCGATCGGGCCGCCTCGTACAGAAGCGTGAAACCTCAGCTGAAGCTTGTGGCAGAACGGGCACTCCAACCGGTAGAGCCCTGTTCCCGGATCGAACTCTGGCACGCGCCTGTCAGACATTACGCACCCAGCTGCCAGCACTCGTAGGTAACGGCATACATTGGGCGCTCCATGGTGTCCGGGGCCGAGACCATGTACGGCTCGACCTCAGCCATGATCTTATCGTAGGTGTGGCCGTTGACCGTCACTCCCGCGGCAAACCGCAGGAGGGCGTGAATCTCTTTCATGGCCTCCCACACCTCCTCCCAGCCGTCCTTGGGTCCACGGACGCTTACCTGTACGAGCCCTACGGTGTACGACACCCTGGAAGGCACGCTTGGCCCCATCACATACTCCGAGATGCCACCTGGAACGTCGCGTACGCCCGCCGCAAGCTCGGAGGACAGGCCGCTCTCAGGGATGGCTCCAACGAATACGGGGACGTCAACCCGCTCGTTCAGATACGTGGCAATGTCGTAGCTGATCATTGCTTAGACCCTAGCTCCTAGGAACACGGCGTTGGAGTCGCGCGACTCGGTGAACCTGGCGTTGAACTTCGCGAACACGCGCCTGAACGGGTCCTCTAGGAACTTAGAGGCCGTTGGGTGGAACTCATGGACCTCCAGCGCGTAGGGCGCCGTGTATCCAATCTCGAGCACGTTGACGTACGGCATCTTGATGTAGCCCGACCGCTTAAGCCGGCCAGAGGAGACCGGCACACGATCCTGCGACTCGTTGAAGACCTCGAGCGCGGCGGCGCTCATCCTGTCGCTTACGAGCAGCGGGGCGACGTTGATCGCGGTCGAGAACATGCGGATCAGCCCCACGAAGCCCGTGTACTTCACGCCCCAGCTGAGCCCCGGCGCAACGCTAACGAACGTGCCGTAGCCACGTCCACGCCCCAGCGTGCCCGCCTGGGCGCCTGAGATCGACGCCCCGCGCGAGCCGCGCGTGGCCACGCCACCGCGGATGATGCCGCCCTTGAAGAGGCCTGCGTTGCGCTTTGCCATCTGCTAGTTCACCCTCTGTGCGCGTCCCGTATGTAGCTTCACGTGGTGCAGCCCGTCCTCGTCCGGAATCATTGAGACCGCCAGGATGTTTGCCTCCGAGCCGTCGGACATCGTTAGCCGGTCCTCTGGTCGGACGTCGCTCGGCAGGGAGCCGTCCGGGTTCGGCATGATCCACACCGTGTGTGTGGACAGCGTGTCGCGCCCGAAGAAGTCAACGATCCTCACAAACTCCCCGATCACGCGCGCCCTGTACGTCGTGGCTGGCCCATACGAGCGCTTGCCAAAGACGTCAATCCCGGTCGCCCGCGCAAACGAGACCGTGTCGGTAAAGAGCTCGTCGAGGGCGTGGTCCCACGCCACCTAGCTCACCGTCCCGTACTCGTCGTACTCGTCGAAGTCGTGCATCCGGCGCCGGAAGTACGGGTCCTGCAGGTCCGTGTTGGCGTCGTCCTCGGCGCGCTCTGACCTCGAGACGCCGCCTGCCCACATGCCGACCGGATCGTACGTGCTGACGATGGTCTCGATGAATTGCCGTGCCCGCTCGTAGCCGCGGACCTTCTGCGATGAGAAGATCCTCAGGTCGCCGACCTGCTTGTCCACGTCCTTGGCGAACTTGGCGATGAGCACGCCCACCGCGGCGAGGGCCGCTCGCCCCGCGTTGTCGTCGTACCGGGCGAGGAAGTACTCGATCTCCTCGTCGGAGAGGTCGCCCGGGGACGAGGTGTCGCCCACGAGGAGCCGTACGGCGTCGACCGCCACGTTCTCGGGGTCGTTGGTATACGTGAACGTCAACCCGCGCCTCCCCGTAGAGCTGCTAGTAGGGCCCGGACCACGAGTGCCCGGGCCCTATCGCGCCTATCATCGCGTCGCGGCAACCGCCCCCTAGTAGGAGAAGACCACCTCGACGGCCCCGATCTGGGCGACGCCCGCGGACGAGCCGCCCGTGTCGTTGTTCGCCACCGTGAGCTCGAGGTCGAGCACGTCGCCCGCCTGGAGTCCGGAGGAGTTGATCACGAACTCGGCGTCTGCCCAGCTCGTCGAGTTGATCGACGCCGCCGCGGTAGTGCAGAGGTCGGAGCCCACGCCGCCCTCGCGGTTGGACTTGTAGGCCTGGACGTCCACGGTCGCCGCCACGGTACGGGCGGTCGCCACCCGGCCCGAGATACGGACGGTGATCGGCTGGCCCGGCCTGTAGTAGTCAGGCAGCCTGTAGAGCGTCCGTGCGGTCTCGGTCACCGACGTGCCGTTGGTGGACGAGCTCACGATCATCGGCGAGGCGGACCCGTGCGTGCCGGCGGTGATGCCGAGCGAGGTCGTCCCGGCGGACGCGAGGACCGCCATGTCGTTCTTTCGGAAGTCGCTCAGCGGGATGGCGTCCACGCCGGCGAACATCTGTCCGTACGGGTTAAGCTGTGGCCTTGGTGCCTTGTCGTATCCCACGGTGCTACCTCCTGGTGGGGCTACCTGTCTTGTATGCTAGGCCTCGAAGGGGAAGCTCTGCCCCACCCTCGAGACGGCGTCCTCGGCCGGGAGGCCGGAGATCTGGGCCTTTACAGCCTCTAGGAGGATCCCCTTGTTGGGGAACACCCTCTGCGTTGGGTCCTCGATCCCGAGCGACCTCGCGGTCTGCTCGAGCTCGGCGCGGGACTGCTCCTCGAGCGGCTTTCGCACGGCCTCGGCGACCAGCTCCGCGCTCTTGGCGGCCTCCTCGGCCTCGGCCCTCGCGGCCTCGGCGGACGCGATCGCCTCGCCTGCGGGGTCCTCGCCATCGGTAGGGCCAGTCTCGTCGTCTACGGTTTCCGTGGCGTCATCTACGTTGGGCTGCCCGTCGTCCGAGCCAGCCTCGCTAGAACGCGTCTGGTCCATGTCTACGGCGAAGTGCGTGAACACGGCGTCCCTGAACGCGACCACGTCCGAGAGCTCCGCCTCCGCTCGAGCCACGAGCTCGCTTACGGTCTCGATGGCGAGCTCCGGGAGGACGCTAAAGGCCGATCCCGCCTGCGCCAGGAGCTGTCCGATGTCGGAGAACTCGATGGCACGGATGATGTTGCTGCGGCGAAGCTGGAGCTCCTTGCCCTCTGGAAACAGCGCAGGCGGCACGATGGACCCGCGTGGGTACGTGGTGCCGTTGACCTGAGTGTCCCGCGTAAAGATGTCGACCTGCACGAGGTTCTTCTCCCCCCTATTACCAGTGAGGGCCCGCCCGTTCTGAGACGAGCGGGCCCCGTTCTAAGCTCCTGCCCGGGAGGCCGCCGCGCTAGGCGACGGCGCCCGAGAAGAAGATGCCGAGGTCGGCCGCGATCTGCTTGAAGTCCACGCTCATCTCGCCCTCGACCCGAACCGACTTGCGGAGCGGGACCGGGATGACGGAGGTGCGTGCACCCGTACCCAGGCCCTCAACGCCGCCGGTACCGGTGTAGCCGGTCCAGGCGAACGTGTAGCCCGCGGATGCCTCCATCAGCGAGGCCTGCGGCGCGGAGTAGCAGAGGAGCGCGTTCTTCCCGTAGTAGAACGAGTACGCGTCCGTCGTGCCCTCCTTGGCCGTGTTCCTGGTCGCCTTGGCGGTGAACACGCGCGGGATCTCGAGGAGCGAAGCGATGAGCTCGTCCGTGATCACGCCGCGCTGGGTGAACTTGATGCGGTCGAGAATGTCCGGGTGACGACGGAGCGCCGCGCCAACCTTCGGGCCGAGGAGGAGCGTGTTCGGCTCCTTGCCGGTCTTCTCGAGCATCTCGAGCTTCAGGTCCTCGATGTCCTCGATCGGGGTCGATGCCGGGTCGTTCCACTGGAGGAACTGGTCGGAGCCCGGGTTCGAGGACACGCCCACCTGGTCGTTGCCGCTGGTCGAGCCAGTCCAGAGCGAGGTCGTGAAGAAGTCGCTCACGAACTTGGACTCGAGCTTCATGAGAAGCTGTCCAGCCACCCACCGCGCGGCGTCGGCGCGGATGTTGATCATGTCGTCCGCGTTCTTCTCGATCTGCTCGTCGATGTCCTTGTGGACAGCGTACACGTCACAGAAGTACGTGTCCGTTCCGAGCGACCAGCCGGAGCCGGCGGACTCGGTCGACGGCGCCCGAAGCTGGGCCTCCTCACGGAACCAGTCGTCCTGGTCGTAGGTGAAGAACTTGTCGGACTGGCGCTGCGACGGTACGATCGGGAAGACCTGGCTCGCGACGAAGTTGCTCGACTCCTGCATAAAGGCGATCGAGATGTTCGTCAGGATACGGTCTACGTGAGCGTCGCTAGATGGCTGTGGCATCTATGTGCTCCTCCTTGGAGTGTGAAAGCTAGCGTTGACGCTCAGCTACTAGGACTCGTCGTCGATGACGCCTGGGATCATGAGCAGGATCGACGTGACCTCGCCAGCGGTTCCTGCCGGCTCCTTCGCGACGCCCACCACGTACTCGCCGGTGCCCACGGTCGAAACCGCACGGCCGGAGTTGTCGATGGTCACGCGTGCGCCTTCCTCGATGGAGTCGCCTGCGATGACCTTGGCAACGCCCTCGTAGGCGACCGCAACCGCGCGACCAGCCGCTGACGCGGTCGTGTAGAGCACTCCCACGGCATCGTTTCCGTCGCCTGCTACGTCGACCTGGCCGTCGGAGGCCAGCTTGACGAACTTGTACTGTGCCGTGGACAGGTCACCACCCGCCTCAAAGGTAGCAGTACGTACGTTCTCCTCGTAAGCCATGTTGGCTCCTCCAGTGCAGCCCGCTACCTAGCGGCTGGTGATCTCGGCGTACGCCTTGCGGCCCGCACCCATGGTGACGGCCTTGGCGATTGCCTGTGACTTGCTTAGCGTTGGGTCCGCCGCCATGAGGGCCGCGGCCTCGCGGTCGATGGCGGCCTCTGGAGAGACGTCACCCTCCTCGCTGGAACCGAACTCCTCGAAGAGCTTGGACTCCTGAACCGCCTTGTAGAGCTTCGAGACCAGGTCGAAGACGAACTTCACGTCCTCGTCGGTGGTCGCGCCCTTGGTCATGCGGTACTTCGCCTCTGCCAGGCCCTTGGCGTCCGCGCCGAGCTCTGGGAAGGCCTTGCGGACCTCCTCAACGGCGTCGCGGACCTCCATGGTCTCCTGCTGCTTGGCGATCGTGGCCTGGGACTCTTCAAAGGCCTTCCTAAGCGCCTCGAAGTCCGCCTTGGAGACAACGGTCTCGTCGGACTTGGCAACTGGCTCTGCGGCCACCTGCGACTCCTCGGCCTGAGCGGCCGGCTCATCGGCTACCTCTGGGGTAGCCGGCTCGGCCTGAGCGGCCTCTGCCGCAGGCACGTCGTTCTTCTCGACCTCTGCCTCGGTGGTGGTCACCTGTGGCTCGGCCTCGGCCTGAGCCTCGGTTGCGGCAGCAGGTGCCTCGTCACCGGACTGAAGCGCGGCGACGATGGCAGCGCGGTCCTCGTCCGAGAGGCCCTTGATGGCAGCGGTCAGCTCGTCGGTCTTCATTACATCCTCCTCGTGGGTGGCTGGGGCGCTCTTGGCGAGCGCAATGTGAGCGTCCTGGTCAGCCCCAGCAGGGACCAGACCGACGGTCTGGAAGTTAAGCTCAGAGAGACGCTGTGCCTTCACGTTTACACCTTAATCTGGTCCCAAGCTGGTTTTTAGAACCTAGCTACGAAAATCGGGAGCTAGACGTCTACTTCCTCGGCCCTGGCGGTGCCGAACACGCTAAACATGCGGTACGTTCCGTTCTTCACGCCCTCCCATGCCTCGTCGTCAACCTTAAAGCCAACGAACCAGCCCTTGTTCAGGGTGGGGATCACATCCTCAGGAATGCCCAGGGCGCGGTACTTCTCCTCGGTGGCCATGAACGACTCAACCAGGACACCTGCGATGCGCTCGTGGTCCGCATCTCCGAGGCGGGACTTGAGCACAAACTCGTAGGCTGCGTCCTCCAGGTCATCAATAAAGATCACGTCGCCCTGGCGGTCGACCTTGGCCTTGGACACCGGGCGGCCCTGCTTGACGAGCGTCGCCCCCTCCTCAAGCGCCTTGTTTACGAAGGTCAGCGCGACCTCCTTAGCGCCCTCGAAGTCGAACACGTAGCCGTCGTCTCCCTTAGTGAACTTCACCTGCCAGTAGGTCGCGACAGATGCCCACGCCTCGACGATCACGTAGTTCTTGAAGGTGGCGAAGATGTAGGAGTCCCAGAAGACGTCGGTGTCCCACGCCTGCGCGTAGTAGTCGCTTCGCAGCTCCTCGATGCGCTCTTCCTCGGAGCCAGCCATGGACTTTGCAACGGGAACGCCCGGGTCAGGTACGTTCGCCCAGCCGAATACAAGCTGCTTCTCCGGGTTAACCTTGGAGATGGGCACGTTTTCTACGAGCGCAAAGTCAGTCAAGAGGCTCCCTCCTGAGGGGATCGCGTATTAGGGCGCGCCGCGCTGGGGGCGCTGCCGGGCGATCAACATCGTAAGCCATTTGGAGGGGTAAACGAAAGAACCGCTCCTATCGAGCGGTTCCATCACCTGTTCCGTGGATGGGGACTACCTAGTCTGGTGTGTAGCTCACGCGCCGTGGAGCGTGCCGCCATGCGGGGGCGGTGATGTGCTCCAGCCCGGGCCTAAACGGGTGGTGAACCATCAGCCCGGAACACATATGCAGCGCATCGGGGTCCGGGGCGTCGCAGTGAACCTCGATCGGCTCGTTGCAGGCATAGTCCGATAGCCCAGAGTCCTTGCAGAGGCTGCCGGTGGCTCGGAGCTCGACGCCACACACAACGTACACGAACGCTAAGCACCCGCAGCCGTCCACGTGGCAGCGCTGTCCGCCGTCGTGGCAGCCGCTCCGGTGGTCACATACGCATACCGCCCCGTATCCAGGGGCCTCTGTGCCGCGCCGCTCCATGCAGTAGTAGGCCATGCTGTAGCTACCTCCCGGTGGCCCTAGCAAACGTGGTCAGGCAGCAGTACCTCTTGCCGGCTATCTGAAACTCGTCATTTGGGCCCGTTACGTCCTGCCAGTGCTCGGTACCACACCCGCCACAGCGCCATCGTACGTGTGGGGCGTGCCCTACCTTAACGTGAGCAGCGACCTGAGCCGCTTCGCTAGGCGAGAGAAGAAGCCGTCCCTCGGTGGCCGCCATTCCGGGTCCCCTCCCTGAAAGCTTCCGAACTCAGCCCGTAGCTGAGCCGACTTCTTGGCCACGCGGTAGCCGCCTACGGCGCTCATCGAGACGCCACGGGCGTACCGAGCAGGTATCGCGAGTTACGCGTTTGGATGACCTCTCCCTCAATGAGGGCGTGGTTCGCCACGATGACCCCGGACGTGTGGATGAACGTGCCGTCCCTGAACCTCCTCCTGGAGTCGCCAAAGACGTGTCCCCACACGATGCCCTCGGTCTCGTTTACCATCTCGACGTACCAGTTTCGAAGCGTGCCAGTGATCTCTTCCATAGAATGCATCCTAACGCTATGACGAGGTCAGATGGGGCCAGCCTCGGTGCTGGTGTACTGCCTCGCCAACGATATCCTTAAAGTGACCAGGGGACACCACCAACACACCTGCGCTTCGCGGCGCTAGGGACGCGTACTGGTCGTCCACGCAGATGTCTCCACGGCGCGGCCTCCCCACATCCTTAGCGAATGCGTCGTCCGTCCATGGGGCCACCCTGCTCCGCCACTCGTACGCGTAGAGCGCCCCGCCGCCGCTCCAGATGTAGACGTGCTCGAATGAGGCGCGTGCGTCCCAGACAAAGCTAAGCAGCTCGTAGTCGGGGCGCCACATATCGCGTCCAGCCCCGTACGGGTTCACCCCGTCCACCTCTCTGTGGTCATCGTCAAGCCACCTGATGATCGTGTCGTCCACGTCAAGGTACAGGTCCACGTTCTTATCCTTCCCTCATGCACGGGCAACGGCTCGAGCATCGCCACGTCATGAACGTGTGCCCCACGGTCCGGCCGCCCCTGTACAGCATACACTTGACAGGGACGGTCCGCTCCATGAGGTGGCGGCGGTCCCACGTCCACTCTGCCTTGGCCACGTATTGCTTGCCTTTGCTATCCCACCGACCGCTATGGCTTTACGTGCCAGTAGTACCAGCTCGGTAGGCCAAGCCCCTTCCCGTACTCGTTGATCTTACGAGCACAGAGGGCATTTTCAAATGGCTGAAAGAGGTCCACGTCCTCGCCGCAGAGCCACCGCCACGCCGGGTCGATCTGGAATAGCCCGAGGTAGGTACCATTTGTGGCGCCGGGGATACACCGAGACTCCCCGGTCTCTGTAGAGCCGCCCCCGCACGCGACCCTGTAGGCCTCGCGACGTGCCTCTCCCTCCCACCCTGCGCGATGTAGCACCACCTGGGCCTCCATCGGCGAGAGCGGCTCGGGCGCGCCGCTCGAGAAGACGGGCATAACGATGGCCAGGACGGTTAGAAGCTGTACAAATGGCGTCACTAGGCGATCCCTCCTGCTAGAGGGCCCATGTTAACGCCCTGGCAGCAGCTGGTCAACCACAGCATTGGCAATTACGGTGGGGGCCTGCTGATCTGAGGAGACCTCCATCAGCGATGAGGGGCCGTAGTAGGTACCCATGAGGCGATGGATCCGCTCGTCTAGGGCACGTGCCTCGTCCTCGGTCTGTACCCGACCACGTGGCTCGTACGCCTTCGACCGCTCGAGGAACACGTTGAGCGTGCGAGGATACTGTGCGATGAGGTCACGTACCAGGCCGCGGAAGTGGTCGCTGGCGTTCTGGTTGTAGAGGATCGAGTTCAGCAGCGGGGCGTCCGAGATGATGACGTCTACCTTGCCGTCAAGATCCACCAGCACCTTGGCCTGCTTTGCCAGGAGGTACAGCTGGTTGTGGAGCAGGTTGGTCCTTCCCTCCCATACCACCCTCTTGGCGAATTCAGGTGCCATCTCCGCCAGGAGCCCGCGCCTGCGAAGCTCCCAGATGGTGCCGTGCATCGTGGTCGATTTTCCGGTGCCCGGACCGCCATGAAGGTTAACGAGGACAGTATCTACCATGGACGTGGCTCCACCATTGGCCCGACAACGATCACAGCGATCGCCTGCCGGTATGCGTCGTAGTCCGCACGGTGCAGGCCCTCTGTTGGTACGTTGTCCACCCGAGAGAGCGTAGATGCTCCCACCTTTACGCGGGCGTACGTACGGAGGTCGACCACGTTATAGAACCGCCACGGGGCCTCGCGCCCGAGCAGGTCGTACGCGTACCCGAGGATGGGAGCATCAAACGTGGCATGACACCACAGGACCAGGAAGTCGCTACCCTTGGCGTGGCGCTCACACCACTCCGAGAAGTCCCGAAGCGCGGTCTTAACTGTTACGGGCTTGGGGTTCTCGAGGGCGTCCCGTGCCTCCTGTGGCTGCTCGGCCCACCACGCCATGGTGCGGTCATCGGTGGTGAAGCCCTCCTGGATGGCGTCGCGTAGCGATACGTTCCGATAGAACGTTCCCGGACGGCCGGGCGTAGGAACTGAGCCAGGGTCGCCCGAGTATGGGTCAAATACAACGGCGCCAATCGAGCGAATGGCTGAGGTAACCCGAGTACCTGCGGTCTCGAGGTCGAGCATTACGTGGGTTGCCAAGTAGGATCCTTGCGTGTTATCGCTGCGTTCGGTCCCGCGCAGCAGCTGTAGCGGGCCGCTACATGTAGCATACCTCGACCAGCGGGCCGGAGTACACCTGGTGACAGCCCTCCGGACACTCGCCGTAGAGCCACGAGACGGTCGTCCTGACGCCCTCGCGCACCCAGAAGCCGCCGTACTCGCTCATGGCCACGCTCTCAGCCCTGAGCGTGTCGACCGCGGCGCTCGTACCATTGAGCGGCAGGGGAGGCTCGACCGGAAAGTACCAGACTGGCCTAGCCGCGTCCGGCGGCGGCCTAAACGCGCTCAGGGGCACGAAATCACGCCCTGGAAGCGGCTGGTAGCTCACTCGACGGGCCTCAGGACCGCAAAGTGGTCCTGGCACATGCCCCTGAACGGGCCGCCCTTGGGGGACGTGCGGTAGATGGCCGCACCGTTGAACACGGTCTGGCCGCAGCCAAGGACCTCGCACCCCGACATCTCGGGGGCGTCCTTGAGCCTAATAGCGGGCATTGCGGGCCTCCCACTCGCGGATCGAGTTGTAGTAGGACTGCCGGCTACGCTCGAATACGGTCAGCCACTCGTGTCCACTCGAAAGCAGCAGCGCGTTCAGCCACAGCCTCCCGGTACGCCCGTTGCCGTCCCGAAACGGGTGAATATGCTCGAGCTCGTGGTGCAGGTTCCAGGCCTCGTCCTCGGAGAACGGGCCGCCCTCCGAGTATCGAGCCTCCACCCGGTCCAGGAGCCGCCGCATGAGCTGCGGCAGCTGCTCCCACGGAGCCTTCAGGAAGGGGCCGACGCGAACGTTTACCGTCCGGTAGCCGCCCGGCCAGGACTTAGGCTCGCTGGCCATCACCCGGGCGTGGACGATCCGCGGGGACAGAGACGTCCCCAGCGGACGCTCCGCCACGAACCGGGCCGCCGCCAGGTGATCGTCGTACAGCGGGTGCCCGGGCCCCTCGTAGATCCCCTCGATGGCGTTGGACTGCTCAACAAACACCTCGAGCTCTCGGTCCTCGGGAACGTACATATACCCTCACTCCTTGACTAGTCACGGACCCACGGGGGCTGGCCGGGGACCCACCTCACTCCCAGGACCAGGGCCAGGACCAGGACGACCATGACCCTCGCTGCCGTTGCTGATGCTGATGCCGATACATAGGCTACCCACCTACCATGACGACGACGACGACGACGATCATCGGCGGGTGTAAAGGGTTAACGTTCGGGGCCAAGAGTCCGGTCGTATTTCTGGCTACGTGGCTAGACGCCCAGGGTTGATCGCCCTATAATTCTGGCTGGCCGGCCCCGGTCCTGGCCCGTGCCCCGTCGCGAAGCGTATCACGTCACGAGCCCACGGTCAAGGGCTCAAACCTGACGATTTCGTCAGGTCCCATCGGGTTGACAGGGTCTCTTCGAGGTGATACCACTCCTGGCGGCGGACGGTGGTGGTCGCTGCCTGTGGCGCTGCCCGTGCCGTACCAGCCTGGGGTATCACACTTCTGTGGTACGGTCAACTGTTGAGTCTAGTGAGAGCTTACCTGCGGCCCGGTCGGCCGAGCTTCTCCTCTACGTCTCCTCCCCTTGGCGGCGCCTGCCCCTAGCTAGCTATCGCTTGCCGTCCTCACTTGGCGGCGGCCTCTTGCTCGTCGCTACTGTCTGCCGCTCCACCTGTCCGTGCTGCCTGGCTGCCCTGCCCCTGTTCCTGGTAGCTGAGCCTCAGCATATACGTGTGTGCCCTGCCATGGGTGGCCCTGGCCTACCCTAGGGTGGCCCTCCTAGCGCCATTGGTATACAGGCCCTGCCTATAGGGGCCCTTGCTGGGAGGGCCTCTATACGGGCCCTTCTGGAGGGGCCCTTCTACCGGGCCCCTCCCTGTCGAGGGGCTACAGGTCCAGCTCGTCGAGGGCGGCCGAGACCACGACGTCCAGGTTCATCCCGTAGTCCGACACGATGTCCTCTCCGTTGCCGGGGATGAGGAGGAGCCAGGACCGGTCCTCGCCACGCCGGCAGCGGACGATGGCCTCCCCGACCTCGAACACGTCCTTGGTGACCTGGGTGACGTCCTGCGAGTAGGTGGTCGAGACGCCCTCGACGCCAAACGTCCAGTCGGTCTCCTTCAGTGCGGAGAGGACCTTGCGGGTGATGGTTCGTTCGGTGGCCACTTGTGTCGTCCCTTCGTGTGACCGGTTGATGAGTACATCTTATGACCAGCGCAGGACCTTGTCAACCACCGTTTCCTGACGAAACCGTCAGGTTCAGGCCCTTGACAGGGGCGGCCCAGCTCGGTAGTATGATGGTATGACAGCCTTCCTACCGGCGGCCTAGCACAGGTAGAAGAGGGGCGAGGCCGAAGCCCCGCCCACACCCCCTAGAACTGGTACTCGGACTGTGCGATCGAGGCGGCAGCGTCTGCCTCGTCCACCTCGTGCTCATGGCCGTCAATGTGATCGTCGCAGAGGCTCTTCCACGGCCAACAGTCCGCGCAGTCGATGGTGGCCTTGTTGGTGCAGTCCTCGTGCTCGCAGGTCATGGTATGTGTCCCTTTCTCGTGACCAGCTGATGGACACATCATGTCAGGTTCGGGCAGCCATGTCAACCACCCGAACCTGACGGTTTCCTGACGGCTACAGCCTCCCGTTCGCGATCTGCGTCACCTGCCCGGCGTACTTCCGCATCTTGCGGCGGACCAGCGCCGTCTGCCGGGCGGTCAGGCCACCGTAGCGGAGCGAGCGGGTGTAGATGTCCGAGAGGACCTGGGCGTCCACGCCGTTGAACCCGACGCCGTTCTGCTTGAGCGTAGCCTGCGAGAGCTGCTCCTCGGCGGTCTGGCGCTCGTACACGCGGCCCAGCGCGCGGAAGAGGAACCCGTCGTTGGTCTCCAGCAGGTGCGCGATCTCGTCCTTGGTCCAGACTCGTTCTGCGGTGGTCATGGCGTTGTCCCTTCGTCGCCACCGGTTCGATGAGCAGATGATGTCACGCGAGGGCAGCGTTGTCAACCACCCCCGCGTTACAGATCCGTTGCGGTTCCCTCCCCCCTAGTACCAGGCGCGGGAGCGCATCCGCACCCGGTGGTACCGGCCCTCGCCCAGCGCGCCCTCGCGGTCCGCGAACGAGAGGGACGAGCGGTACGCGCACGAGCACACGGCCCACCACAGCTCGCCGTCGGTGGCTGTCCCTCCGGTGTGGTCCTCGTCGTCGTAGTCCCAGCCCTCCTGGAGCACCGGGTCCTGCTCGAGCACGCAGTCGCGGTGTGCCAGGGCGATGTAGTCGAGCTCCGTCGGGTCCCAGCGCTCGTACACGAACAGGTCAGCGGCGTGCTGTCCCTCCTCGAGCGGCTTGCGACAGAACGTGCAGAGCGTGCCGATGATCTCCGAGCCAGGCTTGATGGCGGCCATTGATGTGTTTCCCTTCGTGGCCGGTTCGTTGATGGGCTCATTGTGTCAGGATTCGCGCACCGTGTCAACCCGCGGATCCTGACGATTTCCTATTGGGCCCACATCAGAACGTCGTCCAGCGGCACGCACTCCCAGAGGCGCTCCCCATGTGCCAGGTTCTGCTGCCAGGCGTACACCTCGTCCTCGTGGCAGGCGGGGCTGCTGGCCCAGCTGGCGCCCTCCAGCCACCCCCGCTCGTAGGCGTCCTCGGCCGACTCCACCACCGCAGGCCGAACCAGAACCTGGGTCTGGTCCTGGCTAAGCTCCCCGGCGCGGTAGGCCAGGCTCAGGAACGCCATGAGGACGGCCACCCCCAGGGCGGTGCTTACGATCTTCTGATACGTCATCCCGTTGGCTTCCCTTCGTTTCTACGCACGGTGGCAGGGGCAGGTGCAGGTGGGGCGGGCACATCGCGCGTGCATCCCCATGGCGCTCATGGTGCACACGGCGCTTCGCGTGGTGGTCCACCCCTGCTCGAGCTCGCGGGTAATCGCCTTGGAGTCCATCGTAGGTTCCCTTCGCTACGCGTTCATTGTGTCAGGATCGCGCGCCGCTGTCAACACGCGATCCTGACGACCTCCTAGGCCAGCGGACAGGTGTGGGCGCGGCGCCCGGCCGCCAGGGCGTCGTTCGCACGCGGCCACGACACGTCGTCGGTCGAGCGGGCGCCGCACGAGCACGTCCAGCCGTACTTGCCGAACCGCGTCACGCACGACCGGGCGTTCATGATGCTCATCGTTGCTGCCATTGGGGTTCCCTTCCCTTCGATGAGCAGATCATTGCACGCGCGGGACACGTTGTCAATGCCCCGCGCGTACGTTTAACAGGATCGTCAGGCTTCCCTCCTAGGCGAGCTGCCAGAAGCCGACGCGGTTCCCGTTGTGATCGCGTACCCTGCCGCTGGTCTCGCCCCGCTCGGCCTGCTTGGCGACCTCTCGGAGGATCCTGGCGACCTCGTCCTCCGGGAACGTGAACGCCTCGTTGGCGGTCTCGAACTTGAGCTCAAACACGGGGGTCCCTTCCTAGCGGGCCAGGCCCGCCAGCCGAAAGAGGAAGTAGATGACGTTGAGTGCTCTCAGCGGGACCTCTTTCCCCAGCGGCCGCCCTTGCGGTCGCGCTTCATGATGGCCAGCGCGGCGGCCTGCTCGTTCGCGATCTTGGACTGTACGGGAGTCATGCGCTTGATTTCCCTTCGTGCGCGTGCATCACCTGTTGACCTTGAGATCTTATCAGGGCCGGCGGTCGTTGTCAACCGCCGGTTCCCTGACGATTCCGTTACGACTTGTCCTCGAGCACGTACTCGTAGACGGCGTCCTCGGACGGCATCCCGTCGTTGCGGTCGAAGTTCTCGGCGACGAGCAGCGCGTGCTTGTGTCCTGTCGCGAACAGGCGCGCCCCCTCGGCGGTCGTGTCGCCCCAGGCGCTCCAGTTGATCGTCGCAGGGCCTGGCACGTCGCTGCCGTACGAGCATTCCCGGCGCACGGTGGCGATGTTGTGGTCGTACCCCATGCCGTCCTCGTCCTCGTCGCGGAGAGTGACCGAGCAGCGGTACCCTGTTCGCACGTTGAACGAGGCCCGGACCTTGATGAACTTCTTACGCACCGTGAATGTCCCTTCGTGATGCGTCGTTCGTTGATGAGTCCATTGTGTCAGGCGGGGAGGGCCCTGTCAACCGCCCCTGCCTGACGATTCTGTTAACGCTAGGCGGCGGCCTTCAGGTAGAGCCAGCGGTAGCGCGTGTCGTCCTCGATGAACAGGACCAGGGAGCCGTTCAAGAGGTCCTGGACACCGACCTCGTTGCGCCGCTCTCGGAAGACGTTCACCGTGCGAGTGAGCATCGAACGGAACGACGTGTCGCCCGGCTCGTAGTAGTTCCCATTGCAGCCGCAGCCGCAGCCAGGCCGCCCCGAGTAGATCTTCTCGACCATGTCAGGCGTGATGCCATCGAGGTCGAAGCTGGTTGGAAGCATTTCGCGTGCCATGAGGGGTGTTCCCTTCACCACCGGTCCTTGATGAGAGAATCGTATCAGGCCGCCGGGGCCCTGTCAACCCCGGCAAGCCTGACGATTTTGCGTCTACCCCGGCATGGGCAGGTCGTACTCTGCGATAACGACCTTGTAGCGGTCCTCGCCGAGCAGGTCCTCGCGAGGCGCGTCCCAGAGCGGATCCGCGAACTGGCGCGCCAGGATGAGCGCGTGTTGCATCATGAACACGTGGGCCTGTGCCTCATCGAGCGGGGAGGCCATGGAGCTCGAGCGCCAGTTGAACACGGGCTCCTTCTGCATCTCGCCGAAGCGAACGGAGCGCGAGACCGTGACGGTGCCGTGCGTGATGCCGTTATCGTCGATCTGCTCCAGGCTGGCCTGCACGCCCTCCCGGTCCGCGATGTGCTTGACGTGGATACGCATCTGTGATGTCCCTTCGCGATGCGCCGTTCCTTGATGAACAGATTGTGTCAGGTTGCGTGGCGCTTGTCAACCGTCCGAACCTGACGATTTCTACGACGTCGGCGGCGGCCAGCTCGGGAACTCGACCTCCTCGAAGTCGTACATGCGTCCCTCGAGCGGCACGTAGACCAGGTAGTCGATCGCACCGGGGATGCGTACCGCGTACACGTCGCGGTACATGGGACCTGGAGAAGGGTCCCGGAGGATCTCCGCGTCATCAATGTTGCCACCGTTGAGGTCGGCGTACTCGCGCAGGAAGCTCCTGATGTTGTCGTGCATGGCTCGTGTTTCCCTTCAACACGATCATCATGTCACGTTGGGCACGGGCTGTCAATACGAGAAGCCTGACGATTCTGGCCATTGACACCGACGCGATCGCGTGCGATCATGATCGTATCGGGCCACCCATCGAGGGGGAGGAGGGCCGCCCCTGCCCGGACGCAGAACGTTATCCCGTGCTCCAGAGGGGGCAGCTTGCATCCACCGCGTACGAGCACCATGGTTCTGGGCCCGAGTGGGGGCGCTGAGCCATATTGATCACGTGCTGCATCACGTCTCGGGATGCATAGACATTATGTCGTGATGTGGGTATCACGTCTGGCCCCTATTGTCAAGGGCCCCGAACGCACAAAAACACGACCGCCCGTTGGGGCGGTCGCGTCGTTTCGCGTGTTAACGCGCGTTTGTTACTCGTCGAACTCCGGGTCGTCGAATCGCGACATAACGGCCTCGATACGTGCGGTCGCGCACGATTCGTTACGGCGTTGTGCGCGTCGCACGCGTCGCATGACCGAGGCCTCCTCGCGGGCGAACGTGATGATCGTGGTGTTGTTCATGACGCGTGATTTCCCTTCGTGCGTCGTCGTTCGTTGACGAGCAGATCATCGCACGTTGCGCGTGCGTTGTCAACACGCGCGACGGCGGTTTAACACGATCGTCAGGATTCGTCGTCGTCGTCGCGCGTGTCGCACGAAACGCGACCCGTGATCGTGTCGTTCGGCGACATGATTTCGATCGTGATACGTGCGTGCGTCACGTCGTCGATCGCGTGCGTGTCAATGTTGTTGATCGCGCGTGCGAACGCGTCGCTCAACGCATCGAACACCGCGATCACGTCGTTCGCATGTTCGATGTCGCGTCGTCGCGCGTCGCGCACGCGACGCAACGACGTGATCGCGCTCGTGACGTTAACGTGATCGTCGTCCGTCACGATGTAATCGCGCACGTGCCCCAGGTCGTTGATCACGTGGTCGATTTCGTTGATCGCGATTTGATCGAACGATCGATTTTCGGCGATTTGTTCGCGTCGCATGTGCTGTTGTCCCTTCGTGCGTCGCGTTCGATGAACGAATCATGTCACGTCGTGCGCGTCGTGTCAATACGAGAAGCCTGACGAAATCGTCAGGCATCCGGGGTTGACAGGCGCGTGGAGGTCGTGCGATCATGGTCGCGTCACGGCCCACGCCTGCCGCGTGGCGCCATCGTTATGTCGTGTCGGGGCCAGGGGGTTGACATAACGATCCCGGGGCCCTCGGGGCCTCGGCCCGGGCAATGAGACAGGGCCAGGGGGCGGCCCGGCATCCAGGACATACACGGCTGGCCAGCTGACACTCACGGCTGGCCGCTGGTAGGTTCCCTGAGGGCGAGCTCCCCACGTGACGCCTGCTCGTACCAGCATAGTGGGGGAGACCACCACCGACACCGGTCTGGGGAGGCTGTGGCCCTCCTAGAGCCGCTGTGGCGACCGCTACGCCTCGCCCACGTACAGCCGGTGCAGCATCTGCTGGGCATCGTCGTATTCGCCCGGCTCGCCGGACTCCAGGAGCGCCTGGGACACGAACCGCCAGCAAGCGGAGCGCTGGAACGGGACACCCGCCAGGTGGTTGTACGCCCGGAGCCGCGCCACCGAGTGGGACGTCCCCTGGTACAGCGTCAGCCCGCAGGCCGGGCAGCTCACGGTGGCCTGGTCCCCGGCGTGTGCCGTGCCGTCCCCGAACGCCGCCCCCACCAGGGAGCGGCTGGCCTCGACCGCCAGCGCCCGAACATAGTGCGTCCCCATCATCGGGCGCCGCCCCCACCAGGGGCCGCCCCGGACGATGGCTCATGAACTCGATGGGCCATGATCTCGGCGGGGCTCTTCTCCCTGGCCCGGCGGGCGATGGCGTTCATGATGTGAACGAGCCCGCGGCCGGAGATACGGTGCCGGTGGTCCTTCTCGGACCGCCGCTCCCTAGCGAGCCGCTTCCTAGTTCTGTCCTGCATGGCTTCTTCCCTCCCCGAAGGACATGATAACCGATGGGGCATGTCCTGTCAACCGCCGCCCATGTGGGTGCCTGCTAGAGAGCCAGAGAGAGAGTGCCGCCCCGGTGCATACTACCTATATAGTGCTGACCCCGGCACACAATTGTTCTAAACATACCCGGCTCCAGTAGTAGTTCCGGCGCCGAAATGTTAAACCTGTGTTAAACCTGAGGGGCCGCCGCCCCCGGAGGGGAAGGGAATACCACCCCGGGAGCGGACAGCCAGAGAGAGAGAGCGATGGCAACGGGCCGGGGAAGGGAAACCCAGCTCACCCGTCGCCACCGCCGCCCCCAACAAGTAGCATCTTACACGGCTAGGGGAGCCCTGTCAACCGCCGCCCCAGAGAGAGAGAGAGGGAGAGAGCGGCGCCAAAGGGAACCGTACGCCAGCGCCCCCAGAATGGCCCAGAAACCCCGCTATAGGCACGGATGGTACAGAACACCATGGGGGCCATATCTGGCGGCTGGTGGCCCTCTGTATACCCTCAGCGCTAATTCTGGGACCCGGGAATGGCCGTTGGAGGCCGCCACGTCCCACCATACCAATACAGACTAGTTATAAGTGGCCCGTGACCCATAACGATCGTCAATGGATCGTCGTCGTCGTCGTCAGCTACATACGTGTGTGTGTGTGTGTGTTGTGTGGTGTCCCCTACCTACCTACCTACCCGTCGTCGGCCGATTCTCTCTCTCTCTCCACTCCCGGGGGACGTCTCTCTCTCTTCTCTCTGTGTGTGTGTGTGGCTATCGGGGGTGGGTCCCCTCTCGGGGGGGCGGCGGCGGCGGCGGATTTCCCCCTACTGGAGGCGGCCCGTCAGCGCCACCGCGCACGCATATCTCTCGGCGGCGGAGGTCCTGCAGTGGCCGCGGGGGACCAAGGTGTCCTGGTGCCCGGGGGAGCCGTCGATGGCCCCGTTGTCCAGGTGGTCCAGCACGTGGGCGTGCTCGTGGATGAGGAGCGTTGCGCCCAGGTATGCCTGTACCCGCTGGGACAGCGTCGTTCCCGGCGGCGGGTAGCCGCTGCCTGATAGGAGCGCCCCCACCAGCGCCAGGTCTGTCCCTGGGCCCACGGTGACCTCGCACTCCAGGGGGCCCGGGCACACCGTCCAGGCCGCCGCGTGGAGGTCCGCGCCCTGGTACGTCATTCGGAGCGCCTCCGTGGACTGGGAGACCGTGACCGTGCCCCCTAGGGCGGCGATCGCGGTCACCAGCGCCAGCATCGTGGCGGCGATCACAGGCGGTCCCCTAGTCTGGTTCTTTGGAGCGTGACCGTGGTTGGGAGCACGCTACGGAGGTGTTCCATGGCGGCGAGGTTGCCGTCCATGGCCGCGTCGAACGCCGTTACCAGCTGCTGCCCGCGCTGGTCCAGCCTCCAGCTGACGCCGGGCTCGTGAAGGTAGTGGGGGGTAACACGCGCGGCCGGGTCGCTAGCTCCCCTCTGGGAGGCCAGCGAGGCCTGAGCGATCAGGCAGCGCTCGTGGTATGGTGAGGCCGATCCGCCCATTGCCGCCGCCTCGATGGCGGCGTCCAGGTGTGCCTCGGTAACCTCGATGGCCCTCTCCAGCACGCGGGGCCTCCCTTCTCGCTCTAGGCGTCGGCCTTGTTGGGCTGGTAGAACGCGTCGTGCAGGGCCGTCGCGGTCTCGTACAGGGCCAGCGCCACCTGCTGGTGATCGAGGCGGTGGTATGTGTCCGCCTGCTCCCGTAGCCAGCCCACCACGGCCTCGGGCTCGACGAGCCGAAGCTCAGGCGCGGGGACGCCCCTCTCTCCCTGCTCCTGTGGACGGCTGGGCCCTGTGGTGTCATCTACCATCCGGCGCCCATTCTGGCTCTGGCTGCCATTCTGGGGCCTCTCAGAGGGCCTCTGTGTGATGGGCGGGCCGAGTTCGCCACACCACGCGCACACGTAGGCCGTCCTGCGGGCACGGAACTGGTGCGAGTCCTCTCGCCGACCACCTGCCGCCGTTCGGACCACCCTACATTTGGCCAAGACGTGCCTCCCTCTGGGCGTCGGTTGCCGGGGAGAACCGCATGAGTGAGACGGTGTAGCCGGAGGGGCCGAGGTGGTGGCCGTTGAAGGTGTCCTCGTGGATCACCGTCCAGCCGTCGTCGGACACCTCGGCCTCGAGATGCTCGATACGGGCGGCGTGGTTCCCGTGGCTAACGTCGCTCAGCACAACCTGCTTGAACTCGCGGACGTGGTCCCCGGCAAGGTCAAAGTTATCCCAGATCTGGGCGTTGGCCTCGACCAGGCGGCTGCTCATGATCGCCGCGAACTCGAGGTCCGTTAGGCTCACGCTGATGAGCCTCGTCCCGCTCACCACGTCCTCAACCTCGATAACGTGGCCACCCTGAGGTCCCGAGATGTGTCCCACGTGGGCCCGAACACGAACGTTCTTGGTGTTGTTCACTGGATGTCTGTCCCTTCACTACGAACGCTATCCTACACCGCGGCTAGCGTCCTGTCAACCACTCGCGCTCGCGCAGCCCGGCCGGATAGTACACGCCCCCGGTCGTCTCGATGCCTCCGTGGGCTACGACCACATCGCCCACGTTGTGGCGCCCGACGATCCACGGGAACTCCAGCGCCTCCTGGTCCTCTCGGAACATCTCAAGCAGAGCCTCCAGGAGGCTGCCGTCCGTAACGAAGAACAGCGGGACCGTGGCCACATGAGAGTCCAGGATCGGCTCGGCGGTTTCAAGCGTGTAGACGTGGTCTACCACAGGTGTCTCCCCTCGCAGCAGCCCGTAGACGCTCCCGACCAGCGCAAATCCGGCCAGGACCACCGTGAGCGTCATTAGAAATTCCGTTAGGTGGCGCTTAAGCAGCGGGATCCCTCCCCTTCAAGAAATGGGTTCCCTTTACGGTACCCGGCCCCCGTCAATAGCCCCCTTCGCTACGGCGAGATCCTACCACACCGAGGGCGAGTTGTCAAGGGCTATCTACGAGTCCTTGCCCTAGCCGATCTTGGCCTTGTAGTAGTCCTGGAACCGCTGATGCGAGTCGCGCGGGCATCCGTACGTCGAGTTCCACTCGAGGTTGAGCTTCAGCCCCTTCGGTGTCAGCTGCCACGAGTGCCCGCGCTTGGCCTCAACGCGAACGCGGTCAACCAGGCCCTGGGACCCGAGCAGGAACAGCGTGTCTCGAATGTTCGCGGGCTCATAGACGTGCATCATGTCGGCGAGCTCGCGCGGCGACATCGGGTGGCTTCCGACGTGATGGAGAATGAAGTGCATGGTCTCGCCGTAGTTGACGGCGCCCTGGCGGCGTGCCTGAGCAATGCGCTCGTTGAGGCGCGTGCCTCCGCCCCAGGTAGTCGGGTTGTCGATGGTGACCCGCGTCGGCTTGTGCGTGTTGGCCATTTCGATAGTGTCCCTTCTGCTACGAGTAGAATGGTACGCTACGGAGAGAAGTGTGTCAATGGCCGCCTACCTGACGGTTTCAGAGACCTTGCGCGAGAGGATCTCCTCCGCAAGCGTGGCCTCACCTAGTGCCCGTGCGGCCTGCGCGAGCCGCTGCTGCGCCACCGACAGGTCGCCACGGGAGATGTCGAGCGAGAGCGACTCGATGAGGTTGACCGCGCTGGCCTTAAGCGTCATCTGAGTGCTCCTCCTCGCACGCGCGCTGACGAACGTCGTGCACCACGGGAGGGTGGGTAACGTTGCAGAACGAACACCTCGCGGCACACGCGCACTCTGGGCTATCGGTGCACTCACCAGACTCGACGTGCGCGAGCAGCCAGCGGTCGATGAGCTCGGCCGTGGAGGTCACGATGCGATCGCCTTGCCGCACTGCCGGCACTGGTCCTGGTTGCCCTCAAAGCCGTTCGGCGTGCACTCGTGCTCGTAGAGCGTAGCGTCCCCCTCGAAGTATACGAGCCCAAAGTCCTGGGTGTCCCAGTCCTCGTTGCCGTCGCTGCGGTCAAACTCGAGGTTGTTGTAGGCCCGGTAGGCGATGGCCTCGGGGGTGATGGTCAGGCACACGCCGGTCGGGTTCCAGATCTCCTGGACGCCCTCCAGCTCCACAATGTCCACCATCACTCCGCCGCCCGTGTGTGCCGCGTGTGGCGGGCGGTTCGTCCGGTTCACCAGGCGCTCGTCTCCATCATGGTCGGCGTAGTGCCACGTGGCAAGCGGCAGGCCCGCCGCGTTGTAGACGTTCACGCTCTCGGAGTCGCGGCTTACCGTCACGCTGCCAACGAGCGTGTTCCCGTCAACCACCTTGAGCAGAAGCTTGCGGTCGTTCTCGAACTCGATCCTGGTCCAGAGCATGTCCATGGGTGCGTGTGTTCCCTTCACTACGAGCGTATGGTACGCCCCGGGGCGAGACCTGTCAAGGGCCTACGCCCAGAGCCCCGGGTATCGGGCAGTGTTGCGGGTGCGAGCAGCGGCCAGCAGGAGGTGGTCCATGGCGTCCTGCTTGTCCCACGAGTGCCCGCTCAGCTGGACGGAGACCGCCTGGTCCCAGGAGGTTGCGGCCCAGCCGCCGCCCTCAACGCGGTGGATCCACCCCAGCGGAAAGGTGACGCCGTCGCGCACGTACCGCACCTCCTCCCGGTCGGGGGTGCCAACCGTCCTCGGGAGCGGCAGGAGCGACCGCTTGAACTCGATTCGCTCGGCCAGCATGGTTCGCCAGCGCACGACCTGAAGCGCAACCTCAGGCTCGTGCTCGGGCCGTAGCTCAACGGCCGGGGGAACGGGGCGCAGCCGCATCAGCTCGTGGGCCACATCCTCTGGGGCGCGCGTGTCATACGAGACGCCATCGTCGTCCGGCTCGAAGTACGCCCCCTGGGCAAGCAGCATGTTGAGTGACTCGAATACCCAGCCTCGAAGGTCACCGTCCAGCGGCATCGTGGTGCGCTCCTCTCCAGCCTAGTCGTTCAGAACGTGTAGCTCGGTGCCAGCGTCGGAGACGTAGATCACGCCACCAAAGCTGTAGTCGACGGCAGGGATCCTCCGCGCGGCCTCGAAGCGCACGCCCTCGCCGGCCTCGATGGCCCGTGGCCAGCCAGCGCTGCCCCCGTGCTGTGGCCTGCAGATAAGCTGGTCGCTGGCCTCGGTGACGAAGATGCCGCCCGAGGTGGGCACGACCGCGAGGGGCTGGGGCAGCCGGTATGCCATGTCGGGTCTCACTTTCCCTACGGGCGCTATCCGCGCGGCGTCACCTGGGCCCAGCAGAAGTTCGCAAGGTACTGCAGCTCCTGGTACGAGTCAAGCTTGCGCTCGAAGCGCTCGCGCGAGCTCTCCTTCTGGAACGCATCGTAGACAAGCACCATGACGTGTGCGGTCTGCGCGTCCAGCAGGGGCTCCCCCTGGAAGTCGCATACTATCGAGTGGTGCTCCACCGCGCCGCGCAGGTCCGCGACCTTGATGCCGGTCCCGGCGAGCTCGGGCACGTCTCCCCGCAGCTGCAGGGTCGCGGACTCCTCGGCGTGGTCCATGTGGGGCTCCCTTCGCTATGTGTGAATTCTACACCACCGAGACCGACCTGTCAACCCCCTAACTGTCTACCACCTTGCCGGCGGAGACCAGGGTCTTCACGTACTCGGGCGGGCAGTGGAAGCCCTTGCCGCTCTGGTCGCGGAGCAGCACGTTGTTCTTCTGGGCCTTCGAGTTCCACCCGACGATCTCGAGGACCTTGCCGTCGTTCGAGCGCAGCTTGGTTCCGAGCTCCGGGAGCCCGTAGAACATCGCCTGCAGCTTGTAGTCCTGCGCCGTGGGGCTCGAGCCACCCTCGCCAACCGCGGTGACCTTGCCGGTCAGCGAGCCGCCGCCGTATGTGATGCGGCCATCCAGCGTCACCGTGAGCCCGTGCTCCGCCTCGAGCTCCGCGAGCTTGGCGTTGAT
>Ga0265293_10003401_pt1 | contig 29589 bp, 25 predicted proteins | sample Munlanlewell138R_FD_192505 | JGI IMG/M metagenome (GOLD analysis project Ga0265293, IMG submission 192505) | Leachate microbial communities from a municipal landfill in Southern Ontario, Canada - Leachate well 138R | ecosystem: Engineered > Solid waste > Landfill > Unclassified | place: Canada... | reverse complement strand
AAGATGGAAGGGACGAACGCCGGGAAGAATCGTTTTCCGGCGCGGTGCAGGGCGACATTAACGGGTTCCGGCTGAATGCCAAACCGTTGCTGTGGCAACGGCCCGACGTGCTCCAGTGCGACAATGCCGCGATGTTCGATATCGTCCTTTACCAGCCGGAAATCCCGCCCAACACCGGCAACGTGATCCGTCTGTGCGCCAATGCCGGCGCACGCCTGCATCTGATTGAGCCGCTGGGTTTTGCGCTGGACCACGCGCGCATGCGGCGCGCCGGGCTGGACTACCACGAGTTCACCCGGATGACGGTGCACAGCGATCTGGACGCCTTCCTCGCCGCAGTGGCGCCGACGCGGCTGCTGGCATTTTCCAGCAAGGCCACGCAGCGTCATGACAGCGTACGGTTTGCGCCCGGCGATGCACTGATGTTCGGCCCGGAAACGCGCGGGCTGCCGGCCGACGTGGTTGAACGCCTGCCGCCATCGCAGCTGCTGCGGCTGCCGATGATGCCCGGCAACCGCAGCCTGAATCTGTCCAATGCGGTGGCGATCGCGGTGTATGAAGCCTGGCGCCAGCAGGGGTTCGCCGGCGCCGATCTGCCGGCCTGAATGTGCCGGCCTGAACCGGATCAGGCTTCGTCCGGAAACTCGGGTTTCTGCTCGCGCGCCATCAGTTCGTGCAGGCCCTGTTCGGGCGTGATCTCGCCGTGCAGCACGCGCTGCACGCCCGCACTGATCGGCAGTTCGACATTGTGGCGGCGGGCCAGTCGCATGACTTCATCGACGGTCTGCACCGATTCGACCACCTGGCCGATTTCGCGCACGGCCTCGTCCACGCTCTTGCCGCGTCCCAGTGCCAGACCGAGGCGGCGGTTGCGGGAAAGATCGCCAGTAGCGGTCAGCACCAGATCACCGAGCCCGGCCAGACCCATCAGGGTTTCGGCCCGACCACCGAGTGCAGCGTTCAGGCGCAGCATTTCATTCAGGCCGCGGGTGATCAGCCCGGCGCGCGCGTTCAGGCCCAGCGCCATGCCATCGGCCACACCGGTGGCCACGGCCAGCACGTTCTTCATCGCGCCACCCAGCTCGGCACCGAGCATGTCGTTGCCGGTGTAGACGCGGAAAGTCGGGCCATGCAGCGCCCTGGCGACATCGAGGGCGAACGCCGCATCATCCGAATGCACGGTGATCGCGGTGGGCAGGCCCATCGCCACCTCACGCGCGAACGAGGGGCCGGTGGCGATCGCCAGCGGCACGCCATCACCGAAGGCTTCCTGCGCCACTTCGTGCAGGAATCGGCCACTGCCGGGCTCAAAGCCCTTGCTGGCCCAGGCCACACCGACCTCGGGCCGGCGCAGCGGCGCGATTTCACGCGCGATGCCGGTGAACGCATGGCTGGGAACGACGATCAGGATCAGGTCGACCTGACCCACGGTGTGGGCCAGGTCGGCACTGAAACGCAGGTTGTCCGGCAGCGGCAGATCCGGCAGGTAGCGCGCATTGCGATGCGTGGACTGCATCGCGGCGATCGCGTCCGGATCGCGCCCCCACAGGACGGTATCCAGGCCGTTGCGTGCGGCCTGTACCGCGAGCGCGGTTCCCCAGGAACCGGCGCCCAGTACGGCAATCCGCAGTGGATTGCGAGCCATGCCGTCAGGCGTTGCCGGCGGCCGGCTGCTGCTCACCGGCAGCTTCCTGCTGGCGGCGGCGGAGGGCTTCAGCGTAGATCTGGTCGAAGTTGATCGGCTGCAGCAGGAACGGCTGGAAGCCGCCATCCTGGACCAGATCGGCGATCAGGCGACGGGCGTACGGGAACAGCGCGTTCGGCGCATAGGTGCCGAGCAGGCCATCGGTGTTCTGCGCGTCCAGGCCGCTGATGTTGAAGATGCCGGCCTGCTGCACTTCGGCCAGGTAGGCATTCTTGCTGTTGATGGTACAGGTCAGCGACACCGTCAGCACGACTTCGAACACGCCCTCGGAGAGGTTGCTGACCTTCTGGCCGAGGTTGAGCTGGAGTTCGGGCTGGCCCTGTTCCTGGAAAATCTGCGGAGCGTTGGGGGCCTCGAAGCTCGCGTCCTTCACATAGATGCGCTGCAGTCCGAACTGCGGCTGGGGGGCGGCGTCGGTGGCGGCGGCGCTTGCGGCGCCATTGGCGATGTCATCGGCCATGATTCACTCCGGTAAGGTTCAAATGGAAACAGCAAAGGGCGGGGATTATCCCACGCCCTACCCAGATGGGCCAGTGAAGCGCCGATTCAAGTCTTGCGTGCACGCTCGCAGAACTGGCAGACCCGGTGCGGCATAGGGTGCAATGCGGTGCTAGGGTGGCGACATCGTTCCGCCCGCGCCTGCCATGTCCGACTCCACGCTTCCGCCGCGCTTCGCGGTTTTCGGCCAACCGATCACGCACAGCCTGTCGCCACGCATCCACCGGCATTTCGCGCAGGGGCTGGGCATCGCGCTGGACTATCAGGCGATCGAAGCGACGCCCGAGCTGTTCCCCGCCACGCTGGCGCGCTTCGCCAGCCAGGGCGGGATCGGCGCCAATGTCACGCTGCCGCTGAAGGAACAGGCCGCCACGCTGTGCCTGGAACTGTCACCGGCCGCGCGCCGGAGCGGTGCGGTCAACACCCTGGTGCGACGCGACGACGGCTGGTTCGGCGACAACACCGACGGCAGCGGACTGGTGCGCGATCTGGAAGCCCATCTCGGCCTGGCGCTGGCGCAACGACAAGTGCTGCTGCTGGGTGCCGGCGGCGCGGCGCGGGGCGTGGTGTCGGCCCTGTTTGAAGCCGGTATCGCCGAACTGGTCGTGGCCAACCGCAGCATCGAGCGCGCCCGCGCGCTGGCGCATGACCTGGCCGCCTGTGGCCCGATCCAGGTCTGCGACTGGCAGGAACTGGATCAGGCCGGCGCCTTCGATCTGGTTCTCAACGCGACCTCGGCCGCACGCCAGGGCGTGGTGTTGGCCTTGCCGGCCAGCCTGCTGGGCGCCGATGCCTGCGCCTACGATCTGTCCTATGGCGATTCGGCCCGGCCTTTTCTTGAATGGGCCACGCAACACGGCGCCGGCCGTGCCAGCGACGGGCTGGGCATGCTGGTGGAACAGGCCGCGCAGGCTTTCCTGATCTGGCATGGGCTGCGCCCGGACAGTGCCGCGACGCTGACCTGGCTACGCGAACAGTAGCCGTGCCCGCGTCGTCGCCTTTTCAGGCCTCGGCCATGCCCAGATAGCGGTCCTTGAGCCGCACATAATGCGCGGCGCTGTAGCGCAGGTTTTCCAGCTCGCGTTCGTCCAGCTTTCGCACGCAACGCGCCGGACTGCCAAGCCACAGCTCGCCCTGCCCCACGGTCTTGCCTGGTGACACCAACGCGCGGGCGCCGACGAAACCGTAATCCTCGACCGTGGCGCCATCCATGATCGTGGCGCCCATGCCGATCAGGCAGAAATCGCCAATACGGCAACCGTGCAGGATCACGCCATGGCCGATGGTGGTGTCGCTGCCGATCACGGTGGCAAAGCCGCCCGGACGGGTGAACGGACCATCGTGCGTGACGTGCACGATGCTGCCGTCCTGCACGCTGGTTCGGGCACCGACGCGGATGCTGTTCACATCACCGCGCAGCACCGCGCCGGGCCAGATCGACACGTCGTCGCCCAGTTCCACATCGCCGATCACGCTGGCGGCCGGGTCGACATAGACACGCGCGCCCAGCACCGGCGCGGTTTGCAGAAAGGGACGCAGCGGGCTCATGGGATCCTGCAGGCTGATGACGATGCGATGCAGTTTAGCCGGCTGTCCGGTTGCGGCGGCTGTGGCGGTCGCGGCGTTCACAGCCAGCCCCGTTCGGCAAAGCTCAGCGGCGGCCCGTCGCCGACAATGAAATGATCCAGCACCCGCACCCCGACCAGCGCCAGCGCATCACGCAGGCGCAGCGTGATGGTGCGATCGGCTGCGCTGGCTTCGGTCACGCCGCTGGGATGGTTATGCGCCAACATCACCGCCGCGGCGTTGTGCGCCAGCGCGCGCTTGACCACTTCGCGCGGATGCACTTCGGCGCCGTCCAGGGTGCCGTGGAACAGTTCCTCCATCGTAATCGGCCGGTGCCGGGTATCCAGGAACAGGCAGGCGAACACCTCGCGCGGGCGATCGCGCAGTTTGGCGTGGAAATATTCGCCGGCGCGGCGCGGATCGCTGATCGCCTCGCCCCGTGTCAGGCCGGATGCAAGATGGCGACTGGCCAGTTCCAGCGCCGCCAGCAGGCGCGAGGCGCGCGCCAGCCCAAGGCCGGGTTCGCGCACCATCTCGTGGCAGGGCCGGCGCAACAAGCCACTGAGGCCGCCATTGCGCTGCAACAGGTGACGGCCCAGTTCGACCGCGTTCTGCCCGCGCAGACCCGAACCCAGGAACACCGCCAGCAGTTCGGCATCGCTGAGCGCCTGTGCGCCCTGCGCCAGCAGCCGCTCCCGCGGGCGCTCGTGTTCGTCCCATTCGCGTATGGCCATTGTCCGGCTCCTCGTTCCCACCGGCCCCGGTCGGGGCATGCCGGACCAGTGTTGCCGCCTGCCGCGTGCAGCGGCATCAGGAAAGGCCGAGGATTGAAGTAAGCTCTTGCGCGGATTTTCCGTTAGGACTTTTCTGATGCCGCCGTGCTCCCTGCCCGCCTGCAGCCTGCCGCCCACCGCCACCTGCCGCCGCTGCGGACCGGTGCACCAATGAGCACGCGTCCGGAACGCATCCTGCTGGGCGTGGGTGGCGGCATCGCTGCCTACAAGGCCGCCGAACTGGTGCGCCGGCTGCGCGAGCGTGGCGCGCAGGTGCGCGTGGTGTTGACCGAAAACGCCGCACGCTTCGTCACCGCGACGACCTTCCAGGCGCTGTCGGGCGAAGCAGTACGGCATTCGCTGTGGGACGAGGCCGCCGAGGCCGCGATGGGGCATATCGAACTGGCCCGCTGGGCTCAGCGCATTGTCATCGCACCGGCTTCGGCCGATCTGCTCGCGCGCCTGGCCCAGGGCCAGGCCGATGACCTGCTGACCACGCTGTGCCTGGCCAGCGAAGCGCCGCTGTACGTGGCACCGGCGATGAACAGAGTGATGTGGGCGCATCCCGCCGTGCAGGCCAACGTCGCCACGCTGACCGCGCGCGGCGTCACCCTGCTCGGCCCGGATGCCGGCGATCAGGCCTGCGGCGAAACCGGCGCCGGGCGCATGTGGGAAGCCGAGGCCATCGCCGGCGCGCTGCTGGAACCGGACCCTGATCCGGACAGCGCCGCAGCGCTGTCCGGCAAACGCCTGCTGCTGACCGCAGGGCCGACGTATGAAGATCTGGATCCGGTGCGCTATCTGGGCAACCGCAGCTCCGGCCGCATGGGCTACGCAATCGCGACCCAGGCCCAGCGTCTGGGCATGGACGTGGTGCTGGTATCCGGCCCGGTAACGCTGCCGGCACCGGCCGGGGTGACCCGCATCGCAGTGCGCAGCGCTGCGCAGATGCATCAAGCAGTGATGGCGCAGCTGCCCGGCACCGATGTGTTCGTGGCCACTGCCGCAGTCGCCGATTTCCGCCCCAGCCAGCCCAGCAGCAGCAAGATCAAGAAGCGCGACGACGGCGGCCTGACGCTGGAGCTGGTGCAGAACCCGGACATCCTGGCGCAAGTCGCGGCGCATTCCGAGCGCCCCTTCGTGGTCGGTTTTGCCGCAGAAACCCATGATGTGACGCATTACGCGCGCGACAAGCTGGAGCGCAAGCGACTGGACATGATCGCGGCCAACCGCGTCGGCCAGGAAGGCAGCGGCTTCGATGCCGACGCCAATGCACTGAGCCTGATCTGGCCCGGTGGCGGACGCGAGATCGCGATGGCACCCAAGGCCGAGGTGGCACGGCAATTGCTGCATGCCATCGCGCAACGCCTGCAGGAACGCGACCGATGAATCCGGACCCATCCCGGCACGCCCATCGCGGCGCGCTGGACGTCGAACTGAAACTGCTCGACCCACGCCTGGGCCGCGATTTTCCGCTGCCCGGCTACGCCACCGCCGGTGCCGCCGGACTGGATCTGCGCGCCATGCTGGAACAGCCCTTGTCGCTGCAACCCGACCAGACCGAACTGGTGCCCTCTGGTCTTGCGATCCATATCGGCGATCCGGGCTGGTGTGCACTGATCCTGCCGCGCTCGGGCCTGGGCCACCGCCACGGCCTGGTGCTGGGCAACCTCACCGGACTGATCGATGCCGATTACCAGGGCCCGCTGATGGTCAGTCTGTGGAACCGGAGCGACACCGCCTTTACCATCGAACCCGGTGACCGCATCGCGCAACTGGTGTTCATGCCGGTCGGGCGCGCACGTTTCACGCAGGTCGAGGATTTCCAGCGCAGTCAGCGCGGCGAGGGCGGCTTCGGGCATACCGGACTGCGTTGAGCGCGCCGCTGCGGCGTGCTGACGTTTCAGGGGGCATCAATGGCAAAGCACAAGAAAAACGTGGAACGCCCATCCATCCAGCTGCCACCGCAGGTGATGGCGGCCGTACTGGGTGTGATTGCCGCGCTCGCGCTGCTGGGCGGATTGGCGATCCTGTGGCAGGTCTGGCGCGCCTCCGATACCAGCGCCTCGCAGCCGCAGCTGGAGCAGCTGCGCGCCAGCCTGGCCAGCAGCCTGGAGCAGCGCATCGAAGGCCACCGCACGCGCATGGACGAGGCCGTGACCGATGCCTATCTGCGCGCCGATGCCGAAGCCCACGCCTTCGATGACGCTGCCAGGCGGCTACACGAAGCCTGGCCGGAACTGACCGACGTCACGCTCTACGATGCACAACTGGACGAAGCCTTCGGCGCCGACATGGCCGAACTGGGTTACGGCAAGCTCGCGCTGCTGACCGCCGCTTCCACCGAACGGCGCAGCGTCGCCGGCGTGATCGGCAGCGGCCATGCGCTGGCCCTGGGGCTGGCGGCGCCGGTGATGCGTGACGGTCTGGACGACGAGGGCGTCATCGCCATCGCCATCGGCCACCTGCCGCTGGACACGATCACCGCACCGGCCGACAGTGCCGCCCTGCCCGGCGGCGGCTACCTGGAACTGCGCAGCGGCCAGAGTGTGCTGGCCCAGCGCGGCGATGCCAGCCTGCGGCGCAACGCGCAGTACACCCCGGTTCCCGGCATTCCACTGCGGGTCGGCAGCGCCGCACCGGAATTCGTCTCGACCCTGCCGTACTCGGCCACCACCCAGCTGCTGATGGGCCTGGGCGCGCTGGGGCTGGGCGTGGTGCTGCTACTGAAACTGCGCAACACGCTGCTGCGCAAGGACGAGGCCGATGCGCCGCTGGAGACTTTCGCCGACACCCTCAAACAACTGAAAACCGCGCCCGGCGCCGAAGGCGATGCGGCCGCCACCGGCGCCGCCGCAGCGGCAGCGAAACCTGCGGCCAAGCCGGCCGCGCCCAAGACCCCTGCGCTGGCGGTGGACCGCAGCATCTTCCGCGCCTATGACATCCGCGGCGTGCTCGGCAAAACCCTGGACGAAGGCATCGCCAGCCTGATCGGCCAGGCCATCGGCACCGTGATGGCCGAGCGCGGCTTGCAGGAAATCGTGGTCGGCCGCGATGGCCGCCTGTCCGGGCCGGACCTGTCCGAAGCCCTGATCGACGGCCTGCGTCTGGCCGGGCGCGATGTCATCGACATCGGTCTGGCGCCGACACCGGTGGTGTATTTCGCCAGCTACCAGCTCCAGACCGGCTCCTGCGTGGCGGTGACCGGCAGCCACAATCCGCCGGACTACAACGGCTTCAAGATCGTGCTCGGCGGCGAAACGCTCTCCGGCGATTCAATCGAGGATCTGTACTTCCGCATCGTCGACGGCCTGCTCGACCGCGAAGGCGGCGGCGGCCTGCAGAGCATGGATGTGGGGCCAGACTATGTTTCGCGCATCGCCAGCGACATCCAGCTCGAACGCCCGCTCAAGGTGGTCGTGGACGCCGGCAACGGCGTCGCCGGCGGCATCGCGCCACAGGTGCTGGAGGCGATCGGCGCCGAGGTGATCCCGCTGTACTGCGAGGTCGATGGCGAGTTCCCGAACCACCATCCGGACCCGAGCAACCCGGACAACCTCGAAGACCTCAAGCACTTCGTCAACAAGTTTGAAGCCGACATCGGCCTGGCCTTCGATGGCGATGGCGACCGCCTCGGCGTAGTGACACGCGAAGGCGAGATGATCTTCCCGGACCGCGTGCTGATGCTGTTCGCGCGCGACGTGCTGAGCCGCAACCCCGGCGCCACGATCATCTACGACGTCAAATGCACCGGCCATCTGGCCGGCCAGATCCTGCGCAATGGCGGCAGCCCGATCATGTGGAAGACCGGGCACTCGCTGATCAAGGCCAAGATGATCGAAACCGAGGCTGAGCTGGCGGGCGAAATGAGCGGCCATTTCTTCTTCCGCGAACGCTGGTTCGGGTTTGATGACGGCATCTACTCGGCCGCGCGCCTGCTGGAAATCCTCGCCGCCGACGACCGCAGCCCGCAGGAAATCTTCGACGAACTGCCAAAGGGCGCCAGCACGCCGGAACTGAAGGTGGAAATGGAGGAGGGCGCGCACTACGCCTATATCGGCAAGTTCGCCGCCGCCGCGCATTTCGAAGGCGCGAAGATTTCCACCATCGACGGCATCCGCGCCGACTGGCCGGACGGCTGGGGGCTGGTGCGCTGTTCCAACACCACGCCTTCGCTGGTGCTGCGCTTCGACGCTGACAGCGAGGACGCTCTGGAACGGATCAAGAACACCTTCCGCGAACAATTGCTCGCCGTGGATTCGGGCCTGAACCTGCCGTTCTGAGGCCCGCCCGGCATACCGAAGCATGGGCCGCATCCAAGCGGCCACACATGCTATGAATCATCCATAGGTTGGCGGTGAGCACAGCGAACCCCAACGCCGGGAACCGCCCGCCACCGTGAAGCACATACGCGGGTGGTGACACACAGGATCTCGGGCATCGCTGCGCTTAGCCCGACCCGCGACCATGCATCTGGCGGGCCTTCACGTGTGCTGCACATGGTTTCGCCGCGCCAGCCCGGCACCCGCAAATGAATCACCTGGCCCGCACGCCGATCAATCCGCGCTGGAATCCCCCATCACCGCCTGGCACTGCGCGCGTACCGCACGCGCATCGTCCAGTGCGGCCTGGTGATCGCTGCGGCCATCTTCCAACCAGTCGAACACAAGCATCACCTGCGCGCAGGCTTCTTCCGACTGGCCGCGCCGCTGCGCCAAGGTGGCGCGGTAGATCTGCGCCTGGGCCTGCAACAGGGTCGGGGTGTCGGCGCTGCGGTCCTGATCGAACATCGCCAGCAGGCGCGCGGCGGAAGCATCGTCACCGATGCCCAGATGGATACCGGCCAGTGCCACGCGCACCTGCTGCCGGCCTTCAGGGTCATCAGCAAAGTGCTGCCCGATCCCGTCCACCGCGCGTTGCAACACCGCACGCGCACTGTCATCGCCAGGCCGCGCACCGCTGAACATTTGCGCCAGATATTCGCTCACCGCATGCGAATGCTGCGCCTGGCGCCGTGCCGCGTCGCGCTCGGCGGTGATCTGCTGCGCACGCCAGACCACACCGGCCAGACCGGCACCCAGCGCCAGCGCGATCGCCGCCAGCGTCACCGCCACCAGCCAGTGGCGGCGCAGCCATTTGCCGCTGCGGTACTGCCAGCTCTGGCGCCGCGCCAGCACCGGGCGATCACTCAGATGACGCCGCACATCCTGCGCCAGCGCCTCGGCACTGGCATAGCGTGCCGCCGGATCACGCTGCAGCGCCTTGGCCGCGATCGCATCCAGATCGCCCTGCAGCAAGGCCGGTTCCAGCGCTGGCGCCACCCTGTCGCTCGCTGCCCGGCTCACGCGCGGCGCATCGACATTGCTTACATGATCGATATACCCGGCCCAGTTGCCGTCGAAACGCGGATGCGGTGAGCGTCCGCACAGCAGCAGATACAGCAAGGCGCCCAGTGCATAGACATCGGTGCGCGTGGTCACCGGCTCGCCACGAAGCTGCTCGGGCGCGGCGAACTCCGGGGTCAGTGCGATGTGCCGGGTGCTGCCGCGCTGGGCATCGGAAGCCAGCAGCTTGGCGATGCCGAAATCCAGCAGCTTGACGCTGTCATCGGCCGCTACCCGGATGTTGCCGGGCTTCAGATCGCGATGCACCACCAGCGCCGCATGCGCATACGACAGCGCATCGCAGATCGCCATGAACACCGCCAGACGGCGTGCCAGTGATGGGCGCTCGTTGGCCAGCCACAGGTCCAGCTCGCAGCCCTCGGCCAGCTCCATCACCAGCCAGGGTTGGCCATCGGGCAGCACACCGCCATCGATCAGGCGCGCGATGCCGGGATGATCCAGCCGCGCCAGCATGCGCCGTTCGCGTTCCAGCTGTTCCTTGAAGCGCGGATCGTTGCCGCGCAGCAGCTTGATCGCCACGCGCTTGTCGAACGCCCCGTCGGCGCGCTCGGCCAGGTACACCGTGCCCATGCCGCCCTGGCCGATCTTTTCCAGCAGGCGCCAGGCGCCGGCGCGCAATCCGCCGCGGTTGGTCGTGTGCTCGCGCGTGAGCTCTTCGGCCAGCCCGCCCAGTGCCGGCAACTGCGCATCGTCGGCCAGTGCGCGGCGCAGATCGGCAACCAGATCCGGGTGGATTTCCGCACACAGCGCCAGAAACCGCTCACGCCCCGCACCCTCCAGCTCCAGCGCACGGTCGATCAGTGGCTCAAGTCGGGCGAAACGGGCTTTGAGGGCATCGTTCACAGCAGGCACCGGACGGGTCCAGCGACCAATTGTGCGCCGGTGGGGTGGAGATTCCCAATGATTGCACGCGTTCAGACCTTGCCCACTGCGCCTGTTGTCGACGTCGCCGCAGGCAATGCAAGGGCCCATCGCGCAACTGCGGCCACCTCATCACCAGGTGGAAAACCCTGCCGCTTCACCGATGCGGTACCAGAGGCGGCGCAGCAGCGCGTCGTCCTGGTAGTGCGCGTAGGTGGTGCTGAAGCGGCGTCCGGGTTCGTTCGTCCAGTTCAGCTCGAACCAGTGCAGCGCGTCGTCGATGGCCGGGTGCCCGGCGCCCGCGACCAGCTGCATGCTGGTTTCCAGATTGAGGTTGTCCAGATTGCGGCGGGTGAAGTTGGCCGAACCTGCGATCAGCGTGGTGTCGTGCCGGCCACGATGCAGCAGCAGCTTGGCATGGCATTGTTCGCCGTGGGTGTCGCACCAGCGCACCGGAATACCGGCGGCGACCAGTTCGCGCGCGACCTGGCGATTGGGCACGCCGTTCTTCTTGCGACCGAAGGCGTCCTCGTTCGGATCGAGCAGCACGCGCACATTGACACCGCGCGCATGGGCGGACTTCAACGCGGCGATCAGGCCGCGATGGGCGAGGTAGAACACCGCGACATCCAGCGCGTCGCCGGGCGCGGCACGATCGGTGGTGTTGATCAGTGCGCGTGCAATCGCAGCTTCGGTCAGCACCCGCAGGCGTGGTCCTGTGGAAACCGGTGGCGCGTTCGCAGCCGGCAAACCGTGCAGCGGCACGCCGGAAAACGCTGCGACCGCCGCTTCGCTTTGCAGCAGATCCAATGCCGCCGCACCAGAAAAACGCAGCGCGATATTACCGTGCGCGCTGCTGGCATCGTGCGGATTGGCCGAGGCCACCAGCGCCTGCCAGCCCGTACCCTGATCCACGATCAGCGTCTTGCGGTGGTTGGCGCGGAAGTTCGGCAGTGCCAGCCAGCTTCGCAACGTGATCTTTTCGGCCGCGAAAGGATTGGGCAGCCAGCCACCGGCAGCACGGTTGCCAAGCCAGGCGCAGCACAGCGCCCACGGCCCGGACCAGGCCGGATTGGAGGCACGCAACGCGGCAAGATCGGTCTGGATCACCTGCGCGCCGGCCGCGCGAAGCGCTTCAAGATGGGGAGACGCCACGCCGCCGTAGATGGTGTTGATCGGGTCGGTAACGACGATCACGCGCAGGCCCGGCACCTGCGCCATGCGCGCCAGCAATGCCCGGCTCAATTCGCCGCTCAGTGGCCGCAGGCTCGCGCTTTCCGCGCCGGCGAAATCGTTGAACAGGAACATGTCCAGCACGGCCAGCTTTTCCGCCTGCGCAATCATCGCGAATGCGGCATCGAAGATCGCCTGCTCGCTGTGACGGCTGCCGGCGGCATCGACGAAGGTCAGATCGGCCAGGAACGATACCTCCTGCGCGGCACGCCACGGCGCGGCCACATCCACGCCCGGCGGCAACGGCTTGTATGCCTGCCACAGCGCACTGCCCAGCCACACCAGACCCAGCGCGAACAGGATTTTCAGCCAACGACGGGATCGGAACACGCGGCGCTCTCGCACGGGGATGAAGGATTCAGCATGCCACGGCGGAAGGCTCGGCACGCAGCCGGCGTTGCTACACTGCACAGTCCTTTCGCCCACTCACCGCGTCACCATGACCAAGACCCGCATCCTCACCGGCATCACCACCACCGGCACCCCGCATCTGGGCAATTACGTGGGTGCGATCCGACCGGCGGTGGAGGCCAGCCGCGATGCGCAGACCGATGCGTTCTTCTTCCTGGCCGACTACCACGCACTGATCAAATGCGACGATCCGGCCCGGATCGAGCGCTCGCGCCTGGAAATCGCCGCGACCTGGCTGGCGGCGGGGCTGGATCCGGAACGCGTCACGTTCTACCGCCAATCGGATATCCCGCAGATTCCCGAACTCACCTGGCTGTTGACCTGCGTCACCGCCAAGGGCCTGATGAACCGCGCGCATGCCTACAAGGCCAGCGTCGATGCCAATGTCGCGCAGAACGAAGACCCCGATGCCGGCATCACGATGGGCCTGTACAGCTATCCGATCCTGATGGCGGCCGACATCCTGATGTTCAACGCGCACAAGGTGCCGGTCGGGCGCGACCAGATCCAGCACATCGAAATGGCGCGCGATGTCGCGGCCCGTTTCAACCACCTGTTCGGCAAGGGACGCGAGTTCTTCATGCTGCCCGAGGCCCTGGTCGAGGAACAGGTCGCAACGCTGCCCGGGCTGGACGGGCGCAAGATGTCCAAGAGCTACGACAACACCATCCCCTTGTTTGAAGGCGGCGCGAAGAAGCTGAAGGAAGCGATCAGCCAGATCGTCACCGATTCCACCGCGCCGGGTGAACCGAAGGATCCGGACAGCAATGCGCTGGCAACGTTGTTCCAGGCGTTTTCCGATGCCGAAGACACCGTCACCTTCCGCGCCGCGCTGAGCGCCGGGCTGTCCTGGGGCGAGGCCAAGCAGCGTCTGTTCGCGCGCATCGACGGGCAACTGGCACCGATGCGCGAGCGCTACGAGGCACTGATCGCAAAGCCGGCCGAGATCGAGGAAGTTTTGCAGACCGGCGCGGCAAAAGCGCGTGCGGTCGCCGCGCCGCTGCTGGAGGAATTGCGCGAAGCGGTCGGGCTGCGTTCCTTCAACCGCGTGGCCCAGGCTGTGGCTGGTGACGACAAAACCGCGCCTGCGGCCAGCAAACCGCCGCTCTTCAAGCAATACCGCGAGGCCGACGGCCAGTTCCATTTCAAGCTGCTCGATGCCGATGGTCGCCTGCTGCTGCAAAGCCCGGGCTATGCCTCGCCGCGCGAGGCCGGGCAACGCGTCGCAGCGCTGAAGGCCGATGCCGCCAACGCCTCGCTGCTGCCGGGCGAACAGCTGGGCGAAGGGGTCGAGCTGGCCGCTGTGCATGCCGCGCTGGCGCGTTTTTCCGAGGACTGATGCGATGGCTTATCTGAGTGTGATCCTGTTCTTCCCGTGGTTCGCTGTGGTCGGCGCCTGGTTCATGTTGTTCCCGCGCAGACCCGGCGGCGCGGTGCGTCGCCTGTTCGAACTGGCGACGCTGGCCGTGGCGCTGGTGCTGAGCATCTGGGCGATGCTGTGGGGCATCGAGCATGGCGACCCCAGCGCCGGCCCCATCTGGAAGCAGGTGCTGGCCACACTGCTGGCCTACGGCGCCTTTCTCGGCGTGATCCTGCTGGCCTGGCCGCTACGCAGCGCCCTGCTGCGCGGCAAGTAATCGCCGCCGCCTGCCACATCTTTTTCAGAATCAGGAAACACCATGTCCCCGTTTCACGGCATCCACACCATCGACACCGGCTTCCACCGCCCGCAGTTCGATGCGGCCTATCTGGTGGTGGAAAACGGCCGCGGCGCGTTCATCGACAGCGGCACCTCGCATTCGGTCCCGGCCCTGCTGGCCGCCGTTGCCGACGCCGGACTGAATCCGGCCGATATCGACTGGCTGATCCTGACCCATGTGCATTTGGACCACGCCGGTGGCGCCGGTGCACTGTTGCAGCATCTGCCCAACGCGCGCGTGGTGCTGCACCGGCGCGGCGCACCGCACATGATCGATCCGGCCAAGCTGATCGCCGGCGCCACCGCGGTCTATGGCGAAGAGGAAGTGACGCGCAGCTACGGGCGGATCGTGCCGATTCCCGCAGAGCGCGTGGACATCGCCGATGAAGAAGACCACGTCGTGGATCTGGCCGGCCGCGCCCTGCTGTGCCTGGATACGCCCGGCCATGCCGCGCACCACATCAGCATCTGGGACGAAAAAAGCCGCACCGTCTTCAGCGGCGATACCTTCGGTATTTCCTACCGCGAACTGGATTCGGAAAACGGTCTTTTCATCTTCCCGACCACCACGCCGGTGCAGTTCGACCCGCCCACGCTGAAGGATTCGATCCGGTGCCTGATCGCGTTGCAACCGGACGGCATCTGCCTGACCCACTACGGCCGCATCGGCGATGTGGAACGCCACGCCACCACTTTGATCGAACAGATCGATGCAATGGTCGAACGCGCCCTGGCCTGCGCCGACGCCCCCGACCGCCATGCCGCACTGGTTGCCGCGCTGGACGATCTCTACATACCGCGTGCCGTCGCGCACAGCGGCCAGAGCAGCGAACAGGTGCGCGAACTGCTGCACATGGATATCGAACTCAATGCCCAGGGCCTGGGTGTGTGGCTGGACCGGCAGCAGCGGCGCGCCGCAAGACCGTCATCATGATGCACTGATGATGTGATGCGGTGCGATCCTGCAATCGAGGCCCGATATGCGCACCACCATCGATATCCCCGAACGCGAACATCAGCTGTTCAGCAGCCTTGCGCGTGAGCAGGGCACCACGCTGGGCAAACTGCTGGTGGAACTGGCGCATCGTGGCTTGCGCGCGCCGGCGCAGGACGTCGAAGACAACAGGAGCCATTACCCGGTGGATCCGGACACGGGGCTGGGCATATTCCGCTCCGGCCGCCCGGTCGGGCCGGACGACGTGCGCGCCGTACTGGATGAGACGCCTGAATGAGCCGTCGCCTGTTGCTGGACGCGAACATACTCGTCGCCCTGTTCGATGCCGACCACATCCACCATGCCCGTGTGCGCGAATGGTTCCTGCGGCATGGTGACGGATTTGCCACCTGCCCCATCGTCGAAGGCGCGCTGGTGCGCTGGATTGCCCGCCTCGAAGGCCGGGATGGGTTCGCCATCGCGGCACGGGAACTGGAGAAACTGGCCGCCGACCCGCGCCATGCCTTCTGGCCCGACGCGCTGCCCTATACGCAGGTACGCCGCCATGGCGTACTCGGACACAGCCAGGCAACGGACGCCTACCTGGCCCAGCTCGCGCGCCATTTCGAAGGCGGCATCGCCACGATGGATCGCGGTCTGGCGGCCCTGCATGACGATGTGGCGATGTGGATCGGCTGATCTTTGCCACGCTGGAATGAAAGCCGGACGACGACCACATCCGCTACCGACCCGGACGCAGTGCGAGGCCACGCTGCACGGGCCAAAAACAACAACGCCCCGGCAAATCCTTCTGCCGGGGCGTTGTCTTTACGCGATGGGACGGATCAGAAGCGGAAGTTGACCGCCAGGCCGTACACCAGCGGGTTCACGTCGACCTTGCCGATCTCGGCGCCATTGAGCTTCACCTTGGCGTCGATGTCGATGTAGCGCACATCGGCCACGATGTCCCAGTTCTTGCCTACCTGGAACAGCAGGCCGGCCTGCGCCGCCAGACCCCAAGAGTTCTCGATGCCGACCTTGGTGCCGGCGATCGGACCCTTGGTTTCCTCGTCATAGGTCCAGGTGTAGTTCACGCCGGCGCCCAGGAACGGGTTCACCTTGGCATCCGGGGCGAAGTAGTACTGCAGCGACAGGGTCGGCGGCAGGTGGGTGAATTCGACGGCAGGTTCGCCGTTGAGGCTGACCTCGTGCTTGAACGGCAGCGCCGCAAGCAGTTCCACCGCCAGGTTCGGCGACAGGTGGTAGCCGAAGGCGATCGTGGGCTTGATATCGGAATCGATCGTGGCATCCAGGGTGCCGGCCAGCGTGCCGCTGTTGGACTTGGGATCGACGTTGTGGGCGCCGACACGGACAAACCAGCTGTCGTTGGCGCTGGCGATGCTAGGAACCAGGATTGCGGCAGCCAGGGCAGCGGCCAGCAGATGACGATGGGACATGGAGAAACTCCTTTTTCTTGTGGGGGTGAATCGGGGGCAGTCAGTGTCCTTCCCGACCCGTGGAGTCTGTTTGATCCCAGTCAACTGCCCGCTGTACGGCGAAATGGCAGCTAATAAAGTGTTCAGCCTGATCCTGTTTGGCACCCTGCTCCACAACGGTTCGACTCAGTGCGAAGATCCGCCGGTTTCCACGGCAGGAGCCGCCAGTGCGCGTTCCAGCAACGCCGCCAGACGCGCGGCCGCCAATACCACGCGCTGCTCCGCGAACGGGCGATGGGCTTCCAGATATCCGGCAGGCAGGCGCCCGGGCCGGGCCGGATAGACACCCGGCACGTCCAGCACCGCACACGATTCACCGGCCCAGGCCGCCACCTGCATCGTGGACACCTGCGCCTGTGCCACGTGCGGCGCGAGCCTTTCACGCCACTGCCGCATCCTCAGTCCGGCGCTGTTGAGCAGGTGGAAATCCCAGACCGCATGCAGGTTGCTGCCCTTGTCGTCGATATTCACCTGGAAACGATTGCCACCACGATCGCCACGGTTGCCGGCGTGCATCGGCTGATGCACATCACCGGTGAAATGCACGACGAACTTCAGCGCCTCGCGCCGCGCTTCCAGCGGTTGCGACGCATCGGCCAGCACATCGCGATAACGCTCCAGCGCCGCGATGATGCAGGCACCTTCCGGGCAGTCACGCGCGGGCTGGTAGTCACAACTGTGCAACGGGAAATTGACGTAATGGAACGGTGCGGTGAAACGGTATTCCGGCTGTTCGCGGATCTCATCGGCCCACGCGGCGATGGTGCCCAGATCGGCGTCAGGCTCATCCGCCAGCAGCATATCGACCTGCGCACGCGCGTCCTCCGACAGTTGTTCCTGCGCCAATAGACCCACCAGCCGGTGCCCGAAGCCGGACCACGCCTGCACCGGCGCGGACGCCATCATCGTCAACGCCGCCATCACCATCACCGCCACTGTGCTGCGCATCGCCATCCCGTCCGTGGAGAACAAAGCCGCCATCCTAGCCGGCGACGATGGCGGAATGTCGCGTGCGCGGGAACGGCAGTCATGCGTGGTGACGTTTCAAGCACGGCTGGCGGTATCGCCCGGCGCCGCAGGTTATGTAAGCGCGCCGGATTGTTCTTCGAGCAACGATGCCCGAAGACATCCAAACCGACCTGCACCTGCCCCGCACAGGGCACTGGCGACCGCTCGCCACCTTCCGTACCATACGGTACAGTACGCTAGTTTGGCCCACCCCATCGCGCGCCTTCGCGCCGCATCCGGAGACCGTCATGAGCACCAGCTTCACCCCCCCCGTGGAAGACATCCGCTTCGTGCTGAACCATCTGATCGACCTGCCCGCGATCCAGGCCCTGCCCGGCCAGTCGGAACTGGGCGGCGAGCTGATCGATGCGGTGCTGGATGAAGCCGGCAAGTTCACCGCACAGGTATTGGCCCCGCTCAATCGCGGCGGCGACATCCACGGCAGCCAGTGGAAGGATGGCGAAGTCACCACCGCGCCCGGTTTCCGCGACGCCTACCAGCAGTTCTGCGAGGCCGGCTGGAACTCACTGCCGTTCCCCACCGACTGGGGCGGTCAGGGTCTGCCGAACGTGGTCTCCAGCCCGGTGTCGGAAATGCTGATGGCGGCCAATCTGTCGTTCTCGCTGTGCCCGATGCTGACGGCCGGCGCGGTGTCGGCGCTGGTGCTGGTGGGTTCGGATTATCTGAAGCAGACCTACCTGCAGAAGATGATCGAAGGCCGCTGGACCGGCACCATGAACCTGACCGAGCCGCAGGCCGGTTCGGACCTGTCACTGGTGCGCACCCGTGCGGTGCCCGAGGGCGACCACTACCGCCTGTTCGGGCAGAAGATCTTCATCACCTTCGGCGAGCATGATTTCACCGAAAACATCGTGCATCTGGTGCTGGCGCGCCTGCCGGATGCGCCCGAGGGTGTGAAGGGCATTTCGCTGTTCGTGGTGCCCAAGTTCCTGGTCAACGCCGACGGCTCGCTGGGCGAACGCAACGATGTTCGCTGTGCCTCTCTGGAGCACAAGCTCGGCATCCACGGCAGCCCGACCGCGGTGCTGGCTTTCGGTGAAAAGGACGGAGCGCTCGGCTATCTCGTCGGCGAGGCCAACCGTGGTCTGGAATACATGTTCATCATGATGAACGAGGCCCGCTATGCCGTCGGCGTGCAGGGCATCGCCATCGGCGAACGTGCCCGGCAGCAGGCCAGCGCCTACGCGCATGAGCGCATGCAGGGCCGGGATCTGGCCAATCCGCGCGGCCCCACGGTGCCTATCGCCCGGCATCCGGACGTGCGTCGCATGCTGCTGACGATGCGCGCCATCACCGAAGCCAACCGCGCCCTGTCGATCCATCTGGCGGCCCTGCTCGACCACGGCCACGCCGGCGACAAGGACGCCCAGGCGATGGCCGAATTCCTCGTGCCGATCCACAAGGGCTGGGCCACCGATGCGGCGGTGGAAGTCACCAACCTGGGCATCCAGGTGCACGGCGGCATGGGCTTCATCGAGGAAACCGGCGCCGCCCAGCACATGCGTGACGCCCGCATCACGTCGATCTACGAAGGCACCACCGCGATCCAGGCCAACGACCTGATCGGCCGCAAGCTGGCACGCGATGGCGGCACCGTGGCCACCGCGCTGGCCAAACAACTGCGTGCCACCGTCGATGCGCTGGCCAGCAGCGGAGATGCCGACCTCAAGGCCATCCACGCACGCCTGCAGGCGGCGGTCACCGATTACGAAACCTCGGCGGTGCATATCGCCACCCACTACGTCAGCCACCCGCTCGACGTGCACGCCGCCTCGGTGCCGTTCCTGCACCTGTGCGGCATCGTCTGCGGCGGCTGGCAGATGGCCCGCGCCGCCGAAGCGGCACGCCGTCTGCTCGATGCCGGCCAGGGCGATGCAGCCTTCCTGACTGCCAAGCTCAAGACCGCCCGCTTCTACGCCGACCACCTGCTGACCCGCGTGCGCGGCCTGCGCGAAGTGGTGCTGGCAGGCGCCAGCGCCGTGGTGGAGTTTCCCGAAGACCGCCTCTGAGCGAGACAACCCCGCCGCGTCGGGCGACAATCCGTAACATGCAACGGCGGCCGGACCTCCCGGCCGCCATTTTCGTGTCCGCCTTCCGTCCTTGCCCGTCAGTTCGAAACCCCCATGCATACCGCCCTGCACCGCCTGTCGATCACGCTGGATGATGTCAGCCCTGCGGTGCATCGCGATCTCGTCGTTCCTTCGAACCTGCGCCTGGACCAGCTGCACCAGGTGCTTCAAACGGTGATGGGCTGGGACGACAGCCACCTGCACATGTTCATCGTGGAATCCGGTCAGGATGTGCTGCGTTACGGCGCTCCCGATCCGGATTTCGAAGACTTCGGCATGCCGGTCAAGGCAGAGAACCGATACACCCTGGAACAGTTGGCACCAGCAGCCGGCAGCGGTTTCGACTACTGGTACGACTTCGGTGACGACTGGCATCACAGCATCGAAGTCACTGCCGTGATGGACGCTGCATCACTGGAGGCAGGTGAAGGCATCCATTGCATCGCGGCACAGGGCGCCTGTCCGCCGGAAGATTGCGGCGGCCCTCCGGGTTACACACATCTGCTCGAGTGCTTGCGCGACCCCGCCCATCCCGAACACCGTGATGCAAAGCGATGGGTCGGCGGCCCGTTCGATCCGGACGTCGTCGATCTTGACCAGATCAACCGCAACCTCGCTGCTCTGGCGGCCGCCTTCACCGCCGCGCGTAAAGCCCACGCCAATCGCCCGGCCACCCGCCGCTCCCGCACCGCCCAGGTCACCGCGCGCAGGAGCACTGGCCGGGCAACGGCGGCGCCTGCCCTGATGCTGGAGCCCCTTCTCGCATCCGAGTTCATCACGTACTACCGGGGCATCCTGCTCGACATCGCCGGGCCGCCCGGAAAGCGGCAGAACGTCATCGAACACCTGATTCACGCACGCAATCTGCTGGCGCGTGAGCCCGAACGACTGGCGGCGACGCTGGAGCGCCTGCGCGGCACCGACGAAAATCCGCATGAAGACGTGGTCAACGCGCTCCAGGATTTCCGCGCCCAACGCTGGATCTATCTACGCGACACCCGCAGCCACTCGATCTTTCTGGAACCGGATGGCAGCGCCGCGTATGGCGTACTCGGCCTGACCCAGCGCATCCGCGAGATCAGCCAGGGTTCCGGCGTCGTGGTCACAGCCGCACTGCTGAACTTCCGCGGCTGCATCATCTGCGATGGCCTGATCGCCACCGGCGCCACACTGGGGCCCGGCATCCGCCGCGACTACACCGCACAACTGGCCCAGGCACGAGCGGACGGGCGCTATTCCACCACCGCACTGTTTCCCCGGACTCAGGGCGACTGAAATATCCGCGCTGGGCGGCAGCCGCAGCTCAACTGCGCAGGGCCGCAATCAGCGCGCGCACATGCTGCCGCAGCGGCTCGGGCAGGGCGAGGTAGGTGTCGATGGTGGTGCGGTCGGCGGGGTCGAGAGGCGGCAGCCAGTTCATTGCCGCAGGTGCACTTCGACTTGCTCGAATGTTGTCAGCGGTGCCGTAGCGCAGGACATGGGGTTCGATGCCAAACAGGCTGGCCAGCACCTGGAGCTTGTCTTGCTCGGGGATCGAATGGCCGTTAAGCCAGCGGGAAACGGACGTAAACGTCACTGATCGCCCTCGATAGCGCGAGTTGAACAGCTTCTCAAGTACGGAAGGGCGCGGCTCATAGCCAGCGCTCCGCATCGCCTCAGCCAAGCGTCGGGAAAACTGGCTACGTTCATCAGTGTTCATGCCACCGGAAGGTAGGAGCGCCCCCTCTGCACGAATTCACCTTTTGCGCAGATTGTGGTGAACTAATTGCGCATATTTAGATTGGCGTGAAAAGTTCATGGGGAAGTCGTTGCTGGAAGAACTGCCGCGCATCGTCGCGGAAGGGAAGCGTCAAGCCGAGCGCATCCTGGAAGGGCTGGAAGGCAGGCATCGCGTGGGCCTGCAGACGCGCGAATGGGTGCTGCCCTCGCCTGATGCGCGCGAGACGGATTGGCTGGCACAGGCGCAACGCGCCAAGGCGCTGGGTGGGGGCGAGGGCGAGTGGGCCAACCGGCTGATCTATGGCGACAACCTGCTGGCGATGGCCGCATTGCTGGCCGGCGACGACACCACGCCCAGCCTGCGCGGCAAGGTGGACCTGATCTACATCGACCCGCCGTTCGACTCCAAGGCCGACTACCGCACCAAGGTGGCGCTGCCGGGCGTGGAGCTGGAACAACGCCCGACAGTGATCGAGCAGTTTGCGTATTCGGATACGTGGTCGGATGGGACGGCCTCGTATCTGGCGATGATTGTGCCGCGGCTGGTGTTGATGCGCGAGCTTTTAGCCGAAACTGGCTCCATTTACGTCCACCTTGACTGGCATGTTGGGCACTACGTCAAGTTGTGTTTGGATGAATTATTCGGGAACAATACATTTTTAAATGAAATAGTGTGGATGTATGGCCTTGGAGGAAGTTCAGCTCGCTACTGGCCACGGAAGCATGATGTAATAATGTGGTACGGACGTATGCCGGATGCTCATTATTTCGAGGCAGATCTTATCCCCGCAACATCTCAGAGAATGAAAGGTGAAATGAAAAAGTGTCCTGATTATTGGGACATTCCGAGCATCAACAATCAAGCAAAGGAACGGCTTGATTACCCAACCCAAAAGCCAGAACCTCTTTTGGAGCGGATTATAAATTCATCATGTCCGCCAGGTGGCTTAATTGTAGATCTATACGGAGGCTCTGGAACAACAGCCGCCGTCGCCGAAAAACTCGGTCGCCGCTGGATCACCACCGATCTCGGCAAACCCGCCTGCATGATCATGCGCAAGCGCCTGATCGACCAGGGTGCGAAACCCTTCCTGTATCAGGCCATTGGCGATTACCAGATCGAAACCGCACGCAGCCACTTCGGGCGCAATATGCGCATCGGCGATCTGTCCGCCGTGGTGCTGTCGCTGTTCGGCGCGCTGCCGTTGCCACCGGAAGAAAACCCGCTACGCAACCTCGGGCAGGTGACGTTCGGTGGCACCCGCACGCTGGTGCTGGTGGATTCGCCCAGCAAGCTCACCGGCGCAGCCACGTTGAAGCGCGCGGTGGCGCAGCGCGATGCGCTGATGGGCGGCTGGGATCGGGTTGTGGTGCTGGGCTGGAACTTCGAGCCATCCATCGGTGAATCAATCACGGCGATGAACGATAAGTTGCTGGAAGTGCTGGTGATTCCACCGGACCTGATCGACCGGCTGAAAAAGAAAGGCAGCGTCGAGAAACTGCGCGGGCAGGTACGGTTCTCCAGCCTGCAATACTTGAGCGTGCATCCGGTACAGCGCCAGCGTAGCGGCGAGGAAGAACACCTCGACGTGCAGCTTGCCAATTATGTGCTGCTCTCGCCCGAGGCGATCAATCTGGACGAGGCCAACCGCAGCAAACTGGTCAAGGTGATGAACGCCGAACCGCTGGCCCTGATCGAATACTGGGCGGTCGATCCGGATTACGACGGCCAGGTATTCCGCTCGGTCTGGCAGGATTATCGCGGCAACACCGCCAACGACGATGATCCATTGCGTGTTACCACCCGCGCCCGTTTCTCCGTACCGCACCGCCCCGGCGAGCGCCGCGTCTGCGTGCGGGCGGTGGATGTGTTCGGGTTCGAGTCCGAAGTGGTGCAGGTGGTGGCGGAGGTCGGGGTGTGATGGGGATTTCAGGCCGCCAGGCGAGGCAGGTTCTTCAGCGTATCTGCAATTTTACGCTCTGCGATCTTGAGGTCGTATTCCGCTTGCCAGTTGGTCCACATCTGCGGAGATTGTCCAAAGGCGTGACCAAACAGCAGCGCCATTTCAGCGGTCACCGGACGCTCTCCACGCACGATATGGGAAATTCGCATTGGCGAGACGTCAATTACGCGAGCGAAAGCCGCCTGACTCATCTTCAGGTCATCGAGAATTTCCCGCAGCAGTTCGCCGGGATGGATGGGGGACAATCCGCTGGTGGTTGTGGAGATGGACATTTTCATGATTCCTCAGTGGTAATCGACGATTTCGACCTCAAAGGCATGGCCGCCTTCAAAACGGAAGCACACGCGCCACTGGTCATTGATGCGGATACTTCATTGACCTGCACGCTTGCCCTTCAAGGCTTCAAGGCGATTGGATGGTGGATATTGCAAGTCTTCGGGTCGCGTGGCGTGGTGCAGATGTCGCAGGCGCAACAGTGCTCGCGGCAAGATATCTCGCGGCAGCCGCCGAGACCGTTCCGTAAAGAACAGTTGTTCGGTTTCCTTGTCGGCGAAGCTGCGGATCATGGTGGCATCGTAAACACATTGTTTACGGCCTGCAAGGCGGTGCGTCATGTCTGAACAGCGCCCTTTGCTGCCACTGGCAACCAGTCTCACCCGCCATACCCGGCAACTTTGCCTCGGTCTGGAAGACGGCGACGCGGACATTCTCGAACTGGTCACACCCACGACCGCCGAACTGCTGCGCTGGTGGTTCATGCAGGACACCTGCGACACGCGCGCGGTGAACTTCCACGCCGGGCAGCGGCAGGCGATCCTCAACGTCATCGTCGCGCACGAGGTGCTGGGCAGCCACGACCTGAAAGACCTGTACCAGCAGGTCTGCGCCGAGGCGCTGCTGGAAGGCGGGCGGCTGGCAGAGGTCAGCCAGCCCAAACACGCGCATCCGAAGTATTGCCTGAAAATGGCCACCGGCACCGGCAAGACCTGGGTGTTGCAGGCGCTGCTGGTGTGGCAGGTGCTCAACGCCAATGCGGCGCGTGAGGAAGGGCGCGAGGATGCGCGCTTTACCCGGCGTTTTCTGGTGGTGGCGCCGGGGCTGATCGTGTACGAGCGTCTGCTCGATGCCTTTCTGGGCAAGGAACACGGCGATGGCAGCGGGTTGCGCGATGCGTCGCGCTCGGATCTTGCCGTGTTCGGCGAGCTGTTCGTACCGCCGGCCTGGCGCGAGCCGATGTTGCAGTTCGTCGCAGCCAACACCTGCGCCAAGCAGGAGATCGGCTTGAAGGCCACCGGCAACGGCCTGATCGCGATCGCCAACTGGCATCTGCTGAAAGATGCCGGCGAGGAAAACGATGAGTGGGACGAGGACGCCATCGACGCGCCGGCACTGACGCCCGAGGCCCACATCGTCGCCAAACGCGCCCTCCCGCTGACTCCGGGACTTGCCAGCGGCAACGCCTTGGATGCGCTGGATCGGCGCTGGCAGCGCGGTAACGTGCTGGCCTATCTGGCCGATCTGCCGGACCTGATGGTGTTCAACGACGAGGCCCACCACATCCACGAGGTGAAAAAAGACGGCGAAGTCACCGAGGTGGAATGGCAGAAAAGCCTGAGCCGCATTGCCGAAGGCAAGGGCCGACGCTTCGCGCAGGTGGACTTTTCCGCGACGCCGTACAACGACGTGGGCGGCGGGCGCAACCGGCGCAAGGTGTATTTTCCGCACATCGTGGTGGATTTCGATCTGGTCGCGGCGATGAAGGCCGGGCTGGTGAAGTCGCTGGTGCTGGACAAGCGCCGCGAGCTGGGCGCGATGCCGCTGGAGGCGCTCGAATTCAAGGCCGAGCGCGATGACGACGGCAACATCGCACTTTCTGCCGGCCAGCGCGTGATGCTGCGTGCCGGCCTGCACAAGCTGCGCAAGCTGGAAGCCGATTTCGCCCGCATCGACCCGGCGCGGCATCCGAAGATGCTGGTGGTGTGCGAGGACACCAAAGTGACGCCGCTGGTGGCCGACTTTCTGATGCAGGAAGGGCTGGCCGATGACGAGGTGATGAGCATCGACTCGGGCCGCAAGGCCGAGCTGTCGGAAAAGGATTGGCTGCCGATCCGTGAGCGCCTGTTCGATGTCGATGCGCATGCCACGCCGCGCGTGATCGTCAGCGTGTTGATGCTGCGCGAAGGCTTCGATGTGAACAACGTTTGCGTGATCGTGCCGCTGCGTTCCTCGCAGGCATCGATTCTGCTGGAACAACTGATCGGGCGCGGTCTTCGCCTGATGTGGCGCGGCGAGGAGTTCGATGCGATCAAGCGCGAAAACCGCGAACGCATTGCGCATGGACAGGAGCCGGGCAGCCTGATCGACGTGCTCTCCATCGTGGAGCATCCGGCCTTCGAGCAGTTCTACGACGAACTGATGCGCGAAGGGCTGGTCGGCACCACCACCGGTGAGTTGGATGCAACCTCGTCTACGGGCGATCTGGAATCGGTAGATCTGCGCGAGGGGTTCGAGCGCTACGACTTCGCCATTCCGTTCGTGCTGCACGAGAGCGACGAGGCCGTGGATCACGCGGTGATCGATGTCGGCCAGCTGGGCCCATTCCGTGAAATGACGCTGAAAGAGCTCAAGGATTTGCTCGGCAAGGGTGATGTCTTCACGTCACAGGATCTTCAAAGCCGGACCTTGTTCGGCGACTACCGCGTTGACGGTGCGGTGATGAGCATCAATGGCTACAACGAGTGGTTGTCACGCATGACCCGGCGCATCAGCCAGGCGCTGCAGGTGCCGCTGCCGGGCGGCAACCAGATCGCCGATCACATGCCCCGGCCCTACTGGCAGGCCGGCAGCGATGATCTGGCCGCGTCACTGGATGACTACGTGCGCGAACAGCTGTTCAATACCCGCTTCGAGCCGTTCGAGGATGAGCAATGGCGCATGCTGTTGCTGCAACCGGTGGTGGAGCACGTGGTGCGGGTCTTTGCACTGGCCTTCAAACACAGCGAACAGGCGCAGATAGTGGGCGAAACCAGGGTGCACCATCGCCATTTGTCGGAAGTGACGCGCATCACCGTGCGCCAGAGCAGCTCGCTGGAAGTCAGCAAGTGCATCTATCCGCGCTTGCCCTACCCCGCTCGCAACGGCGGACTGGAGCGGGCGTTCATCGAGTGGGCGGATAGCGATGCCGGCGTCGCGGCCTTCTGCAAGGTGCATGAGCAGCGCCATGATTTCATCCGGCTGCGCTATGTCAAAAACGATGGGATGGCGGCCAGCTACAGTCCGGACTTCGTGGTGCGGGTCAGTGATCGCGTGTATCTGGTGGAGACGAAAGCCCAGCAGCAGATACTTCACCCCAACGTGCAACGAAAGTTGCGGGCAGCTGCGGCATGGTGTGAGCGGATCAATGCCGTACCGGGCGATCTGCGCAACGGGCTGGAATGGCATTACGCGCTGGTGGGTGAGGATGTGTTTTTCGAATGGCGTCAGCGCGGCGCCCGGCTTGCCGATCTGCTGGATTTCGCACGGGTGCGAACGTCCGGCAGAGAGTCTCAACAGAAACTGCGGCTTTGACTCTGTGACCGGTGCATAGCCACCCGAATCAGTGCTTCACATCCGGATCCGAACCAGCCGACGGTCGCGGCGGAAAGCGGATCACGGTGGCTCCGGTGTTGGGTGGCAGCTGTGGCCGCACCCAGAGCACGGGCACGTCCCTGGGCGGCGGCGGCTCGTACATGCTGCGCTCCTGCGCCGCCAGGGCTTCTTCCAGCGGCTCGACGGTGTCGTCCTCGTCTTCCCAGCTGTAACGCTTGCGCGCTGGTGGTGGATCGCGCCGGAACCAGAGCAGCGCCGCCAGCACGCCACAGACGGCGCCACTCATATGCGCCTCCCAGGAAATCTGCGGGTCACCCGGCAGCACCGTCAGCAACATGCCGCCATACAGGAAGAAGGCGATCATCGCGGCCGCGATGGCCGGGCGATCACGGCGCAGCAGGCCCAGCACGAACAGGAAGAACATCAGGCCGTGCGACAGGCCGCTGGCGCCCAGATGACTGGATTCGCGCCCGATCAACCAGATGCCCAATCCTGAGCCGAGCCAGATCAGTGCCAATGCGGGCCGGGCGGCACGTGGATAGATCGAGATGCTCAGCGTTCCCAACACCAGCAACGGTAGGGTGTTGTTGATCAGATGGCCAATTGAGCCGTGCAATACCGGCGCGGTCAACACGCCCACCAACCCCAGTACGGTGCGCGGATGCACGCCCAGCGCCGAGAACGAGGTCCCCAGCCAGGTTTCGATCATCTTGATCCACCACAGCACCGCGATGAAGCCGGCACTGATCAGCAGGCCGCTGACAAAGCGTTTGCGGTCGCGCCGCGCCTGCGCTTTCGGATCGATCGAAGGATCGTGCAAAGGGATATCCATCGCCCATGGATGCGGGCGATGGGCGGTGGTGTCAAGGCTTGACGGCTTTCCCGGGCAGGAAGCCGATCATCCACACTGGCTGGCAGCGGTGTCAGGCCACCGCCAGAGCGGATGACCTTCCGGCCTCAGGGCGAGTCGGAAGGCTTTCCACCGCCTTCGTCGCGGGGCGTAATCAGCACGCTGGCGATCATCGACGCTGCGATCGCCACCGCCACCACCACCAGCGCCGCCCCGATCGGGATATGCCAGATGTCGGCGATCAGCATCTTGGCGCCGATGAAGATCAGCACCGTTGCCAAGCCGTACACCAGAAGATGGAACTTGTCGGCCATCCCGGCGAGCAGGAAGAACAGCGCGCGCAGGCCGAGCACTGCAAACACGTTCGAGGTCAGCACGATGAACGGGTCGTCGGTGATGGCAAAAATGGCCGGGATCGAATCCACCGCGAAGATCACGTCGGTGATGCCGATCATCACCACCACCACGAACAGAGGGGTGAACCAGCGGGTGCCGTGCTCACGGATCGTGAAGCGGGTGCCGTGGTAATCCGAGGTGATAGGAAACCGCTTGCGGATCCAGTTCAGCAGCGGATTGGCGCCCACGTCCATTTCCTCGCCCGCACCCCACAGCATCTTGACCCCGGTGAACACCAGGAATGCGCCGAAGATGTAGAGCACCCAATGGAACTGCTGGATCAGCGCGGCACCGATGAAGATCAGGATGGCGCGCAACACGATGGCGCCGATGATCCCGTAGATCAGTGCGCGCTGCTGTTGTACCGGCGGCACTGCGAAATAGGTGAACAGCATCAGGAAGACGAAGATGTTGTCGACCGCCAGCGCCTTTTCCACCAGATAGCCGGTGAAGAACTGCAGCGCAATATGTTTGGCCTCCTCAGGTGGCATGACCCCGTTCAGGTACCACCACAGGCCGAGGTTGAACAGCAGTGCCAGCGCAATCCAGCCGGCGCTCCACCACAGCGCTTCACGGGTGTCGACCTTGTGGGGGCCTTTGCTCTTCATCATCAGCAGATCGACCGCCAGCGCCACGACAACGACGACGCTGAAGCCGATCCACATCAGAGGGGTACCAATGGTATGCATTGCTGCTCTCCGGAAAGGGGTTCACCCCCGACGCGATGCGGTCGGAGCCCAAATTCCAGGCACACCTCCGCCGTCGTCGGCGAAGGTCTTGCTCGCACCGGGCCCTTGGGACCTGGTACCTGCCGCACCGGGATCGCATGACGATCCGTGATGACGATACGACAGCGAAGAGCTACTCCCCTTCAGGGTTCCGGCACGAAAAGCCGGAAAGGCGTGACTTATGGCATGGGATTTGAGGCGCGTCAAGCGCGTGTTAGCGTTTTTGCACTTACTTTGGCAATTTTCCGGAGAGCTGCTCAGGTCGGGCTCATGCGCTCGCGCCGTCCAGACAATATGCCCGCTCGCATCGTTGAAGCCGGTCGGTGGATGTTCTGGAGAATGCGGATACGTTATGCGCCTCTGGCGCGAACAGTTCGATCCGCAAAGCCGGTGTGAGGAAACAGAAGCGCTGCAAACTTCCCTCTCGAATCACGGCTGTTCGCGAAAGCAGTCGGTGCCTACGCACTGACTCAGAGTGAGCCTGCGACGTCCAGACCTCGCCGTGCGCTCTCCCCATCCTGATATTTCTTTCGAGCAAAGAAAAGCCCCCGACAGTGTCGGGGGCTTTAGGGATAAGACCCTGGCGATGACCTACTCTCGCATGCGCGGGGCACACTACCATCGGCGCGTCTGCGTTTCACTTCCGAGTTCGGGATGGGATCGGG
>Ga0265293_10003400_pt1 | contig 29592 bp, 29 predicted proteins | sample Munlanlewell138R_FD_192505 | JGI IMG/M metagenome (GOLD analysis project Ga0265293, IMG submission 192505) | Leachate microbial communities from a municipal landfill in Southern Ontario, Canada - Leachate well 138R | ecosystem: Engineered > Solid waste > Landfill > Unclassified | place: Canada... | reverse complement strand
GCCGCTCTTTCTTCTATTTTACGAGGTTATTTTCAAGGGTTGCAGAACATGAACCCTACTGCTATATCACAGATTTTCGAGCAGATTATGCGTATAGGTGCTGTTATTTATTTTGCTAATTTGTTTATACCAATGGGAGTAGAATACGCTGCTGCAGGGGCAATGATAGGAATGGCATGCGGCGAATTAATGGCGTTCGCAATATTATTAATTTACTACTTACGCTTTAGAAACAGATCATTTGATTCTCCGATGCGTTCAATCACGAAAAAGCAAACAAGACGGCAGGTGTTATATGGGATTATAGAAACGGCTATCCCAGTGACTTTTAGCCGTGCGATAGGATCATTTGCTTATGCAATGGAGCCGATAATAATATCTTATAGTTTAGCCTTAGCTGGTATTGCAACTTATACTGCTACTGCCTACTACGGACAACTCGCTGGTATGGTAATTCCACTAATTATATTTCCTACCGTCTTTACTTATTCTCTATCGGTTACATTAATCCCGTCAATCTCTGAAGCTAAGGCACTAGAACATCAAAAGACAATTGCTATACGTATAAAGCAATCTATACATTTTTCAATGATTATAGGTGTTTACTTTTCCGTTATTCTATATACGCAAGCAGAACTTCTAGGTCAAGTACTATATAATCAGCCGGAAATAAAACAATCGCTTCAATTACTAGCACCAATCGGCATTTTGTTGTATCTACAGTCTCCTTTGGCAGGAATATTACAAGGACTAGGTAAGGCTAAAGAAACGATGCTTAATTCTCTAGTCGGTTCAGTTATTAGATTAGGTGGAATTTACCTATTAGCTTCTAAGCCTAATTTAGGTATTACAGGTGCTGTAATTGCAATTGGTATTAGTGCTATTATTGTGACCTTATTGCATATCCGTAGTACACATAAATATATCCCAATACAATATCCGATAGTCGATATATTGAAGTTCATCGGAATGACAGCTACTCTGTTTAGTAGTTCTCTGTATTTATCTAAACTACTAATTAATTTCAATGACTTCTTACAACTCTTTGCAATATTAATTATTACATTATTACTATATCTCATTATGCTATTCTGTTTGAAAATGATAACGATTGAAGATTTTATACGTTTTAAATTAATTAAAAGATAGGATTAATGGTCTTTACCATCGATGAATAACCTTCCATCTGAATCAATGTTAGCAAAAAAAACATCTTTTATTTCTTTAAATCCTGCTAATTGTATCTTATTCTTTAACCAGAATCTCGTCTGATTAATAAGTTGTAAATTCTCTTCTTTAACTCTACAGTCAGAAATCAAGGTTAACGGCATACCAGCAAACCTTACTTCTGTTTGAATTATAATTGCATCTTTTAAATCAACCGAATTAACCCCTATCTCCATTGGCTCATGGCATTGCTCATTAACATCAGGAATATGCTCTTTTTGTTGATTATCATTATTCTTCGTAAATACTGATAATTTCCCTGAAGTCTCTAAAATTGCAAACTCAACATCTGCAATATTTTTTATATTTTGTTCATGCAGCTGCATTATTAAATCACTAATGTCGTATTTTTGACGTTGCATTTCTCGATCATTAATTTTACCATTTTCTATAATAAGTGATGGTTTCCCTTCGATAAAATCACGCAATTTATCTTTTTTCATTGTTAAGTATGACAATAACATTTGTAGCAACATAACAATTGATATCGGTATAAGCACATCAAATAAAGGTTTGGAAACATCCTCAATTCCTACTGCCGCTACCTCAGCAACTATTATGAATACTATCAAATCAAAAATTGACAATTTAGCTATTTCCCTTTTTCCCATGATACGCATAACTACTAATAAAAAAAAAATATATGAATAAAGTTCTAGAAATAGCAATTATGAAATCATTCATAAAAAAACCTCCACTGCATCAATTATAGGTATTTTGACCGTCTCAATATACCTATATACAGTAAAGGTGTATCCACTTATTAGTAATCCATAAAATATTGTTACAAATTTCCAAGCGCAATCTCTTTCAAAGCAGCATAGTCTTTAATAATTATTCTATGTCTGTCAATAATTAAAATCTCCTTTTGTGTTAAATCCGATAAAATTCTACTTATAGTTTCTCTAGATGTTCCAACATAATCGGCGAGCTCTTGTTGAGTTAATTTAGCTTCTATCATTAGCCAATCTCCTTGCTCTACACCGTGGTCACGTGCTAGTTTGAACAATCGACTGGCAAGCCTACTATATGTATCCTTAAATGATAAATTAATAATTTGCCGATACGCCTGCCTTAATTTTAAATTAATAACTTCTAAAAGCATCATTGCACATTTATTATCTTTCTCGATTAATTGCTTGAAAAAATTAAGTCTGATTTGGAACAAAACAGATTTCTCAATTGATTTCGCTGATGCAGGATTTACGCCATTTTCGTAAATTGCCTGTTCACCAAACATATCATTATCTCTAATGATATGAAGAATCTTTTCTCTGCCTGTAGTACTTACCTTGGTAATCTTAACACGCCCACTAATTACTAAGTATACATATTCAGACAGCTGTCCTTCTAAAAACACAGTTTCATCTGCACGATAATCCTTAATTGTAATGTTATCCATAATTTCTTCAAGAGTTTCATTGCTAAGTTGGCTAAGTATTGGTATAGATCTTAATTGTTCAATCATCGTATCTACTCCCGACTGTAATTATTACAATTAGTTTATCAAAATTAATATACAATTACTATATAATCACTACAATGTTCACATAAATGTGATGATTTTTTATAGTTTAAATGTCATTTTAAGTCTTTTGTGATGAATTTTTCGCAGTTGTAAAGATTATGTGAATATTATGCTAAAGCTAATATACTAAAACAGTAATTATAAATGCTACATAAATCAAACCATTAAACATCAAAATCCCAGGAGTTAATTCTTTCTTTGTCATAATATTGATCAATAATACAAGTCCCGCTACTAATGTTAATATCCCCGTTAATAAAGCTATGCCTTGTAATCTCCACGGGCTTAACATAATACCAATAGCCGGAATGATTGAACTTTGGAAAACCATAGCACCTGTAATATTACCTATAGCAAGCGTATCTTTACCTTGGCGAATCCAAATTACACTGTTAAATTTTTCTGGTAATTCAGTAGCAATAGGTATAATCAATGTGGCGAGCACAAAATAGGAAATTCCCAATAGCAGTGCACCTTTTTCAATTGCATCCACAAACAAGTGCCCACCAACAATAATTATTACAATAGCAATTACAACCTGTGTTATAACGACATAAATTGCTGGCTGTCTTTTTTTCTTAGCAAAAATTAATGGTGGTATATCTGAATCTGATAACGAGCAACCTGAACGCATTGTTCTATAAACATAATAAAAATATATTAATACCAAAAATACTGCTATTCCAGTTTTTATAGTTTGATTAGATATTATACCTGCTATTAAAGCAACTGAATAAACTGTTACAAAAAATTTAAGATCTCTTCCCATTATTGATGTGTTTAAATTTAATTTGATACATTTTCTGCGCTTTGCAAAGATATACACAGCAACTCCACTGACAAACATTGCAATGGTACTCAACATTAAAGGTGCACCTAAAATCGCTCCTGTACCAATCTCTACAGCAGAATCATTTGTACCGTATAGTAAAGCAATAACTGGAATTGTTGCCTCAGGCATTGCTGTACCAACGGCTGCTAATACGCTCCCTACTGCTCCTTCTGATAAATTCAACTTTTTCCCTAGCCATTCTACTCCATTGGTAAACAATTCTGCACCTAATAAAATCATAAATAATGCAAAGGCAAATTCAAATAATATCATAGCGTCTCGTCCCCTTTCATTTAATATTATGAATATGTCCTAAAAAAAACTACTGTTTTTGATTTTTTATACATATATTCTTGTCTCTAACATATTTTTTATTAAACAAAACAAATATCAGGGGGCTTAATAATGAATATCAAAAATCCAATTTCAGTTGGCTTCTTATGGTCAATTTCAATTTCAATATGTTTACTGCTTGTGTTGATTTTGCTCTTGCAATTCACTAGTTTGCCAGAATATTCGTTACCAACATTAACATATGCAATTCATATGACCAGTATATTAATAGGATCAATAATAGCAGGATTACGCTCTTGTCAAAAAGGTTGGTATTTTGGGTTATTTACAGGTCTTTCATACATGCTCTTTATATTAATTATCGGAAGCATCTTATTCACAAGTATTTCTTTCAACATAGACTCGTTGATCCAAACAGTAATTGGAATCTTTATTGGAATGGTTGGAGGAATTGTAGGAGTTAATTTCAGTAATAAATAAAAATCTTTATCTAACATTTACATATTATAAATCTCCACAGCAATTTGATATAATACTCCTGTACCTAAATGATAGGAGGATTATTTTTAGATGATGTTTTTGATTGATTTTGACCAAACAATTAGCAAGCAATGCAGCTGTGCTACGATGATTGAACATTTCGCCACAGCCGATACGAAAGAAATCGATGAACAATGGGAACAAGGTAAATTGTCTACACCTGCAGCTATGAAAGAATTATTCAAAATTCTTGATATGTCTGAGCACAACTTGTTTACTGCTATGAAAAAAGTTGATATTGACCCTCACTTTGGCGACTTCCTGACCATGTGTGAACAAAAGGATAATAAATATGCAATAGTTAGTGATGGATATTCTACAATTATTTCATCTATATTGCTAAATCATTCCATTATTGGCAGGCATAGAAGTATACCTATATATTCGAACATATTAAAATATTATAACTACGAATGGCAAGCTTCATACCCACATTTTTCTGAAGATACTCCAAATCTTGGTGTATCTAAAAGCAACATCGTTAAGAAATATCAGCAACATTCTCAAGTTACTTTTATAGGTGATGGATACACAGATTACCAAGCCGCTAAAGCCTCAGATTACGTTTTCGCCAAAAGCAAGCTTGCTACTTATTGCGAAAACCAATCAATTCCATATTTCCATTATAATAATTTTAAAGACATTATTAATACATGCTTAGATCATAATTTAATATAAAATTAATGTTTTTAATTCGAATAACTTATTAGCTTATAATCTGATAACGCAAAAAAGGTACAATAACTTTTTATAGTTATCGTACCTTTTTATGTAATTATACTACTAATTTGTTAAATAAATTAATCGTTATTCTTTACATATGATGCAGCTGAGCGTTCGAATTTTAACTTTGTATTTTCCGCAACCTTTAAAACTAAAGTTTCATCATCAATTTCAGCAATTACTCCATGTAATCCACCAAGAGTAACAACATTGTCGCCTTTTTTCAATGAATCTAACATAGCAGTGCGTTCCTTTTGTCTTTTCTGTTGAGGACGAATTAACAAAAAGTAAAAAATCGCAAACATAATAATAAGAGGTGCTAATCCAACTAATGTTTCCATAATAATATACCCTCCCTTCAATATAACATTTTATAATAACATTATCGAACAAGCAATAAAAACAATCTATATATGTTAATATCTATTGTCGACATGCATAAAAGCTCTCTCGAAAATCTCCTAATCTATCATCAATAATAGCTTGCCTAATATCTTTCATTAAATTTATAAGATAATAAAGATTATGATATGTAGTTAAACGCATTCCAAAAATTTCATTACATTTAATTAAGTGGCGAATATATGCTCTCGTGTAATTTCTACAAACATAACAATTACAACCTTCTTCTAAGCTTCGATAATCTCTAGCATATTCAGCATTTCTAATCACTAATTTACCGTTTTTGGTAAATACCGTGCCATTCCGAGCAATTCTTGTTGGTAAAACACAATCAAACATGTCTATCCCACGAATTACTCCCTCAACTAAATTATCAGGTGCACCAACACCCATTAAGTATCGGGATTTATTTGTAGGAAGTTCTGGAACAGTATATTCAAGCATCTCATACATCATTTCAGCTGGCTCACCTACGCTTAAACCACCGATAGCATATCCAGGTAAATCTAACTCAACTAACTGCTTAGCACTTTCAATGCGTAAATCCTTGTACATACCACCTTGCACAATTCCAAACAAAGCTTGATGTTCTGTATTATGATGAGATTCCTTACACCGTTTAGCCCAGCGTGTAGTACGCTCTAAAGAATCTTTTACATATTGGTAATCTGCAGGATAAGGCGGACACTCATCAAACGCCATCATAATATCTGAACCTAAAGCGTTCTGAATTTCAATTGCCTTTTCTGGACTAATAAATAATTTTTCTCCATTTAAATGTGAACGGAATTCTACACCTTGCTCTGTAATTTTCCGTAATTTACTAAGACTAAACACCTGAAATCCACCACTGTCTGTAAGAATGGCTTGATCCCAGTTCATAAACTTGTGCAAACCACCTGCTTCTTTGACTATTTCATGGCCAGGACGCAAAAACAGATGATACGTATTGCTTAAGATAATACCTGCACCTATTTCCTTTAGTTCTTCTGGACTCATTGTTTTAACTGTAGCTAATGTTCCAACTGGCATAAACATTGGTGTATCAAATGAACCATGAGGAGTATGTATTTTTCCTAATCTTGCACCTGTCTGACTGCATGTTTTAATTAATTCATAACTGACTGCCATTTAAATCATACCTCCTTCAACAACAACATTGCATCTCCAAAGCTAAAAAACCGATACCGTTCTTGAACAGCATGCTGATATACATGTAATATTAATTCTTTACTAGCAAACGCTGACACTAACATAAGTAGTGTTGATTTAGGTAAATGAAAATTCGTCAATAAACCATCAACTACTTTAAATTTATAGCCTGGATATATGAAAATATCTGTCCAACCAGCAGTTTCCTCTAGGGAATTACCATTCTGAGCTACTGTCTCTAACACACGGGTGCTTGTTGTGCCAACAGAAATAACTCGTCCACCATTAGCCTTCGTATTATTGATTATATCCGCATTCTCTTGAGAAATATAATAATATTCTGAATGCATTGTGTGAGCAAGTATATCGTCAACATGCACAGGTCTAAACGTACCTAGTCCCACATGTAATGTAACATATGCAATCTGTATTCCCCTATTTTGTATTTCTGCTAATAATTCATTATTAAAATGAAGCCCCGCAGTTGGTGCTGCCACAGAACCGGAATTCTTGGCATATACCGTCTGATAACGTTCCTTATCTGATAGTTGTTCGGTAATATATGGTGGTAACGGCATACTTCCTAATTCATCTAATATCTCTTGAAATACTCCTTGATATGAAAATGACACTATCCTACCACCAAAAGATGTTGTTTCTAATACTTCTGCCATTAATTTATGGTCACCAAAAATGAACTTCTTACCTATTTTAGCCTTTTTACCTGGTTTAACAAGTATTTCCCAACAATCATTTTGCAAAGGTTTTAATAATAAAAATTCAATCTTACTGCCTGTATCTTGACTGTAGCCAATAAGGCGTGCTGGAATAACCCTGGTGTCATTTAACACCAGGGTATCTCCTTTTCTTAAATATTCCAATATATTACTAAACTGTCTATCATAAAATGATTCCGTCTTCGTATCAACAACCAACATACGCGAGTCTGTGCGCTCAATTAGTGGAGATTGTGCTATTAATGATTCTGGTAAAAAGAAATCAAAATCTTGTACCTTCAATTTATTAACCATCCTTAAATACTGTATTGTGCTTATATATTATCTTAAATTAGACATTTTCTCAAATTCATCTTCGGTTATTCTACACCATAAGATCGAATCTTTTTATTTTACTTCAGTTAGATAAACATCATTAGAATAATAATGGTGTAATATGTCAACATAATTATATAATGAATTTCCAAATTCATCAGATTGTACTGCCATCCCATATGCGCCCCATTGTGACAGCCCAAATCCATGCCCATAACCTTTACCAACAAAAACGAACTCTTGATTCTTTGTCGCTACTCGATAATCACCTAAACTATTAATAATAATAAATTCTTTTGAATTATTATTAACAGTTGTTTTACTAGTAGAATTCACATTTCCCGTTGCACCAATAGCATATATATTAACAGTATTATTAGATTGAGGATAACTAACAGTCTGGTTATTAGCCCCTTCTATAGTATAGCTTCCACGGCTTTCTATATCAAATAGCGTGCTACGCAAGCTAGATCCATCAGCAAATAATGAACGATGTGCATCAGGACTTGATGTCGTAACATTTCTCCCATTCGCTTGGACTTCCATAACTCTACCTGAAGCACCACGTTTCACTACTTCAAGCGAAAGCACAGCGTCTTGAATCATTGGATTTGTTGAACGTTGATTATCATTAATCATATTCCTAATTTTAACAGCGTCATAAGGCCCTTTACTCCATTCATAAGCATTATTCTCATACACTTCATCTAAAATAACAACCTGTTCACCTGTGTTAACTTTCGTAAATGCTTCATGATAAATATCAGCATTTACTCTTACGTTAACATTCATACCTTCAACTAACGCCTTCTCAAAACCTACTTTATTTAATTCACCTGTTTTGACAATATAATTAGAATGAATATAGCCAGTGTTTCCATTTGCGAGCATGACATGATACCATTTAGATATACGTTCAAGTATAGCATTATCAAAAGGGCTATTCACCGAACGTAAATACGAAATACCATTCCCCCATACTTCAGCGCCTTCTGCCGTTATACCGCCAGCATTAGAATAATAGAATGTTTGCACTAATTTATTATCTGATGTGCGCAAAACTTGCCCGCGTGTTTCATTAACTGCAAGAGTTGTATCAACAGCTTCAATAGAGTATCCCCAATAAGCCTGATCTGCGACATCATCAACAACATTAGCTATGACCCAACCATTTCTACCTAAAGCATAGGTTCTAGCAATAACTGCTTGTGCTTTAAGAGCTTCTACCGGCCAACCTGTAGCCATCTCGCGCGGAACAACACCATATAGATATTCCTCCATAAGAAGCTCATTAACAACCGCAAGCTTATTATTATGAGTTAACAGCTCAATAGTTCCGCGATAATATCGATTAGTGCGTTCATTTACTTTTACTACTGGTTCACCGTTATTGCTTATACCTTTAGCGATAATCTTAGTTGTATTTGCTGGAATCGCAGCAATCTGAAGTTGTTTCCCATCAATTATGGCCAATTTTGCTAGGATATAATTATTAAGTTCTTGAACTACAATGAATTCTTTTTCTGGAAATTCGCTTTTTAATGTATCAAGTAAATTATCTCTACTAGTTTCAGACTCGGAATCACCAATCCAAACTTTATATAAGATTTGTAGATCATTCATACATACTGCAATATGTGTTGTAAATCCCTTTCCCCTAAGTTCGACAGCCAAGTCTTCAGCTAGCATTTTATCTTCAAACACACCAACTTGAACACGAAAGTTACCTTTTACAGTTATGGAAAAGGTAGTTTCTAATTGTATTTTATTAGCAATATTTTGAGCTTCGCTAATACTATTATAATAACCAATTATTACTTGATAATAATTTACCCCTAATTGATTCTGTTCCAGAATAATAGACTTATAATTCTTGCTTTTAAGAATATTGTTAGTATTTTCAGCTTGTTGTATATCGGTAGTTTCTTCTATTAATAAATAAAATTGATCTAAATGAAACGCTATGTCTTCATGCGGAAACATATTTAACACCGAGATTGTCTGATCTGAAAAGCTTACATCTAATCCATTAGGAGAAGATAAAGTTACATAAGGAACTGCTTCTTGGCGAGTTCCTTGGTCAAAAAGCAAGCCTACACGAATCATTTCCTCTGAATTTAATTCATTTGCATCAGCAAAAGAAACCGAGCAAATACTCAGCAGTATCAAACTAGCTATTAAACCTGCTACTATATTTTTCGAACATTTACCTAATATCATAAAATTAATTTCTCCCTTTATATCTTAGCTGTATGACTATCTATTAATGCTAATATTGGACATAGTTATTTGTCATTAAAGTTACTATCAATACTATTACTATCATAATTGTCAGTATTCGACGCCGAAACAAAAAAGTCCTGCTCTAATAAATAGTCGATTGGCACACAAAGCCCTATAATTACTTCATCATCACCTTGCATCATTGTTCCAGCATTTGCAAAAATAACAGCTATAACTTTACCTTTTTCATTAAACACTGGACTCCCACTGCTACCTTGAAGAATTGGACTTTCAATTGCTAATACAGGCAAATCCCAATCAGTAATATTAATTAATCCAATTACTTGTCCTTCTTTAACTACTTGAGTTAATCCTAATGGATTTCCGATAATTATAAGTCTCTCATCTGTTCCAACATCGAGCACACTTGATAGTTCCGTTTTCGGCATATTTTTACCATCAATATCAATAATCGCTAAGTCTAAATCAGGATACTTAGCAATAACTTCACCTTTAAATATACTGCCATTCTGTAATGTTACAAAAATAGCTTCTGTATTATCAACCACATGATAATTCGTTATAATCATTCCATCTGAATGTATGTTAAATCCTGTAGCTTTGCTATTATGCGTGGTTATGCTAACAACTGTTTGCATCCATTCTCTAATATTTGCGTCTTTCTCTAATTCCTTTGATCTTGTTAATAAATCAATAGACGGTAATTGAAAGACTCTATACCACGGACTTAATATTGTAAACATTAAAAATATTGCCGATGTTACAATCAAAAATTTAATCATAAATCGACGTCGATCAATTAACTCATCATATTCTTTTTCAAAATATTCCTTATAACTTTCTTGTTCCTTTTCTTTGTTAACGTCTGTTAGACAATAGTCAAGAGATGATGTTTTATTCTTCCAATCCCCATTAGGAATTCGTCTCATTGCTTCTGAAATTGAGCGATTATATATATAAACATACGCTAGATATATACCTTGATCAGTATATATCTCTTGCTCCATACGTTGATACTCTTGAGCTACTGGTAAATCGTGTTCACAATATTCTGTAAGTCCATCTAAATTTGCTAATATTTCATCGTTAACTTTATATAATTCTCCATAAACCTTATTATTAAATCCTTCAATAAGCGCTGGGTAGCCCAAACAAGTATCATATAATTCACCAAATGTCCACGCTTGATCCGTTATAGAATCAGCATTTTCTAGCAAATGATGATTGCTTTCATTTTTACATAACGTTCCATATACAAATATTAGGCTACTCTTAGCGGCCATCACTGTTCTTCCTTTATATGTTATTTGTTTTTATGATTTGTTTTTATGATTTGTTTTTATGATTTGTTTTTATGATTTTTTCTTAAGGATTCCTAATATTCATCTTTCTATAATCTTAATCATCAGATGGTTTAGTCGCCATTTCCAAGTTTGTTAAATAATTCAAAGCTTGCTCGTATGAATTGCCACACATTTCTTCAGAAGGTATTAAATCTGAACATACTTTTGGTCTAGAGCTTTTACCAAATAAGTTACATTTATTACTTGGTAATAAATGTAGACATCTTACTCCTGCTGGCTTTCCGTTTAGCATATCTGGTATTGGCGAAGATATTGAAATAGCAACGCAACATGCTCCACAATCCGTCCTACATTCCATTTAACCGACCTTCTCTCAGGGCAAAAATTATATTTTATACACCCAAAACTTCTAAACTAGAATATACTAATACTATTAACATACTATTATATCTTAGTATATAAAAATATTAAGCTGTTATGGAGTGATTATTATGAAAGCTAAAATTAACAATCTTGTATTTGAAGGTGGGGGCGTTTTAGGTATTGCATATTTAGGTGTATTAGATTATTTATATAAAAATAATGTTTTCCAAAATGTTAATAAAGTAGCTGGAACATCAGCAGGAGCTATCACAGCATGCATAACTAGCTTTAATTTACCTTTCCAAGCAATTAAGCAAATCGCTGACACATTAGATTACCAAAAAGTTCCACAACAAATATCGCATCCAGCATTAAAAACTATTTCTGCCCCTATTCGAAACGAAATAACTAAGATGTTCGGCGATATCGACTCTCTATACCGATTAGTTCATAATTATGGATGGTATTCTAGCAATTACTTCTATAGCTGGATACAAAAAAAAATAGCCGATGAATTTGATAGTTCTAAGAAATTACCACCATATACTTTTGCTGATTTCAAAAACCAAAATATTCATAAACAAAATAGACAATTCTTAGATTTATATATTATTGGAACTAATATTTCATATAAAAATTCGATGATATTTTCATATGAAACTACTCCCAATATGGAAGTAGCTGAAGCAGTAAGAATATCTATGTCAATTCCATTATTCTTTGAATCTATTCAAGTTAATAATGATCAAATAACAAAAGATACTCGTCCATACATTTTCTCTGATGGTGGTGTAATGAGGAACTATCCTATTAATATTTTTGATACAGAAGAATATAAAAATGACATGATAAAAGGTGTAAATTATCGCACATTAGGTGCACGCTTTCGGCATAAAGCAAATTATAGTAATATAAACAATTTACTCGAATATATTAAAAACTTAAATGAAGCATTCATGAACATTCAACAAGATGTCTATAAAAATAGTCCTCAAGATATTGCTAGATCTATTGAAATTGACACTGGCAACATTTCTTCAGTTGACTTCAACATTAAACCTAACGATAAAACATATAAATTCCTATATACTCAAGGATACAGCGCTGCGAAAAAATATTTCGAATAACATTGTAAATTTAGGAATATCGACAATATTAGTGTATGCCTTATTATTCTGGTAATGGTATTCCAAAATGCGCATATGCCGCTGGTGTTACTACCCTACCTCTTGGAGTACGCTGCAAAAATCCAATTTGCAATAAATACGGCTCATACACATCTTCTATCGTATCTGGTTCCTCACTAATAGTAGCCGCTATCGTATCTAATCCTACGGGGCCGCCAGCAAACTTATCGATAATTGTTTGTAGCAATCTATGGTCGACATTATCGAGCCCAATAGCATCTACTTGAATCATTGATAATGCTAATCGTGCAATCTCAATTGTAATAATTCCTTCACCACGTACCTGCGCAACATCACGAACCCGCTTTAACATCCGATTAGCAATCCTTGGCGTTCCACGAGAGCGCCTCGCAATTTCTAAGGCACCATTCTGATCTATTGGAACATTTAATATGTCGGCGGCTCGAATAACGATTTGATATAACTCTTCATCTGTATAATATTCCAAGCGACTTACTACGCCAAAACGGTCACGAAACGGAGCAGATAATTTGCCCGCCCTAGTGGTAGCTCCTATTAAAGTAAATGGTGATAGCTCTAATCGTACAGACCTAGCACTAGGTCCTTTACCAATGATAATATCTAAAGCAAAATCCTCCATAGCAGGGTAAAGCACTTCTTCAACAGTACGATTTAATTGATGTATCTCATCTATAAACAGTACATCATTATCTTGTAAATTAGTTAGTATCGCAGCAAGATCACCAGGTCGCTCAATAGCAGGCCCAGAAGTTGTTCTTATATTAACGCCTAATTCATTCGCGATAATATTAGATAGTGTTGTCTTCCCAAGCCCTGGTGGACCATATAATAATACATGATCAAGTGCTTCGTTGCGCATTTTTGCAGCTTCAATGAATACCTTTAAATTATCCTTAGCACGTGCTTGTCCTATGTATTCAGCTAAATATCTAGGTCGAAGACTATACTCTACATCATTATCTTCCTCTGTTAATCTTGCCGAAATAACTCGTTCTTCCATAGCATTGTCCCCTAACTACCATAGCTTTTTATTTTACATAAGTTTTTGTAGACATTTTTTAATGTATATATCAACTGTCCAAGTCAATCGTTCTTCTTCACACTTGGTTGCATTTAAATCATATACAACCTTTTCTGCTTCCTTAGATGAATATCCTAATGATTCTAAGGCACATATAGCGTCTCGCATGATAGCTGATATATTGCTTCTTTGGGCAACGGTTTCTTCTTGACTTATTGCAATCTTTTTACCTTGATTACTTCCAAATTCCATATCCTTAATCTTATCCTTTAAGTCAATGACAATTCGTTGCGCTGTTTTCTTCCCAATACCCGGTAACTTAGTCAAGAAAGCCATATCCTCATATTTTATCGATTCATATAATCTATCTAACGGGGCAGCCCCTATAATGTTTATAGCTACTTTAGGTCCAATTCCTGATACTTGTATTAGCAATTGAAAGAGTTCCTTATCCGCTTTATCAAAAAATCCAAATAGAGATATATCATCTTCTCTTACATTCTGATATGTATATATTCTGAATGTATCTCCCTTTTTTACCTTACCATATAGATTTCCTGGAGTGTGGATATAGTACCCAACTCCCCCTGCCATGATAACAATATGAGAAAACTCTACTTCTTCTATCTTTCCTTCAATAAATGCTATCATATTACTTTTCTCCTAACTTATTTAACATAGTTGCTGAATGAGCATGACATATAGATACTGCTAAAGCATCAGCAGCATCATCAGGTTTTGGAATTACTTTCAAATTAAGAAACATCTTTACCATCTCTTGAACCTGATTTTTATCAGCACGTCCATATCCACAGACAGCTTGTTTCACCTGCAAGGGTGTGTATTCATAAACTGGTATCTTTGCCTTTACTCCAGATAATATAATTATCCCACGGGCTTGACCAACCGTTATAGCAGTAGTTACATTCCTATTAAAAAAAAGCTCTTCCACAGCCATAACATCTGGCTTATATGAATCTATCAATTTGGTTAAATCATCATATAACATTCCTAATCTATCCGGCATTTCTGTATTAGGCTCCGTCCTAATACAACCATAATCTACTGGCTTCAACTGATTACCAATATAGTCAATAATTCCATATCCCAAAATTGCTGTTCCAGGATCAATTCCTATAATTCGCAAAATAATATCTCCTTATTTAAATATTACTAAAATGGTGTGCGCACTTCTATGCCAGCTTTTATAACTTCAACCTTCCATGGCATATCTGGTCCAGCTTCACCATCTAAATCTGTTTCTATAGTAATCTCTGTTTCTAATATAAATTGTTTGCCTTGTACATGAATTACTACAGAATCATCTAATTGTTCTCCCGTTAATTTCCTTTTCAAAGTAGAAAGTAACTGAACTGGTGAACCATCCTTAATTATCATAATATCTAGCAATCCATCATCCATAGTTGCATTAGGTAAAATTTCAGTAATCCCTCCTGCTCCTTTACCATTCAATAATAGAAATAGATAAGCATTACATTGAAAAGCTTCACCGTCTACCGTAAACTTTATAGGGAATGGCTTTATCTCTGGAAACTTCATAGCTCCCATTAGATAATATGCTCCCTTCCCAAGCACATTTTTATACTTTGGAGTAACTTTATGTGCTACATCAATCATAAACCCAGCTGACGCTACATTGATGAAATAATGGTCTTCTATCTTTCCTAAATCGATAGCTTTAGTTTGTCCATGTGTAATTACTTTACAATATCCCTTTAACTCAGACGGTATTTGTAAATTGCGTGCCGTATCATTAGCTGTACCAATTGGGAATATTCCCAAAGGTACATTTATATCAAGCTTTTTCATGGCATTTACGACTCCATGAACTGTTCCATCTCCACCAGCAGCAATAATTGTATGAAAACCCTTTAAATCCATGTTTGCCATTTCTGATAGAAGCTGTTGGTTATTATTTATCCTCCATGGGATCACTTGCATTCCCTCTGCTTGCATAAAAGCTACTATATCATCTAGCTTACTTCCGAAGGTTCCCCCGCCCGCAACAGGATTATAAAACAATGCAATTTTATTCATATATTCCACCCTAACGCTTAACAGTTATTCTACTATTATACACTTATATATATGTATCATGCTAATAAGTTTACCGTTAACAGTCAATCTCTAATAATCTTACTGACAATAAATCCGTAAGAGCTATCAACTTATTCCTTGAATCAAATTTACATCTTATCATCGCTCGAGCGGTAATAACCCCTGATATTGTTCCTTTTTGTGTTCTCACTTCAACTTCTCTTTCAACATTCGGGTCAAATACTTTATGCAGATAATTAGCATACTGTTCAGAATCTAGCTTTATTGGATTAATTGTCTCTCGCCAGCAAACTTCTACCTCACAATCTTTTTTAATCGCTATGCTTACAATCCGCTCTTTTTCTTCGTCATCTTGAACAATAGTTTGCTCTGTTAAATGAGCATATTCTCTTCGTTTGGTTTCTATAACTTTCTCCTTATGTTCTGGCAACATCATGCGATGACCTTCATATAACTTATTTTCTCTAGATAAACCTCGTTGACATCTACTAATATATTTATTTAGCACATTAACCTCCTGCTGTAAAAGAAATATTCAAATACCTATGCCTTATGACCACCAATTAAACCAGCACGTTCATGATAAAGTCCACCCTTTTCTAAAGAAGCCGCTTTAAAAATGGCAGTTTTCCCATAGCGATACCTTATATTATCAATCGTATATGCTAACGATCGTTCTGCAATTCGATCATTAAAAACATCTAATTGTATAATCTGATCATCCATTAAATTTGTCAGTGATACATTAATGGCTCGCACAGGTAAATCCCCCCAATGTGTTCTATATAGAGCTTCTACTACTGGGTATATCTCAATTGCTAGATTACTATGACTATATAAAGATTTAGAACGTTGTATACTTGATACAAGATCGATTCCTCTTATATATAATGATACTGTTTTAGCAATCTTCCCTTTTCTTCGTGCTCTAAAACATACTTCTTCAGTTATTTCCCGTAGAACTACTTTAGTATTTTCCCAACAATAATAGTCTTTGGGAAGTGTTATTGAATGACCGATCCCCTTTATATCGTCATGAGAATGTGGGGTTACAGGAGAATTGTCGATCCCATTAGCTGACAAATAATATACCTCACCCATAACTCCAAACTTCTTTTTTAATAATTCCAATGGATATTGAGCCAATGTCCCAATAGTGGTAATGCCCATATTTCGAAAATTTCGCTCCATTCGGCTACCCACACCAAATAGATCTCGAATAGGACGTGGCCACAACTTATTAGGCACTTCCTCAAATGACCATTTAGCAATACCAGTTGTACTTTCCTTAGCATCCGTATCACAGCAAATTTTTGCTAATAACTTATTATGAGCCACACCTACAGAACAAAAAATTCCTAGTTCCTTCTTCACTTGCTCGCGAAATTTACATGCTACATCAATGCTAGAACCAAAAAGCTTCTCTGTACCTTTAGTATCAATAAATAATTCATCAATCGAAAACGGTTCAACCAACGGCGAGAACTGTAAGGCTATCTTAGTAATAGCAATGGACTTTGCTACATATTTTGCCATTTGTGGTCTTACAATAATAACATTTGGACAAAGATTTATAGCTTCCCAACAAGCCATAGCTGTTTTTATCCCATATTTTTTCGCTTCTCTACTAGCAGCAAGCGTAATCCCATGCCGCTTGTCTGGATCACCGCATACTATCACTGGTCTGCCTTGCAATTCGGGATTTAACGCTTGCTCCACAGAAGCAAAGAAGGAGTTCATATCTGCCAATAATACCGTTTCCAATGCACAACCCCCAACAATATTAATGAAAACACGCAAAACAAAAAGAACATCTGTTCTTTTATAATATCAAACAAACGTTCTTGAATGCAAGCACTTATATGATTGTCTCTGTTTCCAATTGCTTCAATTGATAAAAATATCCTCTTTTATCTAATAATTCGCTATAATTTCCTTGCTCTATTATTGTTCCTTTATTTACGACAATAATCTCATCCATTTTTTCTAAACCAACAAGCCGATGGGTAATATATATAACGGTTTTGTTATTTATTACTGACCATAAAGTTGATAGCACTTCCTTTTCAGTTAATGCATCCAGCCCAGTTGTTGGTTCATCTAACAGTAATAATGGTGCATTTTTTAGGAGCATTCTTGCTATAGCTAATCGTTGTCGTTCACCGCCAGACAGCGATATCCCCTTTTCGCTAATCACTTCATCTAATTGAATATGTCCAAGTGAAACCTGATGTAAAACTTTCAATAGTTCTTCATCACTAGCGTCCCGATTTGCTAATAATAAATTAGCCCTTACAGTCGCATTAAAAAAATGATTAGCTTGCGCTACAACACCAAACAATAATCTTGCATCTTCATCAGAATATTGCCCAATTTCTTTTTCTCCAAGATAAATTTGACCTTTAAATGATGTGTAGAATTTTAGTAATAAATTTAGAATGCTACTTTTACCAGAACCACTGGGTCCTATAATAGCAACCTTTTTGCCGGGTGATATTGTCAAATTGATTTTTCTAAGCGCTAGACGCTGTGCATTCGGATAGGAAAATGTTACATTTCTAAATTCAATATTAATAGCTTCTTGTAGCATAACTTTAGCTTGCTCTCTCTTTATATTTTCTAGAACAGTTAATGCAGCTTCCTCACCATCTTTATCAGATACAATATTATCAAGCATATTGTTATCCATATTTTCCGATACAAGCTCTGCACTATTACTATCTGTAATTGCAAATAATCGTTTAGCTGCTACACGACTTTCGTCTATATGTGTAGGCATAGAAGCAATCGGAATAGCTGTTTCAAATACAGTAATGGTAGCCAGCACCAATAGTGCCAAGAAAACACCATTTATCTGATCAGCTTCTACCAAAATAACTCCTAGTAATAGCACTATCCAAGTTGTAAGAAAAGAGCCTACCAGAGCTACGCTCTCACCGGCTGCAGCTATGATACTATTACGATTTTGTGCAATAATTAATGAGTCTGATGTCGCATCAATTTCATTTACTCTTTTATTTAATTGCCCATTCATCTTAAGATCAACAAAACCAAACATAAATTCAGTTGTTCTATCTAAAAACTCAGCACGCTTTTGCCGCAATTGATAACCATTATTCTTCGTTAAATAGAAAATAACAACTGGTACTAATAATCCAACTAATAGAAGACCTATCATTAGAACAACCGCAAGCTTCCACGAAAACATCATCAATAAATACCCAGTTGCTAAAAATACAAAAATCATCACTAATGGCGGATATACAACTCGTAAGAAAAAATACTGCAAAATCTCTACGTCGGCGATGACACGTGACAATAAATCACCGCTCCGATAATTCATAAATAAAGCTGGAGCTAATGGTTCGATTTTGTCATAGAAGAATACGCGTAAACGTCCTAATATCGAGAACGTTGCCCTATGCGAAACATATCTTTCAAGATATCGAGAGCCAGCTCTAGCGAGACCAAAAAATCGCACAGTAACAATTGTCAGTGTTAATGCATGTAAAGGTGGATGCAGAGCTGCTTGAGAAATTAAGTGTCCGCCGGTCCCCATCAATCCTATCGAACCAATCGCAGCAACAACCCCTAGCAACACAGCTAGCAGTATTTGCTTCTTTTCTACTATCATCATCTTTAGTAAATATAGCAATTCTTTCATAGCTGATCACCTCGATATACAGAAACTAACTCTCGATATAGATCAGATTTATCTAGCAATTCTTCATGAGTGCCGGTAGCAATAACCTGACCATCCGATAACAGAATAATCACGTCTGCATCAATAATCGTCTGCAAACGATGTGCTACTGTTATTATCGCAGCATTTTCACAAAGATTATGTATGGCATCTTTCAACACATGCTCCGTTTCTAAATCTAGACCTGCTGTCGGTTCATCTAACACAACAATCGAAGCCTGTTTCAAAAATGCTCGTGCAAGTGCAACACGTTGCTTCTCTCCGCCGGAAAGGCCACGACCACCTTCACCTACAAGGGTGTTATATCCATCTATAAGATCTTCTATAAATAAGCTAACACCTGCCAGCTTGGCAGCTTGCTCAATTTCTTCGAAAGTTGCCCCCGTTCTACCAATTGCGATATTATCAGCAATAGTACCCGCAAACAAATAAGGCTCCTGTGATACATATGCAATTTGCGATATCCAAGCATCTTCCCTGTATTCTGACAATGCTATACCATTAACCAGAATACGGCCCTCGGAAGCAGGCAACATTCCAAGTAAAATTTTTAGTAAAGTTGTCTTTCCCGATCCACTTTTCCCGACAATAGCGACTCGTTGCCGGTCTTGAATTTCGAAACTAATGTTTTGTAAAATCGGTTTATTATCATTATATGAAAATGATACATTCTCTACAGAAACCTTATGACCAGATACTTCTTTGTCAATAAATTCTGTAAAAACCTTATCACCCCATGTACTTGCACCTACTGGCTCATCAAGTATTTGCCATACCTGCTTTGCAGCTGCTATACTATTCTTCCCCGAATGAAAGCTACTACCTAAATTCTTAAGTGGCAAATACAGCTCAGGAGCTAATAATAAAACAAAAAAAGCAGTATTAAACGTTAACTGGCTATATACTAGACGTAGCCCTACCTCAACTGCAATCATCGCTGTGCTTATAGTTGCCAAAATCTCCAGCATTAATGCCGATAGAAAAGCAATCTTTAAAACTTCCATAGTTGTATCACGGAAATTGTCACTCATTTTAACAATGTTTTGCCGCTGGCGCTTACTATTTCCAAAAATCTTTAATGTTGTTAACCCCTGCAAAATATCCAGAAAATGTCCCGAAAAGGTCATCAAGCTATCAAACTGTTGTCGAGCTTTATTATCTGCCATATTACCAATCAAAGTCATAAATACAGGTATTAAAGGTGCCGTAATTAGCATAATTATGCCTGAATAAATATTATTCATAAATACAACAATCAAAATCATCGGTGGAATAATTACCGCCTGTAATAATTGGGGTAAATATTTACTATAATAAGCGTCAATATTATCAATTCCGTCTGTTAATACACTATTAATCTGACCAGTTTTATAACGAAATAATTGATTTGGGCTCGCCTCTGCTAGTTTATAAGTAAGTCTAGCACGTAGACTTGCTTTAACAATACTAGCCAATCGCACACCAATCTTAGTAGTCAAAAAGCTAATAATTCCTCTACCAATAAAAACAGCCAACAATAACCAAAATGATATCCACAATATCTGTAATCCTTGTCCCTGTAAGAAAGCCTGATCTACAATCTTTGCAATAAGATAGCCTTGACCTATAGCAAACATCCCACTGATTACCGCAAAAAAAACCAGGAAGGCACAAATCCTTCCTTGAATCATTGCCTCCTGGTTTAATCGTTTATCTAACATATATTATTTTTAGTATCCAGCACGCTCTGAGGATGCTTTCCCGCGGAAAACATAATACACATACCCTGTATATGCCAATACAAGAGGTACCCCAATTAGCGCTATAATAAGCATTACTTTTAATGTAAGATCAGTGGATGCAGCATTGTAGATCGTTAAGTTTTGCAACGGATTCTTCGATATCACAATGTTAGGGAATAGACCTACTGCAAATGTCAAAATTTCAGTAGCAATAACTAATGAGCTTGCAATAAACGCTTTCCCATAAGCTTCTTTCTTTAAGAAAACTGAAATAGTAAATAAACAAACTAATGTAAGTAATGGTATTACATATAATACAGGGATATTATTGTAATTAGTAAACATATGTGATGCATAAATGTATGTTGTAATAGTTCCTAATAGCCAAACAGCTAATAGAGCCCAACTAAATTTTATTGCTAAGTTAGTAGCTCGGTGTTGAAGTTCTCCATCCGTTTTAATAGTAGTATATACGGCACCCTGAAGTAAGAAGCCAATCAATCCGACTACTCCAATCAATAATGAATACGGATTTAATAATCCAAAGAAACTGCCAGCATAATTCTGCATAGAATCTAAAGGAATACCGATAATCACATTACCAATAGCTACGCCAAACAAAAGCGCTGGTACAATACTTCCGATAAAGAACATCTTACCCATTAAATTCTGCATGCCTTTATCATCATACATTTTAAAATAATATTCAATTCCTACTGCACGGAAAATCAAACCAAATAGCACTAACATCATCGCTAAATAGAAACCACTAAACACTGTAGCATATACATATGGAAATGCAGCAAATAATGCCCCTCCACCAGTTAATAGCCAAACCTCATTACCATCCCATACTGGACCGATAGAGTTAATTAGCGTTTTCTTCTCATCGTCAGTCTTACCTAATATATAGAATAAACTGCCAATTCCTAAATCAAATCCGTCAAGAATTGCATACCCAATAATTAATATTCCAATTAAAAAGAACCAAATTGTATTTAAATCCATTATAGAGTAACCCCCTTCGCTGGATCTATGGGTCTATCGATTGTAACGTTAACATCAGAATTAAACCTCTTAACCTCTTTAACCATTAGATAAATCATCAGGAATAACAAGAAAGCATATATACTCAAAAATAATACCAATGAGATTAGAACTTCTACTGAACTGACATGTGATACAGCGTCAGATGTTTTCAATAATCCATAAACAATCCATGGCTGTCTGCCCCATTCAGCTAGAATCCATCCAAAGCTATTTGCAATATAAGGAAGCGGTAATAGCCATACAGCTGCTTTCATAACCAAAGTATTATCATATAGTTTCCCACGTTTCAACAATACAGCCAGTAAAATTGTCCAAACTATGAAAAACGAACCCATACCAACCATAATTCTAAACGAGAAGAAATTACCGAGAATATTCGGTCGCTCATCCTTAGGAATGTCTTGTAAGCCAGTAACTGTAGCGTCTGGGTCATTAAATGCTAAAAAACTTAACATGCTAGGAATACCAATTTCGAATTTATTTGTTTCATTCTCATAATCAGGAATTGCAAACAATAATAGCGGAGCATTCGGCTTTGTTTCCCAGTGAGCTTCATAAGCTGCTAGCTTAGCAGGCTGTGTTTCAGCTACTAAAGCTGCATGTGAATGACCAGATACCAATTGTAACAAGGAAAAAATCATACCAAACACAATTGCGATTTTCATTGATTCTTTAGCAATATCGATATTTTTCTTCTTCAGCAAATAATAGGCACTAATCGCTATTACAAAAAATGCTGCTGTTATGTATGCTCCTTCTAAGACATGAGATAAACGTACAAGTGTTGATGGATTAAAAATAACCTCTGCAAAATTCGTCATCTCTGCACGACCCATAGTATCATTAATCATGAATCCTGCTGGTGTCTGCATCCAAGAATTAGCTGCTACTATCCAAAACGCTGACATATTAGTTCCAAATGCTACCATCAATGCAGCAAAAAAACGCAACCCTCTCGAAATCTTATCTCTACCAAAAACTAAAAGTCCAATAAATGTTGATTCTAGAAAAAATGCAAATATACCTTCAGCGGCTAATGGAGCACCAAAAATATCTCCAACATAACGAGAATAATCTGACCAGTTTGTTCCGAATTGAAACTCCATTGTAATACCTGTTGCTACTCCTACTGCGAAGTTTATAAGAAATAATTTAGTCCAAAAGCGTGCCATCTTATCATATAAAGCGTCATTTGTTCTCCAATATTTGAATTCCATATATGCAATTAAAACAGCCATACCTAATGTTAAAGGTATAAATAGATAGTGAATAACTGCAGTTAAAGTAAATTGCAGTCTTGATAATAAAACTACATCAAGCCATTCCATCTTAACAAACACCTCCAATAAATTATTAATTACTTACTACAATTTGAAAAACTAACACACTGTCCTGAACAGCTATCACCTTCTTCCTTCAACTTGTTTTCTTGTTCAACTAGCATCTTAAAATTTGAAGCTCCCAATCTTGATGAAATATCCTGTCTAATCGATGCTAATTCTCGATGCACAACACAGAAATCTGTAAAGTTTTTGTTGCAACGGTTTGATCCTTTAAAGCATACATTGATACAAATTGGACCTTCCACCGCTTCAACAATATCTAGTAACGTTATATCTACAGGGCTTCGCGCAAGTGTAAAGCCCCCATTAACACCACGATAAGACTTTACTATGCCCGCCTTTGTTAGTTTTCTCATGATTTTAAATAAGAATCTCTCAGGTATGCATTCTTTCTTACTAATTTCTATAGCTTCTATTCTCTTTCCTTCAACTTCTCTTGATAAAAACAGAATAATTCTAAATCCATAATCTGTTTCTTGATTTAATATCATCCGCATCTCTCTTTCTATTATTTCATCTTCAATTTCTACAATCCTCTTTCTTCAACACTAAAGTGAATTGTATCAATCATCACACTAAATCGCTTAGTTCTTTATTTACATCCACAGTAATATTGTAATATAACTATAATAGATAAAGTAATATTATAATATAACTATAGTAGATTATGAATATTTCTTGAAAGTATACCTTTATGGTGTTGTTTGATTTTAATATATTCCTTTCACCACAATATGTCAATATATATTTTATGTTTATTTAGGCATAAAAGACAGGCATCCAAAAATGGATGCCTGTCTTTTAATTATTCTGAAATTATAATCCAGATGATGTACTCACATTTGAATCAATTACACATGCACCTGGTCCGTAGCCTCCTGCAAATCCAGCTCCTACTCCGAATCCGCCACAACCTCCACCTCTACGAAAATTACGTTTTTGGAAGTCACCACGATTTTCGTGCATAGCTGCCATACGTTCTTTCATAAGCTCGCCTTGCTCAGCTGTAATCTGCCCTGAAGCCACATATTCATCAATCAATTGCTTACGAAGCTCAAGCATTTCTTGATAAATTGCGTCAGTTTTTTCTTGTTGCGGTGTAGTAGTCGCCGCGAAAGCAGCTGGCACTGCAAATGCAACTATAGCAGCAATCGTTACTATAAATAACATTGTTTTCTTCATTTCTGTACACCTCCTTATTTCCTAATAATGTTATTATTATCAACTTACATTTATATATTACATAATAATTTTGCAGATTCTATCAATAAAATACAATCATCACTACTTTTTAATTATATCTTTTAGTCTTATATATTCTTCCTCTGTAATCTCACCTTTAACTAAACGAATATTTAACAATTCTAATGAATCTAATTGCCGAGGCTTTTCATATATAAAGCTTTTAATTAAGAAGAATCCTATTACAAATAAAATAACCCAAAATATAACCATCCCTAACATGGTCCAAGAAATACCGTAAAATCCCATATGCCCATAACCCATACCCATTTGCTACACCTCCTTATCCCAACGATAACCTACGCCCCATATAGTTTTAAAATATTCATCAATTGGGAATCCAACTCTACGAAATTTGTCTCGAATATTGCGTACATGAGAATCAATTGTCCGATCTTCTGTATTTGAATCATAGCCCCAAATATATTCCATTAATTGTTCCCTCTTATAAACTCTACGTGGATGCTTAATAAAATGATTAATTAGTTCAAATTCCTTTCTAGTCAATGGAATTTCATTATAACCATAGCTAATTTGATAAGCATCTTCATTGACATTTAAGTCGCTGATGTTAGAATTATGACTATCATTTGATTCTGTTCGTAAACCTCTACGCAATACAGCATCTATTCTAGCTAGTAATACATACTCGTCAAAAGGCTTTGTTATATAATCATCACTGCCTAACTGTAATCCTTTAACAATATCCTCATTGCTAGACCTTGCTGTAATCATTATTATTGGAATATCATATTTTTTGCGAATTTGTTCGCAAATCTGAAACCCATTGCTCCCTGGCATCATAATATCAAGTAGTATTACATCAATAGGATATTGTCGTAATATATCCAATGCCATATTACCATGAGATGCCATATACAGCTTAAAACCTTTAGGAGATAGATACAACGATAATAATTCCCTCATTCGCTCTTCATCGTCAACAATTAGTACATTGACATTCTCAGCCATCTCTATTTTTCTCCTTACTAATTTTCTTTTTTTAATTTAATAATTACAGATACACTATGCTTATCTTGAATAATTTCAATTGTACCTCCATGCATTTCAATAATTTCCTTTGCGATAGTTAAACCTAACCCTGATCCTCCAGAAGTCCTTGAACGTGATTTTTCTACACGATAAAACCGATCCCATATATGCGGTAACTCACTTTCTGGAATTCCCTCGCTTTGGTTTTTAATCACAATTATAACATGCTCATCTGCATCCTCAATTTTGAATAATACTTCACGGTATGGTAATGTGTACTTTTTGGCATTATCTAATAAATTATAGAGAACTTGGCTAAATCTTAACGGGTCAACATCAATGAATATGTCATCTTCCATTTCAAACGATACTTGTATATCCTTTTGCTTAAATGATAATTCTAGAGCATCTAATGTTTGTAATGCTAATTTACGTAAACTGCAGCGCTGTTTTTCTATTAATAACTGATGTTTATCTATTTGAGCAAGTTCGAATAGGTTCTGAACTAGTAGTGACAGGCGCTCAGCTTCTTCCTGAATTATTTGAAGATATTTAGTGCGATCTTCCTCTGGAATATCCTCTCTACGAGATATATCTGCATAACCTTTTAAATATGTCAATGGTGTTCGTAATTCATGAGCAATACTTGCTAAAAACTCATTTCTTTCTTTGTGCATACGTTGTAAATTATTTGATAATATTTGAATTGAATTAGATAACTCACCTAATTCATCATCCTTATTATAGCTCAATAACACATTAAAATTGCCTTGGCTTAGTTTTTTCGTAGCTTTGCTCATATGTGTTAAAGGAATTACTATTAATTTTGATAATATAAAAATAGTTATAGTAAATATAATCAAAGATAATGTACTTACCCATATAAATTGATTTCTAATTTGATCAGCGGTTTGCTGAATATCATATATCTCCAAAAGCATAAATACAAATCCTAGATGCTTATTGTTAATTGAAATTGGCGAGCCAACGACTACATAATCTTTAGTAATTCTATATTTCTCATATTTATCCTCGATTGCTATCCATTCCGAACTCATCCAATCAATATTAATGATTTCTTCTTTAATGATATCTACAACATCCTTTGTTGCATCTGACGCAGCTAATATTATTTGGTTCTGATCAGTAAAAAACATAAGGCTATCCGTATAAGATTCGATCGAAAGCGCTTGATTTATAGTTCTTATATTAAAATCTTTTTGCACAGCAATTCTGTGACCTTCCGTTCTATTCACTAACTGCATAATCTCCTCATCAATGCGTTGGCTATATAATCCGAAATATAAAAAGAAAAAGTTCACAGATTCTATCAATAATACAAATATAACAAATAAGATCGTCAATTTATAAGAAATTTTAATAACGATCCCCCCTTAACTTTTATCCTATTATAATTGTTTGCAGATTTTGTGGATACTAATAACTTTAATACATCTTATCATGAATACGAGCATGACACATTATCTCCACTTATAAATTGGCCAGTTAAATTCTACAATTAAACAGTTTGATTCTACTTAATAATAAAATAATATATATTTATACCCAAAATAAGTTCTACTACATAATATATCCTATAAATATTCTTACAAACGGAGGTATATAATGCTAGATTATTACGCATATAATTCAGCAATTGCTTACATTCAAGGAGGACCATTAGCACCTACTATAAATGGCTTTATACGCTTTGCGCCTGTTATCGGAGGCACTGAAATATATATTGAGGTTTCAGGTTTACCACATTATCAAGCTGCTACAAACAATAATAATCCTATTGGTCCACACGGGTTGCATATACACGAATTTGGAAATTGCGAAATATGTGATCCGAATAATCCCTTCCAAGCTGCTGGCGGACATTGGAATCCAAGAAATCAGCCTCATGGTAATCACGCCGGAGACTTACCTGTAATTTTCTCCAATAACGGATACGCTAGAATGAGTTTTTTTACAAATAAATTCACTGTAGACGAAGTCATTGGAAAAGCAATAATTATCCATAACAACCCTGACGATTATCGTACGCAACCAGCTGGGGATGCAGGTAAACGCTTAGCTTGTGGTACAATTGAATCGGAACATCTAAATTGTTGCCACTCAAACTATTATAATTATTAATAATTTGTCTACTCAAATAAAATACGACCTTAAGCAACTAGAGCTCATATGGATATTAAACCCATCTGAACTCTAGTTTTCTTTATTGCATTATTATATTTAAAATAGATTGTGAGATATTTCATACCTATAAAATAATTTATCTTGTATACTTAACTGTATAAATATACAAATATGTATCTGAAAGGAACTATAACATGAAAAGAAAAATTATTCATATACACGAAGCCCTGTGTAATGGTTGCGGAATATGCGTACAATCCTGCCACGAATCAGCTATCCAAATGATTGATGGCAAAGCTAAGTTATTAGATGATAAATATTGTGATGGACTCGGCGACTGCTTACCTGCATGTCCTACTGGCGCCATTGAAATAATTGAGCGCACTGCCGTTCCTTATGATGAAGATGCAGTTATTGAGTTATTACAATCTCTAGGCAAAGACATCCCACCTAGCCTTCAGCAAAATGTTAATTTGGACACAATAGATGCTTCAGCATCACAATCAGTGCCTAATTATAGCGGATGTCCTGGAATGCAAGCCAAAAAGCTTACAAATAATAATGTAAACACTAACTATAATGACGATACTTTGAGTAGACCTTCTCAATTACGACAATGGCCTATTCAATTACATCTGATTAATCCTTCTGCCGATTATTTAGTAGATGCAGATCTATTGATAGCTGCTGACTGTACCGCATTTTCATATGGTGATTTTCATAAAGATTTTATGAATGGTAAAGTGACAATAATTGGTTGCCCTAAATTAGATGATAATCAATTTTATACTCAAAAGCTTACGCATATATTTACCAATAACAGCATTAATAGCATTACAGTTGCGCGAATGGAAGTTCCATGTTGTAGCGGTCTTGTTGCTGCAACTAAAGAAGCATTATCTAAATCTGGAAAACTAATCTATTATAATGAAGTAGTTATAACTGTTGACGGTAAAATTATACCGTAATCTGTATAAGGTAAATATAAATAACAAAACAACAATTCAAGCAATTCAAGAAATTCAAGCTATATTTTAAATATAATTATATTATAGGCATTTGATATTATGTTATTATCTAACATTATACCGAATGCCTATTTAAATTAACTAAAATTAATATTACTATTACTCTAATTAACCATTAGTATAAATCCTATTATCTGTTAACAACAAAAAACACGACTCTTTTATAAGAATCGTGTCTGTATGGTGATGGTGGGTCTAAATGGACTTGAACCATCGACCTCACGCTTATCAGGCGTGCGCTCTAACCAGCTGAGCTATAGACCCAAACTAGCAATCTATCAACGATATATCTAGTAGTAATGATAGAGGCTAGACAAATGTCTAACCTCTATCATTTTGGTGACCCGTAGGGGAATCGAACCCCTGTTACCGCCGTGAAAGGGCGGTGTCTTAACCGCTTGACCAACGGGCCAATATGGTTGCGGGGACAGGACTTG
>Ga0265293_10003399_pt1 | contig 29593 bp, 23 predicted proteins | sample Munlanlewell138R_FD_192505 | JGI IMG/M metagenome (GOLD analysis project Ga0265293, IMG submission 192505) | Leachate microbial communities from a municipal landfill in Southern Ontario, Canada - Leachate well 138R | ecosystem: Engineered > Solid waste > Landfill > Unclassified | place: Canada... | reverse complement strand
AAACAAAACACTCCGATATGAAGATTTAAACAAAATAAACGAACATGTGATGAATCAATCGGTTGCTTTTTGCAAAGTAGTACTGACATTGGAAGAATATTTCATTCATAAATACAAATGTGTAATAAAATCCGATAATAGAATTACCATTAACGATGTTCCCGGTATTATAAAGAATCAATCAAAACCTTACATCCAAAAGGGGGAAAGAGATAAATCATTTCATTTCGGACTGCCGGTCGATAAAGGCTATATTGAAAGAATGAAAGAAATAGAAGAAAAATTTATCAATGAAGAAGTATTGCCAAGCCACCCGACCGATTATAAAACCATGTTAAAACCTATAAAAGCTGTTTGTGATGTTTTTTTAGAAACCATACATAATGATTATTTTAATTCATATTCAAAAGGGAATAAAAGAGAAAATGCAGAAAACAGATACTATGAATATCAAATTAAAAACAAAAAAATACCTTCAAAATAATAATTTGGAGAACTTTAATCAATACTAGGTTGTAACTGCCCTTCGTTTGAAAGGTAAAAACAACCAAATGCTTGACGTTTCCTACGTTCAATCCGTTGTAACTGCCCTTCGTTTGAAAGGTAAAAACAACAACATTTGATACATTCCATTTAGATATATGTTGTAACTGCCCTTCGTTTGAAAGGTAAAAACAACCAAGGTTAAATTTAGGAATTTCTGGTTTTTGTTGTAACTGCCCTTCGTTTGAAAGGTAAAAACAACAATATACGTTTATCAATGTACTCCACCAAAGTTGTAACTGCCCTTCGTTTGAAAGGTAAAAACATCGTTTGTTTAATAAGATAACCGTATGAAACAATGCCATTCTTTTAATGTTGTATGGCAATCTCCTCTTGTTTCCGGGAAAACTATTTTCAGACTCAGTCAGGGGGTGAATCCCAATCACCCCCTGACTAATCTGTGGGCGATTTTTTTGCGGCTTGCGACCAGCGACTTACGACCTTTCATCATTTATATCTTACAATACCCTATTTCTATATAATAAAAGGCATTTTTTTACGTAATAAAGGAACCATTTAAAGATTTCAATATTGGATTGATGCATTTAACAAAGATTTTACACCCTCTTTTCTTTTTGTTTGCCTTGCTTGCCGTTTCTCCCTTACAGGGGCAGAACAGCGGCAAGGTATATGGAAAGGTATTAGACACCAACGATATTCCCTTGCAATCGGTCCATATATATATCAAGGGCAATTCTGCTGTAGGCAGCCTGAGCAACGAAGCCGGACGCTTTGAGCTCAGCATAGAGGCCGACAAAGAGCTGCTGTTGGTAGTCTCCTCCTTAGGCTATATTCCCCAAGAGATACCGGTAAAGGTATCGCCCGGGAAACGCCTGCAGCTTACGGTTGTTATGCTTCCTTCGAACACACAGCTGCCTGAATTCTCGGTCAGCGAACGCTATACCCCCAATACCGGCGTGGAATACATCAATCCCAAACCGGTAGCACACCTACCTTCCATCAACAGCAGCATAGAAGGCTTGATCAAATCGGCAGGATTAGGGGTAACCTCCCACAACGAACTCAGCTCCCAATACAACGTGAGGGGCGGCAATTACGACGAAAACCTTATCTATCTGAACGGCATAGAAGTGTATCGTCCCTTTTTAATCCGTTCCGGCCAACAGGAAGGCTTGAGTTTTATCAATCCCGATATGGTATCGGCGGTGCGCTTTTCTTCCGGCGGCTTCGATGCTTCCTACGGTGATAAGATGTCGTCGGTATTGGATGTGAAATACAAAACCCCTATCGCCTTTGGTGGCAGTGTGTATGCCAGCCTGTTGGGAGGCGGCGCCCACCTCGAAGGAGCGTCGAAAAACCAAAAATTCTCCTACTTGGCCGGTCTGCGCTACCATTCGAATGCTTACCTCATCCGTAAATTGCAAACCAAAGGACATTACAACCCCAATTTCACCGACCTGCAACTCTTGCTGAATTACAAGGCCAATGCCCGCTGGAGCTTTAGGCTCTTCGGCAATTACGCCCGCAATTCCTATCATCTGATCCCCGTATCGAGCGAACAGACTTATGGCACTATCAACAGCACCAAACGTTTGCGTGTATATTTCGACGGGCAGGAAGTCGACGCCTATCAAACCGTCTTTGCCTCCCTGCAATCCACCTTCACCCCCGATGAAGCCAATAACTTCCGTTTCAACCTGGCTTTTTTCAATAGTACGGAGAAAGAAACTTTCGATATCGAAGGGCAGTATTTTATCAGCGAAGTCAACAACGATTTCGGCTCGGAAGAGCTGGGACAGGACATCTCGCCACGGGCCGTGGGTTCTGATTTGCACCACGGACGCAATTTCTTGCTGGCGAATCTGTTTCACGGCGAAGTACAAGCCACCCACCTGCTCAAATCAAATACCTTGACATGGGGCATCAAAGCCCAAGGCGAATTCATCGACGACCAACTCAACGAATGGCGTCTGCACGATTCGACCTATTATACCCTACCCTTTATCCCCACCACTCCCGGCGATTCGGTAGACTTGGATAACCCTGCCCGCGATTTGCTCATCAACGATTACTTGTATTCTGATAATTACATCCAAAGCTTTCGCCTCTCCGGCTTTGTACAGGACAGCTGGCATTTTGGCGACTCCGTCCATCGCTTTACCCTGAGCGGCGGCCTGCGTTTTTCGTATTGGACCTTTAATCGTGAGCTGATAGCAACACCCCGCCTGCGTCTAAGCTATCAACCCGACATCAAAGCCGATATAAGCTTCTATACCGCCATAGGCATGTATTATCAACCTCCTTTTTACAAAGAAATGCGCCGTCCTGACGGAAGCATTAATACCGACATCCAATCGCAAAAATCCTATCATCTCATCCTCGGTACGGATTATCTCTTTAAAATTGCCCGCTTCCCTTTCAAACTCAGTGGCGAAGTCTACTATAAATACTTAGATGATTTAATCACCTATACGGTCGATAACGTACGCATTATCTATTCCGGCGAAAACGACGCCGTGGGCTATGCCGTCGGTATCGACGCCAAGCTCTCGGGCGAAATCGTACCCGGACTCGAATCCTGGCTTGCCTTCTCCCTGATGAAGAGCATGGAAGATATTAAAGGAGACTATTTTACGGTATTTCTCGACAGCAACCACCAACCCACCTTCGATCCTGCCGCCAGGGCGTCCGATACGACCATCTACCCCGGATATATTCCCCGCCTCACCGACCAGCGTTTTACGGTTAATTTGTTTTTCCAAGACAAAGTGCCCAAACTGCCCATGCTCAAAGCGCATATCAATCTAATCTATTCCACCCCTTTGATATATAGCATACCCGGCTATTCAAGAGGACAATTCGCCTTTCGTGGCAATGCCTATTTCCGTGCCGACCTGGGCTTGTCGTGGCAATTTATCAACGACGCCTCCTTCGCCAATCCCAACAATCCCCTGCGCGTATTCAAAGCGGCCTTCCTGAGCTTCGAAATATTTAACGTATTTAATTATTACAATACCATATCCTATACCTTTGTCAAAGATATCAGCGGCGAAACCCACCGCGTACCTAACTACCTCACCCCGAGAATTTATAATGCTAAATTACGGGTTGAATTTTGAGGATGATGTTTGCCACCCTGAATATCCAAGAGTCCGTTTAATGTAGGGACACAAATGATTTCCTCAAATAGAATCCCAATCCATTCCATCCGTGTGAATCTCCGGGTTAAAAAAATAATATATTTCCATAAAATAAAGCTCTCCAAACTACGTTTAAGAAGAAAACAGTTTCGATTTGAAAGTTAATAAATTAGCATATATCCTTTTCTTAGTACTTGGCACAAGTAGTTTGATGCTAAAGTCGCAAAGCAAATACAGCAACGAATTCTTACATTTGGGAGTAAGCGCCAAAGGATTATCGCTGGCAAACACCCAAGTAGCTATGGTTGACGATGTAAGTGCGGCCTATTGGAATCCGGCCGGCTTGGTCCATCTGAAGCAAAAATATCAATTTGCTTTGATGCATGCCGCCTATTTTGCCGGCATAGCCAATTACGATTATGCCGGTTTAGCATTTCGCTTAGACGACAAACAGAGTCTCGGTATTACGGCCATTCGTTTCGGCGTGGACGGCATCCCAAACACCACTCAACTCATCGACAATCAAGGCAATATCAACTACGACCGCATCAGTTATTTCTCTGCTGCCGATTGGGCTTTCTTGCTGTCATACGCTCGTAAACTCCCGCTGGAAGGTCTTAGCATAGGGATGAATTTCAAGCTCATACACCGTTATATTGGCAGTTTTGCCCGCGCATGGGGCTTCGGCTTAGATGCCGGACTGCAATATCACATCGAAAAGTGGCGCATAGGCTTTATGGCCCGCGACATCACCTCTACCTTCAATGCCTGGTCCTATCACCTGAGTGATGATATGAAAGACGTATTTATAGCCACCGGCAATGAGCTGCCTGAAAATGGATTGGAGCTTACCCTACCCCGTTTATCCCTGGGTTTCGGTCGTGATTTTGAATTGGGAAAAGGATTTACGGCTATGACTACCCTCGATATAGATTGCCCTTTCGATGGAAAAAGAAATGCGCTCATATCGTCGAATGTCATCAGCCTCGACCCTCACCTCGGTATTGACTTCGCCTATAAAGACATCATTCACCTGCGCGCCGGTGTGGGCAATCTGCAAAAGGAAATCAACATCGACGGAAAGAAAATCACTACCTGTCAGATCAATGTTGGAGTCGGACTGACTATCAAGAAAATGCTCACCATCGATTATGCCCTTACCGATTTAGGCGATGTGTCTGTTGCCTTATACTCTCATATCTTCTCGCTGAGCTTAGGTTTGGATGCCTTTAAAAAACAATAAAAATAAATAAAAAAGGTCAACCTTATTTAGGTATTAACTTATTTTATCTAGTTAGACAATTCATTTATCTGCTTAGACAATTTAATGAAACGATGACGATGATGATGTGGGTTGTATGAAACCATAACGTCTTTATTATTCTTAGGTGAATTAATAAATACATGTATAGGCGAAATATTTTTCATCCCTACATGTAAATTTCGTGATAACAATCATTTATCTAACGTCCATTTGGCAGGATTATTAATAATATATTCCGCAATACGTACATATGATTTTTCATTGCGAATGATATGTTCGTAATAATTACGTTGCCAAACATTATATATATCCGTATTTTGACGCATCCATGTGGTAACCCCGATTTTAAAACCCCGAACAATGGAACCAATTGTTTTGGACGGGGATGATGGGATTATTGGTTGGGGCGATTGTTGGGGCATTTGTAGGGGCGATTGTTGGGGCATTTGTAGGGGCGATTGTTGGGGCATTTGTAGGGGCGAAAAATTTTTCGCCCCTACGGGAATGATATCGGATAATTCGATGATGCCGTGGATATGGTTGGGCATGATTACGTATTCATGCAATTGGGCATGTTTGAAATGTTCAGGGATTTCATTCCAACATTTCAACGCCATTTTTCCAGCATCATTCAATATCATTTTTCCGTTTTCGATATTGCCAAACATACACGTCCTGTTCTGACAACAAATGGTTATAAAATACAATCCTGCCTGTGAATAATCATACCCTTTCAATCGAATGGAACGACGACGATGAATGTGAGGGGTGTGTTTTGGGTTCTCGTTCATAGTTTATTTTTATTGTTGATAGGGTTCATAGAACGGTTGTTCTGATGAATTCTCCTATTTAATGTAAAAAATATTTCGTATAAATAGTATGTTGTGTTATTTTATCGACAATATTTTCCGCAAAAATACTCAAATTTTAATATCAAATCAAAAGATGACAATCCAAGAACGAAGGAATACATACCTTTTGAATAATATGAAGAAAAGTTTCGGTTATGCGTTTATATTTAGTATTTTTGCAGGCATCATTTTATAGTTACATACTAACAATATTCAAAGAGAAAGATGGTTCAACTCAAGAAATTAGCCAATGAAACCATAATTTATGGCGGCACAACCATAATCGGGCGTTTATTGAATTATTTATTAGTTCCTTTCCATACCTATATATTTCTGAATCCGCAGACTTACGGCGTGGTAGGCGAAATGTATGCCTGGGTAGCCTTGTTTATGGTGTTGTTAACCTACGGGATGGAGACCGCTTTTTTCCGTTTTTCGTCCATGGAAAGCAATCCTCACAAGGTGTTCAGTTCCACATTCTGGACCTTGACCATCACCTCTACCCTATTCATCATCATCGGATTAGTATTTTCGCAGTCCATAGCCGATGTCTTGCAATACAGCCGTCATCCCGAATACATCCGCTGGTTTATCATCATCTTGAGTTTAGATGCCGTCAGCACCATACCTTTTGCCCGCCTGCGTGCCGAGAATCGTCCCCTACGTTTTGCTTCTATTAAGATATTCAACATTATAGCAACCGTCTTTTTCAATATATTTTTCCTATGGTTTTGTCCGATGATGATACGCAACGGCATAGGCCTTGGATTTTTCTCCGCGATCTATCATCCCGAAATCGGCGTTGGATATATCTTCATTTCCAATCTCATCGCCTCCTGTTTGCAAATGTTGATGCTGCTCAGCACCTGCAAAGGGCTTAGATTTACCATTGACATTTTGCTTATCAAACGCATGTTGAAATATGCTATGCCCCTCTTGGTATTGGGATTAGCCGGCATTGTCAACGAAACCATCGACCGTATCTTAATCAAGAATCTCTCGGCCGACAGTTTGGAAGCAGCCATGTATAACGTAGGCGTTTACAGTGCCTGTTTTAAGATAGCTGTAATTATGTCGCTTTTTATCCAAGCCTTTCGTTATTCGGCCGAACCTTTCTTTTTTGCACAATACAAGCAAAAAGACGCCAAAGAAGCCTATGCCATGGTAATGAAGTATTTTGTAATCGTATGTTCATTTATATTTTTAGCTACTACCCTATACTTGGATTTCATCAAATATTTTGTCAGCAAACCTTATCATGAAGGTTTACATATAGTACCCCCTTTATTATTGGCCTATATGATGTTGGGCATAGTATATAATTTAAGCATATGGTATAAGTTAACGGGTCAAACCAAATACGGGGCATACATCTCCTTAGGAGGAGCGGCCGTAACCTTAGGGGTCAACTTTTTACTCATCCCCCGCATAGGCTATACCGGTGCCGCCTTGGCTCACGTGATTACCTATGCTTGTATGATGATAGCCTCCTACCTGTTAGGACAAAAGCATTATCCCATTGCCTATGATCTTAAAAAGATAGGATTCTATGTATGTACGTCCGTGGCTTTGTTCGTCCTGAGCTATTACCTGATTCCTTTTGATTATTTCGGCAAACACCAAACCTTAGTCCAAACCATTGTAAATACTGCTATTCTATTATTTTACGTATATATCATCTATAAAAAAGAATATAAAACCTTAAAGAAAGTATTGCAATCCTAAGCATCGTGCTTGGATTTTGAACTATTCCTATGATGGCAAAAAAAATATTATTTATCGATGCAGCCCATCCCGAACTGGAAAAGGGACTTCGTGATATGGGATTTAGCTGCATTCATGCAGATGTCAGTTATGAAACATTGCTACAAACGGCACCGGATTATGTAGGATATGTAATTCGCAGTAAATTCGCCCTTGACCGGACCATCCTCGACCAATCCACTCAACTCCGTTTTATAGCTCGTATAGGAGCCGGCATGGAAAACATCGATACGGCTTATGCTGCTTCCAAGCATATCGAATGTTTGCACTCTCCCGAAGGCAATGCCGATGCAGTGGGAGAATATGTCATCGCATCGACTTTACTCATGTTGCGCAAACTACCCATCGCCGACCGGGAAGTCAGGCAAGGCATATGGGATAGGGAGTCGAACCGAGGCATGGAATTACACAGCAAGACCTTTGGCATTGTGGGATACGGACATATGGGTGAAGCCCTGGCCAAGAAATTATCCGGTTTCGGATGCAGAGTGATTGCCTACGATAAATACAAAAGCGGTTTCGGCGATGCTTACGTCGAAGAATGCAGCTTGTCATACCTACAAAAAGAAGCCGACATAGTGAGCATACACATTAATTATATGCCTGAAAATCTATATTATATCCACAAAGAATGGATAGAAGCTTTTGAGAAAGACATCTTTTTAATCAACAGCTCACGGGGCAAAGTACTGCATACCGCCGATTTAATTCAATGTTTACAAAGCGGCAAGATACGTATGGCGGCCTTGGATGTATTGGAATACGAAGACATTCGCTTACGCAACCGTCCCAAGGAAGCATGGGATGAAGCCATGCGTTATATAGCCGGAAGCGATAAGGTATTATTAAGTCCCCACATTGCCGGTCAAACCCTCGAATCGAGTATGAAACACGCACGGATTCTATTGGGAAAAATACAACGGATTTTCAATCAGCCTGATTAGTGTACATCATTTTCATCTATCATATTGTTCAATAAAGCATAAACCGTCAGACCGGAAACAGATTTAATGCCGGTTTTTCGGCTGATATTCTTACGATGCGATATCACCGTATGTATGGATATGTTTAGCTCATCGGCAATTTCTTTGTTCATTTTACCTTTAGCTACCGCTATCAACACATCTCTTTCCCTATCGGAGAGTTCATAGCTTTCGTGATTGGCAGGCGCTTTCCCTGAACGCAAGGCTTCGCGCAATTTCGATTCTATCGTTGCTTTGTCATCATCCATGCCTATCACCGCATGAAACTGCTTTAATATGCCGGGTTGAATATAAGAACTTACCAAAGCAAGGCAAAGCATATCCGGATAATTTTGAAAAAGACTTTTAAGCATAAAACGTTTGGCATAGCCCAACAATATCGGATTCAGCAAGATGATATCGGGTTTCAATGCCCCTAATTTTTCCAGTAATTTTTCCATACAATCAAAGGAATCGAGCACGTCATAGCTGAAATTATCGTATAACATATGGCGTATGCCGGCCACTAACAAAGAAGATGATTCTAAGATGATAATTCTATATCTCTTACTCATACGTTATTTCTTTCTAAAAATTCAACATAGGGTATTAATATCTTTTCTTCTATTAACGAATGCTTGTTCAAATCATCGGAAAGGTCGAAGAGTTTGCTTAACACGCTGACCCGTTCTTTGGTCATCAAGTTGCAAGGCAAATATTTAATCAATATATTGGTCAAATCATTTAATTCGTCTTCAATATTGGAATGTATGCTTTGAAACTGATGAATGGTATAGGCATTCGTTTTTTTTCCATCCTGCAAATCTTTGATATACGGAAAAACAGTTTTTTCTTCATAGTCGAAATGATCGACCACCTTTTGTTTGTAATCGCTAAAAAAACGTTTCAAGGTATCGCCGAATTTTGCTTCACAATTATCGGCAATTTTTACCAAGATAGAGGCTATATCAGTGAGACGTTCTTTCAAATAATAATCATGCGAGGCCAATAAAAAAGGAATCAAAGAATGCATATCGGTAGCCAATAGAGCCTTTTTATCGGGCAAAAAATCATCATAGGTATATACATTACATACCAAAATAAAAAAAGATGGGGATATATGATAGATTTCGCAGACTTCTTCAACCGTTTTTTCGCCAAAGCCAAATTCAATGCCAAAGCGAGGAATCATTAACACAAGCTTATGATTTTCTGATAATAAATCGGAAAGTTTGCTGTGTTCTGTAAATAAAAAGGGTTTCATACGTAAATTATTTTTAAGGATAAACGTATTTTAACAAAATATCGTGTAAAAAAAATGAAATATATTTTCAGGAGGCAATTATTTCAACAAACTATGTAACAAGAACATAAAAAAACAACCTTTATTTACTTTCTTCTATATAAATTTCATAAAAAAAACGACTTGCAAATGAATATAAATTTTTGTACCTTTGCATCCAATTTATTAAACCTAGATACACTAAACATTGAATGAATAAAATGAAAGTCAAATCTAATACCATTATAGGTGCTATTGCCGGCGACATCATCGGTTCGACCTATGAATGGAATAATGTAAAAACAACCAATTTTAAATTATTTACTCCCGTTTCTACCTTCACGGACGATACGGTTTTAACGATGGCGGTTGCCGACTGTTTACTACATGATTTCGATTTTTCCGAGACCTTGTGGAAGTATGGCAGGGAATTTTACGGCTTAAGTTACGGACCTCACTTTAAAACCTGGTTGCGCGATACCAGTCGAAGGCCCTACCACAGTTTTGGAAATGGAGCCGCCATGAGGGTAAGTCCGATTGGATTTGCTTATGACAATATGCAGAAAGTATTGAAAACCGCTAAGCTATCGGCAGAAATCACACACAGTCATCCCGAAGGCATTAAAGGAGCTCAAGCCATAGCAGCCGCTGTATTTCTCGCTAATATAGGAAAAACAAAACAAGAAATTAAGTATTATATCGAAACTAACTTTTATTATGATTTGAATTTCACCATCGAACAGATTCGTTCGACCTATAAATTCGATGTCTCCTGTCAAGGCTCAGTTCCCCAGGCTATCGTTGCTTTTCTGGAAAGTACGGATTATGAAAACGCCCTGCGATTAGCCATATCCATAGGAGGAGATAGTGATACGCTCGCTTGTATGGCAGGCGGTATTGCCGCCGCTTACTATAAAAAAATCCCTGCCAACATTATCGATTTCGCCGCTTCTAAATTACCGCAGAATTTCATAAACCTCTTGAATGAATTCGAGAATACTTTTTGTAAGGAATAAAAATTCATGATTATTTTTACGAACTGTCATGCAACACATATACCTTCTTTAGCATCTTGAAGATGATTTTTTAGTATTGCTCAAATCCTACTATCTATGCTTACTCTCATTGTCAATGAAGAAATAAGGTTAAAACCGCTTGCACTATCTGATGCCAGAGTGATATTTCAAACCATAGATACACAACGTAATTATTTACGTCGATGGCTTCCTTTTATCGATCACACCCGACATGTTCACGATACGGAAAATTTCATCAATGCCATTTACGCTACCCCACCGGACATCAGAGAAAGGGTATTTTGCATTTATTACAAACAAAACTTTGCGGGCTTGATAGGCCTCAAATCCATCGACCAAACAAATAAAAAATCGGAAATCGGATATTGGCTGTCGGAAAGTTTTCAAAAAAAAGGTATCATTACTCTTTCGGTAAAAACGTTGATAGATTATGCTTTTCAACAATTAAATCTCAACCGTATACAAATTAAATGTGCGGTAGGAAACCATGAAAGCAAACAGATTCCGCAACGATTGGGCTTTGCTTTCGAAGGCATTGAACGTGAAGGCGAACTCCTCTCCGACAACCTATTCACCGATTTGGAAGTATATAGCATCTTAAAAAAAGATTTGGGTTAATCGACCATTACTACATATGAAACAATTATCGAAAAAAATATTGGCTGTTTGTCTCGTAAGTATAATAATTCTACCGACATTCATCACGATTTTCGATGCCTTGTTTCATCAGCACGATCCTTTTCATTGCACTGCCGAAAAAGAATGCCACATACACCACAAACATTCACACTGCCCCATTTCCTCTTTTGAATTTTCCTTGTTTACGTTGGATAAACCAAAGCTGAAAAAACAAAAAAATATTTACCACAATAAATATGAAATTCTGTATTCCTTTGTTTATTACAACAAACACACAAACTGTTCCTTCCTCCTTAGGGCTCCCCCCTCTTTATACAATTAATTAATAGGTAGGTTATCATCATAACCTATCGTAAAATCCATTAATTGTAAATTTATAATTATATATAAAATGAAGAAAATCATTTTTATTTTCTTTGTGTCGTTTCTTTTAATTAAAGTAAACGCTCAAAATTCCATATCGGGAAGCATAAGCGATGAAACACATCAACCTCTTGTCGGCGTTAGTATTTACATCCCCGACATGCATAAAGGATGTGTTAGCGATCAAAAGGGAAATTATGAACTGACGAATTTACCAAATGGTAAAATTAAAGTCCAATTTTCCTATATCGGCTACGCCGGTCATATCGAAACCATTGAATTAAAAGGAGAAAAAATAATATTAAATATTGTATTAAAAGCAACGGCAATCGAAGCCGAAGGCATAGTGGTTTCGGGTGGATATAATTCCACCCAACATGAAAATGCCGTTAAAATCGACCTCTTGAAACTCAATCATGCCCAAATAAAAAACAGTCCAAACTTTATGGAAATAATAACGGAAATACCCGGGGTTGATATGATTTCGAAAGGAAGCGGTGTTTCCAAGCCGGTGATACGCGGTCTTTCCATGAACGATATATTGGTATTGAATAATGGTGTTAGAATAGAAAATTACCAATACAGTGCCAACCATCCATTAGGTATTGACAACAATGGCATTGAAAGAATAGAAATCATCAAAGGACCTGCTTCCGTAGTTTACGGATCTGATGCCATAGGGGGAGTGATAAATTTCATCAAAGAAAAACCCGCTCCCATAGGCAACCTCATAGGTGATTACAATCTTCAATTGTTTTCAAATTCATTGGGTGTTTCACAAAACATAGGCGTTAAAGGAGCCTCTAAAAACTTTTTCGGCGGCTTCCGTTTCGGACATAAATCCCATGCCGATTATCGCCAAGGGAAAGGTGATTATGTACCTAATTCGAGATTCAATGAAATGACTTTCAACATTAATACCGGTTATACAGGAAAAATCGGGACATTAAAGTTGTATTATGATTACTTTAAACAAAACTTAGGAATGTCGGTAGCTGCTGTTGAACCATTGATTACAGAAAGGAATCGAAAAAACAAAATATGGTATCAGGATTTGGAGCATCAATTACTTTCATCGCAAAACAGCCTATACTTAGGGAAATTTAACTGGGAAATAAATGCTGCCTATCAAAAGGCTTTGCGAAAATTACAAACAACACTTGAGGTTCCCTTTGTGGAGATGAATTTAAAAACAATCACCTACGAATCCAAATTACGTTTGCCATCCAATAAAAAATCCACCTACATTATCGGATTTCAAGGGATGTGGCAAACAAATAAAAACCTCAACAACAGGGCTTCTCAATTTCTTCCGGATGCCGAGATTAATAATATAGGTTGCTTTGCCATGGCACAATACTCCTTTCTGCAAAAGATAACATTACAAGGCGGACTAAGATTTGATTTTTATAAAACAAACACCTATGCTTTGGGTATTAAAGGGACAAGCTCCTATCATGCCCCTACCGATAAAACATTTGCAAATCTTAACGGATCACTGGGTGCAACTTTTAAACTTAATCAAAAAATTTTATTCCGAACCAATGTGGCAAAAGGCTATCGTGTGCCAAATATTTCTGAGCTAACATCCATAGGTATACATGGAAACAGATATGAAATAGGGAATAAAAACCTATCACCCGAAAACTCTTGGGAAAGCGATTTTAGCATGCATTATCATTCAACACATCTATCCTTCGATATAGCAGGATTTTACAATCACATCAATCATTATATTTTCATAACACCAACCGGCGATACAACGGCTCAGGGATTGCATATATTCCAATACCGTCAAGCCGATGCGTATTTGTTTGGCGGAGAAGCAGGATTGCATTATCATCCCAAACCCGCTAAATGGTTACACTTGCAAACCACCTTTTCGGCCGTTATCGGCAAACAAAAGAAAGGTGATTACCTGCCTTTTATACCTGCACACAAATGGAAAACGGAAATAAGAGCCGAAAAAGAAAAATTAGGATTTATGCATAATGCCTATGTCTCCTTGTCGAATCAAACGGCATTGGCTCAAAACAATATCGCAGCCGACGAAAGCCCCACCAAAGCCTATACCCTCTTCGACATCGGAACAGGAGCCGAAATAAAGATTAAAAACCAAAAACTCTCGTTTAAGCTAAGCATAAATAACCTGCTCGATACCAAATACATCGACCATCTATCCACCTTGAAAGAAGTAAACTATTTCAATCCCGGCCGAAACATAACATTCAGCTTGAGGATACCCTTTTGTGTGTGGAAGGAAAACTAAAAAAAGCGTTCATATTGAGGGAAATCATTCGTAGAGACGTTGCATGCAACGTCTCTACATCAATAACAATATGTATTATAAACAATTACAAATTTCGGAATCGAAGAGAGCTGTTTACACTGTAATAATCAGCTACAATCACATTACCCTATAAACCGTTGGAAATTGCCATTAGAGATAGTACGATTGTCGGCTCAAGCTATATGTAAGAGCAGTTTTTCGTAAAAAAATCTATCCTAAATTCTGTGGATTAGGTTTTTAGTTAATATAAAATTTCAGTAAGCTTTAAATTCATTTATTATATAAGAAAAATAGTTACTTTTGCGAAAAAATTTAACATTATCGTATAGAAGTACGATAGCATCCTTCCACATTTATCGATTCCATTGTATTTCTATACTATTTAGTATTAACACAACCTATAGTCATGAAAACAAAAATAAGTCTTGAAGTTTTGAAAGTACTTTCAATCGTTTTTTTTGTGTGTTTTACCATTCCGGAATTAGCGAGTCAAAATAACGACTCCTTGAAGTTAGCCAAAGAGAGCCTTCATTTCGACTTCTATTCAACCGATGCGGATATCAAAGTTTTAGATTCGTTGGCAACAAGATTAGAAAAATATTATGCCGGAATCACCCATCATTTGGGAATACAAATCAACAAAAAAATCAAGGTAAAAGTCTTTCCCAATCTTAAATCCTTTCACGCTGCCATAAACTTTCCCGATGCACCTGATTGGGTTGTTGGAACCGGATATGTGGATGAATTAATGATAGTTTCACCCTTGAATCCGGGAAGATATCATACGTATGAATCACTAATGCAAGTAATTGTTCATGAATTTACCCATGTGGCTGTTTACCATGTAAGGGCTGATAAAGGGATGAGCGGATTTCCCAAATGGCTTAGCGAAGGTTATGCCTGTTACGAAGCAGGTCAAATCAACGATCAAATTCGAAAATCGATAGTATCCCTTTTATCAGAAAAGGAACTGCCCACTTGGGCGCAACTTGAAAATACAACAGAAACAACATTCGGTCAAATGAATGGGTATGGAATCTCTACAACAATCGTTGAATTCCTCATTGCAACCTACGGTTTCGACAAATTGGTCCTGCTGATAAAAGAGCCTGAAAATATTGAAACCATATATGGTTTGTCAAAAGACACCCTGGAAAAACAATGGATTCGATACTTAAAGCATGAGCCGATTAAATAACAATAGCTAACAATAAGCCGAGCAATAGTAAACAAAAAAGATTTAGCCCGCTTTAACTTTTCTTATACCGTGATAGTAATGCAACCCCAAAAATTCTAACGTTTTTTACTACTTATATTACATATACACAATCGTTACTGACAACTTATGAGACACCGAACATTAAGTAACATAGACAAACAAAAAATAATATTATTTAAAATGGCAAATTGATTTGAATTATAATTTTTACTTTCAAAAAGTCAAGTATTTTGTTTCGTTTACTTGACAAAAGAAATTTTTTACTACTTTTGCAGCATGATGTCAGTTTCTAAAAAAATACAAAAACAAATAGGGAAATTAGCCGAAGGCGCTACGTTTAAGTACGAACAATTGGCTATTGAATCTCAGGAATATACTGCGGCAGTTAAGGTTATTGAACGATTGATAGAAAAAGGAGTCATTAAACGAATTTCAACAGGCATATTTTATAAACCTAAAAAAACTGTTTTTGGTGAACTAAAACCCAACGAAGAAGAAATTTTAAAACCCTATTTGTTTGAAAAAGGCAAACGAATTGCTTATATTACAGGAATTTCATTATACAATCAAATGGGATTAACTACACAAATTCCCAAAACCATAAAGATTGCGAGCCGAGAAAAGCGGATTACAGTTTTAAGAAGCAATATAAAAGCTATGCCCGCAAAAAGTTATGTTGATGTAACGGATAAGAATTTTTATCTGTTAGGATTATTGGACGCATTGAAAGATTTTAAACAAATTCCCAATTTAGACAAAAATTCAGCGATTAAAGTCCTTTCAAAAAAAATGGAAGAATTGAATCCTACAGAAATAAAACTATTGATAAAGTGTAGTTTATTTTATCCTCCGAGAGTAAGAGCATTTTTAGGAGCTTTGTTGGAGAATGTAAATATTTCAACCGACTTGACAATTATAAAAAAGAGTTTAAATCCGCTTTCAGCGTATAACTATGGAATTAGAGACACATTATTATCAACCGTACAAAACTGGAATATAAAATGAGATTACACGAAAATAAACAATTGTTTCAAAATGCGGTAATTGCTACTTCACAACAAAAAGACATACCTGAAATTTATGTTGAAAAAGATTATTGGGTAACATTTGCGCTATATGCTATTTTCAAAAATGAAATTGGCAAAACAACTGTGTTTAAAGGAGGAACAGCCTTATCAAAATGCTTTCATTTGATTGAACGCTTCTCAGAAGACATTGATTTAGTTGTTTTGAGAAAGGAAAATGAAACAGGCAATCAATTAAAAACAAAAATCAAAAAGATTTCAAACTGCGTGTCCAACGTGCTACCTGAAATAGAAATTGAAGGCATTACAAATAAATTGGGAATGATACGCAAAACCGCACACAAAACGGAATGAATCCTTTTGAAGTTTTGGTTTTAAATCCGGAGCGGACATTGTGTGAAAAAATCATGAGTTTGGTTCGTTTTTCTCAAACCGATGAACCAATAACGGATTTGAGCAATAAAATCAGGCATACTTATGATATTCATTTGATGTTGAAAGATAAAACTCTTAACGCCTTTTTCCTATCAGAAAAGTTTAATCTAATGCTTTTGAAAGTGGCGAATGATGATGTGGAAAGTTTTAAAAACAAATCCCGAATCCAAAACAGCATTTTTCAAAAAGGATGATTTGATGGCATATCGGATTAAACCGGGATAAGAAATTTTAATGTAATATTGATTTTATCAAAATCATACATGCTTAGAAACTACCAAATGGGAAAGTATCGATTAATAAATGAATAAGTATATATATAAAATGGATAAAAATCCGCTAAATAAATATATAAGCCATATTTTTCCTTCCTTTCCTAATGTTGACAACTCTTTTACTGTAAATTAGCACAAAAAAAACAACAGCGCCCCAAAAAAAGATTTAACCGAAATTTCCCTTGTTTGACTTTATATTATAATATTATTTACTTTTGCAAAAATTTTAACATTATAGGGTAAAATACGATTCTAAATAGTTTTATTTCAAATTCAAATTGTATGTTTTTTAATAATATACAATCATCTTACACATACAATCGTTGTAAAGCGTTTATGATAGAAAAATCGTCAAATAACAAATTGATAATAATATGAGAAAGATATTTTTAATAGCAATCTTGACAATAGGTAATCTATCCGTTATGAATGCAAGTGATTTGAACAATAATTTAATAGAACTTGCAAAGATTTATAGAAATTTTATGTTTCGAAATTCTCCGACAACATCCACATTTGAACAATTAGCAGAAATTAAATCATCGGAATTGATGAATGCTACTAAGTTTATTAAGGAAACAATTACCACAGGTAATAAATTGACAACAACAGAATTTCTTAAACTACCCGATGAAACTACATTAAAATACATCTATATAATAAGAAGAATTAATTGGAACATTACTGAGGAACAACCAAAAGATAATAATAAAGTTATTACTGAATTAACAGACAGCGCTATTCCTCGTTATGAGCTAATTGATAATTACTATGAGATGCTATTTATTGGAGTGGGAAATAAAAATCAACCATTTAACCTCTCAGGAGTAGATTTTCAAATGAATAAATATGAATTACAGGATAATACTGAAAAAGGAATTTTCTTTTTAAATGCAATGAATTTATGCGGCACCTTGATTTGGGGATATATGAATATTGTTAAACCGCCAAATTATAAAAAAGCATTGCAATACATAAAGAAATATCCTAAATTTAATGGGCAACCATATTATCAATATCTTGACTTTGGATTCCCTGATTTTGAAATGGTAATTATAAAAGACAAAGGCAAAGAAAGTTATAAGTCCTATTATATAAATAGGTATTACAATACATTATTATCTCATTTAGAATGTTTAAGCCAAAAAAAGAAGGATAAAGAAAAACGCATTGACTTATTACTCGGTTCTATTTTGAAAGTGGAGAATTATTATAAATACTCAAAGAAAAAAAAAGTGCTTAAAGAACTATTCACTACAATGAAAAGATAAAATGCCCTACCGCTGTATACCCAACAAATGTAATACTTGTAATTTTAAGAACGAAAAACCGCTTCAACTTTGCTTATGCCCCGATAATGAAGCATACTCGAAATCAAATACCTTTCATAGGACTAAACCTTACCAAGGATATGAAAAAACAACCACGAATCGATAATAAATTTTGCAAATAGTGAATTTGCAATGCTTATTTTTAAATAAAAAAGAATATTATTTCTAACCAAGCCCCACTCCCCCTTTCATCTCCCCTATTTCGTCACAAAACTCACTTTAATAACAAAAACAATATAAGGAAACAAAATGAATAAACTACAAAGGATTTGGTTGTTTAGTAAATGTTTGTTTTGATTTGGGGAAAAATTTGAGCGGAAAACGAGACTCGAACTCGCGACCCTAACCTTGGCAAGGTTATGCTCTACCAACTGAGCTATTTCCGCAAAGCGTTGTACCTCGGGCGGGACTTGAACCCGCAAGGCATTAAATGCCACGGGATTTTAAGTCCCGCGTGTCTACCAATTCCACCACCAAGGCTTATTCAAAGAACGATTGTATGCGTTTAAATTCGGATTGCAAAAGTATACATTTTCTTTTTATGTTTTACAAAAAATTATAATTTTTTATGATTTATTTTTCTTCATCGGGATCCAGTTGCGGTTTTACCTTTACGCCTCCGTATTCGGTTTCTACTCCTTTGTTATAGGTAGTTGAAAATAAAAGCACCCCTTCTTCATTATATATATAGGAAATGCCGTGCAGCAAACCGTCTCTGTAAGGATATTCCGCTTTTACCCTACCATTTTCGTGGTAATATATGGTTTTTCCTTCTTGAAAATCATATTCAAAGGGAATCAATGTTTTCAATTGGCCGTTGGGATAATACGTTTTCCATTGACCGTGTTTTTGTCCGCTTAGGTAGAAGCGTTCTTCCAACACACTGTCGTTCCAATAAATAAACCTTCCCACTTCCAACCCCTCTTCATATTCTCCAAACATAAGGGTATCGCCCTTTTCGTCCAAAGAGAATTGCGGACCATCATAGCTTCCGTTATCATAGTTTTCTATCATCAAGACTTTCCCATCGGGGTAAAACCAGTGCCATTCTCCATCTTTTTGACCGTTTTTGTTGTACCGTCCTTGTATTTCGATGCTACCATCGGGGAAATAATACTTCCAAACTTTGACAGGTCTGGTGTTCAAATACTCCCCTTCGGCACGCAAGGCCCCATCTTCCTCATAGTACTCTTTCCAGTATCCTTGTTTATAGCCATTGTCATCTACGATTCCCTCCCCTGTTAAAAAGCCGTTTTTGAAGACATAGGATTGTATGACATTACCCGTGCTATCGTATTCTTTGCGTATGCCTTCGGGCTTACCCCTAAAGAAATAAGCTTCTGTTTTTATTTGGCCGTTCGGATGATAAGCCAATTGTCTTTCCAAAATTTTAGTCTCAGCAGCATCTTCTTTCAAGACATCATTTTCCCATTTTTCGATGCGTTGAAACACGCCCTCTTCGTTATAATATTTAAAAAAACCGTGTTTTTTATCGTTGAGATAATACCCTTCCGATTGCAGATTACCGTTTTCCCAAAAGAATTTCCAACTCCCTTGCTTGTGCTTGTTTCCATCTACCCTGTTCACATATTCTTTTCTTACGATATAGCCTTTACGGTATTCAATCACGGAAATTACTTTTCCGAGGGTATCGAATTCTTTGGCCAGTCCATGGGCAACTCCCTTTTCATAGGGTATGCTATATAATAAACGCTTTTGTTTGTCGTAATGATTTTCACTTCCTTGTATAGTATCATTTTCAAAATACACTTCTATACTCCCTTCATCCGTATAGATTTTACGCAGACCGTGTTTACGTCCTTCTAAATAGGTAATCCACCTATTTATCTGCGATTGATTATCATAAAAAACCCAGACACTATCCAGCAAAAAATCTTTTCGGTTTCCTTCGGAGCGCAAACTGCCATCGGGATAATAGGATTTCCAATAGCCATCGGGCTTGCCTTGTCGCATCCACCCTTCAGCCGATATGCTGCTATCGGGATAATAAAAACGGGTAAACACCGCACTGTCCTGTTGCTGAGCCATGGCATTGACAGCCATCACGACGAGTAATATAGTGATGTATTGTTTCATATTATCCGTTTACTTGTTGCATTTCCACCCATTTGGCATACATGCCGTTTTGTTGTATAAGTTGATGATGCGATCCCTCTTCTACGACATTACCCTCTTGAAATACGAGGATACGATCGGCGTTTTGCACACTGGTTAATCGATGAGCTATCATGACAGATGTTCGATTTCGCATCACATTTTCAATAGCTTCTTGTACCATAACTTCCGATTGACTATCCAATGCCGAAGTAGCTTCATCGAACAATAAGATTTCGGGATTACGTAATACCGCTCGAGCTATGCTCAAGCGTTGGCGTTGTCCTCCGGAAAGCTTCACACCCCTATCTCCAATATTCGTTTGATAGGCTTGTGGCATGGCCGAAATAAATTCATCGGCATTGGCAATTTTTGCCGCCTCATAAACTTGCTTTTCGCTCACATTTTCCAGTCCAAAACAGATGTTGTTATACACGGTATCGTTAAACAAGAGGATATCCTGACTTACCAAACCCATCAAAGCTCGCAGATCGGATATCACATAGTCTTTGATGTTGACACCATCCAATAAAATTTCACCTTGGCTTACATCGTAAAAGCGAGGTAAAAGATTCAGAAGGGTAGTTTTACCGGCACCCGACATGCCTACCAATGCAAGACTTTGTCCTTTTTCTATCGTTAGATTAATATGATGTAATACGCCCTTGGATGAATCGTAGGCAAAGCTTACGTCTTTGAATGTTATGTTATGCTCAAAATGCTTAATGGGCAATGCATTCATTTTTTCTTCTACCACTTCGTCGGCATCCATGAGTTCAAACACACGGCGTGCAGAAACCAAGGCTTTTTGCATTAAATTGAAGGAACGAACACCGGCTTGCAAGGGGGGTATCAATCGCGCAAACACCAAGACAAACAAAATCAAGGTATCGGCTCGCAGGTGACCCTTTTGTGTAAACAACAAGTAGCCTCCTATCCCTATGACAAAACACAGACTTAGGGTACACAACACCTCGGACAAGGGACTAGCCAACTCCACTTTTCGATTTACTTTATTAATCAAACGGGTATAGGATTGATTAACAACTTTAAACTTTTGTATGAAATAATCTATCGCATTAAAGCCTTTGATGATACGCAGTCCGGATATACTTTCCTCAAACATAGACCCCAAAATACTCAGTTGTGCTTGTCCTTGTTTGGACTTTCGACGTATGCTAACGGATATTTTTGTTAAAATAAATGTCAACAAAGGAAAAATACTCAAAGAAACCAACGTCAAAAACGGACTGATCATTAACAAGGTAATAAGAAACACTATTACTAACCAGGGCTCCCTTAGTAGCAATAGCATGGAATTTCTGATAAGGATATCCAATTCCTGTACATCGGCGTGTAGGCGTGTTATCACATCACCGCTTTTATGTTCGGAATAATAGGATAAGGGCAAAATCAAACTTTTACGATACAATGCATTCTGAATATCCCTCACGGTATTGATTTGTGTGGGATTCATAAAATACAGGCCTAAAAAGCGGCACAGATTTGAGATAAAAGAACAGCCTAAAAACAAAGCCGATACAAACAACAGGGCATAAAAAACACCGTATGATGAGCGTATGAGGGTAATATAATAGGACATTATTCCCATAATCCCATCTACCGACAAGGAAAAAGCCGGTTTCAACTCAACGGCATCGACTACACCAAAAAGGATAGAGATAAAGGGTACTATCATGCCCAATGTAAATACCGAAAATACGGAATACAAAATATTGAAAAGAAAGGCAAGTACTACATTCGGAGTATAGGGTTTGACATAAGAAAGTACACAAAAAAAATCGTTCATATTAAAAATCTAAATTTAAGGAAATATAAAAAAGACCTTTGTTTACTTTATAGTTTTCGATGCCCCATGCATAATCCAAGCGTACAAAATAACCCAACACCATAAACCTCAAGCCCAGTCCAACACCGGCAACAATGGGTTCCGTTTGGTTGTTTAAAGTAATCTTCATCGAAGGACCGGCTTGTATAACCCTTCTAAACAGTGAATTGTCTTCCGAATAAGGCGTCAGTCCTGTCCATGCCGTTCCAATATCTCCAAAGATTACGACTTGCATGGAATTAAAGAAATCGTTCTTCAAAGGATTCTTGGAGAAATACTGTATAATCGAAAACCTCAATTCTGAATTCAACACAAAAAAGGAAGTGCCATTTCGTATGTTTTGGGTAAATCCACGCATATTGGTAGCTAAAGTTTGATAGGTATAATTAATGGAAGTATCCACATTGATTTCCTGATTGAACTTAGCAAACCACCAATTATCAAGTCCTCCCATATAATAGATCAATCGATTTTTACCTATCGAGGTGCTGGCTGCAAAGCGGTTTGCCCAGATCAAATGACGATGAAGTTTGGCATAATAACGGATATCTCCCCCTATCACGAACATATGATTAAAAGATTGGTCGGGTGTGCACATAAATTCGGCAAAAGCCTTCGCTCTCACGCCTTTTTTCATATTCAGGGATAAGTTTTTCGTGAAATCAACGACATATTCCGCTTTGGCTCCCAGCCAAAACGAATATAAATCAGCATGTTCCAAACTCAGTTCATCAGTAGCTTTCAAAGAGTAACGATTATAACGCAGAAAACCGGTAAAACGCACACTGTTCACCCGGTCAAAGGGATATCTTAAAAGGTAGAATATTGACATATTCTGTTGACTTTCATAATATCCATAATAATTCATATTTTTAAGCGACTGAAAATAAACCGCCACTTGTTTATCTAAACGCTTGGAGAAATCTTCATAACTAAACAAAAATTCTTTATTCAAATCGACGGAAAAACGTACTCCTCCTGTCAGGCGATGATCTTCCATTAAATCCCTGGCTTGAACCGTTAAAAACAAATTTAAACCGGGATTGAGATAAATCGGACTGGCTGAGGGCACAAACTGTTGATAAGTAGTATTTAAAAAGCTAAAGTCGGCTTGAACGGCTATGGAATTTAAATAATATTGTACATCATATACGCGTGGTACAAAAGTTATTCTTTCCTTTTCCGTGTCAGTGGTCGTATCCTGTGCCGGAGTGTTTTCTTCAGGCAAATAGCTTAAAGGATTCTTTATTTCGTCTAATTTTACAAAACGTAATCGTTTGACATGCTTGGTTACTTCAGGTGGCAACAAGGACAAGGAATCTTTTATTTCTTCGAAAGCATCCCTATGCATCATGGTTATCGACTGATTCAAGTATGTTCTCGGGAGAGCACTTAAATGAGTGGCATCTTCCTTGGTCATCACATAATTCCCATGATATAATTTTACTTCCGTGATTTGTTTGCTTTGTTTTTCTACATCGTAAAACAATATGCTGTTGTCAACATCACTGATGGAATAATCGTTAAAACGAGTAACATAATGAATGGTTGTATCGATATGACTAATGTTATGTTCGAATTTACCTACATAACGATTATACACCCCATTTCGGTCGCTGATAAAACTCAGGTAGTCATCCTCCGATTCAAAGGCATAGAGTTCTTCGGCTAAGGGAGTTTTGGTTAAACGTTCCAAGGTAGTTGACTTCTCATTGAGATCATACAGATACAAATCATAAGCCGAAAAAGCATATTCGTTTTCTTGGATTTTCAAACTATCCGTATCGCGATTTGAACTAAAAACCAAGGCCGTATTTTCTTTGATAAAACGGGGGGCAAAATCATCGGCTTTATCATTGGTAATAGCTTGCAACGAACGTGAAGCTACATTATACAGATAAATATCGGATTGTCCGTTATTCACTCCCGACAAAGCGAGGTAACGACCATCATCGGAATAGGCAAAATCGGTAATCTTATGGATAAAAACAATTTGTCGGGCACCCCATTTTCTTTCTTCCATATCATAAGGCACCAAATACACCTTTGCTTTATGTTCAATCATCATCATCAAGTGATTACCGCTAGGATGCCACGCTAACAAAGGGAAACTCACATCCGGATTATCTTCTATTTTGAAATGATAACGATAGATACATTTCTTTTTTTTAGTCTGTTCATCGTAAAGGAACACCTTAACTCTACCCTCTTGGTTGCTAAGATAAGCAATATATTTACCATCAGGCGATATTTTCGGTTGAAGGTAATAAGTCTGTTTCTTGTATTTCTTGAGTATGGAATTTTCCGGAATTTGAAATTCAGGATGCGTTAAGTAACGTTTGGTATAATAATCAATCCATTCTTTTTTCAATTGTTCAAATCCAATGCCGAGCGTTACATAAGTAACTTTTTCATAATTTTTCAACGCTTTCAGATAGTGCAAAATATTCAAAAGCATATCTTCACCGTAGGTATCCGCAATATAATGCCAGAGTGAAAAACCGGCTATTTGTTGTTCAGCCACCGACAAATTATGCAACCTTTCATAACGACCGCTTTTTATTCCATCGCGTATGGCATTATCCACTTCAGTAGTCCACGATTTTGAATAATAGGCACTCATCCCATCGGTAAACCAATAAGGGACAGCCACTCTATCATTGGCTGATGACATGGAATTCAACAAACCTTGTCCGCTAATAATGTGATTAATAAACAATCCTGCCAACCCACCTTTTAAACTTTCCGTAAAGGTACGCATATTCCCATCAAAATACAAAAAAAGCTTATAGCCGTAAAGAGGTGTTACACCCCCTGTATTATAAAAATCTTCGAATTCCATCCCGATATTCGATTCCATAAAATCACTTTGACGGGAGTAGATAATAATTTGAATTTTATTGGATAAGGTATATCTTAATTTTTCCTCTAATTCAGGAATCATTTTAGGTAAGTTTTCGGCCACAAATTCCGCCAATTTCTTCCCTTGCGGATAATAATAAATGTCGGCCATGGGAGTACGATAATAGGTCCAGACATGGGTTTGGGTTTGAATACGGTTTTTGCCGAAGGACATATGAGTGCCATTGTAAAATTGAGCCTCAAGGCATACAATAACAAACATAAAGCACATAAAAAATACATGCTTTTTTTGTATCCATCTCTTTTTGTTATGTTTAATCAAGAAAAACATATTAGCTCTTTCATTTTTAAAGAACTGTAAAAGTATAAAAAAATTGTTTAGCAAAAGCAGGTTTTGCGTTGATGGAAAACCGGAGGGAAATGTCGCAAGTCGCAGGTCGCAAATCGCAAGATGATGATGCCTAAAAAAGGTCAACCTTTTTTAGGCATCGTCAAATCACCCCCTGACTATTTTTCGGCACTAAAAACCAATTCATAAATTGTAATTACTTAATTGTATTTCTTTCACCGGTATTTTACAATTTAATGTATTTTCCTCTATAAATTTTAGAAGAAATTTTTATTCGTTTGTGTGTAATTGGATAATTTCATGTACATTTGCCAAAATTTTACACAAAGTATTTTATGAGAAAATTTATCTTACTATTATTAATCTTTTTTTCATTCAGTTCGGGATTTGCACAGAACGTAACATTTACAAACATACTGTCAGCAATTAACGCCGACAGCATAAAACGCACTGTGATGGATATGCAAGCTTTTGATTCACGTTTTTGTTTACATGACAATAAGGAAGTAGCCGAATACCTTGTGGCGCGTTTACAAGCATACGGCATCGAAAATGCCGCCATTGATTCATTTTACGTTGAAGATACCACTCAAATTACAGGACCTTTTGCAGCCTGGATGTATAATGTAAAAGCCCATATGGAGGGAAGTGTAGCCGGCGATTCCACACTCATCATAGGAGCTCATTTAGATGCTATTGCCTACGACACCATCTATCATATTTACCCTACCACTGCCGGCGCCGACGACAATGCCTCAGGCATTGCCGTTATGCTTGAAATGGCACGTATATTTCACACATTCAACCTACAACCTAAAATTAGCCTTGATTTTATGGCGTATGATGCCGAAGAATTAGGACTTTTCGGGTCCCGCTACGATGCGGAAAAACGCCGGGCGGCACAAGAAAATATTGTTGTTATGTTGAACAATGATATGGTGGGTAATCAACCCTCTGAGGAAGAATGGAAAATCTTTTTATCGGTATACTATAACTCCAACGATGTGTTAGAACTCACAAAATACATTTGCTCCACCTTTACGCTCTTAAAATATTATATTCCCGATTATTATGAAAACAAATATTACAATCGCAGCGACAGCTATTCATATTACGACAACGGCTTTAAAGTGAATTATATATCGGAATACCAATTTTCGCCTTACTATCATAGCATGTTGGATGTGTATACAGCCTGTAATATGGATTATATGCGAGAAGTGGCAGCATTGAATTTCGGATTAATCTATCATTATTCCATACAAAAACTACAATCCGACATGATTTCGGATGATGAACCATTGCTATCACGATATACCATCGTTCCCAATCCCTCTAAAGAAAACACACGTTTACAATTTGTATTGTCTCGACCTTCAAAGCTGAGCATACACATCACTGACCTTTCCGGAAAAACCTTACAATCCTATGAAGAAGCCTACTACCCTAAAGGGAATCACAGCATAGCATTGCATGCTCAGCATTTATCCTCCGGTATTTATTTTTGTGTGATACATACAGCACAAGGAATTAATACCCTTAAATGGATTATTCCCTAAAATTTGTTTTGCATAAACACAGACTTAAAAAATATTTCAATAAATTCTTTATTTCATGACAATATTTTATTATTTTTGCAAAAAAAATAAACCTCTTAAACATGAAGCATATGATAAAAGTTAAAACCCTGTTATTTGTATTGGTCATAGCCCTTAGCAGTTGCAACAAAGCTCCCAAATGTAGCATTGACACTCCGGCAGACAACCAAACATTTACGATAGCCGATAGTATTTTTGTTAAAGTAACCGCCGAAGATAAAGATGGAAGCATCGCCCATGTTTCCTTATTTATCAATAATAATTTGCATGCAAAAGTCGAAGAAAGTCCATATGATTTTGTCATCCCTTCGGGCACTTTAACAGAAGGCAGTTATAAATTAAAAATTGAAGCAGCCGACAACGAAGGAAAAGTAGGCGAAGCCAACATTTCGATTGTAGTGAATCCAAAATTATTTACCATAGGCGAAATGTATGATGTGGGTGGTATCCAAGGACAAGTATATAAAATCAGCGACGAAGGGAAACACGGTATGATACGTTCCTTGGATTTTGTAAAACTAAGTTGGGGCAACGAATTAGATCAAACTTCAGCGCAAGATGAAAACGACGGAGTTGCTAATATGAACCGAATCAAAAACAATTTCAATATTGAAAATTATCCGGCTTTCAAATGGTGTGAAGAAAAAAACACCAACGGAGTAAGTGGATGGTATTTACCTGCCATCAACGAAGTGGTAGACATGCATAGTGTAAAAACCCAACTAAACATACCCTTTTCCGGTGAATACGGTGTGTGGTCATCTACAGAACAGCCCGACGAAACCGGGAATGCTTTCTTTAAAGCCTTTAATTTAGATTCACCTTTTAATCAGAAGGGAAGTAAGTACAAAAAATATGTAGTTATTGCTGTAAGAAAATTCTAAAATAATATACAATGAAACTTCATTAAAATAGCTGCTTTCTGAGCAGCTATTTTAGCTTATAATTAACAATTTAATAGGATGTATTATGAAAATAAAGCTAGATATGGTCGCTCTTTTTGTAGCTGACCTGCACAAAATGGTCGATTTTTATCACCATGTTGTCGGCATTGACATTGAATGGGACAGAGAGGGTCCCTATGCGGAATTCAAGCATGAAGGCATACGTTTTTCCATGTGTGAACGCAAAATGTTATGCGAATTACTAGGTAAAGACCTTTCCTTCCCTACGGGTATCAATGGCAGTTTTGAATTATCCATCAACGTAGGCGAACCGGCCAAAGTAGATAGCACCTATCACCGAATGATTGAAAAGGGAGCTACAGGGATTTATCCCCCTCGCAATGAAGCATGGAACATGCGTTCGGCCATGATTACCGACCCCGAAGGCAATATTATTGAAATTGCCTCCGATTTTTGGGAATAAAATTTCGATATTTACTTACGTAAACATTAGACTTCTCCTTGCATATCACCTCATATGAATCACCAACAATGTGAATTTCGGTGAGGTTATTGTTTTATATAACCAAATTTTTATTATTTTTGCCTTAAAATAATCTCGCACATGAAAACACTTCCTTCCTTCATTATCCTTTGCTTCCTTTCAATACTTTCCATGCACACATTTGGACAGATCTTAGAAGCCACCGAATCGAAAGCACTTTTACATGCCAGCGTAACATCGATGAATGGAAAGGCACGTCAAGGAGATATTATTAGCTTTCAAGGAATAAAAAGCAAACAAATGTATAAAGGCATTACCGATGAATCAGGTAGGTTTTCTATCTTGCTTCCCGAAGGAGATACCTATCTGATAAAATATAAAACCTTTACCGGAAATGTCAACTACGACAAATTACCCATTCCTAACAAAGCAGGCGCATACACTTTTCAACTCAATATACAATACGATCCCCCTAAAACCTATACTCTCGACAATGTATTTTTCGATACCGGAAAGGCTAGTCTCAGACCACAATCCTTTATCGCATTGAATGATTTGGTAGAGCTTATGACATTAAAACCGCAATTAGAAATTGAAATTGCCGGTCATACCGACAATGTAGGTACCGCCGAATCCAATATGACACTCTCTCTTAATCGGGCTAAATCAGTACGCAATTATTTAATAAGTAAAGGAATTGATGCTAATCGTGTAAGTATACAAGGGTATGGCGACACTCAACCCATAGCCTCAAACGACAGCGCCGAAGGAAGACAAAAAAATCGAAGAACCGTGGTCAACATCACTAAAGAATAAAAAAATCATACTACTTTTGCCGGAAAAATAGTTTTTAACATTAATTGGTATACATGTATGAACGTAGAAAAGAGGTTGAAAACCGGAAAACAAAGGAAAAAGATTTACGGTAGTATCCCAAAATGTGTGTAAATTCTATTTCTTTTAATTTCTGCAAAATTATACATTTTATTTTAATTTATAGAAAAAGGAACGAAGCGAAGGCTTGCCGAAGCGAAGTTCCTTTTTCTGTTT
>Ga0265293_10003397_pt1 | contig 29611 bp, 24 predicted proteins | sample Munlanlewell138R_FD_192505 | JGI IMG/M metagenome (GOLD analysis project Ga0265293, IMG submission 192505) | Leachate microbial communities from a municipal landfill in Southern Ontario, Canada - Leachate well 138R | ecosystem: Engineered > Solid waste > Landfill > Unclassified | place: Canada... | reverse complement strand
ACAAAAATATTCTATAAGTTTTATAGTTTTTTGCCTACTATGCTTTGCGTTTTTCCTATACGGATTTTTAATAGTCATGAACTAGTTATAATGATTATTTAAATCACTTCAACCGTTCTAGACCCTTAAAAATTATGAAAAAATTATTTTTATTTGTGTTTTTTATAACTTGTTTCCTCTTTATTTCTTGTGAAAAAGAAGAAATAGAAGATAACAACCCTACTTATTTAACCATACATGAAGGGTTTTGTGGAAATAATTATTATTGGTTAGAACCAGGTGCTATCGCGTATATAAACGCAGACACTGATTGGAGAAAAAAACCAATAAAATGGTTTGTCGTATCAAATGAAACAAAAACTTATGTGGATAAGTTTTCTATGGGAACAGACAAACTAAATGACACAATAATTGTGTCATCTAATAATAAAATTTTGGTATATATCTCGGGATATATGGAGGTATTACCAAAAAAGAAAAAATAGAAAAATTTATTAAAAATCTGGCTGTTTGTCATGCTGGATTTTTTATTTTATTTGTTGATATTTGTTCTCTAAAGTTTATAAGTTATTTTATGAAATATACTCCTGCTATACAACAATATATAGATATCAAAAAACAAAATTCAGATTGTTTGCTGTTTTTTCGTTTAGGTGATTTTTATGAATTATTTTTTGATGATGCTAAATTAGTCAGCAAAGCCTTAGATTTGGTTTTGACTTCAAAAAACAAAAACAGCCCCAATCCAATTCCCATGGCTGGAATTCCTCATCACAGTGCTGAAAAATATATAAATAAACTTGTTTCTTTATGATATAAAGTAGCTATTGCCGAACAGATAACAGAACCAAAACCTGGACAAATCGTAGAAAGAGAAGTAGTAGAAATTATTACTCCTGCTACTTATATCAAAGATTCTGAGTCAAAAAATTTTTCTTATATACTATCTATAACTCATAAAAGTTTTAAAAATTGAGAAAACTATCACATTGCTTGGTGAGATTTTAGTTTGTGAGAATATAATACAAAAAGTTTTGAAAAAATAGAAGAAACAAAAAAATTTATTGTTTCAATAGATCCTGTTGAAGTTATATTGGATGTAGATTTGCCAGAAAAATCTAGTTTATGGGATAGTCTAAAAAAAGAACTAAAATCTTTAATTTCAGTCTACGAAATTCCATTTGATTTACAAAATTATGTTTTAGAACAATGTAAAATTCAAAACCTAAATAGTTATGGACAAGCACTAGAGTCTGGTAGGATTAATGCCTTTTGATTATTGTTAAATTATTTAAAATATACTCAAAAAAACAATCTAAATAACATTGTTCGTATTGCTTTTCACAGTCCCAAAAATCGTGTTTTAATAGATGATATTACTATAAAAAACTTAGAAATATTTTATAATAATTATGAAAATCTTGAAAAATACAGCTTAGTTTGAGTTTTGGACAACACAAAAACTAGTGCTGGAGGCAGATTATTACGCAAATTACTTTTAAATCCAACAAATGATTTATCAAAATTAGAAAAAAGGACAGAAAATATACAATATTACTATGATAATTTAGAAAAAACAAAAGAAATTCATAATGTTTTTTGAAATGTCTTGGATATCCAAAAAATAGTGAGCACAATATTGTATAAAAAATTATCTCCAATAATTTTTATCAAACTTAGATATGTTTTGTCTATTTTTTTTGAAAACAATAATCTATTGGAAGAACTAAAAAGATTGTGACTGACAAAGCATCATCTTGAAACTATAGAAAATTTATACAAAACTTTAGAAAAGGTTTTAAAAAATGATGAATTTATCAAAAATGATATAGATTTTATAGCTGATGGATACAATAAAGAAATTGATAGATTAAGAAAAATAGCTTATCATAGCGATGAAATGCTGATGGATTATCAAAATGAATTAGCAAAAGTTTCAAAAGTATCAAATGTAAAATTGAAATATATCATCAATCAATGATATTTTATAGAAATAACAAATAAAGACATTCAATTGTTTGAATCTAATTTAGCTTCAATGCTTTCTGCAAATAATGAAAAATTTAATATTGTCAGAAGAAATACTCTAAAATGATCACAAAGATACAATTCTGAATTTTTGGAACAAATAGAAAACAAAATAATGGAAGCTAAGAGTGCTTTAATTGAGCAAGAATTTTTGATTTTACAAGAATTAAAAGACTCTATTGAGTTGATAATAAATGATTTACATATTTTTTCTAATTATGTATCTTGGCTAGATTTATATACTTCTCATGCCATTTTTGCAAAAGAAAATAATTTAATAAAAACAAATTATTTGGAAAAATGAAATTTAGAAATTTTGGAATGAAGACATCTGGTGGTGGAAAAGTTTTTGGATAAAAATCTTCAATTTATCCCAAACGATTTACTGATGAGCCAATGAAATATTCCTAGCCAAGAAAACAAAGAAGATTTAGGTTTTGTTAATATAATAACAGGACCAAATATGGGTGGGAAATCTACTTATTTGCGTCAAAATGCTTTGATAATACTTATGGCTCATTGTGGACTTTTTGTGCCTGCAAAAGTTGCTAAAATACCGTTAATTGATTGAATATTTGCCAGAATTGGTAGCGGAGATAATTTAGCAAAAAATCAATCTACTTTTATGACTGAAATGCTTGAAGTATCAAATATTTTAAATAATGCTAGCAAAAATAGTTTTATAATTTTTGACGAATTGGGAAGAGGAACTTCTACTTATGATTGATTAGCATTGACAAAAGCTATTTTGGAGTATGTAGTTATGGAGATAAAGGCAAAAACTTTAATTGCAACTCATTATCACGAATTGATTGCTTTGGAAGAAAGTTATCAATGAATAAAAAACTATTCTGTAAGTGTTTATGAAACAGATAAAGATGTGGTATTTATGAAAAAAATTGTAAAATGATGAGCTGATAAAAGCTATGGTTTGGATGTAGCAAAATTGGCTGGGATACCAAATATAATTTTACAAAGAGCAGAAGAAAATTTAAATAAACTACACTCCTCTACTGATGAGAACAAAATACAAAAATTCAATCAAGATTTATTTAATATAAATAGATTTGCCAAAGTAGAAGATCCTAAATATGAAAAAATTAAAAGTATGATAAATAGTTTTGATATCAATAATTTAACACCTCTACAAGCATTGCAATTATTGGCAAAAATTAAAGATGAATTGAAAGATTAAAAATTTAGATCTAAAAAAATACTATGTTGGAATATTTTATATATTATCTGCTTTGAATAAATTTATTAACTTTTATAGTCTGGTGAGTAGACAAACAAAAAGCAATAAAAAACAAATGGAGAATAAACGAAAAAATATTGTTTATTTTAGTATTGATTTGATGATTTTTGGGTTGAGTGTTTTGAATGCAAATATTTCGTCATAAAACTATTAAATCCAAATTTTTATATTATTTTTGGGCAATTGTATTTATTTGGTTAATATTGTTATTTGTTATTTTATATAATATATAAATACTATATTTCTCATTGATTTTGAATTAGTAGAATAATTTACTGCAAAACAGAAGAAAGATTAGTTTGTTATAATAGAATATACCAATCTATTGGATTGTAAATGGATTGTGAAATAAATAGGATTTAAAAACAAGAAGTACTTTATTTAAAAATTTTAGAAATCATGCTATACATTATACCAACACCTATATGAAATAAAGAAGACATTAGCCTTAGAGCTTTAAGATTGTTTAAAGAATTAAATATGTTTATATGTGAAGATACTAGAACATTTAAAAACTTACTTTCTATGTATGAAATTGATTATAAAAACAAAACCTTTTATAGTCTTACAAGCTTTACTGAGCAATGAAAAATAAAACATTATTTAAATTTATTATCAGACAATGATATTTGATTGGTTTCAGAAGCTGGAACTCCTTGATTATCTGATCCCGGGAAAAATTTAATAAAACTTTGTAATGAAAATAAGATAAAGTATACCATACTACCATGAACAAATGCTTTAATACCTGCTGTAGTAGCCTCTGGATTTGATACTAGTAGTTTTGTGTTTTTGGGGTTTTTACCGCAAAAAAAATGAAGACAAACTATATTAAAACAAATCATAAAATGAAAAGAAGAAAGTAAGAAATTTGGAATGAGATGAGAAAAAATACCTGTGTTTTTTTATGAGTCAGTACATAGATTTGAGAAATTATTAAAAGAATTAAAAGAGCTTAACTTTGAATGAAAAATTTCTATTTCTAGAGAAATTAGCAAAATGTTCGAACAAATTATAACCACAAATTTAGATGAAATTATAGATTTAGTAAAAACAAAAAAACTTCCAATTAAATGAGAGTTTGTAGTAGGATTATATTAAAAATCTTATAGTTTGTCTTTATTGTAATATGTTTTTTTTCAATAATTATGAGAAGCTTTTGGAGTTAAAAATGATTCATACAAGTCAATTTTCCCATTTTTATTTATATCATAATCATAAATTTCTTTTCATTTTTTGTTGTGTGTTTTGTTGTAAAGATATTTCTCATCTGTTTTTAATTTATACCATTCCAGAAGAAAAATTTTTCAACTACTAGGTAAATTATGCATAATAGCTATCAGCTGTGTTAAGTCATTATTGTCTGATTGATTTGTTAGGAACTCTAAAGCTTTCATCATCTCTCAATCTGCATGAAAAATTAAAGTATATAAATTGTACATAGCAAACAAGTATGCTGTTTTATGATGATCTTGTCACTTTAGTTTCGTAACACTTCAAGCGATTTTTTGTCGCTCTGGTAAATACAAATTCATTATAGAAGCTCATCTTTGTTCGTCTCATGTATCATAAACTGCGAATGATGTAAATTGATAAAGCCCAAATGATGTATAATCATCAGCAACAGCAGGTAAGTTCATCACAAATTTTTCTCATCAAATTTTTAGTAAGAAATCTAATACTTCCTTATTTAGTTCTCAATTAGGGCTTGGCATTAATTCTGTCATACCATAGGCTAATAAAGATTCTTTATCAATTTTACTACAAATATTTTTAAATAGTTTTATTTTTTTTTGATTTCATTTTAATTTTTCATTTCAAAATTTATCCCAATCAAAATTATTGTTTATTTCTTTGATAGCAGAATTAATGTTTTTTGTTAGTAATTCTAAACTAGATGGTTCTACTATATCAAAATCTATTTTACTTACTGTATTTTCATAAAAATCTTTTGCTACTGTAAATTGACTTTCATTTTTACGATTAAATTTTCTTTGATATAATTCTTGTAATATTTCATTAGGCTTAAATATTATAGTATCTCATATTGTTTTAGACACTCACTGATATCACAGATAATGAGAATATAAATCTCAAACATTTCTTCATTTTAATGAATTTGGAGTTGGTATTTCATTGTTGATGTCTTTTAAATTGATTGTATTATCTTTTATATGTTCAGGTAATTCTTTATTATCTATTTTTTTATCTTTTTGATGTTGATGCACTTTGTTTCATCAATAATATAAAACACTGCTAGCAATCAAAATTTTAATAATATTTTTTTTAACAGTATCTGTAATTTTATTAGAAGATTTTCATAATTTAGAATGGAGCTTTTGGTCTCATGCATCAACAAGATGATATGTTCACTTTACTGTATTTCAAATTGCTTTTGAAAGTTCTGTAACAGTAGATATAATGCCTTTTCAAGCTTTCTTAAAACTTTCTCAAGATTTTTCTAATTGATCTTTATGATTTTTTTTATTCATTTATTGTTTGAAAAAATAAAAATTATTATTAAATAGATTATATTGAAAAAGTATTTATTTGTCAAATTTTGAATGAAAAAAATACATGCACAAATTATAGTTTTGATATTAATTGTAATTATCTTTATTGTGGCAATTTTGACAAAGGATATAAAATTTGAATTTGCAATAAAAATAGATCAAAATCAAGAACAAAAAATAGATTTAGAAAATATAGAAAATATCACTTGAAAATTGTATATGTCACCAGACAACAGCTGGCCTGCTTTTTATTCTAGTTTGTCTCAGATAAAACATTCATTAAAATTACAGACCTATGAATTTACTGAAAAAAACATTAAAGCTAAATTAAAGGAACTTTTGGAACAAGGAATAAGCATAAAGCTTATTATGGAAAACTATAAATATATGCAATTTAAAAATACTTGGAAAGAAATTGAGGAATACTTTAGTGGATATAAAAATTTTGAAATAAAATCAGACAAACAGATGAAGACAGAATATGTTCACAGTAAAATTAATTTAGTAGATAGTTGATTTCGAATACAAACAGCGAATCTTACTGACTCTAGTTTCAAGAAGAATCGTGAACATTTTTTTTATTCTGAGAATCAAGCTGTTTGGCATAGTTTAAATAATATTTTTGATAAAGATTGGAATTGAGAAAAAATTTCACTATCAGACATTCATCCAAATTTAGTGGTTTGTAATATCAATTGTCGTAATGTAATTGAAACTCTCTTAAAATCTGCAAAAAAATCTATTTTGATACAAACACAATACATTGTAGATGAAAGGATTTTGAATATTCTTAAAAAAGAAATTTGAACAAAGGATGTTAGATTTATTGTTTCTGATACAGAGACAAATGATAAATTGTTGGAATATTTTTGACCAGCTGTATCAAGAAAGTTTGATAAATACTATAATCATACAAAAATGATCTTGGTCGATGAAAAAATTTTACTTTTGGGAAGTATGAATTTATCTGATAATAGTCTGGATAACAATAGAGAATTTGGTATTTTGATAATAGATCAAGAATTGATAAAAAAATATAAAAAAATGTTTGAAATAGATCGAGAAAAGAGTAAGTATTAAAGTGTTTGTTTATATTTTTTGTTTTTAATGAAAATTATCGCTGTAGACCTTGATGAAGTTTTAGCTGAAACTGCACGTGCTCTTTTAAGTTATAAAAAGAACCGTATAAATTGAAAACGAATAACTTGGAACGAAATTTCAAGTTATAATTTATGGGAAATAGAAAAATTGGGAATAAATAAAAAAAAATCTATTTGGGTTTTTTTGTGGTTTTTACTTGGAGCATGACTTTGGAACAAAATAAATCCTGTTGTTGGTGCTAAAACTAAATTAAAAGAATTTAAAAGAAAGTGATACAAGCTTCATGTCGTAACTGCTAGACACTTTCTTTTGAGATTTGCAACTTGAGTATGGCTTTATATAAACTACAAACATATCTTTGATAGTGTCGAATTTGCTAATTTTTTTACTAGATTTTCTACCAAAAAATCTGAAATTTGTAAAAAACTTTGAGCAAATATAATCATAGAAGATAATTTGGAAAATGCTATTGAATGTGCTAATGAGTGAATAAAAGTCTATTTAATAGATAAACCTTGGAATCAAAATTATGACAAGAAAAAACATAAGTGAATTACTAAAGTCAGTTCATGGTCTGAGATAGAAATATAAGAAATTGTTTTTTATCAACTAAACAACACTACTGGTGTTATTGTGTCATCTCGAATGAATATTAATGTATAATGGATTCTTCGCTACACTCAGAATGACGAACTGTTTGCTCAGAATGACAGCACTGAGTCATATTGAGCCCATAGGGCGAAATATCCATTAATAGAAAATGGTTTGTATGTAGTGGATTCTTCGCTACGCTCAGAATGACAACAATATTATGTCATCTCGAGTTGTTATTGTTGCGAGAAATTTAAAAATATTAAAGTAAGATTTCTCACAAATTAAAAGATTTCGGAATGACAGGCTGTTTGGAATGACAAGCAAAGATATAAAAAAATATTTAGTTTTGTTTTTTATTGAAAAATGGAAATTAAGTTTAAAAAATTAAGTGATAGTGCGATAATTCCTATTCAAAACACTCCTAGCGATGCTGGATATGACCTTTTTTCTGTTGAAAATTATATTTTAAAAAAATGAGAAAGAAAATTATTTAAAACAAATATTGCTTGTGCTGTACCGGAATGATTTTATGCTAGAATAGCTCCTCGTAGTGGTTTAGCTTACAAACATGGGATTGATGTTTTGGCATGAGTAATAGATAGTGGATATAGAGGAGATGTTTGAGTGATTTTGATAAATTTTGGAGAAGATGATTTTGCTGTAAGCAAATGAGATAAAATAGCTCAATTGATAATAGAAAAATGTCATTATGTAAAATGGTCGGAAGTGGAAAATTTAGATGAGACAGAAAGAAATGAATGAGGATTTGGCTCAAGTGGAAAATAAAAAACTAGAATAAATATTTATATCAATTAAATTCATAAAAAATGGCAAAAGGAGAAATTATTATAAAAACTAAAGAACAAATCGAAAATATTCGTAAATCTGGACAATATTTGAATGAGCTTTTGTATTTAATCAAAGATAATTGTAAGGCTGGTGTGAGTTTGATAGACTTGGAAAATATAGCTCAAGATTTTATGGATAAAAATAATTTGAGATGAGCTTTTAAATGATATAATGGCTTTCCTGCAAATTTATGTTTATCAGTAAATGATTGTGTTGTGCATGGAATACCAGATGACTATATTTTAAAAAATGGAGATCTTTTGAAGGTAGATTGTGGAGTAATATATAAGTGATGAATATCAGACAGTGCTTTTGCTGTGGTAATATGATGAGAAATGGCAAACCCTCTTGCTTATGAATTAACTATGGTGACAAAAAATGCATTGGATATTGCTTTAGAAAAAGTTTGACCATGAAAATTTATTTATGATTTTTCAAAAGAAGTTTTTAACATTGTTAGAAACAAATGATTTAGTGTAATTAAATCTTTAACTGGGCATTGAGTAGGAACAAAAGTACACGAAAAACCAAATATTTACAATCGACCTCATCCAGAAAGCAAAAACATAAAATTTCAAACATGAATGGTTGTTTGTTTTGAACCTATTACAGCAATAGAAAGTAGTGAAGTAGTCTTGAAATGAAATAACAATCGAAATCTATATTGTAAAAAATGAGATATTGGTTCTCATCGAGAATATATGGTTTTAATTACAGAAGATGGCTATGAAATACTTTCAGGAATAGTTTAATTTGTTTTTGTGCCAATAAACGCCAATCCTAAAGCATCTGCTGTATCATGAAACTCCGGAATATTTTTTAAATTAAAATATTTTGTGATAAATTTTTGGATTAATAGTTTGTCTGCTTTTGCATTTCAAGTAATTCTTTTTTTTAATTCAATGGGTGTATACTCTTCTATTTTTATATTGTTTTTTAAGACTAAACTTAGAATTGAGCCTCTCATACCATAAATAAATTCTGCATTTTTTAAGTTAAACGAAGTTATGAAGTATTTTTCCATTACAACTTTTTGGATTTTATATTTTTTAAACAAATCTTCAAAAAAATTAGTTATTTCTAAAATTCTTTGATATTGTTGAATTCTATCAAATTTTTTTTGTTCTAACTCCAAAACACCTGCGTCTATAATTTTTAAATCAGATTGTATAAGAGCATATCAAAGTTTTTTAATTCAAGGATCTATTCAAAGAATCATTGAAAAGTGGTAAGGTTGGTAAATATCCTTTAGCACACAGCTCTGCAAATAGTACCTGAGTGGTAAAGGGAAGACTTGTAATCTTATAATTACTATGAACACAATATTGAATTTGAAAATCTATTCAAGATAAATAAAAATATTATCTGTAAATTTTGTAAATTTATCATCAATTACTATTGATTAATGTGATGAAAAGTATAATTATTGAGTAGTAATAAATAAATTTGAATTTATTTTTATATTTTAATGTTTTTGGAAATGAAAAAAATTACTTTACTTTCTCTTTTATTTGTAAGTGTTTTTATTTTGGGATGTAGTCAAAACGGTGACAACAACCAAATAGATACAGAAGTAGATACGCAAATTACAAGTTCTGGATTCTCTTCATCTGACAAAGTACAAAAACACAAATTTAGTCGGAAAATGGAAAAACCTACAACTAAAGAAATAAAAAATCTAAATTATTTCTGGGATTGATTTCATGAAACATGGAATAAAAAAATTTGAAAAGAAATATTAGAATGAGATTGGAGAGATTTTTCTGAATGTGAAGAAATTACATTATTTGATATAAATTGAACTTTTGAAAAACAGGTATCTTTGAATCAAATAAAAGAAGGTAATGTAGAATTGTCATGAAAATATGAATGATACGGTTTGGGATTTCAACTAGATGATAATCAATTGAAGTTTCTAGACAAACATTGATGGATTGTGTTTAATCCATGAGACAGACGAAATTTATGGTCTTCTGAATTTTGAATATTAGAACAAGAAGAACGATGATTGTATTATCAAACGATATGATGAAATAAGTTTTCTTACCAAAGATATCCTTATCATACAGTACTAATTACAAGCGATATGTTATTACATTTTTATCATAAAATATTCTCTAATTCTTTGAGATACTATGAAGAAAGCATAGCTAGAAATACCATGCAAAACTTATCAGAAAAAATGTTCTCTAAATTTGTAGATTTATATCAAAACAACAAAAATAAAGAATTAACTCCTTATTATGCTTTTTCTGTTGCATATTGGGCTATACCATATTCTATATTAGTTCCACAAAATATAATTGAGACAGCAATTGAAGAAAAAACGAATGATCAAGATTTTTACTGATGAAATATTTGAAAAGATATAGAAACAGAAGATTTACATAATCTAATTTTAGCTAGATTGGACACTATAAAAGACAAAATTCCAGTAGAATATAAATCAGCAGTAAAATCTGCTCTAAATGAAGTATTAAAAGCTACATCAAGTAGAGCTGAGGATCCAATGCTTAATATTTTGGGACTTAATGTAGATAAAAAAGTATTTATAGAGCAAGATTATACTCAATTTACTCCTAGATGACATTATACAGATAGTAGTCTTTTGAAAACGTACTTTATGGGGATGAAGCGATTTATGAGAGAAAAATTATATTTTAGAGATATTGAACAAGTAAAAATATCGCTCATAATGATAAACAACATAAAAAATGATGAATTGTCAAATTTCAATAAATTATACGATTTTATAGGAAAATTAATATGACAGGATGATGATGTAAATGTTAATGACATACAATTATATATAAAAAAGAATTGATGGAATACTGACAAAGATATAATAGCTTGAATAAACGAAACTCATCAAGAGAATTTACAAAAACTAAAACCACAAAAAATAATATCCACTCATTATGAAACAAAAATAATATGAGAAGTTACTGAATCTCAAGCTAAAGATGAAACAGCGTGATTTGTGTTCTTTGGTGAAAAGTTCACTATAGATAGTTTTGTTTTTGATAAGATGACTGCTGGTAGTTCAGAAATAGAATCTGCATACAAGCCAAATTTACAAACAACTTTTATAGTACCAGATGCCTTGATAAATACAGGTATTATTAGAAGTGTTGTAGATTTATGGATGGAAAGAGCTAAAACAAAATATAATGTACAACAAGCACAAATTGATTGATACAATCAAGCTAAAAATGAAATCACAAGTGAACTAAATGAATTTGATTTCAATATTTCTACATACCATCAATGGTTGGATTCGCTATCTTGGTTATTTGCACTTACAGATCCAAACTTACCTTATTTCATGCAAGACCCATTGTACCAATATAAAGAATTAAATACTTTCCAATGAAATTATTCTGAATTAAAACATGATACTATATTGTATGTGAAACAAGCTTATGCTGAATTATGATGAGGATGAGAAGATGAGTGTTCTATAATGATAACTCCTCCAGATTTACCAGTACCAAAATGATATGTAGAACCAAACATAGATTTGATAGATTCTATATTAAAATTAACAAATGATACTAAAGAGTTTTTCTCTAATGATGAAGCATATTTAGAGTATGCAAAATTCTTGTTGTTTGTAAGAAATATTGCTATCAAACAAAGTCAAAATGAACTAATAAGTGACGAAGATTTTGAAAAATTAAGATTATATTATGATGATATTATAAATATGTTATATCCTAAAAAGGTTATAGATTGAGATAATGATTTTATATCCGCTTTGATAGCAGATATATTTACTTCAGAAAATGATGGGCCTTTATACATTGCTACATGAAGACCATATTTAATGATTGTGAATGTAAAAGATGCCAACTGAGCTAGAGCTGTTGTATGACCAGTATATAGTACTTATGAATTTTATGATAGTGACCAGCCTATAGATAGAGAACAATGAAGATACACAGACGATGATCGACAAAAATGATATGACACATTAAACCACAAAGCTACATATACTATTCCTATGGAAAAACTTCTTGAACATAAATAATATGACAAAAAAAAAGATTATTAGATTTATTATACTATGCTTAGTGTATTTGTTGATTTTTATGTTATTTTTGTGAAACAAGAAAAAATATAATATCAATTTTGCTGTAGTTCCACATTTTACTATTCAAGAACAAGTGGTACACAGACAGTATAAAAACATTCAAGATGCTTATCAGCTTTCTGGGAAAAAAATCAACATATTAATAATAAGTCCTGATCATTTTTATACATTAAAAAATAATAATCTTAAATTAAACAATCTTAATAAGGATATGTGTTATAAAGATACATGCTTGAATGTAAAATGAGTTTATGAATGAAATGGACGAAAGTACAAAAAATACATAAAAGAACACGGCTTGTGAGAACACTTTCCATATATTAAAAAATACTTTCCAGACTCTAATTTGTATTTAGCTAAAATAAAGTGAAGAGATTTTGGGAGAATAGATACTATTTTGGAAGAATTCAAAAAATTAGAAAAAAAATGAGATTTATTGGTACTAGCTTCTGTAGATTTTTCTCATTATGTAAATGAAGATTGGGCAAATTTGCATGATATTAAAACCAGGTATGTAATGCAAAATAGTTTGGATAAAGATGATTACAAAAACATAGAAGTTGACTGCCCTACTTGCTTGTATCTAACTAATCTTTGGGCTTCTGAAAAAAACCAATTTCCAAATTTTGTATTTAGAGATTCTAGTAGTGTAATAAACAATAAAGACCTATGATATGATAATACTTCCAGACAATGGTATTTATATGGAGATGAAAAAGAAAATAATAATTGAATAACAATATGATTTTTTTGAAGTTCTTTAAGTGATCTATTATCATTAAATAATGAAGAACTGGTGAATCATATGAGGGACTTTTATCAATTATGAAACATAAAAAACAATCCAAAATATAATGTACATAGAAAGTGATTTTGAATTGATTTTCTCGGATTTACATTAGAAAATTCTTATTCTGGCTTATCAAGTAAATTAAAAACCTTATCAGAACTATGATTTAATATAATAAATTTGGATTTGTTGAAAAATATTGAATTGAATAATAAATATGATTATTTTGGAAACAAGTGAATTTCAAAAAATATTGTTTTAGAAAAAAATATTCGTGGAATAAAGATTGCTTTCCATTGATATGATTTTAGAAATAGAGAGAATGAAGATTGTAAAAATTTAGAAAACTACAAATCTAGCTGATATATTAATGTTGTGAGTGTTCATTGAAAAGAAAAAATAAATTTATTAGAGGACTTGATAGATTGTGGTGCTGATGTAATTTTAATTGAACAAAAAGATTTAAGCAAAAATGTTGATAACAATATTCAATGGTACAAAGATAAACTAATAATATTTATAGCAAGAAATAAGTATGTATTAATCGATATTGATCAAAATTGATTAATAAATAATTTAATAAAATAATAATAAACAATAGATTTCTTCTTCAATATAAATTAATGTAGTATAAAACTTTGACAATTACTTCATCTAAGCTCTTTTTTTTGCTAAAATAACCTAAAAACATTGAATATTTATAAAATTTCAGTAATAATCTTATATTGATAAATTTATTTTTAATAAGAAAAATCGTTCTATGTTAGAAAACATTTCAAAAGCTTTGATTTTTGATTGTGTTTATGATCCATATAAATGAGTTGTAGCCTATGTAAAAATTATCCAATGAAGTTTCAAAACATGAGATAATTTATATTTAATTCACTCTGAAATCTCATTACAAGCTACTGAAGTTGGATATTTTTCACCAGAATATACAAAAGATTCTCAACTTACAAAATGACAAATATGATATATAGTTACATGACTAAAATCGGTTCGTGATGCTCAAATCTGAGATACAATCATAGGGGATTATCAGAAAGTTAAAAAGTTTACAGAAGAAAAATCATATAACTTGCAATCATTAGCCGTACCTGGGTTCAAAAAATCTAAACCATTTGTTTATGCTGGAGTTTATCCTATTGAAACACCAGATTACGATAAATTAAAAGATAGTTTAGAAAAGTTATCATTGAATGATAGTTCTATTGAATATTCTATGGAAGATTCCAAAGCATTATGATTATGATTTAGGTGTGGTTTTTTATGAATGTTGCATATGGATATTATCAAAGAAAGATTATCTAGAGAGTTTGATTTAGAAACTATTTTCACCACTCCTACAGTAGTTTATCTAGTAAAATCAAAAACTCCAGCTTTGGACAAAATAAAATCTTGAGCAAATGTGACAGAATTAGCTAAAACATGATATTATAGACCGATATTGTTAATTAATTGAATATCCCAAGAAGAGGTCGATCAAACAAAAGATTTTTCTATTTGAGAAATTATAGAAAAGTATTGAAGTATTTTAAAATTACGAATGATTGTAAAAGCCTGATCAGATATAGAAGAACAATGAATAATAGATGAAATTTATGAGCCAATTTGAGAAGTAGAAATAGTTTGACCGCAAGAATATACAGGAGAGATTATGAGTTTGTGTCAATCTTATAGGTGAGAAATGCAAAACATGGAGCATATAGATCAAACTAGAGTTGTACGAAAATATTTACTCCCAATGTGAGAAATTATTGTAGACTTTTATGATAGGTTAAAATCAGCTACAAAGTGATATGCAACGATGAATTACGAGTTCAAAAGATATCAAAAATCAGATTTAGTAAAATTAGATATTTACTTAAATTGAGAAAAAATAGAAGCATTATCCATGATTATACACAAAGATAATTCAGCATATCAATGAAGAGATATAGTAAAAAAATTAAAAGAGTTAATTCCAAGACATATGTTTGTAATCCCAATCCAAGCTGGGATTTGAAACAAAATGATAGCTAGAGAAAATATTTCAGCTCTTAAAAAAGATGTAATAGCAAAATGTTACGGTTGAGATATCTCTCGTAAAAGAAAGTTACTTCAAAAACAGAAAGAATGAAAAAAGAAAATGAAAGCTATGTGAAGCGTGAATGTTCCATCAGATGTATTTATCAAAATGGTAACGAAGTAATTTTTATTTGCTTAAAACATCTATCCTAAAATAGGCTATGAAAATTCAGAATAACTCAAATCAAAAAAATAATCTATAAAATTTCTATTTTTCAATCAACTTTTAGATTTTTGGGCATAAGTTCCTCGTTTGGCACTCATATAGCCAATATTGCAAAAGGAATTATATTTGTTGGAAAATTAAAATATTTTTTTATTTCATCAACTAAATTTTCATGAGGATATGTTCATACCCAAACTGCTCAATATCACTTATCATGTATTGCTAGTAAAATATTTTGAATACTAGCTCACATATCTTGTTGAATAAAATCTGGACTTTTTAGCTTACTATCATCAAAACAAGCCAAAACAACTCATGATGATTTGGGAATCATCCTTCATCATTGCTTCAATTCACCTAAAAAATCTAAATCTTTCTGCTTTGTGACGATAAAAAACTTTCGTGCTTGTTGATTGTAAGCTGATGGAGCATATAATCAATACTCAACTACTTCAGCTATCTGTTCTGGTGTAAGTTTTTGAGTATCAGAATAACTCCTAACAGATCTACGAGTTTTTATTGCTTCAAGTGTTTGCATTTTGATTGAATATTTAATCATATAAAATATTGATTCGGAATTCTATATGTATTCAAAAGATATAGGACTTGTCAACATTATGACAAATTTGATATTTTGAATTCGATATGGTTTAAAGTTTCTTGTATCAATTTGTTTTTTATGAAGTATTTTTGTTTTTCTGTGATGAATTCTCCAATTCATCTTAAAATATTTTCTTCATTGAAATTATCTGGAATAAACGATAAGAGACTGTGTAAATAGGTTTTTAGACTTTTACCTGTTCTTTCTTTAATGATCGCTTCATTTATATTCCATCTATTATTGAAAAAAAATCGTATATCGTAAAGATCTCTAGAGGCAATCTTATTTTGTTGTTCTTTTCTCTCTGTGAGAGCAACTAATTTGTTAGCAAAAATACAGTCAGGAGTCATAGCAATGATACTATTCCCAAAAAAATTTTTCACTTCATAAGTATTACTTTTGTAGATTCTTGTATTAAATTCTATTTTTAATGGTATTTGTTTTTGATCATATTTCAGTAAAAGTTTGGTTTTTGTTTCTTCGATGATGTTTCAATATTGATTTAAGATATCTTTGGTAGTTTTTTTGATTTTTTCTAGAGAAACATTTGGTTTGATAATATCAAAATCTAAATCCACGGAAAATCTGTCTAGTTGATAAAGAAACATACATAAAGTACCTCATTTGAATGCTATTTGAGATTTTATATCTGAAGAAAATAAGTCTTTTATTATCAAAAACATTATTTTTTTATGTTCTTCATTGTTTGATGATATTTTTTTATTTAAGTTCATTTATTAATTTTTTAATACGTAAATTTGTGCTATTATTGTATATTGTACTTAATTTTTCTAATAATTTTATATTGAGGTTAGAAAGATTATCAAAATAATACGATGGAGTAAGATAAATTCTGTCACATATTGCTCTTTCTTTGGTAGCCATCATATATTTACCCATGTCTTTGATGCCTATTGTATTCAATAAAATTGTATCTTTGATTTTATAAAAAGAATATATTTTGGTATCAATTTTTTGTTCAAATGATTTATCTGATATGAGAGTAACAATATTTTCATAATCTTGAAATATTACTCATTCTTTTTGCAAAACTGTTTCTAAAGAAATATATGATTTGCTTTTTATTTTGGATGCTAATTCATAAGGATTGTATTTTTTTAAGCTTCGCAAACCTAATCAATGATAAATGATAATACCCGCTTTTTTGAATCTTTGTAGAATAGATTTTAATGTATTTTTATTTTCAATATCCAATAATAAAGCAATTTCATTTGCCTTGAAAACCGTATTTCCTGATTCTAATATTTTGTCTATATATTTCATTTGTGCCTCTATGGTATTTAAATATAAATACTATATAGTCATAATATTTATTTTTGCAATAGAAAATTAAACTTTTTTGTGGAATTTTGATAGTATTCGAATTCTAATAGTATTCATATGTATCTGAAACCAAAAAATCAGATTTATTTGTTATTTTGAAATTATCTTGAAAGATTTTATTTTGGTTCTGGGATTTTGGAAATAATAGCATCTAAAACAGCCTCTACTCACTCCCCTGTTTTTCATGAAACAAGAAATATTTCTTCTTTGGGAATTCAAATAACATTTTCTATTTCTTGTGCTACTCTTTCAGGATTTGCTGCTGGTAAATCTATTTTATTTAGAACTGGAATAATTTCTAAGTTTTGATCTATTGCTTGATAAAGAGTAGAAAGTGTCTGTGCCTGAATTCATTGACTTGAATCTACTAACAAAATTGCTCATTCTACTGCAGCCAGAGAACGAGACACTTCATACTGAAAATCTACATGACCTGGAGTATCAATCATATTTAACTCATATCATTTTCGCTGCATTCTAACTGGAGTTAGTTTGATTGTAATTCATCTTTCTTGTTCTAAATCCATGCGATCCAATACTTGATTTTTATTTGATTTTCTGATTGTACTAGTAATTTCCAGCATTCTGTCCGCCAAAGTAGATTTTCAATGGTCTATATGTGCTATAATACAAAAATTACGAATCTTCATTAATTTATGCTAATTTATCTAAATTATTATTTACCTAATATATCTTTTGCCTGATTAATAGAAATATTTTATTGTGATAGTATTGATAAAAATGTTCAATATGGTATATCCTTATTGTGAATAGGTAGTATTACAATCACTCATTTTTCGTTTTTTAATTTCATATGAGATCATTTTTGTGAAATTTTTTCAAATCACAAAGATATAAGCATTTTATATATTTGTGTCGCTTTATATACTTTTGGCATTATGCAAAACTATATTCTTGTAAAGATAAGTTTTTAATTAAATAATCATTATTTATTTTTTCAGATTCATAATATAATTCTATTGCTTCGTGTGTATTTTTTAGTGCTTCTTCTTTACTATGTCAAAATGAACTTATGTTGTTTTCCAACACTCTTGTCACAAACATTTCTCACTCTTGCCAAATAGCTATATTTAATTTTTTTTTCATTAATTTATTGTTTATATAATAAATGTTATTTAATATTATAGTATATTTTAACCAAAAATCAATAATTTTACATTTTAGAAATCACTCGTTTTATAACTTCTGCCATATTATTTTTTGTGATTTTTCAATCATATTTTTGTAGTGTTTCTTTGATGGAATTTGTATCATAGCCAAATCATCTTAGAGAAGTTACAATACTTTTGTACAATTTTTGATCAATATCCATTTTTGCAAGATCCTCAAAATCAAAATTTCATTTTAATTCTAACAATATTTTTTTTGCTGATTTTGGTCAAATACCAGGAATGCTTTGCAATAATTTTGAATCTAAACTTTGAATAGCTATATTTAATTGATCTTTTGGAAATTGTACTATTTGAAAAGCTGTTTTAGGTCAAATACCACTAATTTTAAATAAATCTTCAAATGTAATTTTTTGTTCTACTGTATCAAAAGCGAAGTAGTTTATAGTTTTTTTATTATCATCTAGATAAGGATATAGAAAAAAAATTCCCTTTTTTTTGCTTCAAAAATATGCAACTTGAATTCAAAAAACCGAATTTTGAATAAAAATCTGTTTTCAATATTTTTTTACTTCTCAATTAATTATGTGTAACATGCGAGTAATAAGTTTGTAAAGATATAAAGTATGTTTAATAGATTGTAAATGAAAAATTTAAGTATAGAGCATAAATTATAGATTTTGTGTAAAAAATAAAATACCCTAACAAACTCTATATTATGTTTTAACTTAGTTAATTTTTGTGTTTTTTCAAGTACTTTTGGGTTGATATATGAGTAAGAATTTGTATAAGTTTTCATAGTTTAAATTAAAAACATTCTAATATTGCTATTAGAATGCTTTTGTGAACTTAATAACTGTTGCTAGAACTCTATCACACAGTTTATATTATATATAAAAAAATATATTTGTCAAATATTTCGCTTTATTATTAAAATAGTTGCTATATGTCAAAAATTAAACAACAATTGTGGGAAAAACTTGAAGATGATATTAGTGAATTAACCAAACCACTACAACTATTGTTAAATAAATGATTTAAAACTGGAACCGTACAAGAAGAAGACATTATTTCTGAGGTTGATGATGTTGATCTTAGTGCTAAATTGTTAGAAAAATTCTATGAATTAACAGAAAAATTAAGTGTAAAAATTATTACGATTGAAGAAAATTTAGAAAAAGATGCTCAGGCTTTAGTAGAAAAAAGTAAATTATGAAAAATAGAATTATATGAAACCACATATAGAACCAATGACAAACAATTTAAAGATTTCATAAAGCTATATTTCAACGATATATCAAAAATTCCTTTATTAACTTGAGAAGAAGAAAGAGATATTGCAAGAAAAATCAAAAAATGAGATGAAGAAGCAAAAAAAGTTTTAATAGAGTCTAATTTAAGATTAGTTATTAGTATTGCCAAAAAGTATTTTGGTAGTAGATTGAGTTTTTCTGATTTAATACAAGAATGAAATATATGATTGATAAAGGCTATTGAAAAGTTTGATCCTGATAAAGAATTCAAATTTAGCACCTATGCTACTTGGTGGATAAAGCAATCTATCACAAAAGCCATAGCCGATATGACAAAAAATGTAAGAATACCTGTGCACCTAATAGATGAAATAAATAGCTATAATAAAACATATCAACTTTTGTTTCAAAAATTTGGTAGAGAACCAACTAGTAAAGAAATTGGTAAAGAACTAGATTTTCCAATGAAGAAGATCAAAAAACTTGAAGAAGTTATATTTTGAAATGTATCACTAGATAGAGAAATTGGAGATGAATGAAGAGACACTCTTGCTGATATTATAGAAGATGGAAATACTCTGAGACCAGACCAATTTGCAGAAAAAAACGCATTAAGAAACAATTTGGACACTATCCTTTCTATGCTAGATGATAGAGAATCAAAAATTATTAAAATGAGATATGGGATAGATGGACCAAGATATACATTGGAGCAAGTAGGAGAAGAGTTTGATGTAACTAGAGAAAGAGTAAGACAAATAGAACAAAAAGTTATTCAAAAACTAAAAGATCATGAATGATTATTAAGAATACTAGGAATTGAAGATGATATTGCTAAGATAGAAGAGTTGGAAAAAATGTGAAAAAGAAAAAAATGAAAAAGAGTTAAAAAAACAGAAACTGATGAAGACGAAATAGATTATTCTTATCAAGAATATTTATCGGAAATTGATGATACAGAACTATAACAAATTACGATACAAAATATAATAAACTATTATTTAAATTTTAAACTATATTTTTATGGCGGATAATAAACACTATGATGCATCAAATATCAAGGTATTGGAAGGATTAGAACCTGTAAGACAAAGACCTGGTATGTATATTGGTTCTACTGATGTTGTATGATTACACCATATGATACAAGAAATTGTAGATAATGCTGTAGATGAAGCTTTAGCATGATTTTGTACTCATATAACTACTATATTACATGCTGACAATTCTGTTACAATTTATGATAATGGTAGATGAATTCCAGTAGACAAGCATCCTAAAACAGGTAAATCCGCATTGGAAACAGTTTTTACTGTATTACATGCTGGTTGAAAATTCGACAAATCTGTTTATAAGATATCATGAGGTTTACATGGTGTTTGAGCATCTGTTGTAAATGCATTATCAGAGCGATTGGAAGTAGAAGTACACAAAGATGGAAAAATTCATAAAATAAGATTTGAAAGAGGTATCCCTATATGAGAAATGGAAATTACTTGAGACACTGATAAAAGTTGAACTATTGTGAGATTTCTTCCTGATAAAAAAATATTTGACACAATAGAGTTTAGTGGAAGTACCGAAGTTGCTAGAATGAAGCAATCTGCTTATCTTACTCCTGGAGTTACTTTCACAATAATCAACGAAAAAGAATCTAATAGACAAAGATTTTACTTTGAATGAGGAATAAGAACTTGGTTAAATAATTTGGTTTGAGAACAAACTAGATTTTCTTCTGCTCATTATATAAATCAAGAATGAACAGAATGTCTTGCAGAAATAGCATTTCAATTTGTAAATACTTCCAACGATCATACACTTTCTTTTGTAAACAATATTCCTACAAAAGATGGAGGTAGTCATGTTTTGTGATTTAAATCTGCTCTTTTACAAGCGATAAATGAAGTTTGAAAAGAAAAAGATAAAATAGACAAAAAAATTTGAGAATTTCAATATAGTGATGTAACAGATGGACTTTATGCCATAGTAAATGTAAAAATCCCAGAACCTCAATTTGAAGGACAAACAAAATGAAGACTTGGAAATGCCTATGTAAGAGTAGAGGTTGAAAAAATAATGTATGAATATTTGATAAACACATTTAGAACTAATGAAGAAGAATTTGATAAAATATTTGATAAAATAAATTTAGCTGCTAGAGCTAGATTGGCGGCTAAGTTTGCTAAGGAAACTGTATTAAGAAAAAACATATTAGCAGGATGAGTTTTGCCTGGGAAATTAGCTGATTGTGCCAAAAAATGAAAAGAATGAACAGAATTGTATATTGTGGAGTGAGACTCTGCCTGAGGTAGTGCAAAACAAGGTCGTGATAGTTTCTTTCAAGCTATTTTACCACTTAGAGGTAAAATATTAAATACTGAACAAGCTAGTATACAAAAAACAATGGCAAATGCAGAAGTAAAAAACTTAATTACAGCTATATGAGCTGGAATCAAAGAAAGTTTTGATGAAGAAACTTTGAGATATGAAAAAGTAATAATAATGACTGATGCCGATGTTGATGGTGCACATATTAGGACATTGCTTTTGACATTTTTCTTTAGATTTATGAGACCTTTAATAGAAAATGGTCATTTATATGCAGCCTGTCCTCCAATTTATAAATTTAAGCAATGAAAAGAAGAAAAATATATTTATAGAGAAGAAGATGGGCCTGAAGATCATTGATTTGAAGCAGATAAAACTGAAATTCAAAGATATAAAGGTCTTGGAGAAATGAATGCAGAACAGCTTTGGAATACAACAATGGATCCAAATAATAGAAGACTAAACCAAATTACAGTAGAAGATGCAGAAGAGGCAGATAGATTGTTTAGAATTTTGATGGGAGAAGATGTTTTGTCTAGAAAACATTTTATACTAACTCATGCAAAAACTGTTAGGGGAATAGATATATAAGATTATCCATTTATTGTAAAGTGTTGAGTCATATTGAGCCCATAGAACGAAAATTCCTCTTTCCCCCTATTAAGGGGGCTTTTTTTGTATTTAACAGAGAGTTTGTAAGTGGATTCTTCGCTATGCTCAGAATGACGGTGCTGTGTCATCTCGAGTCGTTATTGTTACGAGAGATCTAATAGTATTAAAGTAAGATTTCTCGCAAGATAGAGCACTTCGAAATGACAGTAGAATATGTCATCTCGAGTGAATATTATTGCTCTTATGTCATCTCGAGTTGGTATTGTTGCGAGAGATCTAAAAGTATTAAAGGGGATTTCTCGCAAGGTAGAATACTTCGAAATGACAGATTATTCAGAATGACGGTGCTATGTGAAAATGGATTCTTCGCAGTTCTACGAAGCATGCTTCGCTTTGCTCAGAATGACAATGAAACAAACAAAGTGACAGCGCAAAAACAACAGTTGCAATTATTGTTTTTATTTTAATAAAACATTGTATTGACTTATATAAATAAAATCTTATAGTTGTAGAACAAAAAACAAAAAAAAATGGAAGATCTTAAAAAAAGATTCTTTAACTTATTGGCATTGGTCAAATATGTTTTGGAATCAAAAACCTCTATTCCCTTCCCAGAGGAAGAGAATACGAGGCCGTACAAAAAGCCGTACGGTTATGAATTATTCCAGGAAAATGATGAAAGAAAAAATTTTGAAGAATTAGAGTATCTTATAAAAGAAGAAGTGAAAAAAAAAATTAAAAAATATCACTTTTTCAGAAATAAGTTTGAAGATATTTCAAAATCTTTGCTTATTCTATCTGGAATAAAGGGAGGACAGCACACCATTACGATCGAAATGTATAGAGCTTTAATTCTGATTCTAGAATTAAAAGGGATTAAAGTTAAATGCAAAAAAAATAGTAATATCAGATTCCAAGCTTGTTTATTGGAAAATGATAAATGTCCTCGAGGCTTAAAAAATTTATTCAATTTTTCAAAGAAAATTGGAGAAATACATAATATAGAGTTTGAATGTGAAGGTTCTAAACTTTCTATATCAGTATTTTTATATTATGTAGACGGGAAAATGTCCATTATGTCTTTTATAGAAAATAGCATAAAAGAGACAAACGGAGAAATGGTTTTTGAAAAAATTGAAATGGAAGTTGATCGAATTGTTCGTCGACTTTCGATAATTGATATTGTATGAAAATACTGTCCGCATAAGGGCGGTATTTTTTATTTTAACAAATCGTTCAAGATTTTTAGAGCTAGCTTTTGATCTAAAAAATATGGAGAAGTTGCTATTGTGACTGTTCTACTCTTTTTTATTAGTTTTTTTGTAATATCAATTGTTTTTTGATATTGTTCTATGCTCATATCTGGATGCCAAAAATCTAGATCTATATCAAGAATAACTCAATTTTCAAAATCAAAAATTCATAAATCTAATGTTGTTAAAGTATACTCAGTATTCACTTGTTTAACAGAGGGGATTAATCAGGAATCCAAGGCATGACGAAGAAAATTTCCAACATTTACTCATTCTGGTCAAACTGGTCTCATATCAGTATGTTGATCTATATGTATTACAGGCAATCATTTTTCCCGAAATTCTAAAACACGGTCGTGATTGTCTACAACAACGATATTTGGTTTAATTTTGACTATATACTCCAATCAAGTACATTGATGTAAAACTCATTTTTCATCTATTTCTTCAAAGACTATATGAGATCATAATCTTACATCTTGTAGTGTTCATTCTTTAATTGGAGTTAAGTATTGTTTATGCATGAAATTTTTAAGTTATTGAAATAACAGCACTGTGTCATATTGAGCCCATGAGCCGAAATATCCATTGGCTGTAAGTGGGTTGTGTGAAAATGGATTCTTCGCTTTGCTCAGAATGACGATGTTCGGTCATATTGAGCCTGTAAGGCGAAATATCCACTTATTGAATATGGATTATTCAGAACAACAAGCATTCTGCACATGGATTCTTCGCTACGCTCAGAATGACGGAGAATCTGCAAACGATCCCCCCAACCCCTTGCTAAGGGGGGGGCGAAAAACAACTCCCCAACCCTCTTATTAAAGGGGCTAACCCAGAGTGATAGTTTGTGTATAGTGGATTTTTTGTAACAAAAAATATATGCTCTAAATGTGTTTAATATCTACTCAAATATTTTGAAGATTTTCTATAATATTGTCATATCATCTCAAAATAATATTTTCGTTCATAATATTTGTTGTTCATTTAGCCATAATTCATGCTAAAACCATAGCTCATCATCATCTAAGATCTGTAGAGGTCACATATCATCATTTTAATTTAACTGGTCAAATAACTATTGCTTGATGAGGATTCAGTATTTCTATTTTTGCTCATAAGTTTTCTAATTCGTTTAGATATCCAAATCTTCATTCAAATAGAGTTTCAAATATTTTGGATACTCAATCAGCTTGTGTAAGCAATGTACCAAATATTGATTGTAAATCAGTAGGGAATCCAGGATAGATTCTTGTTTCAAATTTGATAGCTTTATAGTTTTTTTTATTGAATGAGTTTACTTTGATAGTATGTTTGTCTACTATTTTGAAATCTATTCAAATTCTATTTGCAATACTATACATAGAAGATAAATCATCTACATCTACATTTTTGATTGTGATTTCGCTATCATCTGCACCAGCTCCTATAGCAAAATAAGTACCAGCAGCAATGTAATCTGGAATAATAGTAAATTCATGATTTTTGATTTGAATATCTGAAGGCCTAACAACAATACTATGATCTACATTTAATGTAATATCTGCTCAAGCATTATTCAAAAATTTGATAAGATTTCTGACATGAGGCTCTATGGCTACTTGATAAATATTTATTTCATAGTCAAAATTATTAGTAAAAGCCAGATAAGTAAGCAATGCTTCTGTTGCAGTCACAGAAAATTCCTGCATCATAATATTTTTCTTTGGGTTTCCCACAACTTCATAAGTCTTGAAGTCATCGTTAGTAATTTTGATACCAGCTTGTGCCAATCAATCATCAAATGTATCCAAAGGTCTTTTTCAGATATTACATCCACCACTTCCAATAAATTTTACTTTTTTGTGTCTACATAATCCGTATGGGATAAGTAGAATTGAAGTTCTAATCTTTGTAGCCTTTTCCATAGTTAAATCAAAAAAATCTGTTGATTTAGATTTTGCTTCTTCAAAAATTTCTTCTAGTACTTGAACATCTACAATTCATGGTTTGTTGGTTAATTTTACTTTATTGTCTAAAAGAAAGTTTGCTGCTACTATTGGTAATGATGCATTTTTACTAGCTCAAATTGTCACCTCTCATCTAAGTCAACTAGAATATTTTACTTGAAACATAAAAAATTGATTAAAAGATAAAAAAACTATAAAGTTTGTAAAGTTCTCAATTAGAATCCCTCCCTTGGGGGAGGATGCTACCCCGCCCTACTGCGGGGCGCAGCACTAGAACAACTTCTCCAATGGGGGAGAATTCTGTGTCTGTACTTATAAAGCAACTTCCCGAACCCTGATTTATCGGAGTTAAGGGAAGAAATTTTTTATAAACTTACTACTCAACACATCCGACTGTAATGAATAGGTTTTTGTTTTCAAATGAAAAACACACAAGTAGCTTGTGTGTTAATTATTCACTCAATCAAATACTATCTTCTATACATAATTTCTTTTCTCATATTCCGACCTAAATTCATTCAATTTCCTCTAATAAAGCTTTTTCTTCACCTGATTCCAAATAATTTGAAACTCTTTCTTGAACAACCAAATCATTGGTGTCCTTTAGCGATCCCCCATTTTCTAATATTAAATTAACTTTCTCCAATAAATTTAAATCAATCTTTGAATCATTATTCCAATCGCTACTTCATGTTCAGGACCTCACTATATCAAAAAATATTAAATAATTCATTTTACCGCTATTATTTTTCCAAAAATTACTTCAATCTTTCATTTTATCTTTACTAAAAAGCTCATTAAATAGATCACAACTCGTTTTTTCAGATTTATTTTCAGACTTAGCTCTTTCTATAAAATAATCTAATTTATTTATAGCTTGTCTAAATCTTTGTAAACCGTTCGGAGTTTTTTGAGCTTCTATAGTATTATTAATTATAGATAAAAGTTTATGTTGATTAAGATTATTAGATTTCTCAATTTTTATATCTCTTTGCCTAAAATCTAAATTAGGATCGTAATTCGCTCAAGTAAGTCGGTTTTGGAATATATGATTTAATATTTCTTGTTCTGCTACGTACTCCTCCATATGTTTTCAAACAATAAATTTATTTATATTCTCATTTTTGAAACTACTATCCATTGTTTTATCGAGAGTTTTTTGAATCTGCTCATCAATATCTTTTTCTGTATCATTCTTTTTCAATATTCCTGAAAAATCTATTTTTCATCACTCCTTCACTAAATCATCGTATGTCGGTAGTGTAAAAGCTAATTTTTCTCTTATTCAATGATTAGCTCAAACAAATAAATTTCATTCTCCATCTTTATGTAAAAAATCATCCATTTCTACTGTTCAATTATCCATATTATAATAAATTCATATATTTTTTCATTTAATACTTCATCTAACATACAATTCATGATTATTTACTGTAATATCATCGTTTATATTTAATTTTATATCTTTTATAAAATTTTCTTGATTGATACTATTGATATCAAAATATGTCGTCAATCCCTTAAAACAACCTATCAACGCCCTTTCGTGTATCTTTCTTAATATCTCTTTTTTCTTTTCTTCTTCATATTGTGCAACATATTCCTCAATAATTTTATCAAGAGTCGCTTTATCAACATTTTTTTCTTTTTCTTTATTTATTGTTCAGTCATCTAACACAATATCGCTATATTCAGAATACTTCGCTTTGAATTTTTTAATCGCATATCTAGGCAAATCTGATAATTCAGATAAACCTATATTTAAATTAAGATTTTTTGGTTCTTTTGCTTTATTGTCTATATGCTTTTGTATGTTTTTGTTATCTAAAATCGCATCAGAATCAGTAGCATCTTTCAAAGATGTTGAACGACGAACTATCTTAGTTTCATAAGTTTCAGCCTTCATTGATTTAAGTGTAATGGGAATAGCAATCGCAATTTCTATGCCTAAATTTTGATTTAATTCTGTAAACATTGCTACAAATTCCTTCTCCTTTTCATTCAGCTCTAATCAACTATTTATTTTTTCCTGTATCTTATTAAAACTGACCAAATATTGAGCATAACGAGTTAAGTAATCTACACCATCCTCATCTTTTACATCTAATCAATACTCTTGAGATAGTTCAATATTTTTTTTAGACAATTCTATTTCATCAGACGTTCACCTTAAACTATCATCTAAAGACATATAAAGAGTCTTTATTACCTTAATTCTAGATATAAATTTGTTGTCTAATTGTTTCTGAACTTCTTCTGATTGTTCGTGAGTTTCTTCTAATTGTTTCTGAACTTCTTCTGATTGTTCGTGAGTTTCTTCTAATTGTTTCTGAACTTCTTCCGATTGTTCGTGGTTATCAATAATAGTCGTGTGAAATATATCTGCTACCTTATCTTTAACATTTATTTTTGTTTCATTATCTTGAACTTTTGTTTCATTATCTTGAACTTTTGTTTCATTATTTTCTCCCCTATATTTTTTCTGTTTATCAATTAACTCATTTACCATATTGTATATTAAAATATTTTCTATTTGAGTATAATCAAGTATATCAAAAACTTTCTTATTTCATATTTCCTCGTTTTCTAATTCTCACAAAATTTTATCATACAAACCGGAAACATAAGAAGCCTCTAGTCATATAAAAGTAAAATCATTTATAGTTTGAATATGCTGTATTACTTCTTCTTTATTCTGTATCAGTTTTTCTTTATTTCAAACAACCTCTTCACTATGAAATGTTGTTGTTTCTGTTGTATTTAGTGTTTCAAACATTTTGTTTTCAACATTCATATTTATTAATAATAATATAAATAAAGTGTTCCACCATTTATTGTAATCAAAAAAAAATATCTGTCAAAAATTTGATTTGACTTTTGTAAAAAAATAGGTATTATTGAACTATCAAATATTTTAATTCCTCAATTAAAAAATGAATAATAAATTAAAACAAGGGTTTGTTGTCTCTATGGTTGTTGCCACAAGTCTTTTTACTCAAATTAATGATGCTATAGCAAAAACACTAAACAATGAAGAATACAATAAGGCTGAAAAGTTAGCAAACATTACAGACAATACCGCTAGTGCTATGATCATAAACATCAACACACCAGATAGCGCACAAATAAAAGCATTTTTTATGGAATGAAATATTTTAACTAATGACGAAAAAAGCGAATTTAATAGGTTATGGAATAAAGCTACACAAAGTGATTTACGACACATTTATGAAAAACATATCATTAGGCACTTTACTTGAAAATACGATGATGAAGGGAAACTTGCATTCATAGTACTAACACTTGGCTGAGAAGAAACAATATTGCGACCAAAATGTAAAGCAATAATTGACTGAAACCCCTATTACTTATACTTATATCCTAAAATAAAAGAAAATATTCAATGAGATATTAGTATTTATTTATTAGATGAAGAAGGGAAAAAATTAGATGAAGAAGGGAAAAAATTAGATGAAGAAGGGAAAAAATTAGATGAAGATATTAAAGAACTAGAAGTTAAAATTAAAGACGCACAAAAAGATTGAGAACAAATAAAGGAAGATAAAAAAAAAGCTGATGAATATAAAAAAAAAGTAGACGAAGATAAAAAAAAAGCTGATGAATATAAAAAAAAAGTAGACGAAGATAAAAAAAAAGTAGAGGAAAAGAACAAATCATTAGATGA
>Ga0265293_10003396_pt1 | contig 29617 bp, 25 predicted proteins | sample Munlanlewell138R_FD_192505 | JGI IMG/M metagenome (GOLD analysis project Ga0265293, IMG submission 192505) | Leachate microbial communities from a municipal landfill in Southern Ontario, Canada - Leachate well 138R | ecosystem: Engineered > Solid waste > Landfill > Unclassified | place: Canada... | reverse complement strand
ATTGGTTAGCTCACTATAAGGTATAACTTTAAAGTTACGCCACTTACTATAATAAGTATATATTAATGTCCCCTCTATATTTTTATAACTAATAGTAGTTTCATACTTGTCTACTATTTTTTTAATATCAAGTGATACCATTAATCCCGTTAATCTATTTATACCTATCTGCGCAGATATAAAATTACCTAGTGAATATATTACTAAAGTATCATCTATAAAATCAATTGGTTGAACAACATGAGGATGATGACCAATAATAATATCTACTCCTAAAGAAGCTAAATAATTAGCTACTTCATTTTCCTCACTGGTAGGAGTATTGGTATATTCAGATCCCCAATGCATTGAAACCATTAATACATCTACCTTGTCTCTTACTCTTTCAATATCCTGTTTTACTTTTTCTTTATTATAAACATTAACTAAATAATCTTTTCCTGTAGGTATTTTTAATCCATTAGTACGCATTGTATAAGCCAGTAATGTATAAGAAATATTATTTTTGGTTTGAATGTTATCCTTTATTCTATCTTCTTCACTTAAAGAACATCCTGCCACCATTACATTTTTTTCTTCCCAATAATTTAAAGAATTTATAATTCCTTGTTCTCTTTTGTCTAAAGTATGATTATTAGCTAAAGACACTAAATTAAATCCCATATCAATCATTTCATCTCCTATTTCATAAGGAGCATTAAATAACGGATAACCAGATATTCTTAGTTCTCTGCCTCCTATAATGGCCTCTTGATTATAAAAAGCTAAATCATATTCTGATACAATAGGTTTAATATATTTAAACATCTTACTAAAATCATATACATCATTTCCTATATATGCATCTTTATAAACAGATTCATGTATTAATGCATCTCCAACCATTAGTAAACTTAAATTATATGTTTTTTCTTTCTCTTCGCGTTCCTCTTTTTCAGTAATATCCTCTTTTGTTTTAAACCAACTAATAGGAAGCTTTTCATAATAAGAAAACAATAAGTATGTAATGCCTATCACAGTAATAATTACTATCACTTGCATTTTAACCTTCATCTAATCACCCTCATTCTACTATTTCAAAATCAATAGTTTTAGCTTCTTTAGATGCAGCTGTAACCTTTACTTTTATTCTATCTCCTATTCTGTATTTTTTCTTATTTCTTTCTCCAATTAACACCATAGAATCTTCATCAAATATATAATAATCATTCATATCATTCACATGTACTAATCCTTCTATTGAATTATCAAGTTCTACAAATAAACCAAAATTCATTACCCCAGAAATAATTCCTTTATATTCTTCTCCGATATGATCCATCATATATTCAGCTTTCTTCATGTCGTCAACTTCTCTTTCGCAATCTACCGCATCTACTTCTTTTTCTGATGAATGAAGAGTCAATGGTTCTAATACATCATGCCAATAACTTGTATTTTCTTTGTCAGTATTATTTAAGAATAAATACTCTCTTAATAATCTATGCACTGTAGTATCAGGATATCTCCTGATTGGTGAAGTAAAATGAGTATAATATTTGCTAGCCAGTCCATAATGTCCTACATTATCTCTACTATATATAGCTTTTTTCATACTTCTTAAAAGTAGTGTCGAAAAAATATGAAATTCTTTTTTGTCCCTAAGCTGATTTAATAATCCTTGTATTTCTTTAGGATAAAGTTTTTTAGTGATTCCTTTTATTTTATACCCTAAACTACTAACAAACTGAATAAATTGAGCAATCTTTTCTGATTTAGGGTTTTCATGTATTCTATATACAAAAGGTAATTTCATCCAAAAGATATGAGACGCAACTGTTTCATTAGCCGCAATCATAAAGTCTTCTATTAATTTTTCTCCTTTACCATAATACCTTTTTTGAATATCAATAGCCTTTCCATTTTCATCTACGATTATTTTAGATTCATAAGTATCAAAATCAATTGACCCTCTTTTTTCTTTATCCCTAGAAAGTATTAATGATAATTCTTCCATTAACCTTAACATCCCCACAAAAGATTCATAGCCTTCTGGTATTATATTTTCTTCTAAAATACTATTTACCGCTTTATAAGTCATCCTCTTTTTAGAATTAATAACACTTTCATATATATTATAGTTTTTTATTTTACCTAAATTGTCTATTTCCATTTCACAAGTAATAGTTAAACGATCTACTTTTTCATTTAATGAACATATCCCATTAGATAATTTATGGGGAAGCATAGGAATAACTCTATCTGCCAGATATACACTAGTCCCTCTGTCATATGCTTCTTGATCAACTAATGTATCCTTTTTTACATAATGAGAAACATCCGCAATATGAACTCCTAATATATATCCCCCATCAGTTTTCTTTATACTTATCGCGTCATCTAAATCCTTTGCATCATCGCCATCAATAGTCACAATGCATTCATTCCTTAAATCTTTTCTTCTCACTATTTCTTCACTAGATACACTATCAGGAAGGTCGTTAACTTCATCCATTAATTCATTGCTAAATTCATCATTGATACCATATTTATAAACTATACACAATATATCTACGCCTGGATCATTCTTATGCCCTATTATTTTTAAAACATGCCCTTCATATTTTCCTTTTTCTATTTCCTTCTTTACTCTAACTAATACTTTATGCCCTGGCATAGCTCCCTTTTGAAATTTCTTATCAATTAAAACTAATATTTTTACTTTTGCATCATCTAATACGATATATCCTCTATTTTTCTTATCTAGGCAAAACTCTCCTACAAAAGTATCAGTTTTTCTTTGAATTACCTTTACTATTCTTCCCTCTAGTTTTAATGACTTATTATTAATAATTTCTACTAATACTGAATCATTATGAATAGCACTATTCATATTATCTTGTGATACATATATATCTTCTTCATCTTGCTCGACAAAACCAAAACCTTTTTTATTAACTCGTAGAACACCTTTTTTTAATCCAGTATCTTCAAATAAAGAAAACTTATTCTTTTTAGAACGATATATTATATATTCTTCTTCTAAATCATTAACTACTTTAACTAATTCTTTAAAATCTTCTGAGGTAGTTAAATCTAATCTCTCATATATTTCATTAATTGTTAGTGATAATCTATCATCTTTAAAAATGTCTATTACTTGTTGTTTCATAATTTCACCTCTACTACTATTATTATAAAATAAAAAAGACTTAAACATAAGTCTTATTTATAAAAATGACATAATAAGTGACAAGCCAAAGAATAGTATTCCAAGAAACATAGTAAAACGAGTAATAAAAAGCTCTGCTCCTCTTTCTTTTCTATTCTTAAAAAGTTCACTATTTCCCCCTTGAATTATGGAAGAAGCTCCTTCTGCTTTGCCACTTTGTAGTAAAACTAATATAATTAATAATATTGAAACAATCAATAGTAATGTATCCATTTCTTCCTCCTTGATATATAATTTAACATATTAAATATAAAAACGCAAATATTATAAAATTAATATTATTGTTGCCAACTTTTAATATAATCTTTTGTAATATCTATCACTTCATTTATTGACAAATTAGTTACAAAACCAGAGCTTTTTTTATGTCCGCCACCATTTAATTTTTGTGCCAATTTATCAACCTCTATATCACAATTACTTCTATATTCTCCAATAACATTGTCATCATCTAACATAAATATACCTAATAATTTTATCTCCTTAATATTTCTAATAATAAACACTAATTTTTTAAATATTGTAGTATAATTTATATTTTGATAAATGTCGTTCTTTTTGTTTATAATAATATAATGGAATTCATTGTAATTAATGTTAGATAGCATATCAGTTAATGCATTTGCTTCTTCATTAGTTATACTTGAATAACATTCCATTGTTATCATACTATAATCTATATCATACTCTAATAATTCCGCAGCCATCATAAAAGTTAATGATGTAGTTCTTTGAAAAAAACAATATGTATCAGTTATTAGGCCGGCATATAATAATTCAGCTGTTTTTTTATCTATTTTAATATCAAACATTTTGAAAAAATTATAAATTATTTCTGAAGTGGCACTAATTTCGCTTATTGATAATACATACTTAGCCTCCACTTTGTTATTTTCATGATGATCAATATTAATAGTTAATTCAGCATTATCAAAATATTTTTCATAAACACCTGTTCTTGATTTTCTATTAGTATCTAAAAAAATAAAACAATAGGGATTTTCATTACTAGAACTAATTATATAACTATTATCTTTAAACCAATCTAACTTTTTTAATTCCTTTTCTTCAAGTAACATAAATGCTTTTTTACCTATTTTATTTAAAAATCTAGTTAACGCAAGAGTTGAACCAATTGAATCCATATCAGGACATTCATGCCCAGCTAAAAGAATTAATTTATCATCTGGAATATTAAATAAAACTTCTTTAATCTCTTTATAATTATTCATAATCTCACTTCCCAGAGCACTTTATTTTCTTATTTCTTCCTCAATCCTAAGTAATTGATTATACTTACAAATTCTTTCCCCTCTACTAAGTGATCCTGTTTTTATTTGACCAAGATTTAATCCTACTGAAAGATCAGAAATAAATGTATCTTCTGTTTCACCACTACGATGAGAAATAATTGTTTTATAATTATTATTTTTAGCTAAATTAATAGTTTCAATCGTTTCAGAAACAGTTCCTATTTGATTTGCCTTTATTAATATCGCATTACAAACTTTACTTTCAATACCTTTTTCTAATAACTTCTTATTAGTAACAAATAAATCATCACCTACTAATTGTATCTTATTTCCAAGCTTTTCAGTAATTTTTTTAAATCCTTCCCAATCATTTTCATCTAATGCATCCTCTATAGAAATAATCGGGTATTTATTAGTTATTACTTGGTAATATTCTATTAATTCATCACTAGTAAGAAATCTATTTTCAAAGAAATATTTTTGCCTATCATCTTTATAAAAGCTAGACGCCGCTACATCAAGCGCAATAGATACATCAACCCCCGGTTTATATCCAGCATCATTTATAGCTTCCATAATTAAAATTAATGCTTCTTCATTATTCGATAAATTAGGCGCAAAGCCCCCTTCATCTCCAACTGATGTCACAAAACCTTTTTCTTTTAATATCTTCTTTAAATTATGAAATACTTCTGCACCTATTCTTAAATTTTCTTTAAATGATTCTTTATTAGGCGCAATCATAAATTCTTGGATATCTAAATTATTATTCGCATGAGCTCCACCATTTAATATATTCATCATTGGTTTAGGAAGCTTTCTTCCTTCACCAATATATTTATAAAGAGGTAATTCTTCATAATTAGCTGCTGCTTTTAACACCGCTAGTGATACTCCTAATATTGTATTAGCCCCTAAATTTTCTTTGTTTTCTGTACCATCTAATTTAATTAATAAATTATCTATTTCCGCTTGTTTTCTAACATCCTTACCAATAAGGTTACTCTTAATAACATTATTAATATTATTAACAGCCTTTAATACTCCCTTACCTAAATATCTCTTTTCATCATTATCCCTAAGTTCCAAGGCCTCTCTTTCTCCAGTAGAAGCACCACTTGGAATACTTGCTCTTCCTAATACACCACTTTGTGTAATAACATCTACTTCAACTGTAGGATTGCCTCTTGAGTCTAATATTTCTCTTCCTATTATTTTTTTTATAAATGGCATGCTCATTCTCCTCTCTTACAATATCATTATACTATTTAAAAGATTATTACGCAAAGAAAATATATTGATAAAACTATAAAATATATGTTATAATACAATAATCTGTACAAAAGGAGTATTACAATGAAAATAATAGAACTAACAAAAAAAGAATTTGATAATTATGCAATAATTCATCCTAATAGATCTTTTTATCAAACGTCATCTTATGGCGATTTAATAAGTAAACATGGTTTTAAAGCTGTATATATTGGTTTAATAGATGACAATCAAACAATTAAAGCCGCTTCCTTAATACTATATAGAAAAATATTTTTTCATTATAAATTTGCTTATGCACCAAGAGGCTTTTTAATAGATTTTAATGATTATAAATTGTTGAAAACATTTACAAAAAAACTTAAAAAATTTTTGCGTTTTAAAAGTTTTGTATTTCTAAAAATTGATCCACCAATTATTTATCAAAAACGAAACCAGGATGGTAATATAGAAAATGATAATAATCAACATGTAATTGAATATTTAAAAGATATTGGTTATGTTCATTTAGGATTTAATAATGCTTTTGAAGCACTAAAGCCAAGATGGAATATTATTACTGAAGTAAAAAATTCTAGTGATGATTTATTTAATGCTTTTGATAAAGAATTAAAAACGAAAATAAGATCTGCTGCAAAAAAAGGAATAAATATTACCAAAGGATCTATTGAGGATATAAAAACGTTTTATAATTTTGTAAAGAAAAAGCATCATCTTAGAGGATTAAATTATTATGAAGACTTTTGGAACATATTTCATGATAAAAATATGTTTGAATTATGGTTTGCAAAAATAGATTTTAATCAATATTTAAAATACGCAAGAGAAATTTATGATGAAGAGGCTGATAACAACAGTCAAATAAATGAAGAATTAACAACTAACAAAGCAAATCGCCTTAATCTCATAAATAAAAAGATATGTTCTGATAATTTATTAAATGAATATAAAAATAATGTTATATTAGGAATAAAAATGACCAGTAAGTATCCAGAGGGAAAAATTATTGCGGGTAGTGCAATAATTAAATATGGAAATGAAATATTCTTTTTAATAGATGGCTATGATAATAAATATAAATCTTTTAACCCAAATCATTATTTAAAATGGCGTACCATGGAATATTATATAAGCAAAGGATATAGTATTATGCATTTAAATGGTATATCTGGTAATTTTGAAAAAGAAAATAATAGATATTATGGGCTATATAATTTTAAAAAAGCATTTAATGGTAAAATAATAGAATATATTGGAGAATTTGATTTATTAATTAAAAAACAAAGATATTATTTCTTCAAAAGATTATACTTATTAAGAAATAAATTTAAATTAAATAAATAAATCTACTAACTAGTAGATTTATTTTCTTTTTTCCAATATTCTTGAGCTTCCTTTTCCATCTTTTCAAGTCTTGTATAATAATCAGGAAACTCATTTAGATGTGCAAGTGCTATTTTACCAGTTATTATTGGTTTATCAAATGATACGTTAGTATTTAAATCTATTTTACCATGTTCTAACTCAACATCAAGACCTTTTCTGAACTGTTCTAAGTCAAATTTTTGTTTGTTAAAATCTATTCCAAGTTCATTTGCGATAATCCTTGCTTCTTTTTCATTAAAACTTTTCTTAATATCCATATTACCTCCTTTATATTAATATATAGTATTCAATATGAATAAATTATACCAAAGGAGGAAAAATGGAACATAACGAACATATAAGACCTGGTTATTCTAGCCAAGAACTCTATCCACCAATTAAGGTACAATCTAAAAATAAATACTATGCTGAAATATTAATGAATGATTATGCTGGTATAGTTAGTGAAATGTCTGCGATAAATCAATATTTATACGCTTATTTTATTTCTGATACAAATAAAGAAATTGCTGAACTTTTTGAAAACATTTCAATTACTGAAATGTTACATTTAGAAATATTAGCAAAATTAATTACTCTATTAGGAGAAAAACCAGTTTATAGGGGTGGCTATAATACTAATAATTATTGGTCAGGAAAATATATTTTTTACAAAGATAATATTAAAAATCAATTAGAATATAGTATAGAAACCGAAAAAAAAGCAATTCAAAATTACTTGAATGATATTAATCTTATTAAAGATCGATATATTCAAGATGTCTTAAAAAGAATAATATTAGATGAAGAAGTTCATATTAAATTATTTGAGCAATCATTAAATAAATATATATAAAAAAATACTCATTTGAGTATTTTTTTATTATTCAATTATTTCACTAACTACACCAGCACCAACAGTTCTTCCACCTTCACGGATAGAGAAGTTAGTACCATTTTCAATAGCAATTGGCGCAATTAACTCAACAGTCATTTCCACTTTATCTCCTGGCATTACCATTTCAACACCTTGTGGTAATTCAATTACGCCAGTAACATCAGTAGTTCTGAAGTAAAATTGTGGGCGATAATTTGGGAAGAATGGAGTATGACGTCCACCTTCTTCTTTACTCAATACATAAACTTCAGCCTTGAATTTCTTATGTGGAGTAACAGTACCAGGTTTAGCAATTACTTGACCTCGTTCAACATCTTCTCTTGCAACACCACGAAGTAATAACCCCGCATTGTCTCCTGCTTGTGCGTCATCTAATTGCTTACGGAACATTTCAATTCCAGTAACAACTGTTTTATTAGTAGGTTTAATTCCTATAATTTCAACTTCATCATTGACTTTAATCATTCCACGTTCAACACGACCAGTAACAACTGTTCCACGTCCTGTGATAGTAAATACATCTTCGATAGGCATTAGGAATGGTTTATCAGTTTCTCTTGTAGGTTCTGGAAGCCATTCATCGATTGCACTCATTAATTCGATAATATTTTCTTCATATGCAGGGTCACCTTCAAGAGCTTTTAATGCAGATCCAGCAATTATTGGAGTTTCTTGTCCTTCGTATCCATATTCAGTTAATAAATCACGAACTTCCATTTCTACTAAATCTAACAATTCTTTGTCATCAACCATATCAACCTTATTCAAGAATACTACCATACGAGGCACTCCAACTTGACGTGACAATAAAATATGTTCACGAGTTTGAGGCATTGGACCATCTGCTGCTGAAACAACTAAGATTGCTCCATCCATTTGTGCTGCCCCAGTAATCATATTTTTTACATAATCAGCATGCCCTGGGCAATCAACGTGAGCATAATGACGTTTATCAGTTTCATATTCAACATGAGATGTATTTATTGTTATACCACGTTCTTTTTCTTCAGGTGCCTTATCTATTTCATCATATTTTGTTGCTTGTGCCTTTCCTTGTTTTGATAAAATTGCAGTAATAGCTGCGGTTAATGTGGTTTTCCCATGGTCTACATGTCCAATTGTACCAATATTTACGTGTGGTTTTGAACGATCAAATTTTTCTTTTGCCATTTTTTTCTTCCTCCTTTTATATATTATATTTTATCTAACACTTGAGATAATTTCAAGTGTTTAGAACTTATTCTCCACTATTTTTTTTGATTATCTCTTCAGCAATGTTTTTTGGAACTTCTTGATAATGATCAAAAATCATTGTTGATGTTCCTCGACCTTGCGTATTAGAACGAAGGCTTGTTACATAACCAAACATTTCGGCTAGTGGTACCTTAGCAGATAACATAATAGCGTTACCTCTTGATTCTTGTCCAGTAGGACATCCTCTACGCGCTGTTATATCACCCATTACTGTTCCAACATATTCTTCTGGAACAACTACATCTACAGCCATAATTGGCTCTAGTAACACTGGACTACATCTTTTCTTTGCTTCTTTTAACGACATAGAAGCAGCTATTTTAAAGGCCATTTCGTTTGAATCAACATCATGATATGAACCATCAAATAATGTCGCCTTAATATTTATCATTGGATAACCCGCGAGTATTCCAGTTGATAATGCTTCTTGTAATCCTTTATCAACTACTGGAATATATTCTCTAGGAACCGATCCTCCAACTATCTTATCAACAAATAAGTAATTTTCTTCTGTATATGGTTCAAATTTAATCCATACATGCCCATAGTTTCCACGGCCTCCTGATTGTTTAATATATTTCCCTTCACAATCAGCAGCAACCTTAATTGTTTCACGATAAGCAACTTGTGGTTTCCCAACTGTAGCTTCAACTTTAAACTCTCTTTTCATTCTTTCAACAAGAACTTCTAAGTGTAATTCTCCCATACCAGATATAACTGTTTGCCCAGTTTCATGATCAATACTAGTTCTAAAGGTCGGATCTTCTTCCGCAAGTTTTTGAAGAGCTAAAGCCATTTTATCTTGATCAGCTTGTGATTTTGGTTCTATCGCAACACTAATCACGGGTTCTGGAAATTCCATAGGCTCAAGAATTACTGCCTTCTTTTCATCACATAAAGTATCTCCTGTAGTTGTATTTTTAAGTCCTACTGCAGCTGCAATATCCCCAGCTAATACTCCATCTATTTCTTTTCTATCATTCGCATGCATTTGAAGAATACGACCAATTCTTTCTTTACTATTTTTTGAAGAATTCAAAATATATGAACCACTATTTAATGAACCTGAATATACTCTAAAGAAAGTAAGTCTTCCTACAAATGGATCAGTCATGACTTTAAATGCTAAAGCACTAAATGGTTCACTATCTGATGGATGTCTTTCTGCTTCATTACCGTTTAAATCTGTACCTTTTATTGATTCTACATCAGTAGGTGATGGCAAATAATCAACAACTGCGTCAAGTAATAATTTTATACCCATATTACTTAAAGCTGAACCACACATTACTGGAAAGAACTGTACTGCTAAAGTACCATTTCTAATAGCTTTTTTAATTAAATCAATTGATACTTCTTCTCCTTCTAAATATGCCATCATTAAATCGTCATCATATTCAGATACAGCTTCAATCAATTCTAATCTTTTTTGTTCAACAATTGTTTTTAAATGTTCAGGTATTTCTATTTCTTTAACTTCTTCTTCTTTACCACCATCATATTGATAGGCTTTCATTTCAATTAAATCAATAATACCATTAAAATCTGCTTCAGCTCCAATTGGCCATTGAATAGGCTTTGCATTTACGCCTAAACGATCCTTTATAGTTTTTAAACTGTATTCAAAATTGGCTCCCATTTTATCCATTTTATTCGCAAAAATAATTCTTGGAACTTTAAATTCAGTAGCTTGTCGCCAAACTGTTTCAGTTTGTGGTTCAACACCAGCTTGAGCATCGATTAAAGTCACAGCTCCATCTAATACACGAAGTGATCTATGAACTTCAATAGTAAAATCCACATGCCCTGGGGTATCTATTATATTAAAACGGTATCCCTTCCAAAATGCAGTTGTAGCAGCACTAGTAATAGTAATACCACGTTCTTTTTCTTGATCCATCCAGTCCATCTGCGCTTCACCATCATGAGTTTCACCAATTTTATGTGTTACCTTTGTATGGTATAAAACACGTTCTGTTGCAGTAGTTTTTCCCGCATCAATATGTGCCATAATACCAATATTTCTTATTTTTTCTAACGGGGTTGTACGAACCATACGCTATACTCCTTTCTACTTATATATTACCAACGATAATGAGCAAAAGCCTTATTAGCTTCAGCCATTCGATGAGTGTCTTCTCTTTTCTTAACTGCTCCACCTGTTCCCTCTGAAGCATCTATTATTTCATTTGCCAATTTTTCAACTAATCCTTTACCAGCTCTAGATCTAGCGTGTTGTATTAACCAACGAAGCCCTAAAGTTTGAGCCCTTTCATCATTAACCTCTATCGGAACAGCATAATTTGCTCCACCGATACGGCGTGATCTTATTTCTAATGCCGGTTTTATATTTTCTAATGCTTTTTTAAATACATCTATAGGATTTTCATTAGTTTTTTCTTTTATCATTTCAAAAGCATCATTTAAAATCTTTTGTGCTTTTCCCTTTTTACCATCCAACATTATATTATTAATTAATTTAGTAATAATTTTTGAATTATATATAGGATCTGGTAATACATCTCTTTTTATTGCTTGTCTCTTACGCATAATAAAATCCTCCTTCCAATCTTTTTATATATTATTTAGGTCTTTTTGCACCATACTTAGAACGACCTTGTTTACGATTTTGAACTCCCGCTGTATCAAGTGTTCCTCTAATAATATGATAACGCACACCAACTAAGTCTTTAACGCGTCCCCCACGAAGTAACACAACGCTATGTTCTTGTAGATTATGTCCTATTCCTGGTATATACGCGGTAACTTCTTTACCATTACTTAATTTAACACGAGCAATCTTACGTAATGCTGAGTTTGGTTTCTTAGGTGTAACAGTATTAACACGTGTACAAACACCACGTTTTTGAGCTGAACTATAATAAGAAGTTTTCTTATTAATACTATCCCATCCAAATCCTAATACAGGTGATTTACTAGATCTCGTTTTTCTTCTTCTTCCTTTTCTTACTAATTGGCTAATTGTAGGCATATATAAACTCCTTTCTATCCACACATCCCGGTGTTTCATTTTATAAAGAATAATAAGTTTTGCCTAAAGCAAAACTATAATTCCAAGCTCTATTAATATACCATTTTTAATATATGCATGTCAATAAAATATAATACTTTTTTATGAATAATATACTTTTTTTATTAGTTCATAAAAAGGCATTAATGATATTATCCCTAAAAATACCATTAATATTATCGTTAATATTATTACTTTTTGATGATTATTTAACACTACTTTTCTTTTTCTTATCATTTGCAAAAGAGAAATAATACAAAAAAAACAAAATAATAACGCTCCTTTTTAAACTCTTCTATTAAAGTTCCTAAAACCACATAACAAAGAAAAGTAACTAAGATAATGCCTCCAAATAGCTTTACAACAAAATCTTTTTCTATATCATATTTTTTATTATTCATAATACTACTATTTTTAGTATAACATTAATTTTTAAAATAAGAAGACCTTAAAAGCATTTTTATTTTACTTAGAAATTTGTTGTAAATCAAAGTACTCTTTATATTCCTTAGACTTCTTATATAGTTCTTCATGACTACCTTCAGCAATTATTTTGCCTTCTTCAAACATTACAATGCGATCTAATTGATTTATATTAGTAAAAACGTGAAGAGTAAGAATACAAATTTTATCTTGTTTATTATTGGTAATATATTCAAACAATTCTTTTTCAGCCTTTGGATCAAGCGCTGAATTAGGTTCATCTAAAAGTAGTACGCTATCAGCCCTATTAAATATTCTAGCTAAAGCAAGACGTTGTTGTTGCCCTTTAGAAATTTCATTGCCATCTCCAAACCAAGTACCAAGAATTGTATCAATTCCTTTTGGCATGTTTTTTAATTCTTCTTTAAATTTCTTGGAAGGAACAGACGCTAAAACATTATCTACACCTTTTTTCTTTTTATCTAAAGTAATATTTTCCCTTACTGTATCTTCATATATAGTTAGCTCTTGAAATAACATTGTTATTTTATTTCTTAATGATTCAGTATTATATTCTTTTATATCAATACCATTAATAAGAAGCTTTCCTTTTGTAGAAACATGAATCTTCATTAATAACTTCATTAAGGTTGTTTTCCCACAACCATTCTCACCAATAAGCGCAATCTTATCATTATCTTTAATAACTAAATTAACATCTCTTAAAGCATATTTTTTGTTATTTTGATATTTAAACCACACATGTTTAAATTCTATTGTGTTTATCTTTTTTAATTCCATAGCCCCATCAATATAATTTGTATCAAGCTCTAAGAAATCAACTAATTCTTTAGCATTTAATAATCTAATATTTATAATAGCGAGCTCCTCAGTCACATTTTTCATCAAAAAACTAATTTGTTTAATGGATACATTATAAGCATATAAACTACCAACCAAGATATTCTTCGCTAGAGCTTGAATAATTAAATACACTAAAAATATCAAGCCCATAATTTCATCCATTATTCTAACTTCTATTTCATTTTTTAGTTCTTTCTTGGATACATCCATACCAGTTTTAAATACTTTATATCTTATCCTCCGATATTTCTCTAAAATGTATTTAAAAGCATTTAAACTTTTTAATTCTATCATTGATTCTTTTTTTCGCATCGTAAATGAATAATAGTTAGCTTTTCTTTGTTCCGTTGTTAAATCCCAATATTTAACATAACTTAATCTTAATAGTTTATATTTTTTAATGAAAACAACCACATTAACTGTAAAAATTATCGCAAATATCCACCACCTCCAAAGCACTATCATACCTAAATAGGCTAGCATTTTGATAGATTTATTAAGGAGGGTCATAAAATCAGTAACAACAAATGGAACTTCGAAGTTGCTGTTACTAGCTCTCTCAATATTATCATATAATTCTTTATTTTGAAAATCTTCAATATTTAAAGTGTCTAGTTTTCCCTGCAACATAAGATCAACCTGATATTTTATTTTATGTCGTAAGATTATATTGTAGTAGTCTCCTAAAGGACCAACAAGCACCCAAGCAAGACTCATAATAATAAACATAATTAATACCACCATAGAGAACTCTGATATTAATACATCATTAATTACTTTTGCTAACAAAAATGTATGAATAGGAGCAAAAAAAGCAGATAAGCCCCAAAATAACGCTACTAATATAACAGATTTCTTATCAATGCTATAGACAATCTTCATTACCTTTTTGAAATATTTCCACATTTCTTTAAATGTTCTTTTTTCTAATTCTTTTTCGATGTTCCTTTTTTTCATAAAAAAACACCCCCTAATACATAATGAAGTTGTAACATAAGTGATATAAATTTATCATTTATAATTATCTTTGTCAAATAAAAAAGAAGAATTTTATATGAATTCTTCTTCTAGTATTTCCATTGGTTCATCATCAATAAAATTACTTTCAAGTTCTGTCTCAACATCACTATAAGCTCTAAGCCCTGTTCCTGCCGGAATTAACTTACCAATAATAATATTTTCTTTTAATCCTTTTAATTCATCAACTTTACCAGCAATAGCTGCATCAGTTAACATTCTTGTTGTTTCTTGGAATGAAGCAGATGATAAGAACGAATCAGTTTCTAAAGATGCTTTAGTAATACCTAGAATAACAGGTTTTCCTATAGCTGGTTTTTTACCTTTCAATATTACATTTTTATTACCTTCAGTAAATTCATGAATATTAACAAGTGACCCAGGTAAGAATTTAGTATCTCCAGCTTCATTTATTCTTATCTTAGAAAGCATTCTTCTAACAATAACTTCAATATGTTTATCATTAATATCAACACCTTGTGAAGAATATACTTTTTTAACTTCTTTAACAATATATTCTTGAACAGTAAACGGATCAGTAACAACTAGTAATTCCTTTGGATCAATAGAACCTTCTGTTAACTTATCTCCAGCTACTACATTATCTCCTTTTTGGGTAGCAAGTTTAGCACGGTATAAACTCAGATGTGTGTGAGTTTCAATTTCATTAGTTACATCTATTTCAAATTTGCCATTCTTTTCAACAATCTTAGTAACTGTTCCATCAATCATACTAATAGTAGCTTTTCCTTTAGGATTTCTAACTTCAAATAGTTCTTCAACACGGGGAAGACCTTGAGTAATATCATCCCCAACAACTCCTCCAGTGTGGAAGGTACGCATAGTAAGCTGAGTTCCTGGTTCCCCAATTGATTGAGCAGCCATAACTCCAATAGCTTCTCCTACTTCAACAATATTACCTGTTGCGAGGTTTCTACCATAACATTTACGACATACCCCATGATGAGTTTTACATGATAGAAGCGTCCTAATTTCTACTTTTCTTATACCTGAATTAATAATCTTTTCAGCTATTTGTTCAGTAATTAATTCATCTCTATTAATTAAAATTTCTTTTGTTTCTGGATGAATAACTTTCTTACTAGCAAATCTACCAACAATACGATCATGTAACGTTTCAATTGTAGTATTATCTCTTTCATTTATGAAATCAGATACTACTACACCCTGTTCTGCTCCACAATCATCTTCTTTAACAATAATATCTTGACTTACATCAACTAGTCGTCTTGTTAGATAACCAGAATCTGCTGTTTTTAACGCAGTATCAGCTTGCCCTTTACGAGCACCTCTAGTTGAGATGAAGAATTCTGATATACCAATTCCTTCAAAGAAGTTAGATTTGATTGGAACTTCAATAACTTCACCATTAGGTTTAGTCATTAATCCTCTCATACCAGCCAATTGATTAAATTGTCCTATTTTACCTCTAGCATCTGAGTTCATCATCATAAATATAGGGTTACTCATATTTTCTTTAGCATAACCTTTTAATTCATCTTGAACTTCTACAGTTGCATCTCCCCATAATTTAACAATCTTTTCTTTTCTTTCTTCATCAGTAATTAATCCTCTTTGATATTGCTTTGCTATTTTTTCTACCATTTTATTACATCTATCAATAATTTCTTGTTTAGTTTTACTTACTACAATATCAGAAGCAGAAATAGTGATTCCTGATTTAAATGAATATTTAAATCCTAAATCCTTTAATCTATCCAACATAATAGATGTTTCTGTAGTTTTATAACGTTTAAATATTTCCGCAATTACATTTCCTAATGTTGCCTTAGCAAAAGGCGCAATGATTTCCTTTCCTTTTATAAAATCAACTATATTTTCACCTTTTTTAATAAAATGAGCAAATGGTGTGATTGTTTCAATATTAACTGTAGTAGGTTCATTTATATAAGGAAATGAATCTGGTAATATTTCATTAAATATCACTTTACCAGGAGTAGTAACTAGATACATATCTTTTTGTTCATCTGTAAACAATTTATGTCTAAATGAACTTACTGGAAGAGCTATCCTTGCATGAAGAGAAATTTCTCCTCTATCATAAGCTGATATTGCTTCATTAGAATCTTTAAATATCCTTCCTTCACCTAAAGCACTTTTTTCTTCTATGGTTAAGTAATAATTACCTAATACCATGTCTTGAGAAGGTGTAACAACTGGTCTACCATTTTGTGGACTCAAAATATTATTAGCTCCAAGCATTAAAATTCTAGCCTCAGCCTTTGCTTCTTCTGTTAAGGGAACATGCACTGCCATTTGGTCACCATCAAAGTCGGCATTAAATGCTGGTGTAACAAGTGGATGAAGTCTAATTGCTTTCCCTTCAATTAACTTTGGTTCAAATGCTTGAATACCTAGTCTATGAAGAGTTGGAGCCCTATTAAGTAATACTGGATGTTCTTTAATAACATCATCAACAATATCCCATACTCTTTCATCAAGACTTTCAATTAATCTTTTTGCACTTTTAATATTATGTGCAATTCCTCTTTCCACTAATCCTTTAATAATATGTGGTTTAAACAATTCTAAAGCCATATGTTTAGGCAGACCACATTGATACATTTTTAAATCTGGCCCAACTACTATTACAGAACGACCTGAATAATCAACCCTTTTTCCTAAAAGATTTTGTCTAAAACGTCCTTGTTTACCTTTTAACATATGAGTTAAAGACTTAAGTGGGCGATTACCTGCACCTGTTACTGGACGCCCTCTTTTACCATTATCAAACAAAGCATCAACAGCTTCTTGTAACATCCTTTTTTCATTTTGAATAATAATATTAGGTGCATTTAAATCAATAAGTTTTTTTAAACGATTATTTCTATTTATTACTCTACGATATAAATCATTAAGATCACTGGTTGCAAATCTGCCACCATCTAGTTGAATCATTGGACGAACATCTGGTGGAAGAACTGGAATAACATCTAAAACCATCCATTCTGGTTTATTTCCCGATGTTAGGAAAGCGCTCAAAACATTTAATCTCTTTAATAAACGAGTACGTTTTTGTCCTTGTGTATCTTTTAGTTCTTCTTCTATATTTTTAATTTCTTGCTCTACATTAACTTGTGATAATAACTCTTTTATAGCCTCAGCACCCATACCTACTTTAAAACCATTACCATACTTTTCGTAGTAAGCACGATATTCTTTTTCTGATAAAGTTTGTTTTCTTTCTAAAGGTGCAATCCCTGGATCAACAACTACATATGAGACAAAATAAATTACTTCTTCTAAATCACGAGGAGACATGTCTAGCACAAGTCCCATACGTGATGGAATCCCTTTAAAATACCAAATATGAGTTGCAGGTGCAGCAAGTTCAATATGACCCATTCTTTCTCTTCTAACTTTAGCACGAGTTACTTCTACTCCACAACGGTCACATACTACTCCTTTATATCTAACTCTTTTGTACTTTCCACAAAAACATTCAAAGTCTTTAGATGGCCCAAATATTTTTTCACAAAACAATCCATCTCTTTCTGGTTTTAATGTACGATAATTTATTGTTTCTGGCTTTTTTACTTCGCCATAAGATAAATAACGAATTTTTTCAGGAGAAGCTATACCAATTCTTAAGGCCTTAAATTTATTTACCTCTATCATTTAGCTTCACCCCCATCTGTTCCTTCTAAAACCTCAGAATCATCTTTCTCGCCTATTTCCTCGATATTTAAGGTGGTTATAGTTTTGTCTTCTGTTTCTTCTATTGTTTTTAATTCAATCGACTCATCATCATCATTAATAATCGAAATATCTAATCCTAATGCTTGGAATTCCTTTATTAAAACCCTAAATGATTCTGGAACTCCGGCTTCCTGAATTGGATTTCCTTTTACTAATGCTTCATAAACTTTAACCCTACCAATAACATCATCTGATTTAACAGTCATCATTTCTTGAAGAGTATGGGCTGCTCCATATGCATATAAGGCCCAAACTTCCATTTCTCCAAACCTTTGGCCACCAAATTGTGCTTTACCACCTAATGGTTGTTGAGTTACTAATGAATATGGTCCTGTTGCTCTAGCATGAAGTTTATCATCAATCATATGATTTAATTTAATCATATACATAACTCCTACACATATTCTTTGATCAAATTTATCCCCAGTCCTACCATCATAGAGCCAAGTTTTACCATCTTCAGCAATATTTGCTTCTTTCATCATTTCTTCTATTTCAGGATAACTTGCTCCGTCAAATACAGGTGTTGATACATGAATATTTAATGTCTTAGCAGCAAGTCCTAGATGCATTTCTAAAACTTGACCAATATTCATACGTGAAGGTACACCAAGTGGATTTAACATTACATCTACTGGTGTTCCATCTGGTAAATATGGCATATCTTCTTCCGGTAATATTAAAGATATAACTCCTTTATTACCATGACGTCCTGCCATTTTATCTCCAACTGATATCTTTCTTTTTTGTGCAATATACACTTTCACTTCAATATTAATGCCGGCTGATAATTCATCCTTGTTTTCTCTAGAAAACACTTTTACATCATGAATAATACCATCTCTACCATGAGGAACACGAAGAGAAGTATCTCTAACTTCACGAGTTTTTTCACCAAATATAGCATGTAATAATTTTTCTTCACTAGAAAGTTCAGTCATCCCTTTAGGAGTTACTTTACCAACTAATATATCTCCTTCTTTTACTTCTGTACCAATTCTAACAATACCATTCGCATCTAAATTTTTTCTAGCATCTTCACTCACATTAGGAATATCTCTAGTAATTTCTTCAGGTCCAAGTTTAGTTTCCCTGGCTTGGATTTCATAGTTTTCTATATGAATTGATGTATAAACATCATCTTTTACTAATCTTTCACTTAAAATAACTGCATCTTCATAATTATAACCATCATAAGTCATAAATGCTACAACAACATTTTTGCCTAAAGCTAATTCCCCTTTATCAGTACTAGCCCCATCAGCAATTATCTCGTTTCTTTTTACTTTTTCTCCTTTTTTTACTAAAGGACGATGTGTATAACATGTTCCTTGGTTAGAAGGTTCAAAATTTGTTAAATGATAAGTATCTTTACCACTCTTTGTATTTATAACAATCTTTCTTGCATCAACATATTCAACTTCTCCTGATGCTTTAGATACAATAGATATACCACTATTATGTGCCACAATATGTTCGATACCAGTGCCTACAAGTGGTGCTTCAGTAGTTAAAAGTGGTACAGCTTGGCGTTGCATGTTTGCTCCCATTAACGCTCTAACCGCATCATCATGTTCCAAGAAAGGAATGCAATCACTTGTAACTGAAATAATTTGTTGTGGTGCCACATCAACATAATCTATTTGATCTTTTGTTACAAAAACGTTGTTTCCATTATAACGCGCATCAACATGATCTACTATTATTTCTCTTTTATCATTAACTTTTACAGTTGATTGCGAAATATAATAACCATTTTCCTCATCAGCAGTTAAATAAACTATTTCATCTGTTATTTTACCTTTTACAACTTTACGATAAGGTGTCATTATAAAACCATATTCATTTATCACGGCATATAATGCAAGATAATTAATAAGCCCGATATTTGGTCCTTCTGGTGATTCAATTGGACATATTCTTCCATAATGAGAGTAATGAACATCACGTACCTCCATACCCGCTCTATCTCTAGAAAGCCCTCCTGGTCCTAAAGCTGACAAACGTCTTTTGCTAGTAAGTTCGGCAATTGGATTAGTTTGATCTAAAAATTGGGATAATTGGCTGCTACCAAAAAATTCTTTCATAGCCGCTGTGACAGGTCTAATATTAATCAAACTTTTTGGTGTTACTGTTTCTATTTCTTGAGTAGTCATTCTTTCTCTAATAACTCTTTCCATTCTAGAAAGACCAATCTTAAATTGATTTTGAAGTAATTCTCCTACTTGTTTTATTCTTCTATTTCCTAAATGATCGATTTCATCAAAAGTTCCAACATCGTGTAATAAATTAAAATAATATGAAGCCGAAGCAAAAACATCAGAAATAGTTAGCGTTCTAGCTGATATGCTTTGATCATTTCCAATTACCTTTAATGTTTTTCTTCTATCATTTGGAGATTGAATTTTTATAATTTGTACTTTATTAAAAGTATTTAATTCTTCATTAATTTTTACTTCTTGAAGACCATAACCATCTTTTAAGTATTTATCTAATATATCAAGATTTTCTTTAATTAATTTTGTACCCTTTTCTAAAACTACTTTATTCTTTACTACAATATCTTCGGCTAATACTTGATTTAATAATCTCCCTGCAATATTTAGCTTTTTATTAAATTTATATCTACCAACCTTAGCCAAATCATACCTAAGATCATCAAAAAATCTAGTTATTATTTGATTTTTAGCGCTTTCAATTGTAGGTGGTTCCCCTGGTTTTAATTTTTCATAAATTTCAATTAAAGCTTCTGAAGTATTTCTAGTTGAATCTTTTGCTAAAGTATTTACAATATATTCTTCTTCTCCAAATAATTCCAATATATCTTCATCACTTGATAAACCCAATGCTCTAAGTAAGGTTGTCAACGCCACTTTCCTTGTACGATCTATTCTAACATAAACAACATCACGAGCGTCAATTTCATACTCTAACCAAGTTCCATGATTAGGAATCACTTGTGAATTATAGGTTATTCTACCATTTTTATCAATTTCTTGTAAGAAATATATACTTGGAGAACGAACTAATTGTGATACTATTACTCTTTCAGCGCCATTTATTATAAAAGATCCATTATCTGTCATAATCGGCATATCACCCAAAAATATTTCTTGTCCTTTTACTTCACCTGTTTCATGATTAAAAAGACGAACTTGCACTTTTAAAGGAGCTGAATAAGTTCCATCCTTATCACGGCATTCCTTTACAGTGTATCTAGGTTCATCCCAACTGTAATCACCAAATTCCAACGAAAAAACGCCATTGAAACTATCAACTGGGGATAAATTTTTTAATACTTCTTTTATACCTTCTTCTTGAAACCATTGATATGACTTCTTTTGAACATCTAATAAATTAGGCATAGCTAGAGAATATTCTGCTTTAGCAAAATTTCTTCTTTTTCTACGTCCAAAATTTTCTAACTTATAAGACACATTTCCACCCCATCCATTTTTATTTATAATTCAAAGAACATAAACTTTAAAAAGAATATGTAACAATTTATAATTTTATCAAAATATTATCAATTAGTCAACCAAAATAGCCTTTATTATACAATATCCTTTATCTTTATTTATAATTTCCACTCTATATTCAGTTTTTAAATCTCTAATTATTGTTTCAGCTCCTTGTTTCTTTCTCACAACCAACCATAATTCTCCATTGTTTTTTAAATAATTCTTAGCTTCAAAAAGCATTTTGTAAACAACTTCTTTACCTGCTCTGATTGGGGGATTAGTAATAATAAAATCAAACCTATCATTAATATTATCGTATATATTACTAAAGTATACCTTAGTAAAAACATCGTTTTTTATTGAATTTTCCTTTGCAAGAAATAGTGCTCTTTCATTAATATCTACCATATGCACTTTTACTTTAGTATTTTTAGCAATATAAATACCAATCGGTCCATAACCACAACCCAAGTCTAGAATTTGCCCCTTAATTTTTTTTATTGGTAAAGATTTTAATAATAGCTTAGTTCCATAATCTAAATAATTTTTAGAAAAAACGCTATTATCAGTATTAAACGTATATTTGATATCACCAATAATTATATTAAATTCTTTTTTATTACTTTTTGAATCAGGATTATTATTAAAATAATGATTCATATTATCTCCTTATTTAAACAACTAAAAGCCTACATGTGTAGGCCTTTATTATTTTATTGTAATTCTACTGTAGCGCCAGTTTCTTCAAACCTAGCTTTTAATTCATTTGCTTCTTCAGTAGCAATAGCTTCTTTTATAGTTCCACCATTATCAGCAATACCCTTTGCTTCAGCAAGTCCAAGACCAGTAATTTCACGAATTAATTTAATTACTGGAATTTTAGTTCCACCAGCATTGGTTAGCACTAAATTAACAGTACTTGGTCCAGTATCTTCAACTGTTTCTCCTGCTGGAGCTGCAGCGACTGCTACTGCACTTAGATCCACCCCAAATTCTTCTTTCATTGCATCAACTAATTCTTTTACTTCAAGAATTGTCATTTCCTTTAATGAATTAATAAAATCTTCTTTGTTTAACTTTGCCATTTTTATTCCTCCTCACCTTTCTTTTCTTTTTTACTATCATTATTTGGTAGTTCCTCTACCATTTCTTGCTCTGTAGCTTCTTCGGATTGTTCGTCTACTTCAATTGCTTTTTTATCGCTTTCTTGAACCAATTCTTCTTTTGCCAACGATTCATCTCCACCTAATTGTTTTGAGTATAAATCAAGTGAGATAGATAAATCTCTAACAATGGCCATCATTCCCGATGCTAACATGGTAAGTAACCCTTCGCGAGATGGAATACTAGCTAATTTGTTGATTAATTCAAGATCAGCAACTTTACCTTCAATTATTCCAACTTTAATTTTTAATGCATCATGCTTTTTCGCATACATACTTAAAATCTTAGCAGGAGATACAGTGTCTTTAGAAAAACTAATTGCACTAGGTCCAAGTAAACTATCACCTAAATCTAACTTTAATTCATCCATAGCTCTTTTTGTAAGACTATTTTTATACACTTTTAAATCAGTATCTACTTCCTTAAGTTGCTTCCTAAGTTCTGTAAGCTCATCTACTGTAAGCCCACGATAATCAACTATAATAACTGAACTAGATTCTTTTGATTTATTAACTATTTCTGATATGACTCCAGCTTTTTGTTTTAAAATAAAATCATTTGCCACAAATACACCTCCTTTTTCTTTATAAAAATACCGTCTTAAAAAACCTCTACATAGACATGTAGAGGTTTAAAGTTATATTTAAAATATAAGCCTCGGTAGGAAATTAAGCATAAAGCACCCACTGTCTACGGTATTAATAATATATTCGTTTGTTATGATTTGTATTATAAATTAAATTCTATTATTTGTCAAATTGCATAAAATCTAATTTAATACTAGGTCCCATCGTTGTAGATAAAAATATATTTTTGATATATATACCTTTAACTCCAGATGGTTTAGCATTTAATATTGCTTCCATTATGGCTTCAAAGTTTTCCAATAGCTGTTGCTCTGTAAATGACACTTTACCAATCACAACATGAACATTGCCAGCTTTATCAGAACGATATTCAATTTTGCCTTTTTTAACATCCATAATAGCCTTTTTGATATCATTAGTAACAGTACCTATTTTTGGATTTGGCATCAACCCTTTAGGCCCTAATACCTTCCCTAATTTACCTAAGGCAACCATCATATCAGGAGTAGCAATAATAACATCAAAATCAAACCAATTTTCTTTTTCGATTTTTTCGATCATATCTGCTTCTCCAACATAATCAGCATTAGCTTCTATTGCTTCTTTAGCCTTGTCTCCTTTAGCAATTACTAAAACTTTTTGCGTTTTGCCAATTCCATTAGGTAGTACTAAAGCTCCCCTAATTTGCTGATCAGATTTTTTTGAGTCTAAATTAAGTCTTACAGCCAATTCAACTGAAGCATCAAAATTAGTAATTGATGTTTCTTTCGCTAGTTTAATAGCTTCTGCTTTTGAATATAATTTACCTTTTTCAACTTTATCAGCAACCTCTAAATACTTCTTACTTTTTCTTTTCATTTTATTCCTCCTTATGTGGTATTGCGGATATTCCTCCCACATAGGTAATACCTATATGATATATTTTATTATTCTTGTTCTGTTTTTTCTTCTTTTTCTTCTTCTACTTCTTGTTCTTCTTGTTCTTCTGCTTCTGATGCTTTAGCAAGTTTAGCTTCTGCTATTTCAGCTTCTGCCTTGGCAAGTTCAACTTCAATTTTTTCTCTTTCCTTTTCTGCTTCCTTGGCTTCTGATGCTTGTTGGGCTAACTCTTCATCGTTAACGCCCTTAACGGCTATTCCCATATTACGAGCTGTTCCTTCAACAATCTTCATCGCACTTTCTACATCATAAGCATTTAAATCTGGCATTTTAACTTCAGCTATTTCTTTTATTTGATCTTCTGTAACTACTGCCACAATATCATTTGCTCCCTTAGACGAACCTTTATTAAGTCCAGCCATTTTCTTGAGTAAAAAAGCTACTGGTGGAGTTTTAATTACAAAATCAAATGAACGATCATCATAAATTGATATTTCAACAGGCACTACATCACCCATCTTATCTTTAGTTCCTTCATTGAATTTTGTACAAAAGTCTTGTAAATTAATCCCTGCAGGCCCCAATACTGTTCCAACTGGTGGAGCTGGGGTTGCTTTTCCTGCAGCTATTTGAAGTTTAATTTTTTTAATAATTTCTTTTGCCACGAAAAACACCTCCTATAATTTTTTTCGCGTGTGGTAATGGGCATCCGCCTCCCACTTATATTTATATAAATATATAAAATATTATATAACTGCCTCAAAGCATATCATACATTATATATAAAAATCAAGTAATTTATGCTTTTTCTATTTGTGTAAATTCGACTTCTACTGGTGTTTCTTGTCCAAATAAATCTATTAATACTGTTAACTTTTGTTGTTTTAAATCAATATCTTCAACTTTTCCAAACATCGATTTAAATGGCCCATCAATAATTTTTATTTGATCACCAACATTTAATTCATTGCCAATTTCTAATCTACTTAATCCCATATTATTTAATATACGATCAACTTCATTAGGTTGGAGAGGTATTGGTTTAGCTCCTTTTCCACTAGAACCAATAAAACCAGTAACTCCCGGAGTATTTCTTACTACATACCATGCCTCATCACTCATAACCATTTCTACAAGCACATAACCAGGAAACATCTTTTTTACTTTTTCTTTTTTTACCCCATCTTTTATTTCTATTTCCGTTTGTTCTGGAACTACTATTCTATATATATAATCTTGCATTCCCATGCTTTCAATACGCATTTCTAAATTTTCTTTTACTTTATTTTCATGCCCTGAATAAGTATTGACAACATACCATTTTTTATCTTCCATAATAACCTCCGTTAATTAAGCCATGTTTTAATAAGCGCAATAACAATATCTATAACATAAAAGAATAAGGCAAAGAAAACTATAGAAATTACTGTGGCTATAGAAAATTTTAACATATTTTCCTTACTAGGCCATCTAACTCTTCCCACTTCTTTTTTAACTCCACTTAAAAATAATTTAACCTTACCCATATTATCACCTTATTTCATTTTATTCTTTTCCAAAATAAAAAACACTATCTCGTGCTCACATATAAAGTAACACAAAAGATATAATATGTCAATTTTTATTTTTTATGATATTACTAACTTTATTTTTTATTCTTTGTAAGGCATTATCTATTGACTTTGAAGGTTTATCTAATATTTCTGCTATTTCCTTATAAGAAAAATTATTTATTTTCAATTTAAATACCTCTTTTTCAAAATCCGTCAAACTACTTTGTACTTGTTCATTTATTTCCTTTTCACTCTCTAAATCTAATAAATAACTTTCAGGATTAATATTGTTTTCGCTCACAATAAAATCTAGTAATGGCCTTTCACTATCATCAAAAACATAATCTAAAGACAACGAATCATTTAAAACTTTATGTTTTTGTCTATCTGCCTTAGTTACTGCTGTTTGTATTTCTCTTTCAATACAAAGACTCGCAAAAGTAGAAAATTTAACATCTTTTTTATCCTTAAAGTCCTTTATCGCTTGACTCAAACCAATCATTCCTTCTTGAATTAAATCATTTAAATCAAGCCCTTTACTTACTGAACTGTTTAAATATTGTTTAGCTTTTAATTCAACAACTGGATAATACTTACTATATAAAATATTAACTGCATCTTCATTATTTTCCCTAATTAAATATAGCAATTCAAAATCATTATAACTTTTATAATTCATATACTACCCCCTATTTCTTTTTATTTCATAAATCATTATTCCTGCTGCCACAGAAGCATTTAAACTATTTACCTTCCCTTCCATTGGAATACGCACAATTATATCACATGATTCATTTACTAATCTACTCATCCCTTTTCCTTCTCCGCCTATTACCAAACAAATAGGAATATTATAATCAATTGTACGATAATCAACACTATCATACATATCAGTACCAATTACCCATATATCTTTTTTCTTTAATACTTTTATTGTAGCATTTAAGTTAGTAACCATACATATGGGCGCATGACTTGCTGCTCCACTACTTACTTTCATAACCGTACTATTAACTTCTACACTTCTATCTTTCGGTATAATAATGCCGTCTACTCCAGCTGCTTCACAAGTTCTAATAATAGCACCAAAATTATGGGGATCTTCTAAATGATCAAGCATTACATAAATAGATCTTTCTTTTCTATTTTCTAATAATTGCTCTAAAGAGGTATATTCAAAATCAGGAATACTTACTATTATACCTTGATGATTTCCTCTTTCAAGTTGATCTAATTCATTTTTATCAACATAATTTATAACAATATTTTTATTTTCTAAAGCAATAATTAAATCTTTGTCATTAAAATCCTTTAATACATAAGCTTTATGTATTTTCTTATCACTATTTAATAATTCTTTTACAACATTCTTTCCATGTACATACATTTATAACACCTCTTGTCTATTTTATCTCTTATAACAAGTATAACATAATTAAAGCATTAAAAAACTATAGAAATATCTATAGTTTATCTCCTTCTTTGAGCCATTAATACTAACCTTAATATTTGAAGCAATGTAGTAGCGAGCGCCGCAACATATGTCATGGCTGCTGCAAACAACATATTTTTTACCATTTTTTGTTCACCACTATCTATAAAAATAGCTAATTCTTCCTTAGCTCTTTTTGAAGCATTTATTTCAACTGGTAATGTTACTAATTGGAATAATAATGTACCTAAAAGCATAACAATACCTACCCATACTAAATCAAGTAAGCCCGCAAAAAAACCAATAAATATCGCAAAATATCCTAACTTTGATCCAATATTAACAACCGGAAGAATAGCCGCCCTTATTCTCATAAAGCCATATCCTTCCTTATCTTGTATCGCATGTCCTACTTCATGAACAGCTACTGCAATACTCGCAATACTTTCTTTATGAAAAATATCTGATGATAACCTAACTACTTTTCTTCTTGGATCATAATGATCAGAAAGCATCCCTTTAGTTTCAACTACATAAACATCTTTAAGTCCATGTTTATCCAAAACCTTTCTAGCTGCTTCTGAACCACTAAGACCACTCTTACTTTTTATTTTCTTATATTTACTATAAGTACTAGAAACAAATCCTTGTGCCACTAATGTGATTATTAATGATAAAATCATCAAAGCCAATGTTCTAAAATCCTCCATAAACCAAATCATAATATTACCTCCTTTATTTTAATTCAAATATTGTTCCTTCTTTAGTATCTTTTAATATTATTCCCTTTTCTTCTAGTTCTCTACGTATTTTATCAGCCAATTCATAGTTCTTGTTATTTTTAGCTTCATTACGTTCTTCAATTTTTTGTTGAATGTATTTTTTAAAGCCCTCTTCAATCGTTTCTCTTTTTAATAAATCTAAACTTAATACTTTATCAAAATCCCCTATTATTTTTATTTTAGTAATATCATTAACAGTCTCATCTTTTAATAAATTATGAACAATAGTAAGCGCATTACTAGTATTTAAATCATCACTAATTGCCACTTTAAATTTGTTTTGATATATATTAAAATATTCTTCGTTAAAAACTCCTTCTTGTTTTAAAGACAATACCCTATTTCTGAGTTTCCTATAACTGGTAGTAGCGTTATCTAGCATTTCATAAGAAAAAGGAAGTTGATTGCGATAATGTGATAATAAACAATAATATCTATATTCTAAAGGATTATAGCCTTTATTAATTAAAGTATCTAGAATAAGGAAATCTCCCTTGCTTTTTGACATTTTACCAGTTAAATCATTTAAAAACTCACCATGCATAAAATAATTACACCATTTATGTCCTAAATACGCTTCACTTTGTGCGATTTCATTTGTGTGATGAGGGAAAATATGATCAACGCCTCCAGTATGTATATCAAGATATTCCCCTAAATATTTTATTGATATAGCCGAGCACTCTAAATGCCAACCAGGATATCCTTTTCCAAAAGGTGAATCCCATTGTAATTCTTGATCTTTAAATTTAGAACTAGTAAACCATAAGACAAAATCAAAAGGATTTCTTTTATTTTCATCTATATCAACATCTTCTCTTTTAGCTATCATAAGATCTTCTTGATTCTTTCCAGATAATTCATAGTAATTTGGCATCTTACTAATATCAAAATATATATTGCCGTTAGACTCATAAGCATATCCCTTTTCTAACAATCTTGAAATTATATCAATATATTTTTCTACTTCCCCAGTAGCATTTTTCACTATATCAGGCCACTTTATATTTACTTTTTCGCAATCTTTTTTAAAAACTTCAGTATAATATTCAGCTATCTCTAAAGCTGTTTTTCCTTCTCTTTCTTTAGCCGCAAACATTTTATCCTTACCTACATCAACATCGCCCACATTATGACCAACATCAGTAATGTTCATTGCTCTTTTAACATTGTAGCCAAGATATCTTAATGTTTTTTCCAAAACATCTTCAAATATATACATACGAAGATTACCTATATGTTGATAATTATATACTGTTGGCCCACATGTATATAGAGTTACCTCTTTATCACTATTAGGAATAAATTCTTCTATTCTTCTTGTTAACGAGTTATATATTCTCATATGTTCCACCCTCTCCATTAAATAAATTATAACATATTAATATATATGATAAAAGAAAAAGACAGTTTCCTGTCTATTTTTCTTT
>Ga0265293_10003395_pt1 | contig 29618 bp, 22 predicted proteins | sample Munlanlewell138R_FD_192505 | JGI IMG/M metagenome (GOLD analysis project Ga0265293, IMG submission 192505) | Leachate microbial communities from a municipal landfill in Southern Ontario, Canada - Leachate well 138R | ecosystem: Engineered > Solid waste > Landfill > Unclassified | place: Canada... | reverse complement strand
CACCGACATCAGCGCCGTGGCCCTGGGGCGCATCGAGCGCGTGCAAGGCGATCCCCTCAGCCCGATCTTCGCTGCGGGCATTCCCCACGACCCCGCCCACATCATCGCCCTGATCGAAGTGCGGCACGTCGAGACACCAGCGCCCGATGCCGAACCCGCCACTGCCGCCCCCGCCCCACAACCCGAACGCGGCCTCTGGCTCATCGACACCCAAAAGTGCCCCTGGTCCGCCCTCTTTCCCAACGCACAGATGAACAGCCGCACCGCGGTCAAGGCCCTGACCCGAGCCCTGCTGCAAGTCTTTTCCCACGCGACCTACATCAAGGGCGGCGCCGAAAGCCCCGACAAAATCCCCATCTACCAAGCCCTCGAAGACTTCATCCGCACCGCCGAAAAGAAAACCACCCCACCCGAAGAATCACTCTGAACCCCGCCAAATCACTCTGAACCCCAAATCATGGTGAACAATTCCCATGTCGATGTACCCCCAAACAAAATTGCGACAAATTTGCTCAAACCCATGGCCATGAACGCAACCGGCCCGCTTTGTTCTTGACGAATAAACCGGGGGCGTGCTGCGATTTTGGTATGCACAAAACAACATTCAGAAAAGCCACCTCAGTGCGGCGCCACGCTTGGCAACTCTTCCTATTCAGCTCCCTGCTGTCGCTGTTGCTATTGGCCTGCAGTGACGACAGCGAACTGCCCATGAACAACGCCAACACCCCCGCATTTGCAGACACCGATCACAATCCCAACGCCCCCTGGCAAAGCAGCGATCCCCAACACCCATCGTCTGGCGACACCGGAAACCACGGCACCGATACCCACAACCCCTGGAACCCCACCCCGCCCTCAACAGACACCACCACCACCAACAACAACAACAACAGTCCCGACCCCGATGCCCCCCAAACCGCCATGGGCCAGTTCAACCTGCAGTGCGACAACTCAAAACTCCTCAATGGCACAGGTGAACAAAACTGCCACAACTCCCCTTCTCCCTGCATCCCCTACGATTACCGCATTACGTGCACGCTGCAGGTGAGAGACGGCAACAACAACCTCCAGTACGACGGGCCTGTCTCCATTCGACGCCGCGGGCAATCCAGCCGCAATTACAACAAGCCCAGCTACAACTTCGAAATGCAAACCGATAGCGGCGAAAACAACCCCCATCCCCTGCTCGGCATGGGCAAAGAGCAAGACTGGGTCTTCGACGCTTCCTGGGCAGACCGCTCCTTTTTGCGCAACGCCATCGCTTACGACATCTTCCGCGAACTCGGCCCTCAGCGCTGGGCCCCCCGGAGCCGCTTCGGCCAAATGACCTTCAACGGCCAGCGCCAGGGCATCTACCGCCTGAGCGAAACAATTAAGCGCGACCGACACCGCCTCAACATCGACAAAGACGATGGAAGCGGCACGAGCTTTGTCATCAAAGAGCGAGACCGACAGCAAGAGAACAAAAAACCCTCCGACAGTCCCGTCCTGACGGCCGATCTCGGATTTTTTAATGATCACGATTTATGGAAGCTGCTCTACCCCAACAAAAGGGACGTCACTGACGCACAGATCCGAGGCGTCCAAAGCTGGCTCACCGGACTGGCCGCCGCCCTCCCCCAGGGCCGGGCCTTCGACTACCTCGACATGGGCACCACTGTCGATTGGCTCTTAATGCAGGAGTTCACCAAAAACATCGACGGCTACATCCGCAGCGTTTACTTCTACAAAGACAGCGGCGACAGCAGCGGCAAGGGCCACTTCGTCCCCTGGGACTTCGACCTCGCCATGGGACAACCCACCGTTACAGAATTTAATTTTGGCTGGCCCCCCCAAACCCCCGACCCAAACCAAACCAACAACGACGCCCCCGCCGGGTTTGCCCGCATGTCGTGGTCGGACATCATCCCCCATCTCACCCAAGTGCCCGCGCTGGTCCCCGCCATGACCCAGCGCTGGCAAGAGCTCCGCCAGGGCATTTTGTCCAAGGCCAACATCGACCGCCGCGTCGACGACTACCTGGTGCTTCTGCAGGGCCAGGCCATCGCAGACAATTTCTCTGTGTGGCCCATCTCCGCAGTCTCGACAGCGTTGCCGCAGGTTTTCGGCGGCATGTATCAATTCTACTCCGTTACCTCCTACGACGACGAAATCGCCAAGTGGCGACAATGGATTCACCAGCGCCTCGAATGGCTCGACGCCAACATCCACACGTTTCCCGGCTAATCCGAGTCATCCCGGGCCATCTCAGTCATCCCGGGCCATCTCAGTTCGCCTCGACCAATGTCCATCGCCGTTGCGCGCGCCACTTCTTGGCAAAACCGCTCAAAAGCATTGTCCTTGTACGCGCACCCGCAAATTGCTTTTGACGCCGCGAAAGTAGCTGTGCTGTAGTTGGGGTATGGACAACACCGAAAATTCCATCATTTCTTCCACACGACGCACCACTTGGCTCCCCGTACTGCTCGGCACACTTCTCCCACTCCTCACCGTAGCCTGCGATACCGACAGCGAACTCTCCTTGGGCGGTCCAGGCGATCCCAATGCGCCGCAGCCCTACGACAGCGACAACCCCAATGCCCCCTGGGACAGCACCATGTCCAGCGATCCCTGGGACACCAACCGTCCCCCGTCTAGCGACGGCAACGATACGCACACGCCCAACGACTCCAGTACTTCCAGCAACCCGGGCAACGATACGCAATCCCCCGACACCGACCCTGTCTGGACACTCCCGCAGCCCAAGCAAGCCGCCCTCGCTCGCTTCGACCTGCAATGCGATCCCCAAGACCTCATCACGGGCACAAGGCCCAACGCCGAAAACTACTGCCATGCCTCCAAAGTCGACCCCTGCGTCCCCTACGACTACCGCATCGACTGCACCCTAAAAATCACCGATGGCAACGGTGACGTTCACTACAACGACTTCGTGTCCATCCGACGCCGCGGCCGCTCCAGCCGCAACTACCACAAGCCCAGCTACAACTTCGAAATGCAAACCAGTGGCGGCGACAACAACCCCGCCCCCCTGCTCGGCATGGGCAAAGAACAAGACTGGATTCTCGACGGCTCCTGGATGGATCGCTCCTTCATGCGCAACAACATTGTCTCCGACATCTTTCGCAAGCTCGGCCCGCGCCGCTGGGCCCCGAAGAGCCGCTTTGGCCAAATGACCTTCAACGGCCAAGCCCAGGGCATCTACCGCCTGGTCGAAAAAATCAAACGCGACGACGACCGCATCGATATCACCGAAGACGACGGCACCGGCGAGAGCTTTGTGCTCAAGCAAGACGACGACGGCGATATGCGCGCCTACCTCGGCCTCGAAAGAACCCAGGGCAACTTCATGAACCCCACCTCCGGCAACAACACCTGGAAGCTGGTCTACCCGCACCGCGATCGCGCCAGCACAGCGCAGCGCCAAAACATCCAAAACTGGCTCAATGCAATGGCCAACGCCATCCCGCAGGGCCAAGCCTTCAACTACCTCGACATCGACACCACCGTCGACTGGATCCTGCTGCAGGAGTTCGCCAAAAACATCGACGGCTACATGCTCAGCATGTTCTTCTACAAAGACCGCAACGATGCCAACGGCAAGGCCCACATCGTGCCCTGGGACTTCGACCTCTCCATGGGACAGCCCGGCTCCACGCAATTTTCCAACAACCCATCCGCCGAAGGTTTTTCCCGCCAAACGAACAACACCAACCAAAACGATTCATTCATTCTCGGCCTCGCCAAAGATCCGGCGTTGGCCCCTGCCCTGGCCCAGCGCTGGCAAGAGCTCCGCCAAGGCCCCTTCTCCAAAGAGTACATCGACGCGCACATCGACAATTACTTGCTGGTGCTGCGGGGTCAGGCCATCACCGACAACTTTTCGCTGTGGCCCATCAGCCAGGTCACCTTCCAACACATCTGGACGGCCTACACCTTGTATTCCGTCTCCTCCTTCGAGGACGAAGTTGCCAAGTGGCGCCAATGGATTTACCAGCGCCTCGAATGGCTCGACGCCAACATCCACACATTTCCAGGCTAATCACCGCCCATGGCGTAGCGTAAGGGGCGGCGCGATTCGCGTCTTTGGGTGACAGCGCGGTGCGCTCAATCCGCCGAGCGAATGAAGATGTGATCGCGATAAAAGCGCAGCTCGGCAATCGACTCGACAATGTCGGAGAGCGCGGTGTGGGCCTTGGTCTTTTGAAACGGCGCCAATCCGGGGTACCACCGGCGGGCCAACTCTTTAATGGTGCTCACGTCGATGTTGCGATAGTGCAGCCAGCCATCCAACTGGGGCATGTACTTGGCGATGAAGCGGCGGTCCTGCCAGATGGAGTTGCCGCACAACGGGGCGGCGCGCCGATCGGTATGCGCCTGCACAAATGCGAGCAGTTGCGCTTCAGCGGCGGCCTCATCCAAGGTGCTGCTGCGCACGCGCTCTATCAAACCCGACGCGCCGTGGTGACTTTGGTTCCACTCGTCCATGCCGTCCAGCACCGCGTCGGACTGGTGCACGACAAGGGTCGGTCCTTGCTCCAGCACATTGAGGGCGCCGTCGGTAATCAACACCGCCATCTCCAGGATGCGATCCGTCTCGGGCTCAAGCCCCGTCATCTCCAAATCCATCCACACCAGGACATCGTTCTTGGGCATCTGTTGACCTCATTTCTCAGCATCGGGCTCGGCGCAAAGCAGGGCGCGAACCCGGCATCACGGGCGGATGATACGCCCCTTGGGTTGTTGGGGAGCCTGGAAACTCCGGGCCGTCGTCGGAACGTTAAAGGTCATGCGGGTGAAGGTCATGCGGATGGCAGTCCCCGTATAGTCCAGCACGACAATGCGCCGTAAGGACGGACACGAAGGTTCGAGCAACAACAATATTTCACTCACCCCCGCAGCGCGCATCCGCGGCACCAGCGACACGACCGTGAGGGCGTTGGGCATCTCGGAGACCTCGGGCGCAATGCTTGTATCGGCCGCATCGGGCGTTGTTGGGACGACGCGCACGTCGAAATACGCATGCAGGGCCTCGGCGTTGAAATTGAGTATGGCCAGCACCGCAGCGGCCAGGGGTTCGCGCGCCAAAGATACGTGCACCCGCGCAGGCCCTCCCGGACGTACCAACTGCACGCCCTGCTTGTTGACGTACAGCGCCTGCCCCGCGGGATGCTGCCAGCGAATGCGCAACAAACCCGAGGGAGTGCCCAAGAGCTCGCCTTGGTTGCGGCGGATTAGCGTCCCGGATGGGTCGATGGTCTCCTGGATGAAGTCGGCGGAGACCGAACGCTTGGTGGCGAGACAATCCGCCAGTCGCTCCCACCACACATCGCCGCAGTGCCCGGTGCGTGGCACCAAGCTTCCTGCGCTCAACAGGACGCAACACCCCCAGGCCAACACGTGCCACCGCGTTTTGTCGGCGCAGCGGACCACGCGCTAATCGTTTTCTTCTTCGAGGAAACGCGCGGCTTCCAAGGCGGCCATGCAGCCGGTTCCCGCCGCAGTAATCGCCTGGCGGAACACGTTGTCTTGCACATCGCCCGCCGCGAAGAGTCCCGGTACAGTGGTGCGCGTCGAATCGGGATCGGTGCGGATGTACCCCTGTTCGTTCACCGCCACTTGGTAGGCCAAAAAGTCGGTGACCGGGGTGTGACCGATGGCCATAAAGATGCCGTCGATGGCCAGTTCAGAAGTGCTGTTGTCCCGCGGATCGCGTAGCCGCACCCCTGTCACCCCATCCTTGTCGCCCAAAATTTCGTCGACAGTGGCAAACCAGCGCGGTTCGATTTTGGGATTGCTCAGGGCGCGCTTGGCCATGATGCTCGACGCCCGCAGCTCATCGCGACGGTGCACCAGGTAGACTTTTTCAGCGTGGTGCGTCAGGTAAATCGCCTCCTCGCAGGCGGTATCGCCACCGCCCACCACCGCCACGGTTTTGCCGCGGTAAAAGAATGCGTCACAGGTCGCGCAGGCCGAAACACCACGCCCCATAAACTGCTGCTCGGATTCGAGGCCCAACCAACGCGCCGTTGCGCCCGTGGCCACGATCACCGTCTTGGCCAAAATTTCGCCCTGGGTCATGCGCACGCGGAAGGGGCGTTGCGACAAATCGATGTGCGTCACCATGTCGCCGATCATTTCGGCGCCCACGCGCTCGGCCTGAGTGCGCATCTGCGCCATGAGCTCTTGTCCGCTCAGGGGTTCGGCAAAGCCGGGAAAGTTCTCGATGTCTGTGGTCAGCATGAGCTGCCCTCCGGGAGAGAACCCCTCGATCAACACCGGCGATAGGGACGCCCTGGCGGCATAAATGGCGGCGGTGTATCCCGCTGGTCCTGCACCCACGATGGCCACATTTACGGTTTTGATTTCTGACATCGCACTTCCTCCTTACCAAACGAGTTGTGTCCGATATGTCCCACATCGGCAAAATAGTCGGCAACAGTGTAAGTCCGGCGGCGCAAAAGGCCAGTATCTTGCCGCGCGTTTGCAATGCATTATTTACAACCTCAGTGCAATTTCATGTTTTTCACACAGTGCAGTTGAAATTCCGAATGTTCTATCCTACAAATAAAGTATCGGCCTCGCGCCTCCCCCCTTTTTGCTTGACGGAGCTTTCACATGACAAAAACTTTATTATCCCCAAAACACTCGCTTTTGATTGTCGCGATTTTGGCCCTCGTTCTGGGAGCCTGCACTGCCTCGCGATTGCGTTCCAACGAAGACGACACCGATACATTTGACGTTCACAACAGCAATGATCCCAACACGCCGGGGAACCACCATAACGACGTCAACAATCCGGGAAATAACGACAACAACAATCCCAGCAATCCGGAAAATAACGACAACAACACCCCGGAAAACAACAACAATCACAACGCAGATACCGACACGAACAAACCGACGTCATCAGATACCGGCAACAAAAAAGACTCCGATCCCGGCATCGTTGCCTGCGACAACAGCGGCGACTGCTGGGACTCGTGCTGGGGCTGCGCCATGGATCACATGTGTTCTTACGACCTGCAGGCCTGCGACGCCAATGCCGACTGCAAAAGAATGCGCGAATGCGTCGAGCGATGTCCCGACAACGACAACCTTTGGTGGGACTGCTACGTAAGCTGCGGCGGCGACACCAACTCCCATGCCGAGCAACTCCTGCAGGAGTTCTGGGACTGCATCTACTGTGGCGCTTGCAAAAACGACTGCCGCAACTCCGGGCACAAATGCGATCACCTCATCGACATCCCCGGCACTGACACCGACACCGGCACCCCCGTCGATCCCGGCAATCTCACCTGGCGCAAGGCCAACCTCACCTGGTTCGAGTCCTATCCCGATCCCGGCAGCCCCGAATGCATTCAGTACAATGGTTGCCACTGGAGCGGCTACTTCGCCTACTTCCCCACCGAGCAAAAATCAGAGGCCTGGGTGGCGGCCAACAACATCATCGCCGTGCACCAAAAAGACTTTGAAGCCTACAAAGGCAAAACCCTGCGCCTCCGCCAGGGTGCCAACACCATTGACGCCCGGGTTTACGATCTGTGCTCTGACAGTGACTGCGGCGGCTGCTGCACCCGCAACGCCAACTACAACGGGCACAATTTTCTCATCGACGTCGAAATCTACACCTACAACCGCATGGGTGCGATTCACGGCGAAGTCGAATGGGCCTGCCTCGACTGCAACTAACCCTCACCGCCGCACACCTGCTGTCCACACACATACTGTCCACACACCTCCCTTGGGCGCGGCATTTTTTCACCATCTTTTGCTTTCATCGCCTTTCAAAATCTCATTCTGCGGTATAAAACCGAAGCGGCTTTCGCACCCCTTGCTTCCGGAGCGCTTTCGTGAATTGTGACAGCTTAACAACACTGCACCGCATCTCAGAATTGGCCGTCGAAAACGAGCCGCTCTACACCTTGTTGACGCGGGCGCTGCAAATTCTCGCCGAAGCGCCAAATTTCATGCGCCAACCCGAGGCCAGCATATTCACTGTCGATCGCACCACCCGCACCCTGCGCCTCGAGGCGCAAATTGGCGCCGAAACGCACATGTTGCCACCGGGCACTTCGTTTCCCTTCGATGCAAGTCCCATGGGCCAAGTCGCCCGCACCGCTGAGACTCTGCTCATTTGCCGCAACAGCTTTCCGCCACCCATGCGTTTTCACGCCCCCTGCCAACACGCCATTGCCCTGCGCGCGGATGCCAGCCCCATCGCCGTACTCAACCTCTCTCTCTCTGAGGGCACAAACACCCCCTTGTCCACGTTCCAAAGCGAATTGCTGGGCGCCCTAGCCCCCATGCTCGGACGCATTGTTCGACACCACCTCAACCACCGACAACAAGTGCGCCTGGCCGCCATCGTGCACGAAAACCCGCATCCCATCCTCGAGTGCGACACCGAGGGCAATATCCTGTACACCAATCCCGCCACGCGAAAAATCATGTGGCAGCACGCCATCGATGCCACCGAACTCATCCCCGAAAACCACATCGAATACGTGCAAACCTGCCTCGCCAACCACGCCCCCTTGCAAGTCCAAAACACGGTAAAAAACAGCACCTATTCCTGGTCCTATATCCACGCCAGCGAAACCGATGCCGTGCATCTCTACGGACTCGACATCACCGAACACCGCTTGATCGAACGCCAACTCACCCACGACGCCATGCACGATCGCCTGACAGGCCTGCCCAACCGCAACTATCTGCTCAGCCTCGTAAAAAACTCCCTCACCCTGATTCGCCGACGCCCCGACTACCTCTTTGCGCTACTGCTCATCGACATCCACAACTTCAAAAGCATCATCGAGAGCCTGGGCTATCCCGCTGCCGAAGCCGTACTCAAAGAGACCGCCCGCCGCCTGAGTTCCTGGACAGCGCGCGGCAACACGTTGGCCCGCCTCGGTGGCGACGAATTCGCCCTGCTCATCGAAGACATCGGCAACGCCTCCGCGGCCATCGAAGCGGCCCACATCATCAACGGCCAAATCAACGAACCCATCCAAATCGACCAACACCCCACAGGCATCCACATCAGCATTAATATCGGCATCGCCATCGGTGACGCTGATATCGAAAACGCCGAAGCGCTACTGCAAAACGCCAGCACCGCTGTTTACCGGTGCAAGCGCGAGGATTCCACCGGCATTGAGGTGTTCAACAAGCAGATGCACTTGGCCGCCATCAACCGCCTACAAGTCCAGGCCGAGCTCAAAAAAGCCCTGCAGCGAAACGAGTTGCGCCTCTATTACCAACCGGTTTTTTCGCTGGTCGACTTGCGCCTGCGGGGCTTCGAAGCCCTGGTGCGATGGCAACACCCCAGCCGCGGACTCATCGGACCCGCGCACTTCATCGGCATCGCCGAAGAGAGTGGGCTCATCCATGAACTCGGGCGCTATGTGCTCGAAACGGCCTGCCGCCAACTCGCCCATTGGCAACACGCTCACCCTTCCCTCATTTGGATATCGGTCAACGTCGCCACCCAGCAGTTTTTGGTCGACACACTGGTGCAAGATATGCGCTCCATCATCGAGACCACCCAGGCAGACCCGCGACGGCTCTTCATCGAAATTACCGAAGGCACTGCGGCCAAAAATCCCGAGCGCGCCTTTCGCATGCTGAGCGACCTGCGCGATTGCGGCATCCGCATCGCCCTAGACGACTTTGGCACGGGGTACAGCTCCATGGCTTATCTCAAGCGCTTCCCCATCGACGCGTTGAAACTCGACCGCTCATTTATTTCCGGGCTACCCGAAAACACCGACGACGCGGCCATCGCCACCTCGGTCATCACCATGGCCAAATCTCTGGGCATGAAAATCGTCGCCGAGGGTGTTGAACACGAGCGCCAGGCCATGTTTTTGCGCTCCATGGGCTGCGACGAAGTCCAGGGGTTTCTCTACGGACATCCCATGCCCAAGGAGCAAGCCACCCAAGTGCTCGTCCACGGCAGGCCTGCAAACTAACTTCGCTACTTTTTTCGCTACTTCATGAATTCGATATCTTTAAAGCGAAATGCAACACGCGTTCGATTGACAGCATTTTTGAACCCCTATAGGTTTCGAAGCCATGAATCGACAAGAACTCCTAAAAACGACCCAAATCGCCCTGCTCGACGCCGCTGACGCCGAACATTTGGCCGAATACTTCTTCGCGCACCTGGCCCTGTTCGACACCCTCGCGGACGCCGATTTTGGCGACGCCTCCGCCCCTGAAAAACTGCCCCCTCCGCGCAGCCACCTGCGACCCGACGAACCCGAAAAATCCGCACAGCCGCACGGCGAAGCCCGCGACCTCTACTTCGACCAAGCCCCCGAAGTTCAAGAGCGCTTTTTCAAAATCCCCAACGTCTTGTGACCCTCAAGGGTCAAAGGATTTTCGCATGGAACCCCTAACCCTCTGGCAGAACTTGCTGCGCGACACCGAACGAAAAACAACCTGGGCCCAAGCCCTCGCCAAACGAGATGCCGTCATCCGGAGCCTGCTCGAATTTCATCCCGACGGCGACGGCGACACGCCCCACAGCGACGGCGATCTCCCGGGCATTCCCTTTGCCGTGGACAGCCGCATCGCCGCCGAAGGCTTTCGCCTCACCTGCGCATCCCGCATGCTCGCCGACTTTGTTGCGCCCTACAGCGCCACGGCCGTAGAGCGCTTGCAACACCGCGGGGCCCGGGTCGTGGCCACCGGCAATGCCGACGCCTTTGGCATGGGCGCGTCCACCGAAAACGCCGCCACGTCGGTCACGCGCAACCCCTGGAACACCGACTGTGTCGCCGGCGGTGCCAGTGGCGGTGCTGCTGCTGCCGTGGCCAGCGGACTGGTGCCCTTTGCCCTGGCGGCCGATACCGGGGGCGGGCTGCGACAACCCGCATCGCTTTGCGGCTGCTTGGGTCTGCGCCCCACCTACGGCGCCGTGTCGCGCCACGGTCTTGCGGCCCACGCCTCCAGCATGGACACCATCGGCGTGCTGGCCCGGGACATCGCCACCCTGCGCCGCGTCTACGAATGCATCGCCGGCCCAGATGAGCGCGACCCCACCACTGCACCCCCAACGCCCCTCGCAGGCAGCGCACAGCGCGTCGGCGTCCTCGACGACCTCTCCGATCTCAGCGCGCCCGTCGCACAAAACTATCGCGACACCGTCGCAGCCCTGCGCGACCTCGGCATCGAAACGCGTCCCGTCGCGCTGCCCCTGCTGCCCCACGCTGTGGCCACCTACCACATCATCGCCGCAGCCGAAGCCAGCACCAGCTTGGCGCGCTACACCGGCGTCAGCTACGGCTTTCGCCAACCCGACACCGCGACGCCCGAAGAGATGATCCGACAAACCCGCAGCCTCGGCTTCAACGACGAAAACAAACTCCGCATTCTGTTGGGCACCCACGCGCTGCGCGCCGAAAATTACCCGCGCTACATCGCGCGCGCCACCCAAGCCCGCGCCGCCATTCGCCACGGCATGGCCGACCTCTTCCGCGACGTCGACCTCATCCTCACCCCCACCTATCCCACCCAGGCCTTTCCCCTGGGCACCGACGCGCCCCACAGCGTCGAACGCAAACACGCCGACCGCTACACCATTCTCCCCAGCCTGGCCGGCCTGCCCGCTGCGGCCTTTCCCACGGGCACCGCCAACGACCTGCCCTTGGGCCTGCAGCTCATCGCCCCACCCTTTGGCGAAGCGCGCCTCTTCGACGCCCTCGGGCGCATCCTGGGCGACGCCCCCTGTCCCCTGCCGCCCACCATGACCGCGCTGGGAGGCCAACCGTGAAATACCAAAGCTTCATCGGACTCGAGATTCACATCCACTTGCTCACCCAAACCAAGGCCTTCTGCGCCTGCCCCAATCAATACGGCGCGCCGCCCAACACCCACGTGTGTCCCATCTGCCTGGGCTATCCCGGCACCCTGCCCGCCGCCAACGCAGAGGCCATGCGCATGTCGTACTTGCTGGCCCGCGCGCTCAACTGCGAGCTCGCCGCCACCTGCACCTTCGACCGCAAAAACTATTTCTATCCCGACATGGCCAAGAGCTACCAACTCACGCAATTCTTTGCTCCGGTGGGGCGCAACGGCTGGTTCGACATCTCGCTGGGCAGCGAAACCAAGCGCATCCGCATCCACGACGTTCACTACGAAGAAGACGCGGGCAAAATGATTCACGCGGGCAAGCACTCCTTGGTCGACTACAACCGCGCCGGGGCGTCCCTGCTCGAAATCGTCACCGAGCCCGACCTGTCCAGCGGCGAAGAAGCCGAGGCCTACGTCCGCGAGTTTCGCCGCCTGGTGCGCCACCTGGGCGTGTGCGACGGCAACATGGAAGAGGGCTCGCTGCGCTGCGACGCCAACATCTCCATCAACTTGCCCGGCAAGGGGCTCGGCACCAAGACCGAAGTGAAAAACATCAACTCCGCGCGCTTTGTGCGCCGGGCGATCGCCTACGAGATCAACCGACAAGCCGCGGCCAAAGACAATGGCGAAACCATCGTGCAAGAGACCCGCCTGTGGGACGCCGACAAGGGCATCACCTTGCCCATGCGCACCAAGGAAGACGCCCACGACTACCGCTACTTCCCCGACCCCGACCTGCCGCCCTTCTCGCCGGACGACGCCTTCTTGGCCGACTTAGAGACGCGCCTCTGCGAACTCCCCTTGCACCGCAAACAGCGCTACGAGCGCGACTTCTCCATTCCGGCGGACACCGCTGACTTCCTCGCCGAAGACCAACAGCTCGCCCAGCTCTTCGACGATTGCGTGTCCCTAGGCGCGCCACCCAAGGTCGCGGCCAACTGGTTGGCGGGCACGGTGCAGGCGCAGCTCAAGCGCACCGAGCGCCGCGTCGCCGACAGCCACATCAGCCCCCAACGACTGGCCCAGGCCATTGCCCTGGTCGAGAAAGGTCGCCTCTCCGCGTCGCGCGCCAAAGAGGTCGTTGAGCTCATCATCCTCGAAGACCGCGACCCCGAAGAAATCATGACGGCCCACGGTTGGGAGCAAACCTCCAACGCCGGCGAAATCGACGCCTGGATAGCCCAGGTCTTGGCGGACAACGAAAAAGTGGTGTCCGATATCCGCGGCGGCAACCCCAAGGGCATCGCCTTCTTAATGGGACAAGTCATGAAGCGCGCACAAGGACGCGCCGACGCGCGGCTGGTCAAAGAAAAACTCGAACAAGCGCTGACCGGGCAATAACCGGCGGCCGATCCGACCTCAGCATAGGAGCGAAATCCCCATGAACCAGTATCGAACCCACACGTGCGGCGCCCTGCGCAGCAGCGACATCGGCAAGGACGTCACCCTCTCCGGCTGGCTCCACAATCGCCGCGACCACGGCGGTGTGTTCTTCATCGATCTGCGCGACCACTACGGCATCACGCAGCTCGTCGTGCAATCCGATGCGCCGTTTTTCGACGCGCTCACCCACCTCCAAAAAGAAAACGTCATCCGCATTAAGGGCAAGGTCGAGAAGCGCGACCCCGAAACCTACAACCCCCGCATCGACACCGGCGAAGTCGAGGTGCGCATCGCCGAATACGATATCCTCGGCCCGGCGGATCCCCTGCCCTTTGCCGTGTACCCCGAAGACGAGGTCGCCGAAGAACTGCGGTTGACGTACCGCTTCCTGGATCTGCGGCGCCAACAACTCCACCGCACCATCATGCTGCGTTCCGCCGTCACGGCACGCATCCGCGATCGCCTCACCGCACAGGGGTTCACCGAGTTCCAAACCCCCATCCTCACCGCGTCCAGCCCCGAAGGCGCCCGCGATTTTCTGGTGCCCTCGCGCCTGCATCCCGGTGCGTTTTACGCGCTGCCCCAAGCGCCCCAACAGTTCAAGCAACTCCTGATGGTGGCGGGCTTCGACCGCTACTTTCAAATCGCGCCGTGCTTTCGCGACGAAGACGCCCGGGCCAACCGCTCCCCCGGCGAGTTTTACCAAGTCGACCTCGAGATGGCCTTCGTCGAGCAAGACGACATCTTCGCCGTCATCGAAGACCTCTTCACCGATCTCTTCGCCGCCTTCTCCACCAAGCGCGTCGACGCGGCCCCCTTTCGGCGCATCCCCTACCGCGAGGCCATGCTCAAGTACGGCACCGACAAGCCCGACCTGCGCAACCCCATCGTCATCCGCGACCTCACCGACGTCTTTCGCGGCAGCGAGTTTTCTATCTTCGCCAAGCAAATCGACGCCGGCGCCATCGTCCGGGCGCTGCCGGTGCGGGAGGCCTGCGATCAGCCCAAGAGCTTCTTCAACGGCATGATCGATTGGGCCACCTCAAGCGAAGTGGGGGCCGGCGGTTTGGCCTACCTCATCTGGAACAATGGCGAAGTGAAAGGGCCCATCGCCAAAGTGCTCTCCGACGAACGCATGACGCAAATCCGCGAGGCCTGCGAAATCAACGATGGCGACGTGGTATTCTTTGTCTGCGACAGGCCCCAAAAGGCCGTGGACATCGCCGCCAAGGTCCGCACCCGCCTGGGCGAACTGCTCAACCTCATCGAGCAAGACTGCTTTCGCTTTTGTTGGATCGTCGACTACCCCATGTTCGAAACCGACGAAGTGAGCGGCGCCATCTCCTTTTCGCACAACCCCTTTTCCATGCCCCAAGGCGGTATGGACGCCCTGCAAAACACGCCGCCCCTCGACATCCTCGCCTACCAATACGACATCGTGTGCAACGGCGAAGAGCTCTCCAGCGGGGCCATCCGCAACCACCGCCCCGACGTCATGTACAAGGCCTTTCAAATCGCGGGCTACACCCCCGAAGAGGTCGACGCCAAATTCGGCGGCATGATCAAAGCCTTCAAACTCGGCGCCCCGCCTCACGGCGGCATTGCCCCGGGGCTCGACCGCCTGGTCATGTTGCTGGCCGACTGTCAAAACCTCCGCGAAGTCATCGCCTTCCCCATGAACCAACGGGCACAAGATTTGCTCATGGACGCCCCGCGCCCCGTGGCCCCGCAGCAGCTCCAGGAGCTCCACATCCGCACGGTTGTGCCGGAAGGAAACAACAACCGCTAATGCGCTTCGCCGTCGCCCCTTGTTCTTCCATTTCTCTGTAACACTTCTCCACACGAGTATTTTCACACCCTGCAACCCCCTAAAAACATTAAGATTTTCACTGTTCAGAGTGATTATTGGGGCATTTTCCACCCGCCCACAATTGCTTTCGACAGGGCCAACAACGGGTGTTACATTGCCTCCACACATCGCCACCGCGAAAGGAGCCCCCATGTTTGCGCACTTCAACGCCAACGAAATTTTGGAAATCGCCTGCCAAATCGAACGCAACGGCGCCGCCTTCTACCGCGCTGCCGCCGAACTGGCCTCGCTCTCCGATGTGGCCGACATCCTGCTAGACTTGGCCCATATGGAAGACGGTCACGAACAAACCTTCCTCCGCATGAAATCGCAATCCTCGCAGAGCACCGCCAATGTGCCCGACCCCGACGAAACCGCCATCGCCTATCTATCGGCCATCGCGGGCAATCACGTCTTCACCGCTGGCACCCATGCCGCCGACCAATTCCGCCCCGACACCACCGCCCAAGAGGTGCTGAAGCTGGCGTTGCAAGCCGAGTTTGCCGCCATCGCCTTCTTTCAAGGGCTGCTCGAATTCATGCCCACTCACCTGGGTCCCGAACGCCTCAAGGCCATCATCCGCGAAGAGCAGGAGCACGTGGTCTTGCTCAGCCGCCAACTGCGGGCATTACAACCCACCGCCGATTAACGCGGCGCATCCTCCGCGCCTGTTTCACGCATCTATTTTGGACACCGGCACCACGATATCGCGAAGAGTCGTGCCCAGGGTTTCCCGCAAACCAACCGCCAACACACGATCGGCGAACAAGTGCCGGGCATCGGTATTTTCGGCACTCTGCGGAACGGCAAAAAGACATTGCAAACGATCGTTGGGCGCGTAGGGGATCACCGTTGTTTTCGCGCGAGACAAATTGTGATGTGTGCGATGAGAAAAATGGGCTTCATCGCGCAACAGGGCATGAAATTCATGGGCTGCGGCTGGAGAAGAGAGTGCGCCCAAGGCACCGCGTTCTGCCGTTAGCATCTGCCCCTCGGAAAACCGCTCGCGAAACTCCGCCACCAATGACGCCAATCCCTCGGGCGCCTGTTGCCACAGTTGCGACAACCGGGGATGCGCCTGCCATATCTCGCCCAGCGCTACAGACAACAGAGACTCCGGTGCGGCTGTGCACACGTGTCGACGCACGCACGCCAAAGTACCAGCGCTGTGAACGGCGAGGTCTGCGACCTCAACAGGCGCTGTGGCAACGGGCTGATACCACAGCAACGTGCGGTGATTGAGCGGACAAAAGACCCGTTCTGAATTGGCCTGATGCAGGGAAAGAGCGATACGGCGCAGCGAAAAAATATCGACGCAAAACTCAGCGCAAAACAAATCTACCGGTTGTGCCATCGACTTGAGCGCGCTGACAAATGCCACGGGATGGCGAAACAGCGAACGCCGCAAAGGGATCTCGCGCACAGCATTGCGGTGTGCGTACAACCACACCGACGCCAGCGACATCGCCAACAGCAAGCCCAAAAACAGCCAATCGGCATCGCGCACCACGTTGGGTAGAACCACCGCCACTGCGATGACAAAGAAACCGCTGATCAACAAATGCTTGTGCGCATGTAGGGCAAAGGACCGCATCTGCAAGATGCCCAAAAACGATCGCATGATGGCCAAAGCGCCCAGAATCAGTGGGAATCGAAGCTCCGTGCCACCTAACAGCCACCACGAAAGCATCGCGCACAACAAGGCCACCGCCGCCGAAAACCAAAGTGCGGTTTGGCGCAGCAAAACATCGTAACGGTGCAAAAAAAACACAGCAAAACGGCGCTTGAGCAAGCTGTAATCAAAATAAAACAACCGCGACCACGCGTGCCCCGCATTGAACACCGGGCGAACAATATAAAATACAATGGCGATCAACTCGTCGCCACCGCTGAAGTACACCGCTGCCGCCAGTCCCATGGTCACTAGGGCATCGAGTTGCAGCACCACATTGGCCATCGTGTGCCGCAGCCATCCCCACGCAACACGCCGCGAAAATAGCTGTGTCATGGCGGGCGCGACCCGCACCCAGCGAACGCTCGGCACCAAGGACTGCGCAAGCCCGCGGTTCACAAAGAACACCAACAACACCAGACGCGCGATGCCCGCGACCAACAGCGCAATGCCAAATCCCCAGGGACCGAACCAAGGCCACAGGGCCAAGGCCAATCCCACGTCGAGCACATCTCCCACCAGCAACGACCAAAGCGGGCGATAGACACGCCGCAGGGCAAAGAGACCGCTGTGCCAGGTGCGTCCGATGATGTCAAAAGCGGTGCGTAGCAGACAGGCGAGAATGTAGGCATCGAAGACATCGAAATGATGGTCCGCAGAAGAGCGCAACCCCAACAGCAATCCGGTGCCGACTGCAAGCCCCGCCACCGACAGGACAAAAGCCAGCCCCATCCAGGCATCGATGGTTTGGCGCACCCGGGACCATTGGCGCTGGGCCGCATGATGCCGTACGTCGTCGCGCATTTGCTCCAGGCCTCCCCACCAAGTACCAGCGGCAAATGCCATCCAACTGCGGATGAACAACACCGGCGCCAACAGCTCGGGCAAAAACAGCCGCACCAGAATCAACATCTCTGCCAAGTGCAGCACAAAGCGCAACAGGGCGCGAATGGAGAGAAAGCGCAGCCGATACCAAACATAACCCCGTGACCGGATGCCCAAGAGGGCATCGCGCAGATTGGGGCGTTTCGCCGCACGCGTCGCCGTCTTGTCGAGCCAAACATCGAGGCGCTTCACGGCACCTCCTCTTGTCGTCGGGCATCCACGCGGTTACGCGTCATCACCAATGAACGCAGCCCACTGGTGCATCGCAACCACTTGTAGGGCACCCGGCGAAAGGCCTTGACCGAAGACGTGCCCACCATCTCGCAGGCAATGGTGCGGGCGATGAGATAATCGAGATGTCGCAGGCAGGCCCGGTCGTTGACAACGCGCCATATCTCCAGAGTTCGGGCGTTGCCCAGGGCATCTGTGGTGTGCAGGGTTCGGTTGACGATGTGGCAGAGGCGCTGCGCGATTTCGCTTCTGTCCAGACCGTGCATCAAGGGCATCGAGCGACGCACCCGCCGTTGCACGTCGCGCAACAACTCTCGCGTCTTGTGTGGACGCAACTGAATGGCGCCATTAAATTGTACGCGGCATCCCAGCAGGGTTACATAATTACAGTGCTTCATTTTTGGGGCGATGGCAGACGGTCGTCCAGGGCCGGTGATGTAACTGTCCAGACGCTTGTGGGGTGTGACTTGCAGCGAAAGGCGCTCCAGCAAATCATCCACCTGGCGCGAGAGGCCTTGGGTCACTTCGCAACTCGGATGGGCGAACAAAAAGTCGTCACCATAGCGCAAATAAACTCCGTCGGTTGTCTTTCCCAATAGTTCGTCGAGGTCGTGCAAATAGAGGTTGCACAATGCGGGCTGGATGGCAGAGCCCGTGGGAACGCCTTGCGTCAACATCGACACCGAACCATCCGCTGCGCGCACCTCGCGTAAAACCATGGCGCGCAACAAGGGACGAAACGGGTGGTTGTCGGGTACTTGTGCCCCCATCACCATATCGAGCAGGGGCCATAAGCGCGACGCGTCGTGCGTGGCAATCGATTCGCCATAGGCATGGAGATCGCGTTTGAGTACGTACAGCCCGCGCTGCAACAACGGGCGCTGGCGATGCTGCTTGAGATAGCGCGCAAAGTGCTCCACTGCCATCAGTGACGAACGCCCCTTCTGGTAGGAGTACACATGGGGGCTGAGATGAGGCGTCACCATCTGCGTCAGCAGCGTCCCCGCCGCCGAGATCACCACGGTGTCCACCAGGCTCGACCGATACAGAACGCGCAATTTACCTTCAATGTTCTGCTCTGTTCTCTCTGCTGGCGACAAGCGAAAGGCCCCCTTGCGGATGGTTTTGGCGAGCACCCGGCAAAAGGCAGAGCGATGGTGGTACAGCTCGCGCAACGACACCCTATCATCCCGGCGCCACATACCCGGACGCCGCCGACCATGCGCCAAGTACAGGCGTAGCAGCGCCGCCTCAAGGAACGGCGCGGAAAATATCTGATCGGCAAGGGGTCGCGTTGGCATGGGTGCTTTCGGCGCAGGCTTTCGTGAAGACAATACAAAGGCTCATCGGCGCCCCAGGGCTGTTGCTGTGTGTCTCTTCAGTAGTCCCTGCTTTGCAACGAGCTGAATCCGCAGATTCCATCCTCGTTTCATTCATTGAAACGTTGAGTTTCAAGGGCTAGGACGCCGATGAACCGCTCAGACTATTACACAATGTGTCATGGAAAGAAAAGTTGGTGATCCGGCAAATAGAGCATGGGATGGAGGTTTGAACCGCCTCCCGCACATGCTTCTGCACAAGAGATGTCTGGGTCCCAACATTTGCGTGAAAACAAGCTATATTCGTCGGAATAACAAGGGCTGCTGGCATAGGGTGCCCGCATCAAGCGGCGCCACATGAAATAGTCGATGTCGGGCTTGGCGCCGAGATATTCAGAGACGCCAAACGGAAAAGGATTGCTTGGAGAGCGCCCCCGAGACTGCGACAATTGCGGTATTCCTTGTGAATCGACCACCAAACAAACCGCAGCACCTTGTGAATTCAACACCACGGCCTCACAAGCGGTCAGTTTATACCGATTGCGGACATACCCCGATTCTCCGGCGGCATGGGTTACGTTTACTTTATGATTTTGAATGACGAAGCATCCATTGGTGCGGCGCCCCTTATGCGTTCGGGTCACCAGCAGAAACTGCCCATCGTCGCTCAAGTGAAAGCGCTTGCGCAGCGAAAGCACCTCAAACGCCACTGGGCTTTTATGAATCTGGAACTGGCCAGATTTGATGGGCGAAAAGGGCAGTTGAATAAAAGGATTGGCCGTGGCCAGGGTTTCGGGGAAAGGGCCTGTTGCTGGCAAACCAATGCTTTCGGCAGCATCGAAATAGGCTTGATCTGTGGCCCGCTGTGGGCACTCGACGGCCCCATTTAAGCTGTTGTGCACGTAGAAGGTAGGCGTTGCCGTACTCTCGCTGGGTTGGCCATCCACAACGTAGCGCACTTCCACCTGCGTCAAACCATCGTTCGCAATGGCGGATGGGGTGTAAACAAAAGCAGTGCCCGTCGCGTTGCCACACTCCTGCCATTCGGCATCACCTATCGCCAATACATGAGCGACGCGGCATTGAAATGTGGTTTTTGAAGGGTTGGGCGCCGTTTGCACGGCCACTTGAACGGCATTTCCAGCCACGGCCATTCCCACCGCAGGCTTGTCCAAGCCGATGGTCGGACAATCGGTGAGTCCATTGCCGTCGTTGTCGAAGCCGTCGTCGCAAATGGTTTCGCCAAAAGGCTCACAAATAAAACCGCCTGCTCCCAACTTCCCATCGCAATCCGGATCGGCGCAATCTATCAAGCCATCACCGTCGTTATCGATGCCATCATCGCAAATTTCTTCGATTAACTCCGGTGTTGTATCACTGTCCGTGTCGTCACCATCTGTTTCACTATCGTTGACAACATCATCTGATTCGCTGTCGTTGATGGCGTCTTCTGTTTCGCTGTCGTTAATAACACCATCTGTTTCACTATCGTTCACAACACCTTCTGTTTCGCTGTCATCCACAACGCTGTCCGTTGCGCCGTCGCCCGTGGTGTCGCTCGTTTCGCTGTCGTCCACGGCGCTGTCTGCATTGCCATCCGCAACGCTGTCCGTACCATCACCGTTGGCATCAGGAAACAAATCAGTGTCCACTGGATCCAACTGCAGCGTTTCGCCACAGGCGACCCCCAACAACAAAAACAGCACCAGCACACCCCAAGTCGATACCTTCATCATCACACCCATTCCTTTCCGCAAAACATCAAAAAGATACCCGCACACCATTGGATAAAAACGACACCCGCGCCGTAGCGGGACGTACCCGCTGCGCATTGCGCTGCTTCATCGCTACGGCCACCAACACAACGCCGGTCACGGTGAGCGCCGTTCCCACCGACAGGGCCACGACCGCGCCAGTACGGGTCGACAACCACTTGCCTTCAAGGTCGCGCACTTCATCATAACGCGCCGCCGTGCGTTCCATATTGTACGCCTCACCGGCTTTGAGATAATCGTCGTGAAATCCCCCGCTTTTGGCCGCCAGCACGACGCCGGCCACCAATCCCGCCACGCCCACGCCTCCCGCCACCGCCCCGCTGATCAACAGAGGTTGGTGCGAAGACGAGGACGGCGGCATATCTACCACCGAGGTATCGTCATCCGGCGTGCCGCCCGACACAACCGGACCAGCGATGGCATTATCGTTCGCTTCTTGCACTTCGAGACGCACCACAGCGCCGCTGGACATACGCAGTTGCACCTCGCGCAGCAGCACACCATTTTTTTTCACCGCAATGCGGCGCTCTCCGACCTCGACCCGGACAGGGCCATCAAAGGGTGTGCGGCCTCGAAACCCCTCGTCGATCCACAGCTCACTGTCATCTGGCGCGACGAGCTCAAGCACCCCAACCAACTGGCGCAATCGCTGAATCTCATTGAGCGCCACTTCTTTTTTGTCTTCGGGCACCTGGTCACCGCCCTGCACCATGTAAGCTTCAAAAGCCTCCAGGGCCATCCCCAGACGACTGGCGGCCGCTTCAGCCTGGCCGATATTGAAAAAGAGCTTCCAGGAGGGGTTGGCTTCGTAGGCATCGCGAAAACGCGCCGCTGCATCGCTGTAGTCGCCGTTGTCAAATAGGCGGATGGCTTCCTGGTAATTTTGCTTGGCCACCTCTTCGCTTGACTGTGCCAGCACCACCGAACCGAAAAGCGATGCGATGACAAACGAAGAAAAGAACCCGACAAACCGACAATTGTTTTCCAGTGGAAATATCATTTTGCCTCTGATGCGTATTTTCAAGTTCCCATAGAATCATATTGCGAAATCACATGCACCCATCATTTTGCTCAAACCAATAAATGTTGTACGCCGTTGCAGTGCCGGGTGTGACGGGATTTACGCTGATGTAAATTCGCATTTCATTTGAATTGTCACAATTATTGAGCGCCAAATACTCATTTTGGGAAGGAACATCCACAGAATCAATTTCTCCCCCTCCTGAATTCAATAAAGATGCTCTTAAAACAGATGGACCCGATATTCTATTAACTTCGATATAAACATATGTATATTTTGGAAGGACAAAAGTAAAAAAATCTCGATCAATGGCATACGGCGTACCGTAATCTGAAAAATCATTTAATAACGACCCTTCTAAATAAGTGGTTCGCGTATCTAAATCAAATGCTGAGGTGATATAATTATTTCCTGAGCAGCCTTCAAAGCCATCATCCAGGATAAGCTGTTTGGAAATAGATGCTTTGTTGTCACATGCGTCAGCAAACTCAGCCGTCAGGTAATTGGCTCCCACAGTGAAACCCGACAACGCAACAGACGACTGCCAAGGCATCCAGGCAGTCCAATTGTGTGCATCGCTCTCGGAACGTCGAATACTATAACGCATCTTCTCGACATTGGTTAACGCGTCAGTTGCATCATTGTAAACAACCACACTAGAACCGGACATATAAGAGCAATACAAACTTCCTCTGCCCAATTTTGTCACCCGAGGTGGTTCGGTATCAATATAAACGACCGCCGTGCCCGATGCCGACCAATTCCCTGCGTCGTCTCGCTCTTGCACATAAAGCGTATGCAAGCCATTGCCCAACGCGGCACTGGGAGAAAATTGCATTTCCGTCAATTCAATGGCGCCCAAATTCAAATTTTCATTGTCGATTTTGACGCGAAAGACACCGTTGCCACCTTCTTGCACCGTCCACTCCCAAAGGGGGTGCGCATTGCTCGTGGGGGTTTCGTCCACCAAAGTTACCAATGGTGCATCCGGTGGAACGCGATCCAACTGGATTCGCGCATTGGCAGTGGCCAGCGAAGGGAAATCGTTTCGAAATTCAGCAAAAACCACATGCTCGCCATCCATGTCGGGCAGAACCCAAGACTGCATGGCGACCACCTGCTTCCAAGGCGTCCATTCCCCATCGGCATTTTTCACGCGCATCTCGGCTGCATTTTCGACGTCGATATAAAGCCGGACTTGTGGCGTCGTGGTCCAAAACGTATTTTGGTTAATTTGAAAACTGTTTAGCTGAATTGGTGCCAATGGCGTAGTGACGGTCTCTGTATCGGGATGATCCTCGCTGTCTGAAACATCCGCGGTGTCCGTGTCGGCGCTGGTGTCGCGAATTTCGTCGCTGTCGCCGTCTCCGTAACTATCGCTGCCATTCACCGCGTCATCCACATCCGAATTGCTGTCGGAATCCGCGAGCTGAGAATCAGGCATTGAATCACTCTGATCACCTTGATGGTCTGTCGCATCAGATGCGGTATCCAGCGCACCCTCTCCTTGAAATGACAGCGCCTCCCAACAAGCCGGAAGCCACAGCATTATCGCAATCGCGACAGTGTATTTCGCTACCGCTATTACAAACGCATTGCGCGCACCAAATGCCCTCATGTTCGGCCTCGATTCTCCCGTTAAAAATGCACCGCCACGCCACCGCTTTGCAGGCTCAGCGGCGGCGATGTTTTTTTGTCCTTGCCCCGCTGCACCGCCACCCCCACCATCACGGCCCCGGCAATAGCCAACGCTGCTCCGATAGACAATGACACAGCAGCCACTGTTCGCCGCGTCTGAAAATCATCGTTGTGCTTGTGAAAAGCCGGCTCATCGTGGGTGGAGGCATCGTCGGCCCGATGCCATGATTTGTTCGCCAGCCCGAGAAATACCCCTCCGGTCACCAGAACGGCACCGCCGACAGAGAGCAACGCAGCACCGGTAATCATCATGGGACGCCCAGCCGCCTCACCCGCTGGAAGTGCCTCGGATGTCCCTGCGGCATCCCCCTCGCGTCCCGCATCAACACCCCCGGCGTCATCCCCGGTTCGCGCATTGACTGTCACCACCAAGCCGCTGCCCACTGACACAGTGCGCGCCCAAATGACGTCTCCGTCCCGCAGCAGCGCGATTTTGTTTTGGCCAGCAGACGCGCGAATCGGTGCCAACATGGGCGTTTCCCCCTTGGTGCGTTCATTAATTTGCACCACCAGGCCCTCTTCGGCATCGATTTGTATAAACCCGACCAGCAGTCGCAGGCGCGCAAGCTCGGCTTCCACCATGCTGCGGCGTTCGATGGGCACTTGGTCGCCGCCCTGCACCAAGTAATCTTCAAAGGCCTCCAGGGCCTCGGCAAAGGCCGAAGCCGCCGCCTCAGCCTGTCCCAAGTTGAACAGCAGCTTCCACGATGGCCGCACCTCATAAGACTGGCGAAACAGTGCAGCCGCCGCTGCGTAATCCTCGTTTTGGAAGGCGAGGGTGCCCTGCTCAAAAAGAAGCCGGGCATCGCCCGCCGGTTGCGCCAACAACGAGCAAGTACCCAACGACAACACAATCCCCAGCAACCATGCGACAGTCTTTGTTCGATGCATAACCCACACCCTATCCGCTCAGTTGGTTCGCATTTAAGCCAGCATTTTATATAAATAATCAGCCAAAATCGACTGGCAACTGCGCCGTGTTGTTTGGCCTGCTCCGCCACTACCGCAATCGCAATAAATCTTGACACCGCAGGACAAATCACCATCTTTCCCTGGTGACACGACGCGACTACCGCGCGTGCCCCAATCCCTTTTGGCGCTCGCAAAGACGCCCATCAACACAAGGAGTTATCGCAATGGCAACAGTTGGAATCGTCGGATGGCGCGGCATGGTGGGTTCGGTTCTCATGGATCGCATGAACGCCGAAAACGACTTCGCGCATTTCACCCCGATGTTCGCCTCCACCTCCCAAGCCGGCGAAGACGGCCCGGTCATCAACGGCGCGGGCACCACCCTCCAGGACGCCAACGACCCCGAAGTCATGCGGCAGATGGACATCATCCTCACCTGCCAGGGCAGCGACTACAGCCAAAAAATATACCCCCAGCTACAGGCCCTGGGCTGGAACGGCTACTGGATCGACGCGGCCTCGCTCTTCCGCATGGACGAAGACGCCGTCGTCGTGCTCGACCCGGTCAACCGCCAGGTCATCGACAAAGCTTTAAAAGATAACGTGCGCAAGTACATCGGCGGCAACTGCACCGTGAGCCTCATGCTCATGGCGCTAAACGGCCTGCTGCAGGACGGGCTCATCGAGTGGATATCCTCCATGACCTACCAGGCGGCCTCTGGCGCCGGCGCCCCCAACATGCGCGAACTGGTGGCCCAAATGAAGGCCATCGGCGATGCCGCGCCGCACCTCATCGCCCCTTCGGCCTCGGCCCTCGACCTCGACCGCCAAGTGCTCGACACCATGCAGGGCCCCGGCTTTCCCACCGAGCGCTTCGGCGCGCCCCTGGCCGGCAGCCTCATCCCCTGGATCGACACCGAGCTGCCCAACGGACAAAGCCGCGAGGAGTGGAAGGGCGGCGCAGAGACCAACAAAATCCTCGGCACCTCCCAAAACCCCATCCCCGTCGATGGCTGCTGCGTGCGCGTCGGCACCATGCGCTGCCACAGCCAGGCCCTCACCATCAAGCTCACCCGCGACATCTCCGTGGACGAAATCGAGCAGCGCATCGCGGCGGGCAACGAGTGGGTCCGGGTCATCCCCAACAACCGGGCGGACACCGTGCAAAAGCTCACCCCCACCGCGGTCACCGGCACCCTCGACGTGCCCATCGGCCGCATCCGCAAAATGAACCTCGGCCCCGAGTACCTCACGGCCTTCACCGTGGGCGACCAACTCCTGTGGGGCGCCGCCGAGCCCCTGCGCCGCATCCTGCGCATCATCCTCGAATATATGGGCTAAACGAAGCGCCGCCGCTCAGGGCTTGGCAAAGGCGCGGGCCAGGGTCACTTCGATGCCGATGCGACAGCCGGGCTCGATGCCGCGCAGCAAACTGGAGCGCCGGGGAAACTGCGCAAAGATGGGACCCGCCCCTTCGATGGAGGCGTCGACCTTCACCCGGTCGCCCAGGTACAGCATGCGGTGGACGATGGCCGGGCCGTCCTCTTGCTTGAAAAACTTGAGGTCGTAGCTGCGGATGACGAGCCGCACCGCGCTGCCATTTTCGAAATCGCGCACCGGCACCGCCACCCGCCCCACCAAGGCCACGCCGTCCTGCACCACGCTGTCGAACACGTTGGCATCGCCGACAAAGCGCGCCATGAATTCGGTGGCGGGCTGATCGAGGATGTCCACGGGCTGCCCCGATTGTTCTAGCCGCCCCTTGGCGATCACCATGACCTTGTCGGCCAGCGAAAAGGCCTCCTCTTGGTCGTGGGTCACGAAGATGGAGGTGACGTCGAGCTCGTCGTGCAGGTTGCGCAGCCAGCGGCCAAGCTCTTCGCGCACCTTGGCATCCACGGCGCCAAAGGGCTCGTCGAGCAGCAACAACCGGGGCCTGGGGGCCAATGCCCGCGCCAGGGCCACGCGCTGTCGCTGACCGCCGGAGAGCTGGTCGGGATAGCGTTTTTCGAAGCCCGTCAGGTTCATGAGCTTGAGCATTTCGTTGACCCGCGCGCGTTTTTCGTCCTCGGGCACCTTGCGCACCGACAGGCCAAAGCCGACATTTTTTTCGACGGTCATGTGGCGAAACAGGGCGTAGTGCTGAAACACAAAGCCCACCTGGCGGTCGCGGGTGTGCATGTGATCGACCCGTGCGCCACCGAGCTCCACGGTGCCTGAGTCGGCTTTTTCGAGGCCCGCGATCATCCGCAGAATGGTGCTCTTGCCCCCGCCCGACGGCCCCAGCATGGCCGCGAGTTGTCCGCGCTCCACGCGCAGAGAAACATCATCCACAGCGACAAAGTCGCCAAAACGCTTGCTCAAATGTTCGACAACAATGCCCATTTCATCGCCTTTCGTGAGCGCGGGCGCGCAGTTTTTCGACCAGCAACAGTAGGACCACGCTGCACAAACCGAGCACCAGAGACAGCCCCAGGGCTGCGCCGTTGTTGCGCTCGTCCACCGCGGTGAAGATCCAGGTGGTGGCCGTGTGGGTGCTTCCGGTGATGGCGCCGCCCATGATGAGTACCGCGCCAAATTCGCCCAAGGCGCGCGCCGCTGTCAGGCTGATGCCGCAGGAGAGCGCGCCGCGCATGTTGGGCAGCGTCACGTGCCAAAAGGTTTGCCACCGCGATGCCCCGAGGGTCGTGGCCGCCATCTCCTCTTCTTCGCCAATTTCGCTTAGCACGTGGATGACCTCGCGGGCCGTAAAGGGCACCGTGACGAAGAGGGTGGCGATGATGAGACCGGGAAACGAAAAGATGACGCGCACACCGAATTGACTGAGCCAGGGCCCCAGCCAGCCCGTTCGGCCGAAGATCAAAATAAACGCCAGCCCCACCATCACCGGGGACAAGGCCAGGGGCACTTCAATGAGTCCGTCGAGCAGGGCCCGCCCCCAAAAGCGCTGCCGTGCGATGACGAGCCCCGCGGCGATGCCGAACAACACGTTGAGCACCACCGCGATGGCGGCGAGCAAAAACGAGTTGCGCAGCGCCAAGAGCGATTCGGGCTCGGTGATGCCCTGCCACAAGCTCAAAGCGCCCTCGCGAAAGGATTCGACGCCCAAGGCCAACAGCGGGGCAAAGAGAAAGATCGTTAGATACGTCAGCACCAAGATGCGCAAGGCCCAGGGCGGCGGGCGTTTGGACGAGGCGGCGGGATTAGGCATGACGTCGCACCCCCCAGCGCACCATCAGCTTGGAAAACAGGGTCACCAGCAGCGAGAGGGTCACCAAGGCCAGGGCCACCGCTGCCGCGCCGTGCGAATCGCCGCTCTCCACCTGTCCGTAAATGTACACCGGGGCGGTGAGGGTCTCGTGGGGCACGTTGCCCGACACCACGACGATGGAGCCGAACTCCGCCATGGCCCGCGCAAAGGTTTGCAGCGCACCGCCGAGCACCGCCGGGCCAATCGACGGCCAGATGATGCGGACAAACGTGACCAAGCGGCTCGCGCCCAGGCTGGCGGCGGCCTCCTCTTCGGCGCGGTCCATGTCGGCGAGCACCGGTTGCACCATGCGCACGGAGAAGGGCAGCGTCACAAACCCCAGGGCCAACACAATGATGGGCGAGTGAAAAGCGACGTAGATGCCGTGGCCCTCAAACCAAGCGCCCAAGGGGCTCATGGGACCAAAGAGAACCACCAACATGATGCCGGTCACCAGCGTGGGAATGGCCAGGGGCAAGTCGATGAGCGTGGCCAGCAACCGACGGCCGCGAAATTGATACCGCGTCAGGAGCCAAGCGGTGGCCGTGCCCAACACCGCGTTGATGAGCGAGATGAGCAAGGCGGTCCACAGCGTTAGGGCGACGGCGTCCTTGGCCTGCGGTTCGGTGATGGCCGCCCAAAAAAAAGGCACGCCGCTGCGCAGTCCATGAATGGCCAGGGCCACCAGGGGCAAGACGACGAGCAAGAGCATCCAGGCGATGACAGCGCCCCGCAGCAACAGGGACCAGCGGCTGGTGGGAGTCAGGGCTGGTCTCATTTTTTGCGCGCCGCTGCCAGGGCTTTGTCGTAAACGCCGCCGGTACCAAACAGGGCGGGTACCACGCTGGACCAACCGCCCAGGTCCGCAACGGTGAACAAGTCGGTGACCGCGGGGAAGTGCGCGGTTAACGCAGGCGCCAAGTCGGACACCACGGGCCGCAACCCGCCTTCGGTCACGTACATGGCCTGCACTTCGGGCGTGCGCAGAAAAGCGACGAAGGCCGCAGCCACGTCCTGGGTTTTGTGCTGCGCGGTGTGGGCGTCCACCACGGCGGCGGGATTGTCGATGCGCACCGTCGCAGCCGGGACGATGTACTCGTAGTCTTTGCCCGCCTTGCGCCCCAGCAGAATTTCGTTTTCGTAAGTAATGATAACGTCGCCCAATCCCTTTTCGAAACTGAGCAGGGACTCGCGCGCGCCCTTATCCATAATGCGCACATTGGCGAGCACCGACGCCAAGAAGGCAATCGCCGCGTTTTCATCGTTCGCCGGCACCCCTTGGATGCGACCGCGTATGGCCGCGCCGTACAGCGCCATGACATTCCACATGGCCCCGCCGCTCATCTTCACGTTGGGCGTCAACACACGAATGCCCGAACGCGCCAAATCGTGCCAATCGCGAATCCCCAGCGGATTGCCCCGGCGAACGCCGATAACCACGATGGAGCGCGACACCATGCCCCCCAAGGCGTCGCTGTTCCAAGAGGACGTGATCTGTCCCGAGTCGACCAAGCGCAACACGTCGGGCTCCAGAGAGAGCGCCACCACGTCGGCTTCAAACCCGCCTTCCACTGCGCGGGATTGGGCGCCGCTGCCCATGTACGACTCCTGAAACTGCAGGGTTTGTCCGGATTGTTGCTGCCAGTGTCGCTGAAAGGCCGGAATGATGGCGCGACCGTATACCTCGCGGGGCGTCGTGTAGGCCGCCAACACCAGCTTTCGCCGCGCTTTGGCGCCGCCTCCCGTCCCCGCGGCAACACCGCTGTCA
>Ga0265293_10003394_pt1 | contig 29621 bp, 34 predicted proteins | sample Munlanlewell138R_FD_192505 | JGI IMG/M metagenome (GOLD analysis project Ga0265293, IMG submission 192505) | Leachate microbial communities from a municipal landfill in Southern Ontario, Canada - Leachate well 138R | ecosystem: Engineered > Solid waste > Landfill > Unclassified | place: Canada... | reverse complement strand
CCTCTTTCGTATATTCACCATCAACACCACTGATTTCGTCAATTTTAGACATATCGTGTAAAATGGTTCCCGCATACAGCAAATCCCGATTTAAATAGGGATACACTTCAATAAAGGGATCAATCAACTTAAGCATCGTATATGTATGATGTGAGAGTCCTCCGACATAAGCGTGATGAAACTTGGTTGCTGCTGGATGGAGATAAAACGTCTTCTCATTTGTCTTATAAATCCTTTTGGTAATTTTCTTGATAATTTCATTATCAATCTTGTTGATAAAGGATTCGATGCTTTTTTTGATTTGCATCATAGGAATCGGTGCATAGACATAGAAGGTATTGAGTACCTTTTCAAGTTCCACATCGCTTAACACTTGTTCAATCGGTGTAATCTTAGTGCATTTTAAAACAAGTTCATCTTCGAGTTTAACGATAGCTAACGCTTCAAATGCATAGACTTTCCCCATAGATAATTCGTCCAATTGTTCAAAATCAAGTTTGAGATTGATATGTTCACTCGAAAGCGTCATTACAGTAGTATTCGAAAAATGTGCTCCTGTGTTTATGGATTCAACCTTTGCAACAAGATGATAGGTTTGATTTTCATTCAGTTCCATCTTTTACTCCTTTACATGCGCTAGTAAATAGTTTATTAGTGCATCTTTTTCATTTTTTAACTTCCCATTTAAAATATCTTTCACCATATCCGTTTGTATCTGTTTAACCCATGCTCCAGCTTTCTTCTGTGCTATTTCAATCATCTCTGGAGCACTAAGTTTGAGATCCAAATCGCTTTGTATAGGTAATTCTCGGTATGTCTTTTCAATGGTTTGTTTTAAATTTTGTGCTCTACCAAGAACAGAAGCGATACGGTTTCCAAGTATACAGAAATCAAGTCCATAGGTATAGAGTGTATAGGGATCATAGGGTTGTGGAAGTGTTGCAAGATAACTGCCTACTTCATAGCGATGGCGATGTTTGTTGGAAAACTTCCATTCACTTGGCACACTGCCATTGAGTGTAAATGCGAGTGTGAAAAATGTATCGACATAAGGCATTTCTTCCATCGTTTGAGCATAAAGTAAACCTTCTTTTAAACCCGGAAGAACTTCATGGACTTTGGTTGTTACCATCGATTGAATCGCCCGTTTAAGGTAGTAACCTTTAAATGTTTTAATGATTTCAGCAAGCACACGTTCATTGGCTATCTCGTTGATTTTATGTCTTAAGCTTTCAATCGCTTCTCGCGTCACTCTGTCGATTTGAAATCCTAATTTTGCTTGAAAATAGAACGCGCGCATCATACGAAGTGCGTCTTCTTCAAAACGTTGATAAGGATCACCAATCGCGCGTATGATCTTATTATTTAAATCCTCTTGTCCGCCGACATAATCAATGATTTCCATGTTCTGATTCATGAGTAGACCATTGATGGTATAATCTCGCCTTTTGACATCTTCTTCAACGGTTGCTTCAAAACTTACTTCACTGGGATGTCTAGCGTCTTGATAAGTTCCGTCGATGCGATAGGTTGTTACTTCAAAACTATCGGGTCCAAAGAGAACGGTAACTGTACCATATTTGATACCTGTGGGTTTTGTCTTAAACAATTTAGCTACCTGATAAGGTTTCGCATTTGTTGTGATATCGATATCAGATAGAGGTAATTTTAAAAGATGGTCGCGCACTGCACCACCTACGATATATGCTTCGTAACCATTTTGTTGTAAAATACGTACCACTTTGAGTGCTTTTTGGATATTACTCATTTTTTCACCGTACATATTATATCATGAAATTGGTGTTTTGATGGGCGTAATCATTGAGTTCAATAAAAAATTGTGATAGTCTATCTTGCGAGGTGAAATGATGAGAAAGGTGATTTTATATATCGCGATGAGTATGGATGGTTATATTGCTGGTAAAGGTGATGATCTCTCCTTTTTAGATGGTTTTGATCATCTAAGTTTAGTACAATCCTCCTATGCAGCATTGATGGATTCAATTGATACGATCATCATGGGTAGACGCACGTATGATTGGATCTTATCGATGAGTGAATGGCCCTATACGGGATATCAAAGTTATGTTTTGACATCAAAACCGATGGCCTCTTCTTATGCAACCCTAACGCAAGAGACTCCAAAAGAGATAATCAACCGGCTCAACCATGAACAAGGGAAAGATATTTGGCTTGTTGGTGGAGGAAAACTGGTACAGTCCATGTTAAAAAGTGATCTAATAGATGAGATTGTGTTAGCTTATATCCCTGTTATTTTAGGTGATGGTATTCCGTTATTTAATGGTGTTTATAAAAAGTTTACACTCACTGGTGTTGAACATGAAGGTGGACTCATTCTAGCAACATACACAAAATAAAATGGCCTTGGATGGCCATTTTTTATTCTTTTATAAAGATACCCACACCGATAACATCAGGTCCTATATGCGCTCCAACAACCGGTGTCGATGGAGCTTCATAAAGATTTTCTAATCCAAGTTCCTCGCGCAGTGTTTCAACAAAATAGTCTCTTAATTTAGGATTGCCTGTATAGAGGATATAGGCATCGAAAGGACGTCCGTTTGCATAAGCACTCACCTTACTTGCTATCGAAGATAGCGCATGTTTAATGGTTCTTATTTTTTCGATTGAGACGATATGACCGGATTCTTGAACTTGTAATATCGGTTTTATCTTGAGTAGCTTCCCAACAAATGCTTGTGCACCACTGAGTCTTCCGTTATTGACAAGATGTGTTAATGAATCAACAGCGAAAAAGATGGTGTTTTTCTGTCTCATATCACTCAGATGCTTTTCAATTTCATCAAAGGATTTACCCTTTTGAAGAAGTTTATCAGCTTCCAGTGCAAAGAGTCCTTCTGAAAAACAGACTGTCTTTGTATCAAATACTCGAATCTCCATGCGATCTTTAAGTTCATCTGCCGCTAGTTTTAAAGCATTATATGTTCCTGATAACACAGAAGCTATCGTTGTAACAAAAAACGATCCATAACCTTCTTCATAAAGCGATTCAAAGAACGAGATGATTTCACCCACCGAAGGTTGACTTGTCTTGGGTACAAGACTTGGTTGTTCTCTAAGTAGTGCATAAAATTGGTCAGCTTTAAGATCCAATCCATCTTGATAAACTTTATCATTCATGAAGATTTTAATACGAATCATTTTCACATGATGATCAAATGGGTAATAGTCTAGACCACCTGTTGATGTATCGATAACCAAACGTTTCATCTTTTCCCCCCGTCATTTCGTGTGTTTCTTAGATATTTTTTATCGTTTACTAAAAAGCATCAAAAAAAGTCTGTTTTCTCTATGAGGTTCGCCTTGTACATAGCATTTATATGCTATCACAAAATAGAAACGATGTAAATATGCTATACTACAAATGGTGATGAAAGTGCGTTATCTAAAATCCAAAGTAGAATATACCTATGAAATCAATAAATCGACTTTTATAGCGATACTTTATCCCTATCACGAATCATCCGATATGGATGCTGCATTCAGTGATGCGAGAAAGAGATATCCGAAAGCGAATCACTATTGCAGCGCTTCACTTTTTGGTGATTCGATGGAACAACAGACTGCAAGCGATGATGGTGAACCCTCAAGAACAGCAGGTGTTCCCATTTTGGAAGTCTTGAAACATCACGATGTCACTGAGATTATCTGCATTGTTGTTCGCTATTTTGGAGGTATCAAATTAGGTGCTGGTGGTTTGGTGAGAGCTTATACTAAAGCGTGTTCAGAAGCGTTAAAGTTGGCATCGTTTTATTATAAAGTTCTTGTTCCCGTATATGAAATCACATTTGCTTATAGTCATATGGATACGATCGATCATTTTCTCAATAATCGAGCAACCATACTTGAGAAATCTTTTACTGATCTGATCACCTACACAGTCTCCTTACTTCCTGAAGTACCTGATATCGATGATATCAAACATCTCTTAATCGCTATTCAATCGAAAGATCAAAGACTACTGCAGCTTGATGCGTAGTCTTTTTTAATAAAAAAAGCATAGTCTCCTATGCTAATTAAAATAACCTGTCAACAGCTGTGAAAGTTTGACCATCACTTCTGCAAGTAAATGTGCAGAGAGTAGCGCGAGTAGAAAATACGCTGTTTTAATTTCCCACATCTTGAATTTCTCAAACTTATTTTCAATATGAATAGCCCTTAGAATACGAAGTGATATCGCAAAGAAGACAATCAGGGATACGAAATAGATGAGTTCGTCCATCCAATACCTCCTTAGAGTTGACCTGCCTTACTTTTCATAATGTTTTCCTTTAACTCTTTTTCCAGTTTTGAAAAGTCAACATTTTCTTTTTTTGTTTCTTCCAATTTTTCTTTTTTCATTAAATCAAAAGCTCTTTTAGCGTGATCAAGCGTTTGTCCCATTTGAGCTTCGAGTGCTAGTATAGATAGAATTTGACTTCTAAACTCAACAATGGCTTGTTCAAGAACAATGAACGTTTGCTGATCGCCTTTTTCAAGTTTGATATGACCGTGTTTGACCGATATAACAATGGGTATATGGTTATCTAAAATACCCACTTCACCATCTTGACTCTTGATCAGTGCAAAATCAATTTCGTCGGTCATTGTTTTTCCCTGTTGGGTCAGCAGTTTAAAAATCATAATGTCTTCGCCTTCTCTACCGCTTCATCAATGGTTCCAACCATCATAAATGCATCTTCTGGAAGTGAATCATGTTTACCTTCAATTATTTCTTTAAAGCCACGAATCGTTTCCTTCAGTGGTACAAATGAACCAGGAACACCAGTAAACTGTTCAGCCACATGTGTGTTTTGTGATAAGAATGTCTGCAAACGTCTTGCGCGATGAACGATCAGTTTATCTTCATCGGTCAGTTCATCCATACCTAAAATAGCGATGATATCGAGCAATTCATGGTAACGTTGAATCATTTTTTGAACGGTACGCGCTACTTCATAATGTTCTTTACCCACGATATGAGGTGCGAGTGCACGTGAAGTTGATGCGAGCGGATCAACAGCAGGATAAATACCGATTTCTGTCAATTTTCTTGATAGATTAGTGGTCGCATCCAAATGAGAAAATACGGTGGATGGAGCCGGATCTGTGTAGTCATCTGCAGGTACATAAATCGCTTGAATCGATGTAATCGATCCATGTTTTGTCGATGTGATTCGTTCTTGTAAACGACCCATTTCTGTTGCGAGAGTGGGTTGATAACCTACTGCTGATGGCATTCTGCCGAGCAATGCAGATACTTCACTACCCGCTTGAATAAATCTGAAAATATTGTCGATAAAGAGGAGAACATCCGTTTTTTCAGTGTCTCTAAAATACTCAGCCATCGTTAATCCGGTTAAACCTACCCGCATTCTTGCTCCTGGAGCTTCATTCATCTGTCCAAAGACTAAGGCTGTCTTATCGATAACACCCGATGCAGTCATTTCTTGAAAGAGTTCATAGCCCTCTCTCGTTCTTTCACCAACACCTGCAAAAACCGAAATACCTTGACGTTCTTGGGCAACGTTGTGGATCAACTCTTGAATGAGTACTGTTTTACCAACACCAGCACCACCAAATAAACCAATCTTACCTCCTTTAATATAAGGAGCTAATAAGTCGATGACTTTGATTCCCGTTTCTAGAATTTCTACTTCTGCAGATAATTCGTTGAATGGGGGTGCAGGACGATGAATGCTCATCAAAGGTGCATCATCAATCGGTTTGCCATCATCAATGGGCTCTCCTAAAACATTAAATATACGTCCAAGAACTGCTTTACCAACAGGTACTTTAACGGGGCTTCCAGTGGATTCGACTAGAAGATCTCGCTTCAAGCCTTCTGTCGGTTCAAGTGCAATCGTACGACAAACTTGATCACCTAAATGTAAGGCAACCTCAAGTGTAACTTTTTTATCACCATTCCAGACGATGAGCGCATCATAGATGGCTGGTAATTGATCTTCAAAATAGACGTCAACGACGGGTCCAATCACCTGTGTAATTTTTCCTTGCATCGCTAATCTCCCTTCTAGACATTTGAGCCATTGACAACGTCAATGAGCTCAGATGTGATTTCTTGTTGACGCGCACGATGATACATGGTGTGCAAGCGTTCAACGATGTCATTCGCATTATCTGTAGCGTTTTTCATAGCAATCATGCGTGATGCGTGTTCTGATAATTTAGCATCTGCGAGCGCTTTGAAAATATGTGATTCAATATAAATTTCCATCACCTGATCGATAACCTCTTCTGCAGATATATCGTAGATATAATCTGACTGCTTAGGATCCGGTTTTTCCAATGTGACCGGCAAGATGGTTTCCATCTTAACCTCTTGAGTTGCTGTATTAATAAAATGACTGTACATGAGAATAACTTCATCAACGGATTGATTCATAAAGACATCTTTAATCACTGTTGCGTAATGGCGAAACGACATCGTGGTCACATCATCACGATTAAAAATGATCTCACTATTCACCATAGGTATTTTTCGCTTTTGCGCAAAATAATACCCTTTCTTACCTAAGACAACCACCTGATACTGATCCAACCCTTTAACCTCTTCTAAAAAGCTCTTATAGAGGTTATTGTGGTAGGAACCACAAAGTCCTCGATCAGATGTGATGAGTACAAAGAGTTTCTGATGACCTTCAGGTGTTTTCATCATGCGATGTGGATCATCGAGTGAATGACCTGCGTAGGCTAAAATGTCTTCAATCTTGGTAACAAAACTTGTTGAATAGCTATGAAGTTCCGTGGCTTTTTTAATTTTGGATAAAGCAATATTGTGCATTGCTTGTGTGATGGATGAGATTTTTTTTACGGCATTCATCCTCAACTTGATATCCTTCAAACCCATTAGATTAACCTCTTAAGACTATGAATAAACTGTTCAAGATCCTTAGGATCTGGAAGTGTCTTTGTTTCCATCAAATGTTTATGAATCTTTTTACCTAAATCATTGATACGTAGTCCTTGATTGATCTCATCTTCAAGCGGTTTAACCTGTTCGACTGAAATATCATCCATAAACCCTTCACTTAGTGCATAGATGGTGACAATCTGTGTGGGCATATTGACGAGCTCATGGACATCCTGTTTGAGGAGTTCAACGGTTTTTCTACCTCGTTCAAGTCTCTTTTTAGCACTTGGATCAAGATCTGAACCAAATTGAGCAAACGATTCAAGCTCGCGATAATTCGCAAGATTGATGCGCAGTGTACCTGCAGCTTTTTTCATACCTTTCCACTGTGCAGCACCACCGACACGCGATACGGATAACCCCGCATTGATCGCTGGTCTTATACCTGAATAAAAGAGTTCAGCTTCAAGGAAAATTTGACCATCGGTAATCGATATGACGTTGGTTGATATGTAGGCTGAAATATCACCTGCTTTGGTTTCAATAATAGGTAGAGCGGTGATTGAACCACCACCGAGTTTGTCATTGAGACGTGCGGAGCGTTCAAGTAATCTTGAGTGAAGATAAAAGACATCTCCAGGATAAGCTTCTCTTCCTGGTGGACGACGCAGCAAGAGTGATAATTCACGATAGGCCACAGCGTGTTTCGATAGATCATCATAGACGATCAAGACATCCTTGCCCTGTTCCATAAAATATTCACCCATGGTGACACCAGCGAAAGGAGCAAGATAAAGTAGTGTTCCTTCTTTGGAAGCACCGGCTGATACGACAATGGTATAATCCATTGCTTGATGTTGATGAAACAATTGGACCAAAGAGGTCACAGATGACTCCTTTTGCCCAATAGCTACATAGATACAAATGGTATTTTTACCTTTTTGATTCAGAATAGTATCAACAGCAAGTGTTGTTTTGCCGGTTTGTCTATCGCCAATAATGAGTTCTCTTTGACCACGTCCAATAGGTACTAATGCATCGATTACTTTAATACCTGTTTCCATCGACTGGTTAATCGATCCACGTTGCATAACACCTTGAGCTTTGCGTTCAACGGGTAAATAGTGATTGGTTTCAATAGATCCCTTCGCATCCAAAGGTTCTCCTAGTGGATTGACCACTCGACCGAGTAGTGCTTCACCGACAGGGACTTCAAAAATGCGCTTTGTTGTCTTAACGGTATCGCCTTCCTTGATCAGTTCGCTGTTACCTAGTAAGATAACACCTACACTGTGTTCTTCAAGGTTAAAGACTAATCCTTTAACATGATGTGGAAACTCAAGTAATTCTCCCATCATTGCTTGTTGAAGACCGTAGACAATCGCGATACCATCTCCAACGGAAAGGACTTTTCCAATATTTTCTAATTTAACGTCTTGTTCATAAGACTGTATTTGCTTTTTAATGATTTCAGTCATTTCATTGACTTTAATTTTTGACATGTGTTCACCGCCTTATATCATCATATAGAGTTCTTCGAGCTCACGTGCAACTGATCGGTCGAGTGCTTGTCCTTGATAGACCACTTTAAGACCACCAATTAATGTTTTATCAACATGCATGTGCAGTGAGACACTTTGGTTAGGAAACGTGGGTTGAATGGCTTTCAATATTTTTTCTTGTGTTTCCTTAGAGATAGGTTTAGCTGATATCACATTGACATGTGCAATTTTCAAATGGGCTCTTACCTTTAATTTCCACTCGGAGAAAATATCAAAGAGTACCTGCATTTGATTTTTTTCGGCAAGCATTTTGAGAAATGACAAAAAGAGTGCATCATAGGAGATGCTATCGATATTCTTTTTTTTCTTTGAAAAAGAAACCATGGGAGAATCCATCATATCAATCCAAGCATGATTTGTTTTGAGTTGCTCGATGAGTGACTCAAACTGATAGTGAATCAGATCAACTTTTTCGCTTTCTTTAGCAAGATCAAAAAGCGCTTTAGCATGGTTACTTGTGCGCATTATTTGGTGTTCTCCCGGATAATTTCTTCAATGATATCCTGATGAACAGATTCATCAATTTCTCGTTTCACGATTTTTTCTGCAGCTGCAAAAGCAACCGACTTAATCGATTCCTTTATGGCTTCATTTGCTTGCTCGATTTCAAAGGCGATATCCTTTTCAACCTGTTCAAGTCTTCGTTTTGCTTCTTGTTTCGCTTGATCAATGAGTTGTTCTTGCTGTTGATAAGCTTCTTGTGTCAAACGTTCTTTGAGCTGCTTTGTTTCATCCTTCATCGCTTCATAATCTTCTGAAGCTTTTGCTTGGATTTCTAAAGCGCGTGCTCTTTCTTTTTCAGCAGCTTCCATCGCTTCCATCATAGCTTGTTGTCTTTTGTCGATAAAAGCAGTTATTTTGCCCCAAAAAAAGCGTCTGATAACAATTAACAAAACGATAAAAGCAAGAATATTGAGTAAGACGATGTCAGGACGATTAAAAACAGAATTCAAACCGTCTTCAATCGCACCAACTACCTCATCAAATATTTCTGTTAAGTTCACTAAGATCAAATCCTTCTTTTATTTTGAGGTTAAGATAAATGCAATGATCAAACCGTAAATCCCTGTGGTTTCTGCAACTGCTTGACCAATGAGCATGGTGACTGTAATTTTACCAGATGCTTCAGGTTGTCTACCGACAGCTTCAACACCTTTGGATGCAGCAATACCTTGACCGATTGCGGTACCAAATCCTGTGAATACGGCAATACCTGCTCCAATGTAAGCGAGTCCACTACGATAAAACTCATTGGGGACAACTTCTAGAATGCGGGGGATAAACTCGAGTAATGTTTGTAACATCTTATATTCTCCTTTTTTTATTTATACTGTATCAAAATCCGCTTCATCACATTTCATGGAAGCGAAGATGATGGTGAGTAGAACAATAACAAGTGTCTGAATCAGACCAAATCCAATGTCAAAGATGACATGAAAAGCGGGTGCTACGACGATGGATGCCCATCCAGTTAACCGGTAGATTAAAGTCAAGAGGAGTGCTCCACTTGCGATGTTTCCAAATAAACGAAGTGCCATGGATAAAATCGGTACGATATCGCTCACAATATTGAGTGGTGCCATCGGTGCTAATGGTTTAAAGATACCTAGAAAATGTCTCCAACCTTGACTGACGATACCCGTCGATTGAACAACGTAAAAGGCAACAATGGACATAGAAAACGTGATTGCAGTATACTTGGTAGGTGCATCAAGAGCAACTAATCCAGATATATTGGATAGAAACACATAGAGTGCCATTGTCAGTGCAAAAGGTGTCACGTATCTCCAGTGTTTACCTACATAAGCTTTCACAAAATTATTAAATCCCGAAATACCTACAATAACGAGTGTCTGAAGCCTGTTAGGTCGCTGTTTGACATCCATTTTTTCAATGGAATGTCCCATGATCACAGCGAAAACTGCGATTGCGGTCATAATACCAAGTGATGTTAAAAAGTAGACAGGAAGATTTTTAAGATAGTTTAGTATCATCTGCATCTTTAGCTTCCTCCTTTTTTGTCTCTACAGGCTTTTTAATCAGAGGTGTGTGATAGATAAAGATACCTATTTTGAGTGAAAAAATACCGAGCAGAAGAAATACGTAAGCATAGATCATATAGTTACCCGGTATATCTTTAGTTTCAAAATAAGTATAAGCGATAATCACCAGATAGAAGATGTATCTAAGCATGAGCATAAACACATAGCGTTGTGTTGAAAACTTACCTTTAGTGGTCGCTTGAATCATCAGACTATGATTGAAAAGTGCGGTTGCAGATCCTAAAACTGCCCATAGCGTATAGGTTCTAAAGAAGATAAAAGTGACTAAGGCTAAAAGAACTGCATAGATTAAACCAATGATGCTAATGACGTGTACTTCTTTCATAACGTTCCTCACTTTTTATCATATAGATCACCGTAATAAATCCAATCATGACACCTAAACCTAAACCCACTGCTGTGAGTACTGTTGATAGATTTGATTCCTTATTGATACGGTTGCCAAGATAATAGCCAAACAGTGCTAAAGCAATAGCAGTGACAATAAACTGCATGACCATCATATAATTCATAAATATTCGTTTTGCTTTTTTTAACTTATTTTGTTCCAAATAAACGATCCCCACAATCTCCAAGACCAGGTACAATATATCCGTTCTCGTTTAGATGTGAATCCAATGCAGCAAGATAGATAGGTACATCGGGATGTTCATTTTGTAAGCGGGTAATTCCTTCTGGACAACCCACTAATCCTACATAGCGAATATCGGTTGCTCCATTAGCTTTGAGTATTTCAATAGCTTTGCAAGCTGAACCCGCTGTTGCTAGCATCGGATCAACAACTAACACAACGCCACCGATGATATCTTTGGGAAATTTTTGATAGTAAACCTGAGGTTGTAGTGTTTCTTCATCACGGTAGAGTCCAACATGTCCGATTTTTGCTGTCGGAATCATGTTATGGATACCTTCAACCATTCCGAGTCCTGCTCTAAGGATGGGTACGATAACAACTTGCTTTTCAAGCTCATATGCTTCGGTTGGACAAATCGGTGTGTCTACGGTTATTTTACGCGTTGGTAAATCACGTGTAATCTCATAGGTAATCAAACCACCTACTTCGGAGACACTTTCTCTAAACTCTTTTGTTCCCGTTCGTTTGTCCCTGATCTTTGCCATTTTATGGTTGATCAATGGATGATTAAGAATCACTACTTTGCTCATTTCTACTCATTCCCCTCTAAATGTGTGATTTTGTCAAGACGTTTTTGATGTCTTGGTTCAAAGGTCGCTGTCATAAAGGTGTTGATGATTGAAATGGCTTGTTCGATGGAGGTCGTACGTCCACCTAAGGCAATGATGTTTGCGTTATTATGTTCTTTAGCAAGTCGTGCGGTTTCATCATTATAGACTAATGCTGCTCGTACGCCTTTTACCTTGTTTGCAGAAATACTGATTCCGATACCTGTTCCACATAAAATGATACCAAAATCATAACCACCGCCAACAATCGCTTTCCCAACTTTTTCTCCATAATCAGGATAATCAACGGATGCATCAGAATGTGTGCCAAAATCGATGACTTCTATCTGCTTGTTGTTGAGATATGTTTTAATTTTTTCTTTTAACACATAACCCGCATGATCGCTACCGATTGCCACTTTCATATGAACCCTCCTTTAATTGACCTATTAGATATTATAACATAATTCAATGCGCTTTATAGTAAAATACTATAATATCGCAAAAACGAGACCTAGTCTTCCTGGGTCTCGTTATAGTATGCCTTTTTTCTTTCATTCGCACGAAGTATTGCTTTTCTTAACCGAATGGAATATGGTGTGATTTCGATCAGTTCATCATCGTTAATAAAAGCAAGACATGCTTCTAAACTCATCTGTCGTGGTGTTTTGAGGACAACGGTTGAATCCTTGGAGGCACTTCTCATGTTGGTTAATTGCTTTTCCATGGTCACATTAACCACTAGATCTGTATCCTTATTGGATTCACCTACAATCATGCCTTCATAAACGGAAACACGTGGTTCAACAAACATCGTTCCTCTATCTTCAAGTCTACCAATAGCATAAGCGGTGGTATATCCTTGATTCATGGAAACGAGTGCTCCTGAACGGCGATTGCCGACAGAATCATTGATCATTGGACGATAATCTAAAAAGACGTGAGAAAGTATACCATAACCCTTTGTTGCTGTTAAAAATTGAGTGACAAAACCGATGAGTCCTCTTGATGGCATAATGTAATGGATACGCGCATAGTCACCGTGTTGGTGCATGTGCATGAGATCACCTTTGCGATCACCTAGCATTTCGATGACGGTTCCCATAAACTCTGAGGGACAATCAATTTGAACATCTTCGTATGGTTCCTGTTTAACACCATCTTTGATCTTAACGATGACACGGGGACGAGATACTTGAAATTCAAAACCTTCACGACGCATCGTTTCAATGAGGATTCCTAAATGAAGTTCTCCTCTTCCCGATACCGTCCATGCTTCGCTAGTTTGTATACGATCAACTCTCAGTGAAACATCCTTTTGTGTTTCTTTAAAAAGTCTATCATCTAATTTGGATGCTGTGACATAACGTCCTTCTTTACCTGCAAAAGGAGATGTATTCGTCAGGAAAGTCATCTGCACGGTCGGTTCATCGATATGAAGAGGTGGGAGTGCAATCTCATCACCAAGTGATGTCACGGTCTCACCAACATGAATATCAGGAAGTCCTGCTATTGATACAATATCACCTGCATATGCTTCTTCAACCTCGTTTTTTTCCATTCCAAGGCTTTGAAGTATTTTTTGAATGCGAAACTGAACGATGCTTTGATCAATTCGAATACAAGATACTGTTTCTCCAACACGAAGTGTTCCTTGATAAATTTTACCAATACCCATTCTACCCACGTAATCATTGTAATCGATTAAGGCAGGTTGAAATTGCAATGCAAGATCGTGTCTGACTTTAGGTGCAGGTATTTCTTTGATAATGGTATCTAAAATAGGATCCATCCGATTTGAATCCTCAAGTTTGGGTTCATAATTTGCAATACCGTGTAGTCCTGATGCGTATAAAACTGGAAAATTGAGTTGATGATCATCCGCTCCAAGATCAATAAAGAGATCATAGACCTCATTGACCGTACGCTGTATATCAGCAAATTTGCGATCGATTTTATTGATGACAACGATGGGACGAAGATGTGCTTCAAGGGCTTTCTTCAGAACAAAGCGTGTCTGTGGCATAACTCCTTCATAAGCATCAACGAGTAAAAGAACACCATCGACCATATACATGATGCGCTCAACTTCACCACCGAAGTCTGCATGTCCAGGTGTATCTAGGATATTGATCCGTGTATGTTTATATATAATAGCTGTATTTTTTGCAAGTATGGTAATGCCTCTTTCTCTTTCGAGATCATTGGAATCCATCGCACGCTCATTTAAGTTTTGATGCTGATCGAATGTTTCACTCTGCTTGAGTAGTTGATCGACCAATGTTGTTTTTCCGTGATCAACGTGAGCGATAATTGCGATATTTCTGATATTCATTGAAGTTCCTCTTTTCTAACCTTTCTTATTATATATCATTTCTGATAAAAAGCATAAGAAAAAAGACGGAAAGTTTTAACTTTCTGTCCCGTTTGTTTTCATATAGTTGGTTATTTATTCTAAAGATAATATTCCACCAAATCCAATGAATGTAAAACGATCTTTTCCCGCTAAATCTTTGAGTTGGATTACTCTAGCCTGAGGATAATAGGTTTTAGCTAAATCATGAATTGCTTGTTTTTGTTGGTAACCATGTTCGAAGGCAATCAATGCTCTTTCTTCTAAGTAATCTTTTGCTTGAAAAAGGATTCTATCATAAAACTCGATGCCTAATTTCCCTCCATAGAGTGCTACATGAGGTTCTTTTTTGACGATCTCATCGACATGTTCTTCATCCGGAATATAGGGGGGATTAGACACGATAACTGAAAATTTACCCGTTATATTTTCAAATAAATCACTCAAGATAAGCGTTGCATCGACATCAAGCTTTTGTTTATTTTGTTTAGCTACATCGAGTGCTTTTTGACTGATATCACTCGCGATGATATCAACGTTTGATAACTCTTTAGCAAGAGTTAATCCGATACATCCAGAACCCGTTCCAAGATCCAATATACGGTATTTACTCGAATCATAATATCTATCAAAGTAAAAAATGATGTGTTCGACAAGTTGTTCTGTTTCTGGTCTTGGAATCAAGACATCTTCGTTGACAATCCACTCATATCCATAAAAATAACTGTGTCCAATCACGTGTTGAATGGGAATATCAAAATTGAGATATTGATCAAGTTTATCAAAATATAGACTGATGAAATCTTGATCAACGTCTTCTTTCATGGATAGATAAAACTCATGAGGATCCAACTTAGATAATTCCATTAGGAGGAGTTTTGCTGCTTCCTCTTCTTTATTTTTGTGAGCTACTTTTTTATAAGCTAATCTCAATAAGGATTCATAGGTCACTTGGATTCACCAACGAGTTGTCGCTTTTGAAATTCATTGATTAAAGGTTCAATGACGAGGTCAAGACGTCCTTCCATAATGACATCTAAGCGTTGCAATGTTAAACCGATACGATGATCAGATACGCGATTTTGAGGATAATTATAAGTTCTTATCTTCTCGCTTCGATCTCCTCTACCAACGAGAGCCTTACGCTCTGCACCTTCCTTTTCAAGTTGTTCCTGAAGAAATTTGTCATAGATACGAGCTTTTAGTAAGCGGAACGCTTTATCTCTGTTTTCATGTTGGCTTTTACCTTCTTGACAATCCACTACCATGCCTGTTGGAAGGTGAGTAAGTCTGACCGCTGATTTGGTTGTATTAACTGATTGTCCTCCAGGACCCGATGAATTGAATGTATCAAAACGAATGTCTTCCCATTTGACATCAACTTCTAACTCTTCAGCTTCAGGCATGACGAGCACTGTCGCGGTTGATGTGTGGACACGTCCCATCGATTCGGTTTCTGGTACGCGTTGGACTCTATGAACCCCAGACTCGTATTTGAGTAGTGAGTAGACAAGTTTTCCGGAGACCATAAATTCAATGGATGTATAGCCTCCCATTGCACCTTCTGATGCGGATAAGACTTCTATTTTCCATCCCTTAGATTCTGCGTAGCGTGCATACATCCGGTAAAGATCTCCAGCAAAAATATTGCCTTCATCTCCTCCTGCAGCACCTTTGATTTCAACGATAACGTTTTTCTCATCATTGGGGTCTCTAGGCAGTAATAATATCTTTAATTTTTCTTCAGTTTTTTCTAGTACATCACGCAGTGTTTGGCTTTCATGTTTTGCCATCTCAAGGATATCTTCATCCTCTTCAAGATCCATCATCTGTTCAAGTTCACTTAACTCTTCTTCCTTCGTCTTGTAGAAACGGTAGGCTTCTACAGCGTCCGAAAGTGTACTTGATTCCTTTAATAATTTCGTCATTTCCTTGACATCAACACTTCCTGATGCCAATTTATCTTGAATTTCTACGTAACGTTTTTCCATCATTGCTAATCGATCAAACATCATATCACCCGTTAAAACATATTACCACAAAATCCCCTTTTTTTCCATCGAAAGATGTGATTTATATCATATTGTCTACATGAAAGTGTCTTGAAAGAATAATAGTTAAAAATATGCTATAATATAAGTGAAAATAAAAGAAAAAGGAGTGTAACATTATGGAAAAATTATATCAAGCATTAAACAAGCAAGTTGCTAATTTGAGTGTATTGTTCACCAAATTACATCATTTTCACTGGTATGTAACAGGTCCACAGTTTTATCAACTACATGAAAAATTTGAAGCGTTTTATGATGAAGTTAATGAACTCTACGATGCGTTTGCAGAAAGAATCTTAATGATCGGTGGAAAACCTGTATCCAATTTAAAGGGATATCTTGCCATCACATCACTTAAGGAAGCAAATGGAACTGAAAAACCTGAAGAGATGGTTAAACACATCCTCGATGATTTTAAACTCTTAGTGGTTGAACTCAAAGAAGTCTTAAAGGTTGCACAGGATCTTGAAGATGAAGTCACTGCTGATCTCATCATTACAACCTTAGCAAGTTTTGAAAAGCATATTTGGATGTTAAGTTTCACACTTAAATAAGTACAAAAAAAGCTTTCTCAATTGAGGAAGCTTTTTCTATGAAAAGGTGCAGGATTTCCTGCACCATGTTTTAATCTTTATAGGCTTCTTCTTCGCGTTCTGATTGTGCTGTAAATCTTGAAAATTCAGTATCAAAACGATATTTAAGAATAACACCTGCCATACCCTGGCGGTTTTTTGCAATGGAGAGTTCAACTTCACCTGTTTTATTTTCTTGTTTTCTTTCATAGTAGTCTTCACGGTAGAGGAACATCACAATGTCAGCATCTTGTTCGATTGAACCAGATTCTCTTAAATCTGCTAGTAGAGGTCTTTTATCCTCACGTTTCTCAACTTCACGTGATAATTGTGATAGTGCTAAAATAGGTATTTTTAGTTCTCTAGCCATCTGTTTAAGAGATCTTGAGATTTTTGCAACTTCTTCTTGACGATTTCCTGAACGTTCATCACCTTTAATGAGTTGCAAGTAGTCAATAACGACAAAATCGAGACGATTTTCTTGAGCTAGTTTTCTACATTTTGCTCGAATATCAGCAACCGATACAGCTGCAGAATCATCAAAGAGAATCTTTAGTTTGGCTAAAGATTGCATACCACCTTCTAAAAATTGCCATTCACGGGATGTTAAGTGACCCGTCTTAATTTTATTATTTTCAATATTAGATTCTGCAGAGAGCATACGAGCAGCAAGCTGTTCATTGGACATCTCAAGCGAGAAAATAGCGACACTTGACTGTCCATCTTTGTTTCGTTTAGCAACATTGAGAGCTAGATTCATGGCAAACGCAGACTTACCCATGGAGGGTCTAGCAGCTAAAATAATCAATTCTTCTGGCTGGAGGCCAGAGGTCAAATTATCCAGATTTGAAAATCCGGTTCTAAGTCCTGTAATCCCACCTTTTTTGTCGCGGTTAAGTTCCGTCTTTTCTTTAACTTCACGGATGACATCGGCTAAATCAGCAAACGCTGATGTTTTTCTTTTTTGTGCCAAGGCGAAAATAGATTCTTCAGCATACGTCACATAATCTGCTGCGTCCATATCACCTTCATAGCCCTTTTCTAAAATTTCTCCAGCTAATCCGATGGTTTCACGCTTGAGTGCACTGTCTTTGACGAGATCGATATATGTTTCTAAATGTCTCGTAGATGGTACATACTCAGAAAGCTGTAAAAGATACTTCATGCCACCGACTTTAGCGAGCATTTGAGAAGCCTCAAGCTTAGCAGCAACCGATGTGTAATCGATCTTCATTTGATCGGCATGAAGGTCTTTCATCGCTTGAAAAATGAGTTGATGCCCCTGATCAAAGAAATCTTCATTATTCAATTGGTCAACAACGGATAAAATTTCTTTGGGATCTAAAAAGATAGTCCCTAAGACATTCATTTCCGCTTCATGATGGTGCGGTAAGCTCTTAGCCATAATCAAACCCTACTTTTCAACGATATGTACTTCGAATAACGCTTTAATGTCTTTATGTAACTGAACGGTTGCTGTATAGATACCAACCGAATTGATGTCAGAAGAAAGTTCTACTTTTTTCTTATCAATCATGATGTGGTGTGCTTGTTGGAATGCTTCAACAATCTGTTTGGTCGTCACTGCACCAAAGAGTTTACCATCTTGTCCAATCTGAATCGAGAGTGTTACCTTTTTACCATCGATTTCAGATTTTAATTTTTTCATTAACTCGATATGACGTTGTTGTTCCAAAAATGCTTCTTCTTTTGTTTTATTAAGTGCAGCGATATTTTCATCATTTGCAATGAGTGCCTTTTTCTGTGTGACTAAAAATTGACCATAACCTGAGGCTACCTCAATCACATCATCTTTTTTACCTTTGCCTTTAACATCTTCTAGTAAGATTACTTTCACGATTTCTCCTCCTCCACCATATTCGAGTTCTAAATATGTTTTTAATTGTTCATAGACTTCTTGAACCGATTGATTTTTCACTTGCGCAGCTGCACTGTTGAGATGTCCACCACCACCGATTGCTTCCATCAGTAATTGAACGTTCACTTGTTGATAAGATCTTGCAGATACGCCTACCGTATCGTTACCCAAACGACAGATCATAAATGCGGCATCCATGCCATTGATCGAAAGTAGTGTTTCAGCTACTTGCGCGAGTAATATGCGATCATCAAAGATTTCAGATGTCACAACAAAAGCGAATCGATCTAAGAATATATCGACTTTTTCGAGTAAACGATTAATTTCAAGTGTACGAATTAAATCACGGCGTAACCACAATTTAGCTTCTGTTATATCAGCGCCTAAATCCTTAAGCTTAGAGGCTACTTCAAATGTTCTTGAACTGGTGCGATATGCAAAATTATTCGTATCGACGATGAGACCACCATACATGACGGTTGCTTCAAGTGGTGTGATGTTGATTTCATCTTCAAGATTGTAGAAATTGAGCAATTCCATCACGAGTTCTACCGTTGATGATGCGTAGGGTTCAATAAACGAGAAATCAGCATCAAAGGATTCCTCACCTACACGATGATGGTCAATAATGATGAGTTTTGTTACTTTGTCTAATACCTCAGGTGCCATCACAATCTTGGGTGACTGAGAGTCAACGACGATCAATAAACTTCCTTCATTGATTAGACGGATTGCTTCTTCAGGTAGTAGGTGACGCTCCTTGAATCCTGGAAGTTCATCTCGCAGAATTTGAAATATTTTTTGTGTTGTTAAGTCAAGTTTAGGTTCATCAATGATCAGATATGCTTGTTTCTTGCTCGCCAGAGCCATATGATAAACACCAATCATTGAGCCAAACGCGTCGAGGTCAGCTTGATTATGTCCCATAATCAAAACATTGGATGACTTATCAATAAAATCGCGAATCGTTTGAGCATTGATGCGAACACCTACACGTGAATTTTTAGCAGATGCATTCGTCTTTGCACCAAAGTATTGAATCTTTTGATCTTGAATATTAACAACGACCTGGTCTCCACCACGTTTTTCAGCGAGTTCGATTGCATTTTGTGCATAAATACCTAATTCTTCATAATCAACATTCCATGATGCGATACCCATCGAAATGGAGATGCGCACTTGGTTTTGTGTTGATATTTGTCTGATCTTATCAAGAATTTCAAATTTATCTTGTATCATTAACTGGACTTGTTTGCGATATAAGATAATAATTAAACGCTCATCGTCATAGGGTTTTAGGAATCCATCATACTTATTCGCCCAGTCTGCGATAGCAGCGAGGTATTCACCTTTGAGTGAGGATTGTTCTAATACATCTAATGAAGCGAGTGCTTCATCTAAGTTATCGAGATAGATGATACCTAACGCAGGTAGATGATCCATGTAACGTTGTTTAACCATCTCACGTTCTGAAACGTTAAAGAGATAGAAAAACTTAAACTCTGGACGATAGATGACATCATAGGTTTCAGATTTTACCTGAATCATGAAATTGACTTTATTATTCATCGCTAACAGATGAAGCTGTGGATGAATATCTTTAAGTGCTTTACCCGTTATTTTAGGATCAAATATCGATTTTGCGTGTGGATTTGCCCATTTGATCTCAAACTCATCATCAAGTGCAATGATACCGATCGGTAGTTCATTAAAGACTTCATCACCGACTTGATTGACGTGATAAGACAATTTTGTCCACATCGATAATCTATTTTGTAAAGTCTTTACCTTCTGTCTGTTTTCGATGCTAAATGTGATATAGAGCATAACAAAGGTAAAGATGGTTGATCCGATTAAAAATAAAAGACGAAAGAGCCCTTCACCTGAAAGTGCTGTCAGGTAGGGGAAATAGAGATAGATACTTACACCAAGTAAAATGACTGCTACGATAAAGAATAACCATCTTTTCATGGGTTCACCCGCTTTAAAGATATTATATCATGATGCTACATAGTTGATAAAGATTTTATCTTTAATCCACTAAAAAATAGCAATAAATTCTGCTTCTTGAATCACTTTAAATAGGAATTAAAAAAAACCCATATCCGCGATATGGGCTTATCTGTTTTAGTCTTTGACAAATGGTAACAATGCCATGTGGCGTGCACGCTTGATTGCGATTGCAAGTGGGCGTTGCCATTTTGCAGATGTACCTGTGACGCGTCTTGGTAAAATCTTACCGCGATCTGTGATGAAACGCTTTAATAATTCGACATCTTTAAAATCAATGTGTTCGACTTTATTTTGTGTAAAGTAACAAACCTTACGACGCTTCTTAAATCCGCCACGCTTATAGTTCTGTTGCATGTTGTATCCTCCTTAGAATGGTAAATCTTCCTCTGCAGCGAGTTGCTTACTTGTTTCGTAGAACTCATCGTTATCTGCAGCTGTGGGTTCATCACGGGTACTGTTTTCAGTTTGGTCGCCCTTCGATTCAAGGAATTGAATGGAATCACAAACGACTTCCGTGACATAGCGTGTGCCATTTTCCGCTTCATAATTTCTTGTTTGAATGCGGCCTTCGACACCGAGTAATGCACCTTTCTTAACGAAACGCGCTAAATTATCTGCTTGCTTGCGCCAGACAACACACTGGATAAAATCTGCTTGTCTTTCTCCGGATTGATCTGTAAATTGTCTATTGACAGCAAGCGTAAAGGTCACGACGGGAATATTCGATTGAGTCATTTTTAACTCTGGGTCTTTCGTTATACGTCCGACCAGTATGACACGGTTAATCATATTATTCGCCTTCCTTTACAACAATGAATCGAATGACTTCTTCAGTGATTCGAACCACACGGTTAAATTCAGCAATCGCTTCTGGAGTTGCTTGAACAAGTAACCAAACGTAATAGCCTTTTTTATGATGCTCAATCTCGTAAGCTAAATCTTTTAGCCCCAACTCTTTGAGCTCTAGAACTTGGCTGTTATAGTTAACAAAAATATCATTAAAGTTGTTAACAAGTTGTTTAATGTTCTCGCTTTCTACAGTTGGACGGATGATATACATAACTTCATACTTTTTCATCTGTTCCACCTCCTTTTGGTCTATGGTCTTAATAAGACAAGGATTATCTTATGCCGTATTATTATAACACATCGAAATAGATAATACAATGATTTTTTAAGCCGTTTTAATTAGATCAATTCATCAAGTTTTTGATAGACGGTATCACAGGTAAATAAAATCGCTTCTTCACGGTTTAAGTCTTCAAAAACAAGATGAATCGTATGCGTTTTTTCTTGATAAATAATGCTGATAAATGCTTCTAATTTTGTGCCATCCTGAATGGTTGGTCCAGCGTTACCTGTGATACCGATTCCTATGGATGCCTTTGTAAGATTGGCAATCTGCTTTGCCATGTGATTTGCAACCGCTGGACTAACAACACCGTGTGATAAAATGATGGCTGGATCAACTGATAACCAAGATGATTTTAGTTCATTTTGATAGACGATCATCCCTCCTTGAACAACCTTGGATGCTCCAGGGTTTTTAATCATTTCATAGCAACAAGCTCCTCCTGTCATGCTTTCAGCAAATGCGATTGTTAAGCCTTTATCTAGACATTTCTTATAAACGGATAACGCGCTCATGATAAGATGATTGTATAAGTAAATTCAACAAATGAACCACTGATTTTACGCATAACGGTTAGTGTGTGTTCATCTCCAAAATCAGCATCTTCGAGTTGAGCTGATATATCAGCAATCGATGTGATAGGTTGATCATTCATCGCAATAATGAGGTCGTATACTTCAATAAAATCTTTAGCATTTCGTGTTGGATCAAGTTCTAAAACAACCACTCCGACAGGGTCTGGTGGAAGTAAATCGGCACTGTGTGTTTCTAAGAATACAGCGACATCTTGTACGGTTACACCAAGTCTTGCTTTACGTTCAACAGCTTTATAGTCCGCTTCTGTAAATCCAGATACTATCGGTGAAATCTTGTTAATAGATAACGAGTAATTGAGTCCTTCTGCTGGCATGAGACCATCTTGGGTCGATACATTAGGAACTTTAGCAACGTTAATACCAATAACTTCACCCTTCAGATTGAATAGTGGTCCACCACTATTACCAGGATTTAGTTCAGCATCATGCATGATCGCTAATCCAGTCACTCCATTGTATGGATAAGATGTCAGTGATACAATGCCTTGGGTCACATAATTGAATCGTTGGATATCCTCAGGTGTACCAATTGCATAGACATCTTGTCCTTTAACAATCTGTGTAATTGAGTTATCATTGATTGGTGCAATCGGATGAACTCTGAGTGGACGACTTGTTTCAAAACGAACAACTGCGATATCGTAGGGTTCATAAGAAGCCACATCTTTTGCTGCTATATCGAGACTGCTATTACCAAAATGAATTTTGATCTCACCACCATCTTCGATGACGTGATGATTGGTGAGTACATAGTATCTTTTATCTAAACTATCCTCAATATCTTCAGATTTAAAGATGATACCCGATCCATGACCTGTATCTGATTTAACAACAACCACGGATGGTTCAACGGTTCGAATCATTTCGATTCGTGCTTCTTCATAGGTTGAAGGTGACGTATAAGGAATTTCTGCACGAAGCTGGAAGCTGCATCCAGTGAGTACTAAACCTATGACTAATAGCATGTAGATGAGTATGAGTTTTTTACGCATTGCTTATTCCTCCTTGATATTGAATAGTTGTTTTGCGTTTTGAGTCGTTTGATAGATAACATCTTGAAGTGGTATTCGTTTAATCTCAGCAATCTTTTGGGCGACATACCTGGTGTAGGCTGGTTCATTTCTTGTACCACGAAAAGGTGTTGGTGTCATAAAGGGACTATCGGTTTCAACTAAGATATGTTTTAAATCGATCTGATCGACGATGCGTCTTAACATCTCATTTTTACTAAAGGTAATAGGTCCATCAATTCCTATATAAAAACCGAGTTCAATCGCTTTTTTTGCATCCTCTAAATCTCCAGAAAAGCAGTGGAAGACACCACTTACTTCACCTTGGTAGGGTAGTATCATCTGATAGGCTTCACGAAATGAATTTCTGGTATGAATCACTAGTGGTTTTTGAAATTGCTTTGCTAACTTGATCTGTTCTAAAAAGATCTTTTCTTGTAACTGTTTGTTATCCGATCTCCAGTAATAGTCAAGTCCACATTCACCAATGGCTACAACTTTAGGATGTAAAAGGTATTTTTTTAAACGTTCTGTTTCTTGATCTTCATCCACATATCCTGGATGAATACCTACGGTAGCATAGAGCATGGGATGTTTTTCAGCAAGTTCAATCGCTTTATGATTGGATGGTTCATGCATGCCAATAACGATCACCTTCGTGACGTCATGTTTCATTGCACGGCCTAGGACATGATCAAGATCATGCGTATATTCTTCCATATTTAAATGTGCATGCGTATCTATGATCATGGATATCCCTCTTTCGTATCTCTATTTTATCATATCGGTATTAAAAAATGGTGAAATCTAAATCATCATAATATTTCACAAAATTGAGAAAAAAAAGAGGCCGAAGCCTCTAAATTTTAATTATTCAATCACTTTAACAACTGAACCAGCACCAACAGTGCGTCCACCTTCACGAATAGAGAACTTAGTTCCTTCTTCGATAGCGATTGGGTGAATCAATTCAACGTTCATCACGGTATTGTCACCAGGCATAACCATTTCTGTACCTTCTTTAAGTGTAATAACACCGGTAATGTCTGTTGTACGGAAATAGAACTGAGGACGATAGTTTGAGAAGAATGCTGTATGACGTCCACCTTCTTCTTTTGATAAGACGTAAACCTGAGCTTCAAACTTGAAGTGAGGGTTAACTGATTTAGGTTTAGCAAGAACTTGACCACGTTCTACTTGGTCGCGGTTGATACCACGAAGCAATGCACCGATATTGTCTCCGGCTTCTGCATAATCAAGTAATTTTCTAAACATTTCAACACCTGTAACAACGGTAGTCTTCGTTTCAGTAATACCAACGATTTCTACTTGGTCACCGACTTTAACTTGACCACGTTCAACACGTCCTGTAGCAACTGTACCACGACCAGTGATGGTGAATACGTCTTCAACAGGCATTAAGAATGGTTTGTCAGTTTGACGAATTGGTGTATCGATATAAGAGTCGACAGCGTCCATTAATTCTTGAACTGTAGCTTCCCATTTTGGATCGCCATTGAGTGCACCAAGTGCAGAACCTCTGATCACAGGAATGTCATCTCCTGGGAATTCATATTCAGAAAGGAGTTCGCGAACTTCCATTTCAACGAGGTCGAGTAATTCTTCATCGTCAACCATATCAGCTTTGTTTAAGAAGACAACAAGCTTAGGAACACCTACCTGACGTGATAGTAAGATGTGTTCTCTTGTCTGTGGCATGGGGCCGTCTGCTGCGGAAACAACAAGAATACCACCGTCCATTTGTGCTGCACCTGTGATCATGTTCTTAACATAGTCAGCATGGCCTGGGCAGTCAACGTGTGCATAATGACGCTTTTCGGTCTGATATTCAACGTGTGCGGTGTTAATGGTAATACCGCGTTCTTTTTCTTCTGGAGCAGAGTCAATGGATGCATAATCTTTAATGTCTGCTAGTCCTTTCTTAGCGAGAACGACTGTAATTGCAGCTGTTAATGTTGTTTTACCATGGTCAACGTGGCCAATTGTACCGACGTTAACATGTGGTTTAGTTCTTTCAAATTTCTGTTTTGCCATTTTGATTTTTCCTCCTAATTGAGTTTATTTTTCTTTGTTTTGTTTAATAGCCATATTCATTGTATATTAAAATATACATTTTTGCAAGTGGATTAAATGGTTCCACGTTTTTTAACAATATCGTCCATAATTGACTTAGGACACTTCTCATAACGAGAGAATTGCATCATAAATACGGCGCGTCCTTGTGTGTTTGAACGAAGTGATGTTGCATAACCAAACATTTCTGCAAGAGGAACTAGTGCACGGATAACAACCGCGTTATCACGTCCTTCTTGAGACTCTAAGCGACCTCTTCTAGATGTTAAATCACCGATAACATTACCTACGTAATCGTTAGGTACGACGACTTCGACATCCATTATAGGTTCTAAGATGACTGGGCTTGCTTTTGTCTTACACTCTTTGAGTGCCATCGACGCTGCTATCTTGAATGCCATCTCAGATGAGTCGACATCATGGTAGGAACCATAGTGAAGGGTTGCTTTCACATCGATCAGTGGGTAACCTGCAATGATACCGTTGGGTAGTGCTTCTTCTAATCCTTTTTGAACGGCAGGAATGTATTCTCTAGGAATGACACCACCGACAACTTTATCAACAAATTCAAAGCCTTTGTTTGGATTGGGTTCAAACTTGATGACAACATGTCCGTATTGTCCGCGTCCACCGGATTGTCTGACAAACTTTCCTTCGATATCTGCTTCACCTGCAATCGTTTCGCGATAGGATACTTGAGGTTCAGCAACGTTAGCTTCAACCTTGAATTCACGACGCATACGATCAACGATGATATCTAGGTGTAATTCACCCATACCTGCGATGATGGTTTGTCCGGTTTCACTGTCGGTGTACGTTCTAAATGTTGGATCTTCTTCCGCTAACTTCTGTAATGCAACACCCATCTTTTCCTGATCCTGCTTGGTCTTAGGTTCGATAGCTACATTGATAACAGGTTCTGGGAAATGCATGGATTCTAAGATGATATCATCTTTTTCTGTTGTGAGTGTATCACCTGTTGTGGTATCTTTTAACCCAACAACGGCTGCGATATCACCAGCAAACACTTCCTTGATCTCTTCTCTGTGGTTGGCATGCATTTGGAGCACACGACCAAAGCGTTCTTTGTTGTTTTTGTTGGTGTTGAGTACGTAAGAACCAGAAGATATCGTACCAGAATAGACTCTAAAGAATGTCAAACGTCCAACATAGGGGTCTGTCATAACCTTAAAGGCTAATGCGGTAAATGGTTCATTATCTGATGGATGACGAACAACTTCGTTACCCTCTGAATCATGACCTACAACAGAATCAATATCTGTTGGAGCGGGAAGATAATCAACAATAGCGTCAAGCATCTTCTTCACACCTTTATTTTTAAAGGATGATCCGCAGATAACCGGGAAGAATTTCACAGCGAGTGTTCCCTTACGGATTGCACGCTTGATCTCAGGGATCGTGATTTCTTCTCCTTCTAAATACTTCATCATGAGTTCTTCATCAAAGTCAGCAATTGCTTCGATGAGTTCCTCTCTTTTCTTTTCGACAATGTCTTTTAGGTGCTGAGGAATAGCGATGTCTTTTGAACCTTCATCTGCAGATCCATCATAGATGACTGCAGTGCGTTCAATTATATCGATAATACCTTTGAATTCAGATTCAGATCCAATAGGGTACTGAATAGGAAATGCTTTAACACCTAAACGGCTGTGGATCGTTTTGATAGCGCGTTCAAAATCAGCACCAATCTTGTCCATCTTATTGATATACACGATTCTTGGAACTTTATATTCGGTGGCTTGCCTCCAAACAGTTTCTGTTTGTGGTTCAACCCCGGCTTGTGCGTCAAGTACGGTGACTGCACCGTCTAGGACGCGTAGTGATCTTGAAACTTCAACTGTGAAGTCAACGTGACCTGGGGTATCAATAACATTGATGCGGTATTCTTTCCAATACGCTGTTGTTGCAGCGGATGTAATCGTAATACCACGCTCTTGTTCTTGTTCCATCCAGTCCATTGTAGCGGCACCATCGTGAGTCTCACCGATCTTATGAATCTTACCAGTATGGTAGAGGATTCTCTCAGTCGTTGTCGTCTTACCCGCATCAATATGAGCCATAATGCCAATATTACGGGTTTTCTCTAATGGGAATACACGAGGCATAATAAATCTCCTTACTACCAGCGATAGTGAGCAAATGCTTTATTTGCTTCAGCCATGCGGTGTACGTCTTCACGCTTCTTCACTGCACCACCTAATCCTTGTGATGCATCTATCAATTCTTTTGCTAATTTTTCTTCCATGGTTTTTTCATTGCGCAAACGTGCGTAATTGGCTAACCATCTGAGCCCTAATGCTGTTTTTCTGACAGGTCTAACTTCTGTTGGAACTTGATAGTTTTGTCCACCGATACGGCGTGAACGAACTTCAATAACTGGCATAATATTTGCCATAGCTTCATTAAAGACTTCAATGGGTTCACGTCCTGTGATATCTTTGATACGGTTGAACGCTCCATAAATAATGCCTTGAGCTGTACCCTTTTTACCATCTTCCATAATGGTATTAATGACACGGGTGACAAGCTTTGATTGGTATATTGGGTCTGGTAAAACATCGCGTTTTACAATATGTCCTTTACGTGGCATGAGTTCACCTTCTTCCTTTCTATTGATCAGTTAATTGTTTTTGTTTTATATTACTTTTTAACGGCTGCTGCCTTGGGGCGCTTAGCACCATATTTGGAGCGAGCTTGCTTGCGGTTGGCAACGCCGGTAGCATCTAGTGTACCACGTACGATGTGATAACGTACCCCTGGAAGGTCCTTAACACGTCCACCACGAATCAGCACGACGCTGTGTTCTTGGAGTGAATGTCCAATACCTGGAATGTAAGCTGTCACTTCAGTTTGGTTGCTCAAACGTACACGGGCATATTTACGTAAAGCTGAGTTTGGTTTCTTAGGTGTCATGGTTGTAACACGTGTGCAAACCCCACGCTTTTGTGGTGAACTGTACTCAGATTCTTGCTTCTGTAAGCTGTTGAAGCCGTAGCCAAGTGCAGGTGATTTTGATTTGTACTTTTTGTCCGTTCTTCCGTTTTTTACAAGTTGCGAAATTGTTGGCATTTGTAGTTCTCCTTTCTTTTGACACATGTCCATGTGTTTCATTTTTCGATTTACAAAACCTTTGTGGCTTTATAAAGCCATCTATATCTGGAAACTTTTGCGTTTTTTACGCAGCGTGTTTATTATATAACGAAGCGGTCATTAAGTCAATGTTTTTTGCTCTAAAAAGTTAAAAAAAAGATAAAAATGACACGCCTGGTTGCGTGTCTTTGTACTACTGTTTAATGGTTTAACTATTTTTTTACGATTTTCTTGATAATTACGATGACTAGTGCAAGCACGCCAAAGAGCGATGTTGCTGCTGCTGCAAAGACAATCGTATATAAAATCCATCCAATCGGTCTTCTTGCAAGATAGATAAATGGTCCAATTAAGATATAGAAAACAATGAAACCTAAATCTCCTCTTATCGAATAATTATTTTCAATCTGATAAGGTTCAGCTGCTCTAAATTCAATCTCACCATAGCGTGCTCCATCTTTAGGTGGATGCTCAATTTCAATAGGATCAGATAGATAGAGCGTATCACCATTTTCATCAAAATAGACCAATTTCACTTCGTTATACGCTAAATATTCATCCGTTTGCGTAGCAAACTCTTGGAAACATGTACCGAAACCTTCAATGTTTGCTCCTTGCACATAAGCTAAATAACTCATCCAAATGCTATCATCATCTTCTAAGTAGTCGATGGTTTCAATGTGTCCAAAGTAATCCTGATACATTTGAGTAGGTATATCAAAGGTATAGCGTGTGACTTCTTCACGCTTAACCAATAGATCGAGATAACCTCCTTCAAAGGCTTCACCGATGGGACAACTACTTGTTGAAATAAGTATTTGGATACCATCAGGTGTTGCTGGAGGTGTTGCTTTGACTTCTAACATCGGAATGCTCAATAAAAGAATCAAGACAATGATTACTTTTTTCATAGGATTCCCCCTGTATGTTTCATTTAATCTTATTCTATCATAAGACAAAACCCATCAATATAAAAAGTCACAATTTATTGAAATAGTAAAGACTTTGTAGACATTAAAAAAGTTTTATAAATATAATTGCTCAATTCGATATTGAATTGGGCTTTTATATTTTAGAGAATAAGCTGTGCGTATTTCATTATAGTACT